>Ga0126339_10004446_pt1 | contig 10362 bp, 8 predicted proteins | sample OrbTmetagenome_2_FD_92532 | JGI IMG/M metagenome (GOLD analysis project Ga0126339, IMG submission 92532) | Coral microbial communities from Petempiche,Puerto Morelos, Mexico - Orbicella T R C metagenome | ecosystem: Host-associated > Invertebrates > Cnidaria > Coral | place: Petempiche,Puerto...
AGAGGAGGTAAAGGGAGGGAAGAGAAAAAAAAGAGGGGGGGGGGGGGGGGGGGGGGGGGGGGGGGGGAGGAACAATTTTCAAAGTTGAAGGGCATGCAGGGTAGAGCATTTTGGAATTTCTGAAGGCAAGGGGGGAGGGGTTAAAATGTTCATGCTGCCCATGTTAGGGTATGGATATTTTCTGGAATCACCTGCAATACAAAGCATAAATTTATGTCGTAAACAATTTAGCAAAGTGTAATTATAACAATGTCAATTGTTTGTACATATCCATGTCATCAACTTGAAAGCCTTCAGCTACTTTTATTTGGTCACTGGTAATATCATAGGACCAACAATTACTGTTAATCTAAAGACATGGGAGGTCTGGTTTTATTACAGAGGATCTCTACACTCAGTCCCCTGAAGATTTCCAAACGTGACCTGAGACCAAACCAAGAGTACTGTCAATGACTGTCTAACCTCAACCAAATCTGTCTATAAAAATAAACCTTAAACGTTCCGGCATAAATTATCTTGTCAGATCGATGTAGAATTGATGAATGTGGTATGTGAGAGAACTTTAGAGGTGTTCTGAGATAGGAGATTTAAAATATTTACAACAGGAAACGCTAGAACAGTTGCCTTTGGTCAATGGCCTAAGATGTGTTCCTTATTCAGCCAACAGGGTCAAGAAAATCTTGAATCACATGGAGCCAGAACATCACATAAAGAATGAAGTCACCAAAGAGAGGGGCAGACCTAAACATATTTCAAGCCTGTTGCTGTCTGATTTGATGTTCCACTTCGAATTCAGTATTAACTTGTCAATTACTTATTAAAAGTTTGTTTGCAATATCAATCAGGCCTGCAACTAAAAACAAATACTCTGGTTTCTTGAAAACTATACCAAAAATACTGTTACCATAATATACCAATGCATAGTATCGAACAAAACACTCTTGTAAAGTCTCAACTAATACTAACAGAAGTCATTTGGAAAATTACAGAAACATTAAGAAGTTAGTAGGTCAAAGGTGCCCACCATGATAGAGAACCAAGTCAGTTTTCACAATTTTATCGTTAGCTTTAACTGCTCTGAAAACCAGATGTGTAGAAGTAAACCTGTTGTAATTAATCACTTGTGAAAAAGGTTCAACATTGTATTGTGCTATTGATGATGTTTAACTGTGTAATTGCCAAAACAGAGAGCAAAATTTTGATTTTTCACCAGGGATCTGTTTTATGGTTTGAAACAGAGTTCCAGCCCTCATCAAGTGTTATTTGCGATGTGTTGAAGTTAATATTACTTTAAAAAAAATCACAGATTTTACTGGTGCCATGCAAAAATTCAAACTTGTAGATTTCTTCCACTAAGCTAAGCAAAATTCCAGTGCATGAATACCAAGACCACAATTACTACGATTATCAGTTGAGTAAGGCATGACAGAAGTTTGGTGACAAAGTTTTGGCCTTAACATTACAGTGTTGTCATGGACAACTTACCTCATTTCCATTGGTAACAATGTCAACAGCCGTACATCGTCTGTTGCTCCGCTGACAATTTTGCACGCTTTGCTGCCAGTGACGTCAAAGGCCAAAACGTTGCCAATGGAAACGGAGCCAGTTGCCGTAACAACCAACTGGCGCCCATTTTATGAACCTCATATTATCGAAGAAATTTTTGTAGAGTACTACACCTATATGCCTTAATCACTGATCACTTTGTACTTCTTCTCTTGAGGGTACATAACCGTATATCTTGCAGGCTGGGTATAATGACAACAACACAATTTTCAATTTTCAACCTGGTGACCAAGTTTTCATCACGCCTTACTCAACTACAGTACTAATTGTAGTAGGTCTTGTCGTGCAGCCTTTATGTTTTCAACTGACAATATTAATTAAAATAGCTGTGTTATAAGCTTGAAACAAAGTTAGTCTGTATCTGCCTAAATTCTTCCCAAGTAGGCAGTAATGTGATTACTACCAAGCTAACTGGCAAAAATTAAAAGGTTTTGACTATTTTTAACACAATCAGAACTGCATGTATTTCAAAAATATCATCTCACCTGGTCTACACTTGAAGCAGAAATGCTATACATAGCCAATTGATCGTCATTTCCTTAAAAACCAATAATTGGATTAATCAGTCACAAAAATTAACTAAGGTTAACTTTCTAATATTGATGTTTGGAAAAATGGCTACTTTGTATATTAAATTGTTATTGTCTTAATGTATTCCAAATTTCACAATCTGAGTAATCATGTGATTACCTGTTAATAATACACTTGAAAAAAATACTATTAATTAAGGTCTTGGCTGTACACTAATTGTTTACATATAGTGGGGAGGGGGTGGGGAGAAAAGGAATTGCCTGCAGTCGATCCTAAAGATTTTACAGAACTCCATTCAGCCAGGAACAGGGAGCAATAGTACAATTTGATTGGTTGGTAACCCGTCAATCAAAAAGTGACATCAGAAATTTGACATTCAAACATAATCCGAAATCTGGAACACAACAAGATCAAAATACATATGGCTGAGTCTGGGGAATTTTCTGTTCAGGAAACGTTGAAAGACCTTTCACAAAACAGCAAACACATTGATCTAAAACCAGAGCATGAAGCTGCCATTTGAGTCTAATCTGTGGACAGGATGTCCTTGCAGTCCACCTATCAAATACTCGTGGGAGTCTGCATGGTTACCACTGTTAACTACATGTCACTTCGCAGCGTTTGACACCTCTTTTTAAGGTATCACGGTAGGCGGATTGACAGTGTTTGGAAATAGCGCTCTTATGCCGGCGCTTTGAAAGAAAACCCCATCAACCTATAAATTTTCTGAAAGCTTAATAGTTATAAAATACAATCATATCTTTGAAATTTTCTGAAAAGTTATGGTCGCAGTAATATTAAAAGAATTACCCAGAAACACTGCTTTGCTTAAACTGGTTCGCTGCCATGCGTGAATTATCAGAGCGGTGCGATTTACATGGGAAATGTTCTCTCACACATCACCCTCAACAAGGGTGTCTGCAATTTTCCAGATGTGGTTTGGTTTTTTTTTCTACACCCTCCTAAACTTTGATATTTTCAATGCGGACATTTCTTTCTACTAAAGAGGCCATAGCTTTGAAATGGAGGCGAAATTAAACAAAGCCCGACACCCTTTTTCGAAGGAGGTATCCCGGAACATACCTGCCCATTTTCAGCTAATTCCATCGGAAGACGCGCGTAAACGAACTAAAAATGTTCATCCTGGTATGCAGTTTTATTTTATCGAGAAAAAGATGAAAAACCTTGTATGAAACTGGTTTGAATAGGTGTTAAAAATCTCGTCCGCACTGACAGATGTCAGCATGGGTCAGTTTACTACAACAATGGGTTATGACAACTTGAAATAAACAGACAACTACAATTCTGGTGCAGAAACCTGCTGCAGTGAAATCATCCAAGAAGCGACAAACTACAAGTTAAAGTGCTGTGATTTCTTTTACTTAAAAGATTTTGTCGGCAGCATTGGTATTATGCTGCTTAAGTAAATTAGGCTTCTTCATTCTCCAGACATTTTTTGAAACCATGCCTCATGAAGCCAAAAAGAGGAAATCTCGAGGTCTACATATTTGTCTACATCTACATCTGCACTTGACTCTCTTGTGGAAGTTTCGGAATCGCGTCTGTTTTCCGGCAATTTCATGCGACTAGCACTTGTTGTATTTTGTCCTTTAGCTTCATTGGCAGAACTAGTGTCCTCGGGTTCCTTCAGCCATTCTTCTTGGTTACAGTGCGACCCACGGTCACTCAGAGCCAAAGATCTTGTTCGATGCTGAACCTGTGGGTTCCACCAGATTTTTGTCTCTAATTGGCTTCTTCGAAGACGAAAATGGGCAAGAACTTTTCTTGCGTTTTTGTCCTGACATAAAGAAAATTTGCCAAGAATGAAAGCTAACTTGCGATCAAACAACCAGATCGAGAACAGTTCGCGTGTACAAATGAAACATCATACCGCAATTCTCATTACATGTGACAACTGGTGGTGAATTTTAATTAGAGGTGTTAACGTACCATAAGGGGTTAACGATATTCAAAAAAATCTTTTTTCTTTATCTTAAAAAGCAAAAAAGCCTTTTCCCCAATTTTTTTTGCAAAATGTTTATCTCAGTCTTCTCAATTTGAACAGCCAAAAAAAAGATTTTTCGCATTTTTCGTAAAAATCCACCTACCATGATACCTTAAAATTTGCCATGTGCTTACACTTTGTACCGGCTAATTTCTATTGCATGATATGTTTCAAAGTCTCAAAGTATTGGCTTTCGAGGGAAAAACTTTGACATCTTTAATTTCATGAACATGTATTGTGCACATTGATTGTGCTGCCCCACTGGTTGATTCAGCAGAACTGTCAAGTGCAGTACATTGCATCTTATCATGAGATCACGGATATCATATCTTTGTACACTTTTTCTTCAGAGACTGCCATGGCTTTACTTCGAGAAAGCTATACATTTGTACAGAGACGTCCATTTGTTGCATCAATTGATCAAGCTCATGTATCTCCATTTTCCAAACTTCAGTTTTTTAAATGAACAATGACAGACTTGGCAAAAAGCTAAAAAATCCAGCGAAATAAGCAAGGAAGCCAAGTGCAAAAAAAAATACTATGCTCCTTCGATTCTATAGGATTCAGGAACAACAAATGGTTCTTCAAAGGCCCTCAGATGGAAACAGTTTGAGGAAGCCTGCAGAAAAAGTGTAACAGAGCTGGCAGAATAAAGCCACTAATGGTGCTTTTCAAACACATACATGTACAGGACTTGAATATACACTGTAGGGGTTTGAGACTCTCTATCTAACACTTGGACTAATGGTTGTTCCACTTTTTTGGCCATGCGAGTCCTTGCACTCACAACCGCCTGTTTCTACAAGGATCATTGCATGTACCTTGTTGGCTGTCATCCACTTCCATTTCAGTCTCGGCAACAATACAAGGTGTCTGAAAAAAAAAAAAGAAAAAGAAAAAAAAGAAAAAAGAAAAAACAGTGAGATACTTCAATATTGTTATTCCAAAATTTGAGTTGCCAAACTTGGGATGTGGCTTATCTTCAAGTGTGGCTTATCCACTGGTGTTTACGGTTCTTTCGTATTTATAATTAAAAAATTGTTGAGGTGTTACAAAAAATTCTCTAATGTCAGAAAACATCATTGCTTTTGAATTGACAAGACAAAGCCAACAAAGAAAAATCAATTAAACAAGAGATTATATCATATTACCATATTATACCATATTATCATTATTACCTCTCCAATATCTTTATCTAAGGCAGCTGGTTCATGGAAGGGCATCAGTTCACCATTGAAAGACACATGTAGATTCATAGGGTTGGTCTGATCTTTTGTTTGATGTATAGTGTTGTTAACTGGATTCACACATGCATCTGTAAAATGGATTTATGATCTGATTGTCCCATTCTACAATATCTTGAAGATTTTTGGGTAGTTACAGTCATGTAATAAATCTCTAATTAACCAAGCTTGTTCAGGACCATACTAGGAGAATATCAACCCTTGGTCTTTTTTGTATGAACCTCACTAACCTTGGGCCAATATTCTCCCAGTAAGGCCTTCGCTCTTAGTTAATAGGATATATATGTATGGCATGTACTCTTCTGTGGACGAAAAACCATTTTTTATCAGTGGGAGTAATAAATTAAGAAACGAAAACACACACACACACACACACACACAGACACATACACACACACAAAACTATGATTCATTGTATCACCAATAAATCTATAGAATTCAAACCATGGTCCCAGCAGGAAGAATCCTGGTTTCAACTAGTAACTTGTGGCATATTGCATGTTTTTTCTTTGATTTCTTGCAGTAGTTTCGTGTTTCTAGTGGATCCCAGGTTTCAGCAGACATACCTAATTTGTTTTGAAAAAAATTCCATTCCTTACAAGTTGACAGTGTCCACATAGTTCTTTTTTTCCAGTCACTTCAGAACAATAATTAAGGGATGTAAAAACTTCTAGCTCAAAGTGATAATTCCCAGGTTTCACTACTACAGCGTTCTTTAATACTATTGCAGTCATGACAGAATAAAATATGGACAGCTGTACAATAACATTGTGCCCAGCTTGGCAAGATTTTTGTTTAATATTTAATCTTAATTAATTTTTTTGATCTTATTATTTTCCCTTGCCAACCTGCACTGTACATGCAAAGTAGGTGTTCCTGATGGGACCGATAAGTTAACATTTTTATGTTGTGTGGAGATTTACACACTGCATATTGCAAAGAGTAATTCAAGTAAAGTCATCAACATTTATTTACCTGTGGAGCTACCACAACCTTCAGTGGCTGTATAAAGTTGCGACTGTTGAGGTACCTGACAAAACAACAAGGAGAAGAAACATTGCAAAACTAAAACTGGACATTAGACAGAGGTAGTACAGGCCGTAGCCAGGCATTGAAAACACTACTTAAAATTGTCCGCCTTTTTAGGGACACAATTGAATTATTATAATAGCCTGTGAGCAGGCTCTTGTGTTTGGGCTGGGGCACGAGCAGCAAAGCTACAAGAGACAAGAGACAGGAGACATACAGGTGTGTCGCAAAAAGCCATTGAATTTCAATTTCTGCCCCTTGGGGAGCAATAAATAGGTGTCAACTAATGTCATGCATCAAGTATCAAATAACTAAACAATGGAAACTAAGGAAATGTAAATAAACATGACATTACATGTTACATATGGAGATCGTTATGAATCTATGAATCTATGAATCTGTGAATAGTGTAGAAGCTCCAAGAAAAGTTGTGAATAGAGCGAATGATTATTGCCAGGTATGCAAGTGTTAATTATTTAATAGCATGAAGTATGGAACCAGGATACTAGGTCAGAAAACCAGGGAAAACTTTATTCAATTATCCAATCGGAGAGTAGCCACAGCAAAAACGGACACCAATGCTTAACTGTTTAACAGTAGAAACCGTTTACTATCCGTTTAGTATCTGTTTGAAACAGATCATGTAAAGAGTTTAAACACTTTTTTTATCTGTTTACAAACATCTAGTCTTCGTTTAGTGATTTGGGCAAAACGTTTACAAGTACAGTTTTCTCATCGTTTCTTTTAATCTTCTATTTGTTTAATAATTTAGGCAAAACGCTAAAAACAGTTAGTTTCCACACAGGGAGCAGAGGAGTCCTATTTGACCATATAGGATATCAACAGACGCGTAATACAATCCCATGCTTACAGTTTGCTCACATGCAGTGATTTGAATCAACAACAGATTGATTCATGCTACAATTGTACGGTGAATTTGACTGGAAATACAGTCAAATAGGACTCCTCTGTTCTCTGTGGTTTCCACTTATACAATGAAGCTCTTGAGTATACTGGGAAGATGAGAATATTGCCAGTTTTAAAAATTATTGAGACCGACATTGACTCACGCACAATTGGTATATGGCAACCTTTATGATGACAGACAGTCAATTGTTTTAATAATAATTCTATTTAGTACTTTTAATACTATACAGGGCCCGAAATTAACTTTTTTCGGCAGGCGCCAACTGGCAACTGAAATTTTTTTTCAGTCCCCAAATGGAAAAATGTGGTCGCCAAAAAGTGTCAATAAAATTTTTTCTTTGCAGCGAAACACAAAACAAAATTTTTGGTCACCACAGGCTTGCCGGCAAAATATTTGCAAGCGATGTAATCAGGAATCAAACCAGTGCTGAAATCATCTTTTGACCACTTTGACACATCTACATTTCCACCTTTTGACGCCCAGAGAATATCTAAATCTTCATCTAATTTCTTCGCAGATGTTCCGTCTCTACCTTGTAATAAATTACGGAAAGATTTCAGAACATCTTTGGACACCACATCGCCTGGATAAATATTCTGGCGAAAGAATGCACGTGGCCTTTTGCACCCGCAATACGTATGTTATGGGAAACCGCTGAAAAAAACATGGCAGCGAAGCTTCGCACTGATCGTTGCTGTGAGACGTTGTGGTAGATTTATAATAACAGGAAAATCGGTTTTATACTTCAAAAGCAGCGGAAAGGTAAAAAGGAAGTGATCAATTGGCGGGTGGCTTTGAATTTTATTTCAATCGATTTGGCTGACAATCAAAGTTATTGTTTGTATAATTATCGTGGCATGAAATAGTTAATCGCCCACTGGCGACCAGTTGTGAAATTCTGGTCGCCAGTGCAAAATTTTTAGTCTCATTGGCGACCAGGAAAGCGCAATTTCGGACCCTGCTATAATAATTCTATTTAGTACTATAATAATTCTATTTAGTACTATAGATGTCAATATTTCAAACATACCTGATCACCCTCCATAACAATGTAGAGGACTGAATTCCCTTTTATCTTTCTTTTAATTGTCTCTCCATCCCATACACGAGGGGTACCATGGAACTGAAATGTGTTACAATCCTGACTGACAGCTGCGCAAGAAAACCTTCATTCAAGAAAACAAAAGTTACCCATTTTTACTTTCATCTTATAAAATTAAGTACAAATACACACATTTAGTAACATAATTCTCTTGTGCAATAAATTCTATTTAGAAGACTGTTTGCCAAAATTGCATGAATACAAGTTTTTCTTTACTAACATTTATTCAAGCATGAGCTAATTAACTCCCAGGCTTCAACTGTTGTTACTGCGCACTGTTTTACATTATAAATTCACTTCAGTCTGCTCAGTTTCTCTAATACTAAGCAAATTGAACAAATACAACAGCCACACACAACTGTAATTTTTTCACCTTTCTGATGAAGTGATTTTTTTTAAAAAATCGGTAAAAATTAAATTAGGCAGCTCTTTCTGCAATTCCCCCAAAAAACTGAATGTGCTACAGCAGTGACTACCACCACTTATATGAGAATATTAACAGGGTCCAACATGTATTTTAAACCCAACAGTCAATTAACCAAGAGCTAGACTACATCCTATCAAAAATTTCCATACCTCCCATTCATTAAGTCAAAGGTAGGAAATGCCTCTTGCAGTTGACGCTTCACCATATCCTCATCCATGTTTTTGGAAAACTGGACATACTTATTATATTGTCCCCGGATTGGCTTTTTAATTTGTGCCATTTCAATAGTATTTGGTATATACACTTTGCCATTTTTTCTGCTGTAGTCATCATTCTTGAGCAAAACAACAGTTCTAGAACCTTTAGGCTTCTTGACTACTGCCTCCACTGGCGGTGCCATGACTCAGGCATGTGCAATGTTTTCTGAAAAAGAATAAGTAACGTTTAAGTCATCACAAAAGTCACATTTGATGACACAGGCACAAAGTGGTAATTAAGCTGCAGTCGCCATGAACAATGTATTACCATGAAAAGTTACTTCCAAATGCACAAGATCTTCATACTGATTGGGTGTTTTCACTTTAAACTACAAGTAATGCAATGTCCTTCACTTTGTGATCATTTTTTTGACTGAGGGAAGATGAAGCACTATCCAAGTTTACTGATCTAATAACCTTGTTCTTAAGGTCATCTAATCTCAGTGGTTTAGATTGTGTTGCATATCTGAAGGGAATTGAGAAACACAATAGAAGATGATCAAAGCAAATTAGATGTTTAAGTAACTTTCAACAGTGTATGCTTGATTTCATTGGATGTAACTCTTTATTATATAAACACCAGTGAAATAACAGGATTTTTGCTTTTACTAAAAAAAATCGTATCTTCATTGCACGCAGTGAAGATACTATTTTTATCTTTCACACTGTGAAGATATCATTCCCTTTTGATAAGATTTTTCTTTTGTCCCTTTAACTGCACTTAAATTTGTTGATGTATGATCAAAACATCTTCAGATCTTCTTCAATCGTCTTTGGCAATCTTCGGTAATCTCCCAGGAGGGGCACTGCCATATATGGGCTATATAGGTATGTGCCGCTGTGAAGGGTATGGTTTTCAAGCAGTTTTCTCTAGGATAGGGTATATAAATCAGAGCGTTTAGGTCTAGAATAGGGCATCATTTTTCACAAAACTGACTACTTGGTTGAAGAGTTTATCTAGACTGAGGAAACCAGGAATTGACACTCAAAAATATAAAAAAATCAAATCGGCAAGTTTAAATTTACGCAATTTAGCCTCAACAGTGCCGATAGATGGGGGGATTTGGGGAGTTTACTCTAGTTTAGGGTAGCAAAATTCAGCTGATTAGCTCTGGTATAGGCTAAGGGTTCCAGGGTCCCAGCAGCACATCCCCACCCAGAAATTCCAAAAGTACCCTCCCCCCCCCCCCCCGGGGGAACCCCTGGAAAAACTTTTGAAATATTTGGGGAAAGTTCAAAAACATTTGGTTGGTCATCGGAGAAAATTCTAAAA
>Ga0126339_10004448_pt1 | contig 10361 bp, 6 predicted proteins | sample OrbTmetagenome_2_FD_92532 | JGI IMG/M metagenome (GOLD analysis project Ga0126339, IMG submission 92532) | Coral microbial communities from Petempiche,Puerto Morelos, Mexico - Orbicella T R C metagenome | ecosystem: Host-associated > Invertebrates > Cnidaria > Coral | place: Petempiche,Puerto...
AATTCTTTTCGCGAGACGGTTCAAGTCGGAATAGAGGGCAGTTTTTACCACGAAGTGACGATCTACTACTACAATCGAGGGCGAGGAGGTAAATTAAAATTGTTCCTGTCGACTTGTTTTTTTCAGCGCCATTTCGACTTTGCAAAATCGTTAAGTAAATATATCCAATATTCGCTTGTCTTCTTTTGTTAGAGTTTGAAGTCACAGATGGAGGCAGGATTCTGCGGGACCAAAGAGACGGAAGAGATCGAAGACTGAGTGTTCAAACTAAATACGGGAATAAATTTCAAATCACCCGTCTTCATAGAGGAGGTTTGTGTGTTTGTCTGCTAAATTTCTCTCAGTTGAAGTCAAATATGATCACATTTGTACGGCTAAAACAATTCGTTTTTATCTTGCAGGATACTATTTCAACACTTACGGATTCTGGAAAAAGGAACTGGGACGTACATACGACTATTAAACCCCAAGGTAATTGCAATTTGATAATATGAAAAACAAATCATCAACTGTGTCGAACAACATAGAATAAATCTGTCATTTCTGTGCGGACAGCCTAGCAGATACATGCAGCAGTCTTACTGAAACATTGTAACGGCGCCAAACGCTGCTAAATATATTCGAATTTTCAATCATTCAAACAACGAGCTTCTTCTTTTTCTTCCACTTTAGACCTTTCTGACGAGGACAAGAGCCTATTCCTGGGAGTGATGATTTAGTATAAGACCCTCATATAACGATTGTTTTATTGTGAACACAGTTTATAGGTAATAAAGTTTTTTCTCTTACAAAGGAGAGAATTGTGTGGCGTTCTTGTTTATTCTTATGCTGTCACATAATTCCCTCACGTCACAGGGAGCAGCTAAAAATAATCGATTACCAGACACATGAAAATGCGCAACTCAGCATAACGTACGGCGGAAACGCGCGAGTATAATTGAACTGAAGCAGCAGAGCAGACCAACTGAGACCGACAATATCGATGAATAAAAATTGTTACTTCGAAGGCTTAAGTGACAGACGTCAAACGAGACAATGTCAACGGAAAAAAGAGGATTCTGTATGACCCTGGCAACATCGGAAATGATCACAGTATAACCCTACTTAACCGTCATTTGTGTTAGTATTATGTAATGTAAAACAGACATTAAGAAAGCGCGCACAAGTCCTGTACACGTGCCGTTTCAGCAGCCAATCACGCGTTGCGTATTAATGTATACACAATCATGAGCTCAACAGTCTGCGTGAGATTTCTACCGAGTACCGTCATTCCCGCGGACTGCAGTCTCGATAACAGGCGTGAAAATTCAACTTTTCGCTGTAATTCAACCCTTCTAAAACTAATATGACTTCGCCATATCAACCACCGGATCCATTTAACTCATTTTACGAGGCGGTTCAGGTCGGAAGAAATGGTAACGTTAACCACGATGTCACAATCTATTACACCGTCTACAATCGAGGAAGAGGAGGTAAGTGAAAAATGTTTCGTTCGAGCTTTTTGCGCCATCTTGACTTTGCGACTCTTTGAAGTAAATATGTCCAACATTCGCTTGCTTTCAATCTTTTACTAGATTTCAGTGTCACAGACGGAGGAAAGATAATCTGGGAAGAGCCAGACGGAACAAATCGAAAACTTAGAGTTGAGACTAGACAAGGAGTAAGATTTAGTATCACTCGTCGTCGCGGAAAAGGAGGTTTGTGTCTTTGTCTGCTCCATTCTTCTCAGTCGGAAACAAATATGACCAAACTTGTATAACTAAAACAATTCATTTTTCTTAAAGGATACTATTTAAACACTAGTGGATTCTGGATAAACGAATTGGGACGTACATACTCCTAACCCAAAGGTAATTGCAATTTGATCATATGAAACACAAATCATCAACAGTATCGAACAACATAGGATAAATCTATCACTTCTGTGCGGACAGTATAGTACATACATGTCGCAGTCTTACTGAAACATTTTAAGGGCGCGAAACGTCGAGAAATGGATTTAAATTTCCATTCATTTACACGACGTGCTTAACAATCTTCTTCTACTTTTTCTTTCATTTTAGATCTCTCTGACGAGGACAAGAGCCTATTACAATTTATGATTTAATAATATAAGACCCTAATATAACGATTTTTATTGTGAAAGCATTTCATAAGTAATAAAGTTTTTTCTGCTACAAAAGAGAGAATTGTGTGGCGTGTTTTTTTTAACCCAATGTTGTCACAAAATCTCTCTTACATCATGGGAAGAAGCTAAAAATAATTGATTACCAAACATATGAAATGCACAAATTAGCATAAGCCTCGGCGCGCATGTTTACAACCACACACGCGCAAGTACAATTGAACTGACACACCGGAGCGTCAAACGAATCGAAGAACTCGACTATAAAAGAGCTTTTCAACATTAGACGGCGGATAAAATGGGTGACGGATACAACCCAGATGAACCAAACGCGCGTAAATTTTGCGAAGTGATCCAGATCGGAATTGAAGATGATACCGCCGAAGTGACCATCTTCTATACTCCAGAAAGAGGTTTGAGTTTAAAAATTTCGTTGTTGCGTCTGCAAAAATTGAGATGAATTTACGTGAAATTTTCGCTAAAACGCTCAAGTATTCTTCATGTACATAGAATTCAAAATCAGCGATGGCTTCAAGGCTGAAGATGAAGAAAGGCATAATTATGGGCGACGATATCGACGATTAAAAATTGTTACTTCGAAGGCTAACGTGATAGAAGTCAAACGATATAGTAACGGAGGTAAGTCTCTGTAAGAGTCAGAGAAATCTTAGTTAACCCTAACCCTAAGTTTAATACACGATCTGTCTTTTCTCCTCCTAAGAATACAACGTAGACGCCAACGGGAAACAATATTATTTTGATGGACGAAAAGTGGAAGTATAAACGTAAGTTAACACGCTTCGCAAGCGCGCTTTGTTACACATTTCAAACTATTGCTATACGAGACTCGAGTATTTCCTTAGCCCCAAAGAATTAAGATTACTTAAGCAACTATTACAAAACGACAAGAAATGAGCGGAATTTAAGAGGAAGTTTGACTAAAATGAGACTAAACATTTACCTATTGCTGCCTCCGTTTTCCAGATCACACTAAAAGCACTGAAATTCCTATAAACTGTCGATTATCAAGAATTAATTTTCTCTTTTGTGATCTTGATTACAGATTCTTCGCGGAGCGCTGCAAAAAATCGGACATCTGTAGATTTATTCACAACAAAATGTTTCAAACTGTAGTGTGAAGTGAATAAAGTTCGTATTTTGATGTGGAAAACTGGGTATGTGTTATTGTTTTGAACAGATTTATTGGCTCAAAACGCCTCCTTCCTATGATCGAATTTCACTCCTTAGCACACTTGTTACTACTTATTTTTATTGTATTCGCGATTAGTATTATGAGAAACAGAACATTGTATATTGTATGGTTGCAAATACTATAGCCTTACCCGAGTCTACCAACTACATCAGAAGCTGGCAAAATGCGCAAAACCCACGCGCGCGTAAGCCGCGAAGGCGGGCTGCTTCGTGATCGACATCACTGATAAAACGCTAGTAGTAAATCTTTGGCTTAATCTATATTAGCGTTGCTTAGCTCGAGTTCGCTTTCTGTAATGCAAAATTTCCCACCAAAATGTACAGCTTACAAACGAACGATTTCGTAGCCAAGGCTATGAAATAGCCAAGATGCACAGAGACAATGGAGACCTTGCAGCTGCAATTTACTTGAAGAAAAACGGAGGTCAAACGTATTCGTGTACTTGCCATCAACAGCAAAGCTTAGAAAAGCGTCAATAACTGCCAAAAGGGAATTACCCTTGCACTTTGTAAAGCGAGATTTGATGCGACGTCAATAAATTGAAAATAAAACACTCAAAAGGCATTAGTCTGTTCAAACTCTGTTCTCTCCCTTCCTCTTGCTCCGCCCACTGAACTTAAATTAAGCTATTCAAGGGTTACGGGCACGCGCGCGCGCGTTTAGAACAGATAAACTAAAGAAAAGATCAGACAATCCAGGACAGAAGAAAATGGGGCTTACGGCTGAGATGAAAAGGACTTTTAGAATAGCAATCGACTTCTAAGAATTCAAATGCAAACAAGGAAAAAAGAAAACAAATGTGGAGCTAAAATATGCGTTCGCGTCAAAGGGTGATATTAACTCTGCGTAAAAACAGAACTTTCGCGCGAGGCAAACCAGTCATAGAAAAACACGCAACTAAAACGCGCGCGATGAAGGGAATTGACCTTCATACAATGTATTAACAGTCAATGCGTCTGCATAACAAAGACTAATATGAATAAAAGTTTGCTTAGCGAAGCAGTTTTGTCAAATGATATTTATAACGCGCAAACAATTATTCCCTCTAAAACGCTGTGAACCAAATATCTAAACGATCCGAGCAAAAATGTCAGGGACGGAAAAAGAGGAGCCTTACAACGACTTCCAAGAAAAAGTGAAAATTGGCACTGAATGTATACATCGCCATGCCGATGTAATCGTATCTTTCGACTCGCGGACAGGAGGTACGTCTCTCTCGCAGTTTCGCTTTGCTGAAAATTACAAGTTTACTTAGATTTCAACTGCAACCTCTTAGATTTCACAGCCGAGAAGGGAAAAATTGTCAAAATAACTCCGCAGCGGATATCCCGAGACACAACAACTAAGTTAACAGTTGAATCGGATGGACAATCTCGTTACGTTGTCAACCGAAAAACAGGAGGAGGTTTGTATTGATGATCTCTTTAGACTTTGGTCGAGAGACTAGGCATCCACTAACTTGCTGATCGCCAAATATTTCTTAAAAAATGAAGATTTCGCAACCACTGGACGGCCACGCCGAACACAGCGAGAATTAAATAGGAAATTGATGCCATTATGTTGAACTATTCAGTTCGCCTAACGGATGCAAAGCTTTCCACAAATGAATGACTAAATACAGTTTTCAATTGCACATAGAAACACTGAATTTTTACCGCCGCAGTTCTAGTGCTCTACGTAAAGCAGGGTTTAGTCATTTGATACTGTTTATTTGCTGTGAAGGCGAAGAAATCTATCACGATGTTAACGTCCTCAGTAATGGCCTGTTCCTGAATCTCTCAGAAATGTCTATGCTCTCCTCGCTTGTACAGTCGACCGCGTATTTTAAGATTGAGCCAGATTTCCGGCAGCACTCTTAGAAGTTAATTTAGAAATTTAGAAGTTAAGTAAATCATCTCAGTTCCTAATATCATTCTTGCATAATTTTTACCATAGTCTACGAGGCTCAAAGCTGGTTTACTTGGGTAACCTTCAAGAGGACTGAATTAAATTGAGGTAAGACGTTGAAGCATGAGAATAAGACTTCTAATGCTACATGAAGAGATAGCGTGCCAATGGACGCGCATTATCTCTGAAATTGCTATAATGTGTCGATTTTCCATTTATATTTTCTCCTTTCTGATCTAGATTACAGATTGCTTCGGAGCACAGCGACCTAAGAAGTCTAGAGATTGCTTATCACGCATTGTTTGAAACTGTAATGAGAAAGAATTAAAGTTTATCATTCTGTGTTGGAAACGTGTATCAGTGTAATATAAAAGATTAACTCAACTTTGATTACGCTCCACATCAAAGAGATCCTTAGCATAAACCCTTTCGCTTTACTGGTGCAAAATAAAGAGGGACAGAAATCTATAACAAATTTACGAAATAAACGCGCGCGTGACAGGGACCGTTAAGTTAACTGTCACAGGTCGTTCGATAGACTAAGCTTTATTCATCTTCTCTCCACAAAACGGCCTAACATGAATCCTACCCACGTCTCCAAACGAACAGCTTTAAGATTTTAAAGTTATGTTTAAAATCTTTGAGATATTCACGACAATTTTAGCTCCATAAAAATTTTGGCTTGATAAAACCAGTGTTCTCGTTCACACTTCAAGCGAGTCCTGGCAAGTTCTGGAAGAAATTTTCATGCGTTGCCTGTGTGATTGTAGCAATTCTAACCACATGAACGACGCCCAATTTAAGAGCCAATTTTCCGTGCACAATTGACTTATTGAATATACATAACTGTACTGAATTCGATGGCGCAGCTTTGTTAGCTGCATGCGATAATTATAATTCGTTGAACTTCTACGCTGTATTGAGTTATGATTTCAACCAACCCTTGTGACTACTGACGTACTCGTGGCATAAATATTGCCGCCCGCAAGAGGAGCTTGGGATACATGACATCACTTACATATGACATCACTTGTACATAAAGTGCCGACTCGTAAAACTATTGTGACACATCTATATCGAAAGTCATCGAGCTCGAACCCGGCAATTTTAAATATAGACTTTTGGCTAAAATGAGTCTGTATCAGACTACTGATTTTAGTAACAGTTGCGAGGTATTGAAACTATACAGAACAGTATATGAGCCTTATCAACATGAGGCGACGATATTCCGAAAGCCAAACGGAGGTGAGGCACTCTGAGCTAGTTTGACGCGTTATTTGTTAAAATATCAAACCCTGTACGATTACCTTTCTTCATCGTTTACTCGCAACAGAGTTTGAAGTTCACGGAGCTTGCTTGGTGAGTGATGAACGAAACCAAGTTTGGAATGGAGGACGAATTCGATACGATAGAAGACTTAAAATCGTAACAACTTCGTACAACGTGGTGGAGTTCGAGCGCCGTGGGACAGGAGGTATTTCGCAAATGCTTTTCTTGTTTGAATTTACTTTTAATTGCAAGAGAGTAAGTGAAATGTTTTTCTCTACTTTTAAGAATACCGAACGATCACCGCTGGATATTTTTTAAGTGACCCAAATTTTGTACCGGTTTGAACGAGGTAAGTCGACTGTAAATTGTGTGTCAAGTTCTTCGATTCTTTACACAACTGGGGAAACAAGATGGTGGATAATATAACTAAATAGCCATAATTTCGGTCTTACCTATACCATTTGCTAACTTGAAAGATTAAAATGATCATTTACGCTTCTCACTGGGTTTTATTCTGCGTTTAACGTAAGCGATATATCAGGTGTTTATACATACAATTGTCGTCGATGTTGCCATGCTTTGTGATCGTTAAAATGTTGCGAGTATGGCCGAGTGGCTAAAACAATCTCGTTTAACTCTCTCGACAGTTCGACGAAGGTGAAGGAAAACTCAAGGCATGTAACCACAAGACCATTAGTGAAGAAAAACGTGCTGTAATAGTGATATTCACCAATAAACGTTCTTTTCACATGTTATGTGTTTATGTCTATTCATTCTACTTTGCGCGCGCAAAAATACTGCTTACCGCTCTGAAAAATAAAACTACAGAAGAAATATAAATACAATGTTATCGCCGAGATCATACGGAAAAATCGAGAAATCCAAGCATTTCTTTGCGACTGATATACTTTGTTACAGAGATATGATGCAATGTCTAGAGCTAAACATGCTTATCACGAGGCACAAATTCTTTCTCTGCCTACCGCCGCCCCCGTCTTCTCACTCGTGTGGAAACTAATTGAATTCACAGTTCGTAAGAGAGACAGGCATAATTACAGATGCGCTTCCAAAGAGCGACCCAAGGGCAAAGATTTGACTTTTGATATGCTAAGGTGGATAAACTTCTTAGCTTTCCTTGTATCTGAAAAAACGAATGTGGAGCTAAAATATTCGTTCCCGTCTAAGGGACTGAAATTAACTGTGAGGAAATACATAAACAAACGCACAGCCAGGAGTCGTACGAGAATGAAACGTGCGCGCGAGAGGGCGCGCGAATCTATAACAAGCACACCCACGACTAACACGCACGCGTGAGTGAGAGAAAATAACATTGCGAGAATTCTATTGATAGTCACTGTGCGTCTGCACAGACAAAGACTCAATTTGAATAAACGTTTGCTTAGCGAAGCAGGTTTGTCGAATAGTATTTCCAGGGGGCAAACAGCTATTCTCTCTCAATTGCGTACAAATACCTAAACAGTCTGAACAAAAATGAATTGCTTTCAATCAGACGAGCCTAACAGCGACTTCTTTGAAGAAGTGGAGGTTGGAAGACGTTTCCATCTATGTCCCAATGTTAAACTTACCTTCAACTCGAGGACTGGAGGTTAGTTTTCACTGGGTTTCGCTTCGTAGAAAATCTCGAGTTTTCTTAGATTTCAATTGAATTTTGTCAGATTTCGACGTGCTATTTGGACGCATTGACCATAGAACTCCCTGGCAGATAAACCGAAGGAGACCAACTATTTTAACTCTCTCAGGCGGTGGACACACTTTTGTTGTCACTCGGCGTCCAGGAGGAGGTTTGTAAGAATGATCATTTAACCCTGTAACACAACGGCTACTCCACCGAGTGCAAAGTGAATTACAAAGTCAATTTATCTTCTCTAAAGCACCTTGCCATTATCTAGATTCACTCAGTTTGTCTATCGATGACAGAACCTTACTCGACCTGGATCAATATGCAAAGATAGCGGTCTCTCTCAAAAAGGAAACGTGAAAGCTCCACCGTTGCATTTCACCTTCATGCATACAGCATAGTTTGGTTATTTTAAGTTGTTGTTTTCGAGAAACGATTAATAAGAGTTCCAAGGTGTATAATTTGAACCGTTTTAGCGACCTGTACGTTTCCGTTACCGTTGTGGTGGGCTTAATGCTTGGTTGGCAGAATATTGATAAATTACTCCAGTGTCTAAAATCGTTCTTTCTTATTCTTCACTGTAGTCTACGACACCAACACTTTTTGGACTTGGGTAACCGTTGAGAAGTATCCAATAAAATGAGGCAAGAGGTCAAAACAAAGGACTCCGAAAAAGTCGCAACAAGGAATTGTCTGCGAATGGTCTCACAAACACTCTGGAAATGCAACAATTCGTCAATTTTCCAGTTGTAATTTTCCTCTTTCTAATCTTCTTACAGAATGCTTTGAAGTGCACTGATGTAGGAAGTCTGCAGATTAATTACAACGCAACCTTATCCATAGCACTTTAGCAAGAAAGAAATAAAGGTCATGTTTTGTGCCTCGAAAATTGTACCTATGTAATATTTCAAATAGAATTACTGGCTTACGATTATAATCTCGAAGATTTTAGAACTTGATGACGTCACGTGAAAACGATCTTAGGACGATGTGTTCAAGATTGGTTTTCTCTTTTCCTCCTGCTCCGCCCACTGAGCTAAAAGATAAAACTCACAGCCTCTGCTTACCAAAGACCTAATTTGAATAAACTTTTGTTTAGCGAAGCAGATTTCCAGAATAACATTGCTCACGCGAAAACAACCATTCGCTATAAAGACGGAAACATCTATCTAAACGATCTCGCGAAACATGGCAGGTTTTGAATCATACGATCCCAGAAACGATTTCTTTGAAGAAGTCCATCTAGGAAGGCGATTCCCTCTGTGCTGTTCCAACGTCATATTAAAGTACGACTCAGCCACTGGAGGTGGGTATTTATATCACAATTTCGCTTTGCAGAAAGTTTCAAATGTATTTATTAAATTTGAGTTGAATTCTGCTAGGTTTCACGGCCCAGTCAGGACGAATTATCCAAAAAACGCCACAACGAACACAAAAGAACACACCAACTACATTAACGGTGAAAGCTAAGGGAGGATGCGAATTCCACGTAACGCGAAACCCTAGAGGAGGTTTGTGTGGATGGTTACGTTACATCATATCAACTTTCCTTTCTGTTCGCACACGGCCACGCATTCTTGTTTAAAGAGAGTTACGACAGTGACAGCGAGTACCGCGTAAATTAAAAAAGGAGTTGATATTTTAACAAACAATTGCCGCATCATTTAAAGTTATTCAGTTTGCCTGTCGCGTGCAGAGCTTTCTTTCAAATGAATATCGAATTACAGCGTTTCATTTTAATCGAAAAATTGAATCTTCACTATTATGGTTACCGTTCTCGTCGGCGTAACATAGAAGTTGATCACTTCAAGTTGTTTTTCAGAGACGGCAAAGAGATGTACCAAGATAAATAACGCACGAGTACAGACACTGCTCGTTTCACTGAACCTTTTAAGCGACTTTCTTGTTGCCGTTAGCTCTGTGGTTCGCTTACACTCCCCCAAGGCAATGTCTTCTAGTCGACAATTTTCTCAATTCTCTTTGCCAGCTTGTTTGGCAGAGTGTTTGTATCGTATCGAGAAGGGAAACGTTCAGTACCCTTGAAAACTCTGGAGTGAATCAAATCACATCAATGTCCTTCTTATTCTTCACCACAGAATACCGGGTCGACAATTGTTGCACTTGGATAACGGTTGAGAAAATGTACAAGACTAAGTATTAAGGTAAGGAAGCGAAACAACTCACTCATCAAAATTTTACTTTAAGAAATTTACGAGAATGTCTGTGAC
>Ga0126339_10004452_pt1 | contig 10359 bp, 11 predicted proteins | sample OrbTmetagenome_2_FD_92532 | JGI IMG/M metagenome (GOLD analysis project Ga0126339, IMG submission 92532) | Coral microbial communities from Petempiche,Puerto Morelos, Mexico - Orbicella T R C metagenome | ecosystem: Host-associated > Invertebrates > Cnidaria > Coral | place: Petempiche,Puerto...
TATTATTATTATTATTATTATTATTTGTCACAGATAAATTCATAAAAGGAAGAGGCAAATCTCCTATCTGATTATATTCATAACTCTCTCTGTAGGCCTGCTTGTAAGGATACGCTGCAAGAAGTTCTTCCATTCCTGGAAGAGCTGCCAACTTCTCAGCTTCAGGATCATCAGTGTACATGCTATCAAACAGCCATGGTCCATTGAGATCCTCCACATAGGCCAACTAAAAATTTAAAATAAACTTTGTTTACATACTTATCACGCTTAATCTCTCTCCAAGTCTGATCACTGCCATTCCTTGTGCTCCAACCCATTGACGACCCCCCTACCACTTTCCTTCACCCCCTCCTAAATGAACATGCCCCTTGCACCCAGATACAAAATTATTTCATAAGTCAATAACCACTTTGAAATCATAACGTGAAGACTTCAAATGCTGTACATGCACCTCAAACTACATCTAAAACAATAAATCGATACATCAAATCTAAACCTAGTCTGCTTTTCTCTCAAAATTCAGCAGGGACAATAAGGCAAGATACCTTTGGGCTAAAAGAAATTGGGACAAGACATGGGCGTGGCATGTCCACACTCTCCTTTTTGCTGACATCAAAACTCATCCTGGTACTCAGAGAAACGACTGGTTGCCAGCAGCCTAGTCTTAAAGCCCAGGCTTTACAGAGTAAGTCTTAATACGTGATTATAAAAACACAATCATTCAAATATCATTTGAGATGACACCTCCTTTATACTAAATATACATGTACCTTATGCAGCTGCCTCTCCTGCAGTTTCTGCTCCAGTTCTTCTTGTTTTCTCCTCGCTATGGTCTCGTCATGGACCAGCTCCTCTATGGAATACTTGTACCTTTCTGTAGCAGCTTCACGAGCTGACTCATCAATCAAACGGAAGTCCAAGTAAACAAGATCTGGCAGATGTGCGATCACATATTCTTTGTAATTTGCTTCCTCAGAAAAGGGATTTCCACTCAGGTTTAAAGTTCTCAAGGATTTAAATTGTCTGAGATAAACAACCTAGTAAAATGAAAATAGCTTATTTCATTGCATGTCCGTTATCCATAGTGTAGTCTTCTTTGTAGTCCTTGTAAGATTTAGCTAATTGCTTACTTACTATCTTTTGTGTTAGTGAAATGAAACTAAGACGGAACATGTCACAGCCAGACAACTGAATTTGATATTTCTGAAAAATACTTACAGATATTTAAATGAAGTCAATAGAAGAATGGTACCGTTCTAAGAGTTCTGCTAATGGTATCTGGTTGTTTCGCCAACAAGTTGTTTAGCCAATGTCTCGTTCGCCAATGCCTTAGGTCGATTCGCCAACGTCCTAAGTCACTTTGCCAATGTCCTACTGGTCAATTCACCAATGTCTAAATAAAAGTTTACCTTCACTTGTGTATGTTGTCATTTATTTCATTCACTCACCTGGAATTATTTCCTATGCGTGCGTGCAAGAACAACTCATTATTTATGACGGTAGTTCTCTTGCAATTGCCAAGCAGGGGGTCAAAGCGGTTTGCCATTGTGTTTATTAATCAAGTTGCTTGATAGGGAGGCAAAACTTACAGCTGTGACAATCAGGCTTGTATCAGACAATAAACTTAAATGAATTCAAAGTAGTGTCACTAGGAATATCCAGGCTAAGCTATTTGCAAGCTGGGAAAAGTATGAGAACAACGAAAAGACTGCCGCCCAACTACTCAAGACTTGTTCTCGGCTCAGTAACGGACCAGCCAGTGCGAACTAGAACTTCTCTGTAAATAGGATAAATTGGTTTCAGATAAATAGAGGTTTCAATCAGGTTTTGTAAATAGGTTTCATAGGTTTTTTGCGCTTGTAAATATTTGATACTACATGTATATATTGTAATAAAATTACTGTAACGTTGTTATTTACTTGACATTCCATTTTATTTCTAACTCAATTATATGGCTGGAAAATGAAAACAAACTCTGTTTGCTTCTGAGAAAAAGGAAAAGATATAATGTTAATTTACATCGTAATGCATTATCAGTGAATTAGAACGGTATTTGCAAAACTTTTGGAAGCCATCAGACTTTGGTATTCAACAGTCAATTTTCACCGTGAAAATTACTGTGATGTAGTGCTCATGAGCCGACTAGTGAAACTATCAAAAACATGCAAATTGATCTAAAGCGAAACTGGCAGTGACTTAAAATTTCTTGACCCAAGGATCACCCAAGGATCAGGATTGCATTCCAAACATCAATAAGCAGGGTTTTTTTTGTTAGTACTGGATATCTGACGTTGGCGAATTGACCAGTAGGACGTTGGCGAAGCGACTTAGGATGTTGGTGAATCGACCTAAGATGTTGGCGAACAAGTCGTTGGCTAAACAACTCGTTGGCAAAACAACTGCAATTCCTGCTTGGATAAAGCCTCTGACAAGTTGAACTACAAAATATCTCAATTATAAAGCATTCAAGCCAGACATTGGCCTGTTTTACGGTATTACTATACACTGATGTGATGCAGTAATATTCAATAAGGATCTGCCAACTGAAGAAAAGAATGTGTTGGACAGAATCATTCATGCATGAACCAAGCTTGCAAGCAGAACAGCTACAGGAATACAGCTACAGGAATTAATTTAATGTGGGTACGATTCTTTTGTATTTTAAATTTTCTTTATATACACTCAGACATATTGCACAGAGCAAGATGCTGACTACAGTTATAGCAAGATTTGAATCAGGAGAATTCTCTGTGCATACATACACATACTTACATGTATCCTTTACTTAAACACGATAAGATTTAAAGCTCAAAGCTTGTGGGGTCGTGTAAAATTAACATTTACATAATACATGTACTTACATTATCCAGCTGTTTAAGACTATTATTCCCAATAGAAAACACATGAAGCTGAGTGAGAGATTCCATGTGTTCAATCTTTGATATCCTGTTATTGTAGAGTGTGAGATCCTTCAATTTGGTTAGTTTATCAAGTCCCTCAATGATTTCAATATTGTTAAATGAAAGATCTGCAACAAAACAAAGAATTGTGTATCAAATGGTAGTTTAGTTGAAAATATAAGTCTTGTTTTACAAAATAGCGTCTCTGTAACTACATGTATAATATTGTACTCCTGTTGATGACACACATGCAGAGGGGTGACAAATGGAAAAATCTGAGAGTTGCCAAAATGCCAAGACCCCTATTCAAAAATTACCACTTTGAGACTTGTAAATGAATGGTTTTAGATTCCAACATAGAAAGAAACACACAAAAATGGGGCTTTTTAAATCATCCGAAATCAGATCAAAAGTTTCTAAGACCCAAAATTTCCTATGTACTATTTGCTGCCAACTCCCTATGTAGCTGTATAGCCATCCAAGGCATGCAGTTTCTCCTTCAAGCTGTTTAATACTCACATGAAGAAATTCACAACCAAGCAAGAACAACTCAGAGACACTTCTGACAGAAAGGAATTTTTCAGGTTGATTCTCAGATGTCTTCCTTTCCATGGAGTATATACCAAGGAGAGAGTTCAATCAAGCGCCAAAGGCATGAGCTGCCAGCTATAGGAGGGTTGGGGGTATATCCCCAGGAAAGATTTATTTTTAGGGGTTCCGGGAGGTGCTGTTTCCCACGTTTTCCTTGGAACAGTTTTATAAGTAAAACCATGAAGAAACGTCAAGTATTTGGTAACTTATGTTGTTTAGATTTCGACCTTTGGGACTTTTAATACTTGTAGTAGGTTTGCTACTCTGAGGAGACTAGAGATTCTTGAAACATTTATTGAAGATGCATTTCTCCAAGAATATATCTAAATGTATATATATTTGTACTGGAATTCTGGAGGTGCATGTATGCACATGTGTACGTGGATACATGTATATGGTCACCACAGGCCCCTGCCCTGCGAGTTGTTTGATGTGTGCATTCATAATATTAGTGGTATAAGCAATTTCCGAGTTGCTTTCCAAGTTGTTTCAAACTGAGTCCTGGTGCACAACCTTTCACATGGAAATGAGTTTGACTGAACACTGAACATGCAAGAAAAACTCATTTCCAAGGTATCTGTAAGGGAAACACAGAAATGGTTTATTGAGTGTGTGAAGGGGTGAAGAGCTTGTACATAACACTCAGGCCTTGTACAAACACACTTTCTGCCAGAGTTGAACCTTAATTTCTGCATCATTCATATAGGAAAAAACCAATGTCTGTAATATCAAAAAGACATGGCTAAAAACCTACATGTGAATTGATTGTTAGTACAGTATTGACTGATTTCATTGTTTACATTGATTGTCCCGGGTAAAGGTCTTGAACAACCCTGGCAGCGCATATTTTCCATTTCAATTCATAATATTATTATTATTATTTTATTACTGTAAGTTATGTGAAATTTCATACCTAACCACTCCAAGTTAACAAGCATATCCAGGCCCTCTATCCTTTCAATTATGTTGTTGTCCATTTGCAACTTGGTTAGGTTGACTAAGCTCCACAAGTTGTCAATTTTTAGAATATCTTCGCAAAGAAAACACAAAAATATTGGCGTTAAAGCGAATTCCTATTGATAAAGACAAGTTTTCGGACAACAGATTGTTCTAAAGGGCATCTCAAACCTACTTTTGAAGTCGAGTCTCAAAGAAATCACATCTGCAAAATCAATGCCTTCTTGTTTTGCTATCCTTCCAGCTTCTCCTTTGGGTCCTTGTTCCTCCACGGCATTTTTGAGCATCTGCTCATCGATCACAGAGGGTTCTATTGTGTCGTAAAGACGACTCATCTTGCAAAGAAAGGAGAATTAGGCTGACACGCTACATTTGTACAATGAAAGCACGAAAAACTTTCAAAATTCGCACTGTTACTTGTTGTCCTGGACAACGCAAGCCGTTCATAGAAGACTGGTACTGAAAATTAACACTGCTCATGCTCCATACGAAGTCTGCTAGCGTATTGTGGGCTCACGAAAGCAAAAGAATCAAAATTTTCAAGACCGAGGGAAAATTTACAATCGTTTGTAAAGATTATACTTGGTCAAAATGATGGAATACGAGTACGAAATAGACCCCAGGTATGTACTAGAAACTAATAGATGGTTTTGAAATTCAATGAGATCGACGTTTACTTTAAATTGGTTCTGTATTCGTTATAATTCTTCTCGTACTGTCCCGCAGGGGTTTACAAGGTAAACCAGGATCAGTTGTCTTGAAAAAAGACAAACAAAATTTAATCGGAATAAGCATCGGAGGAGGAGCTCCTCTGTGTCCATGCCTTTATGTGGTTCAAGTGTTTGACAACACGCCAGCGTCCCGAGAAGGCGTTCTTCAAGCTGGCGATGAAATTGTTGGAGTAAATGGAAAATCTCTGCGAGGAAAGACGAAAGTCGACGTGGCCAGGGCTATTCAAGCAGTCAAAGTAAGCTATCTTGACGAGCTATATTTTGCAAGAAAGGGATAAATATTAGCAAGCCCTCCGTTAATTGAAAATTACTAATGATGAAATTATTTGCATGTAATATTTTGTAGTTGAGCTTTTCATGAATGAGTGATCTTGATTTTATTATTGTTCATACGTGTCATTAATTATTGATGTCAAACTCTATTATGGGAGATCAATCTCTTGTTAACCTCTGGTATTACACTATGATGGTAAACAACAAATACATCATCCACATTCCAGTTTGTTCAGACTAGCTTCCTGTAAATAGCCCTAGCTGTTCTGTTCATGATAATTTTTAGAATTACATGTACATTGTACTATGGAACCTCTTTAATTGTTGCAATTTAGTTGCATTAGAGATTACATCTGACAGCTTAGGACTAGTTATTTTCTTTCTAGTCCTTACCAGCACAGTTTTAAGACTAATAGCCCCACCAGCACCCTCCCCTACGTCTTGACAGTCTGAACTTCAAACTCAATTTTGAAAATTAATAGGATAACAACAAATTTATACATGTACTGTTTTGAATCAGGATGAAGTGACAATCAACTATGTCAAATTACATGCTGAACCAACAGAAGGAAAAACATTGGACATCAGTGAGTAATTAGAATAAAATTATCTACCATTTGCCATAATTTCCAAATGTGTTGATCTTTCTTACTTGCAATCACAAGTGACAACCATGCCAAATTTGATTTTCATCTAATATTACATGTACAATGTAGAGAATAACTGTTTTTCACTAGCCAAAGAGGCTAATGTAAATACACTGTACAAAACTTACATTGTACCGGGTAAACATTTGTTTTCACAAGTCTGTACACAATAGTTGGCTACTATTACACACAGTAGTCTTGAGTCCTGGTAATACCAGATTAGATTGGAAATTCAGTTGAAAACTGCTGAAATACACACAGCATGGCATGCGTGTGAACACATCCATGCCCTGTTGATAATAATATTATATTTTAATACTGACTAGTGACATATAGTGTTAGATGTGCTTAGTGAGAAACATCAGGCAGGTGTTTCTACCAAGCATAAAGATATTTGTTGTCCCTTGAACACAGTCATGAAGAAAATGAAGCACCGGATTGTAGAGCACATGAGTTCATCCACAGCAGATGCTTTAGGCCTCAGCAGAGCAATTTTATGCAATGGTGAGTTTTATGATTTACATTAATTAATTGTAAAAATTGCCAGTTGTCAAAAACTCTCATTTTGGCAAATGTTTGTTGGATCATTAGGAATGTTTGCACACCTTACAGCACAACAAGCATAAACCATGTTGCCAACTATTGATTTTGGTGATGAAAACTGTAAGCTTGAATTGGTCATTCATCATAGATTGAATTTTGCCATAAATTGGTACTTGCTCTCCTATCTGAGTGCCAATTACTGGTAGATCTGACCCAGTGAAGCACTTATTACATGTGTACACAATCACGTAATGTAAATCGCAGGCTAAATGTTTCTAACCTTCAGTCAGTGGGTTGAAACAACTCTAATCCATAATGTTATTGGACTCTTAAAATGTACAACTTTTTCATCTCTTCAGGGGTCAAACCTTGGTTTCACGATTGTAGAAAGAGTCCTGTAAATTTTTTTCCTTTCAGATGGTCTGGTAAAGAAGCTAGAGGAATTGGAGCAAAATGCCAATATTTACAAGGGTAAGAAGCTACATGTATTTTTTAACCTTGATTTGAAGGCTTTCCCATAAACTGTTTTCACCCTCTTTGTGATAAACTGTTGACATGATGTTGATTTTACTCTCACTGTTTGCGTTTCAGGTCTTCTGGATCATGCAAGACAGTTTCTTCAAAGCTTTTATAACTTAGCACAGACACATAAGGGTATGCCAAACAGTTGTTACTGCATGATTGTATGTTATTTCAATTGACTGTTCTTGACTGTAGCATTGCATTCTGTCAATACAACTCGGCTGCAGTAATAAAGTTGTCTGAGCTTTTATTACAGTGCTATACACAGTACCATTAATTGTCACTTGACTCAGCTTTTGATTAATTTTTAATAACTCTTTAGCTTTCTTTTTGGTAGCATTCTTTTGGATGGCTGCTATTTGAAATGCCCAAACAAAATGTAGAACTATTGTATCTGAGACAAATTCCATATTTGCCTCCAACATTTGTAAATTCTCCATCCTTAACATCATCAGAAAGTTGTTAAAAAGATGTTAAATAGAAAAGATATCATAAATTAACCAGCAACGTTGTTAAGTGGCAACTTAGCATGGTACTCAGTAATGTAGAATAATTTTGATTAATTATAATCAAGTGTAAATATCAGGCTAATTTTTCATTAATGTTATTCCCTTTTATAGAACTTGGAGAGATATTTGCTTCCATTGGCGTGCGAGAATTACAACCAAATGCGAGTGAGGCATTTGCAATTTTTAGTGAGGCTCACAGGTATGCTAACCAACAGATTTATGGCTGAAATAATTACATACTTGACTGTACATGTATGTCTCTGAGAAGTTCCCAGATTAGTGAATTGAAAAGCAAAGAATTCCTTTTATTAACCTATCACGTGAAAAAGCCTCTTATTGTGTTCATTTACCTTGCTGTATGAAATATCTACTTTGTATTGTACATGTAAGAATGCTGTTACAGTGTAATGAAGTAAGTACTTTTAGAGATTTTTGGGAATTCAATTTTGCTTGCCCTCCACTTACAATAATTATTTTGAAACTTGTTTTGCTCAGGAACTTTGAGAAGCTTGGACTAGATTACTTGAAGAAAGTCAAGCCCATGCTAAGTGATCTAAACACCTATCTTTCCAAGGTTGGTGTCAAACATTTTATCAATGTGACTGTGTAATGACCATTGTGTAACCGTTCCAGTGAAAATATTCGCTGAGCTATGATTTCTCAGTTTTCTCTTTGTAGACTGAGGAATATTATTTGCCCTTTAATGCTTTTGGCCAGTCATCTCTTGATTTCCTTATTTCACATTACTGTTCCCAAGTTGTAATTTGCCAACCAGAATCCTTGTCTGTTGTTGTGAAATTTCCAGATTTTGGCTGATGTAGGTATGGTAAATACCCTTGTACCTTTTTGGAATGGTAAATAGCAGGCTTGTTTGGCATGATCATAGATATTTCAGCTGGACTGTCTTTTGCCAAAATGATAATAATTTTGAATAAATACAAACCATGGCTCAACCAAACTCACCTGATATGCTGCCAAATTGTTCCAAAAAGATGATTGAATATAAGAATCACATTTGCAAAACTGACCTCTTATAATAGTAATTATAAGAAGAAGGTTCTTATGGTGCATTTAGAATTCTCAATGCGCTTACAATTGCATATGATTAAAAAGAATAAAAACCTAACTAAAAGATGCAATTATTAAAGTCTATGACTAGGTTAAAAACTCTTAACATTGTTTGAATGCTTTTGTTTTCCAGGCAATCCCAGACACCAAACTAACCATCAAGAAGTATGCTGATGCAAAATTTGAGTATCTGGTCAGTTTACCAAACAACAAGCTATTGTTTTAAAATATTACATATTTTGGTAAATTGGTAAATTATGAAAATAATATTTGAATTTGAAAAACAATAAAGTCAAGGTTGTTCATTGTTAATAAAATAATATTTTTGATAGGTAATTTAAATGTTTGGTTTTCTTGATGTAAAGAAGTTATAAATTATGTCTGTAACCATATCATGAGAAGTCAGTACCACGATTACTTTGTAATCATCATTAAGTTAATACCAAACATTGTCAGTCTTGAGAAACATACTCTAACTGTGTTGTACATGTATTGTGTTACAGCTGTAGTTGTACCATTCAGTAGTTACACTACTGTGAAAGATCAATCTGTCATAACAGTTATGTGTACTTTTGTTGTAGTCTTACTGCCTGAAAGTCAAGGAGATGGATGACGAAGAGTATGCCTATGCAGTAAGTTCTGAAGACTGGTTTGTGATGTTTTACATAATTTGTAGTATGTACCTTGTCGTTGTATCAGACTCAGTATATGATGGACAAGCATTCCACCCACAGGATGTGAACAACTTCAAAATTGCACAACTTTACATATACATGTAGACGGTAACTGTCTTGTTTTGATTGCACAGCCTCACCTTTGACTTCAGTTCTTGATTCCTCAGTTGTTCTCATGTAATGTTGATGTTAATTTTTTATTTAAACCTCAATTAATGGCCTGTCAGTTTCAGCATTTAGCTCCAGAGTTCATTCATGTAGCATGAAGCAGCTAGGTGTATTGTCTTCTTCCTTGATCTTAATGCTAGCTGTCTACAAGCATTTCATAGTCCAACATTTTGTCAGTTTGCCCCATCAATTTTGTAGGCATCCAGTAAACCTCTGGACCAATGCAAATTTACCATAATTCCATGAGGCCTTCCCACAGTAGAGCAGTTTTCACTTGAGTGTTGGCATTTGCCCTGTTCTTGCATTAAGTACTATCAGTATGCTATCAATTTGCGTAAAAACTTTCACCACTTTGTCATCCAATCAGAAGTAAAACCAAAACCAATCAAGGCTCACTTGCACACACTTTCCTGCTCTTTGTATAAGTTACATGTATTTGCTTGGAGTTTTGATTGGTTCATTGGATTGTCTGTGTCCTTTGTGATTGGCCAGACGGATTATTTTGATTTTGGTTTTATGACACCCGAATGAAAACCTTTGTAATCATTGTAGTATTAAATTTTATACTGATAACGCAGCATGCGATATTTTCTCTAGGCATTACATGAATCACTTTACAGAGTGGAGACTGGAAACTATGATTACAGGTACATAAATGTGAAGTGGTAGGAATATTTTTGCTTTTGACAGTTGTCCATCCATTCTTATCTATCAAACTCAGAAAACACGTGAACACCAGAAATATTTATGGAAGGTTATTGTGAAGCAAGATAAAA
>Ga0126339_10004453_pt1 | contig 10358 bp, 8 predicted proteins | sample OrbTmetagenome_2_FD_92532 | JGI IMG/M metagenome (GOLD analysis project Ga0126339, IMG submission 92532) | Coral microbial communities from Petempiche,Puerto Morelos, Mexico - Orbicella T R C metagenome | ecosystem: Host-associated > Invertebrates > Cnidaria > Coral | place: Petempiche,Puerto...
CAGCAAGCTGTTTGTCTTCTTTTGAAAAATGTAAAAATTATTCCTTTTGATCAGTTCTTGTAGGAGTTATCTTTTCTCAAGTAAGCCCTGGCATTCCCCAGCAGGTGGCAGATTTAATCAGCCAGTGTCAGGTTACAATACAGTTATAGGGTACACAAATATCTTTTTCATAATCTTTGCTCCTTGAGCTTTTTAAAAATGTATACTTTGCCATGGTTTGGAGTTAACTCTTGGCCACGAGAAAATGTTTGAAACATGGTGTGTTTTTAGGTTAAGTCCCACCTTAAGCTTCTTTTTAAATGTCCTTTATTAAAGTGGTGGTAAAAGATTAGAACTTGAAGGCTGTTCTAGAGGAGCTTTTATGCTAACCCTTTACAGGATATGTGACATTTAATTAGATGAAAGGGATTATTAATCATTATTGCCATTTATTTCAGCCCAGTCAGTTGGTATAATTTCTTCGTTGAAGCGCATGGCAACATGTATAAAAGGAGGTGAGTCAAAAAGAAAATGTACGACATTGATGACAATGTTTAGTTAAAATCACTAGCAATCTTTTAGATTTGAAGGGTACAATCGCAACACAATGTTGATCCATCTGCAGACTGCAGACCACAGAATGCAGAATTATCAACTTTATATCGTATTCTACAGTATACCCATTTCCATTCCCGAGAGCTAAGAGTAAACAGGCTAACCTGAGCACTATTCAGGCTAACCTGACTGATATTCTGGCAGGCTAACAAGAGCACTATTTTGGCCCAAATGTAGTCCTCAGACCTCTGTAGTCTGCAGTCTGCTTAAGCCTTTTGATTCCCTGAGGAACATAGGGCCGCAACAACACTCCTTCAATGCACTCAGTTCTGTGAGGTCTTCCTCAGCTGTGTCCATGTCGTTCCGATGGCCTTCACCTCTGCGTCAGTGCTCCTGCGCCAAGTCTGTTTCGGTCTTCCTACTTTTTGCTTTCCTGGTGGATTCCAGTCAAGGGCTTGCTTGGTGACATTTGAAGGGGACTTCCTGAGTGTGTGGCCGATCCACCCCCATTTCCTTTTTCTGATCTCCACTTCAATGGGGCTTTGACCAGTCTTGTCCTAGAGGTCGGTGTTGGAAATGACGTCTGGCCATCTGATGTTGATGATGTTTCTGAGGCATCTATTGATAAAGGTCTGCAGCTTGTGGGTGTTTGACTTGGTAGTTCTCCATGTTTCGCAGCCATACAGTAGGACAGACTTGATGCTGGTGTTGAAGATTCTGATCTTGTTGTCGAGGGAGAGGGCTGAAGAGTTCCAAATGGGGCGGAGGGTGTTGAATGCATGTCTGGCCTTGTTGATCCGGCTCTTGGTGTCTTTGTCTGTTCCTCCATCTTTGTTGACGACACTGCCCAGGTAGACAAACTTCTCCACCTCATTCAGGTTTTTGTCGTGGAGCGTGATGGGGTCTTGTTTCTTGTTGTTTATTTGCATCACCTCCGTCTTCTTGGTGTTGATATTGAGGCCCGTCTTCTCAGCTTCTTCGGCGAGGCAGGACAGCCTCTCCTGTGCGTCCTGGTGTCTGTGTGAGAGGAGGCTAATGTCATCAGCGAAGTCCAGGTCCTCCAGCTGTTTGGTGAAAGTCCACTGCATGCCGGTCTTTTTGTCTGATGTTGCCTGCTTCATAATCCAGTCGACTAACAAAAGGAAGATGGTCGGCAACAGTAAGCAGCCTTGACGAACACTGGTCTGTACCTGGAATGTATCCGTCAACTTCCCATCGTGTATGACTTGGCAGCTGGAGTTGTCGTACAGTTGCTGTATGATGGAAATGAATTTGGGGGGGAAGCTGTAGTGTTGCATGAGCCTCCAGATGACGCCTCGATCCACTCTGTCAAATGCCTTTTGGAAGTCGATGAATACTGAGTACAGTGGGGTCTGCCATTCCAGGGACTGCTTGATGATAATTCGCAGGGTGGCGATGTGGTCTGTGCAGGATCTGTCTTGGCGAAAACCTACCTGCTCCTCTCGTAGAGTTTCGTCCAGGGCCTTCTTGAGTCTCTCCAGTCTCTCCAGTCTGCAGTCTGCAGTCTGCAAATGTCAAACACCAAGCTGGAAGAATTGATTCCACATAAAGCTGAATAAGGGGATGTTCTTTTGATCTGTAGACTGTAGCTTCCAGATTTTGTCATATATAGACAACTACTCATGTGGGGGACGGGGAGGGGGGAAACTCCCATATAATAAGGATAGGCGTGCTTGTCATAACTGTTAGGAGTTGAAAAAAAGCAGTTATGGTACTTCTTAGGGTGTTCAGCCTTAAAAGGCCTACAGTGGGAACTTTCACATTACCTTTTAGGATATTTGGCCAAAAAAATAGGACAGGAGGTATTTGACAATCATTTTTGAGTTATTTTTTTGTAAAAAAATATTACCTCTTAGTTGGCATGTCTGGGGTATGTTATGGACGGGTCAATGGATGAGTGAGTGAGTGAGTAGGTGAGTGAGTGAGTAGGTGAGTGAGTGAGAGATGTATGTATGTCACACCAATCAGACTGGATCTACTATGAACAGCCAATCAAATTTCTTGTTGTAAAGGTAAATGGTATGTGAGAAGATTTGATCTGAATACAGTTCAGAATTCTGGTTTGGAGGGGAGTGTGACTGTTACATACCAGTAGTTTGGGTTGTTTTAGGGTGCACTATTTTTAGTCTAATGGTGGCTAGTTATGAACGAGATGAGTCTTGAGTTTTGAAGCAGTTCATGATTTAGTAGTATGCAAATGGCAAGATATTTCTATATTTAGTTACAAAGGGTACCTTGATACTTTTGTTTTTTACAAAGAGTAAATTTAAACAATGCTTCTAGTTCTTAGGACATGTTTTAGAGGAAATGAGACTATTTAGATTTGAAACAGTTCTAACGTTTTAATAATAGTAAGTTCAGTAAACAATTGTTTTGTTCTTGTTGCATGCACATATAACGAGATTTTTCTATTTTTTAGCTACAAAGGGTAATTTGACACTCTTGTTTTCCATAAGGGATTAAATTCAATTAGAGCTAACAGATCGTCACCACTTGTTCCCACAAGATGTTTGAACAAACAAAACAAGATATTGCTATTTTTAGTTCCAAATGGTAACTCAACACCTTTGTTTTTCACATGGGAGTAAATTTAATTAAAGCCGGCAACTTATCGCCTCTTGTTCCCAGGATATTTTAGTCTGAGATCTGTTTTTTTAGGTACAAGAGTACGAAAACTGTTCAAATGTCTTTTTGAAGACTGCATGGCGCCAAGTTAAACTACAAATTAATTAAATCAGTCAGAGAGGTTCTTTCTCTTTCTTGCTATTTTTTGTGGCATAGTGTTGTTGCGTTGTGTAAGAGTTAAACTCCTTTAAAACAAGGAAAGTTCTCTTTACTTGAGTATTTTTAAGCAAAAATTCCTCTTAGGGGTTGGAAGGGCTATGTGGTCAGTCATGCCTGTGTGTACGTCACACCAATCACAGTGTGGGTTGTATCAAACAGAGAATCAAATTGCCAGAAAATATGATGGTATCTACATTAATCTGGAGATGTACCAGGTTACTGCAGTTTGTTCAGTCAAACATTTTACATGTCATCGATTTAGGTTTATGGAGGGAGAATTGCATGTGAAAAGTATTTTGTGTGACTCTCAGCTGCTTACAATGCACATGCTGTCAGCAAAAGGCCCAACACGAAATTGTCATTCGAGCGTTCATTTTGGATGGGCTAGTTTTGCTGTCCGAAGTGAAAATTATAGAAAGTGCACGTCAATATTATTGTTACCATGAAGTTATATCAATCTGTGGTTATTACAAAGAGTTGCAGAAATGGTAAGAAATCTCATCATGGCTTACTTTGTCTCGAAGTTGGTTGGGAATATTTCGTATGGTAGGTGTGGTGTCATACAAGATTTTTGCCATGGTAGTGGCATGTAAGAAAGAGGATCACCGGAAACAATTGTAGGTGATCAGCGAGACATGGATATTGATAGAGCTGCAGATACTATTGTTTATGAGTATGTGTGCGAAGATTTATCAACAAAGATTCGAAGCGTTAGTTAATTGAAATTTAGAGGAAGAGCAGTGTTTCCTAAATGTGAAACAAGTGAAAGATTGTGTGCAAAAGCTAGGGATTTCAAGTTCGTGTTCGATTGATTACAATAATTATTTGGAGGGAACAAGATGCTCTGCAAATGATTTAAAAGGTGTAAGAGCGAGATATTGTATTTCCGTGTGTAGCGGAGGATGCAAAAGGATGACTGAAAGACGTAAGCTTAGATGTTGAGAACCTTCAAGAAATTGTTCGGGGCTGTTCCAAGGTTGTTACAAGTTCAGAAAAAGTAGTATTCAAAAGGAGCACGTCTGTTTCAAGAATTTCATTGGGATATCGGCTAAAAAGGAGAAAAAGAAGAAGAAAAAAGGGCACATAGTACGCTTAATAAGTGTAGGAAAAGAGTCATTCTGAAGAATTGTTGTGGAATATTTAGGGATAACAATCATCAAAGTTTGGACAAGGATATTAAACCCTATAATGACATTGCATGGAATCTGGGACCAGTATACATGAATGAGTTACCTTCATCATAGCTGTCAAGAGTTCACCAAGTGCTGCTACTTCCATGCCTTGCAAGCCTATGTTTAGAAGTAGAAGGTACTCGAAGCAATTTTCAATTATGAGAGTTTCCATTGATGTGTTGTTTTTGAATTGGTTCCTCTTGGGGTTGAAAAAAATTTCAAGCCACACCTACAAAACATGATCTTGGTATCTCTTAGGGGTTCTTGTCAAAATTTCCGACATGCACCCCCATGCTTTGTATATGGCAGTCTCCCTGGGGACGACCATCGCTCTATAAAACTTCAAACTAAGCTGACCTGTGAGACCAGATACTGGAGGAAGACATTGTGGTTTTGAGTCCCTAGGTCCCTTTTAATATCTAAGCTGAGCTGAACATTAATTAAGCGACACCCACAAAACAGGATCTTGGTAGCTCTTTGGGGTTCTTGTCAAAATTTCTGATAAACACCCCCATCCTTTTTGTATGGGAGTCCTCTGAGGGGCAATTATCATTACTCTATAAGCTCTTAACTAAGCCAAACTGAACATGACATTGTGGGTTTGAGTCCCACCAAAGTCCCTTTTAACCCTCGGACATACAAGCTAACTCATACCCCCACCATGATACAAGGGGGGGGGGGTGGGTTTGATGGAACCCCTCTTGGGTTTTCCTTTTGTTAAGACACAGGAAACTAACCTTACATTGGTTAGACAGCCCTGAGCTTGTTCTACAAGTAGATACCATTTTTGTTGGGTTAGGGTTCGGGTTAGGTTCATGAATTTCTGCAATTTGATGAAGAAAACTAGAAAAAACTACAGAATTATGTCAAAAAAGTTGATTCTTGACTTAAGGTACATGAAATTTGTGGTTGCCATGGCAATGTCAAAAATGACAGACACACAATTGACATATCAAAATTTCTGCAGAAAATGAATGAACAGGTACTGAAAGTTTCAGCTCCTTAGAGTAAATCGTCTTTTCAAAACTTTGAAGAAACCTTATTGGGGGGGGGGGGGGGCCCCCCCCCCCCCCCCCTCCGGGGGGTAATTTTTAAAGTTGGGTGAAAAATTATTAAACCACATAAAACAAAAAAAAATATAATTATAAATTTTTACGTTTGTTGAGTATTGTTTGTTTTTAAAAATATGAAAAACTTTTTTGGGGGGGGGGGGGGGGGGCATCCACCCCTCCCCCTTCCGAGGGTTAATTTCTAAGCTGAGCTGAACATTAATTAAGTCACTGAACACTAAAAAATTATCTATAATGTTATTTCAAAGTGGAAATCCACACTAGCTTAGAAAGAAGAAGTTAGCTGGAGATAGAAGGAAGAAAAGAGAATGTTACTTTGAATCTTTGGAAGAAGAGAGAAGGAAAAAAAGCATGTGTTTTTAGATTCTTGGGAGGAGGACCCCTTGAAAGTGACTAGTCTCAAATAGGGAGCATACATTTTCTAGAAAGAGGGGTGGGCTAGAGGAATTCAGGGGAGGGTTATTATATTAATTCTCTACCCACCCAAAAAAGGGAGGGTCACCATAAATTTGATACAACAAAGAGGGGGTCACATTTTTTTGCATATTATACATATTCTCAATCGAAACAAAAACTAAGGAGTAAAGGGAGAACTAAAATCGTCAAAATCTATGCTAATTAAGACCGGGTATCCAAACCTCTTTCACGGTTGTGGTGTTCTTTGTTTTAACCTTATGAATTATTAATGAGTTTGAGAAATTCGCCTCTAAAGGGGACATAAATTGTTTGTATGATCTGCAGCATGGAGAGCTCGCTTTGGAGAAGATGCACAGCAAGTGAAGGATATTTTTTTGGTGACTATAGAATAAAGGCTCTTTATATAATGTATAAGATTTAAAATATTCTTGTTAATAGGAAAGGCCTTTATTCTAAAGTCACTAAAAAAGTACGAAATAGGTCAAAGTGTCCACAGTTTAAGTGTCCTCATTTTAACAAGTCTTTACTATATTGCACTGCATAATAACATTGCCATGGATTGAACATGCAAGTCAGTTGAAACTCGACTGCTTTAATTTGTTTACAACCATCAATCATTTAATAAAGGGCTCGTGAATGAAACGATATTAGGAAATAGCCCAAAGAAAATATGCGCGCTGCTTGGTTGAAAATCGTGTTTCTATTTAGATTATGATCTCGATATTTGATAGTTGACTCGGGCTGCGCCCTTGTCAACTATCACGCAATGAAATTGGGAGTGAATAATCTAATTGTTTCAGTATAAATCTACTAGCCGTTTAAAACTTTATCTAAATCCTCTTTACAGACACCTCGAAAACGCGAAGAATCGGCCGTCATTTTGTCAATAAGCATACACTGTTACGCTACTCACTATCTACAACAGAATAGATAGTGGGTAGCGTAGGCAATCAGAGAGCAGCATTCGTGATAGAACGCTAGTTGATTTATACTCGATAGAAACACAGAACTAGCACGAGCTGTTGACGTAATAATGGCGCGAGCAGAGAGAATTTACATTTTGATGATCAAAGTAAACAAACATGTTCTGCGTGTTTCTGTCGCGTTATAGAAACACATGTGGAAGTTTGGGAGAACTCGAAACTTCTATGGAAACACTTGCCTGTCGCCTCGTTCTCCCACAGCATTTCTCGTCCTCCCAAATGTCCACTCGTATTCCTATAGAAACATGGCACATGTTTTCTATTTGTAATAAATGTCAAGTATCTCCGTTAGTAAAGGTGAAGTTTATATATTTAAACCTCGAGGGACTTTACTATTATATTATAATCTGTATTACAGGTTATTGTTTTGATTATTTTTGTCCTGATTTTACCCTAGAGTATCAATAGTATCCGTGTTTAGTCTAGCAGTTAAATATAATGAATTTAGACGGACTCGATGTTCCAAATTAATATGCCGTTATTAGACCGGGAACAAATTTGAAATAAAGCGACTTCCTCCTATCTCTATCTCGAGTGACATGACTATAAATTTAGCTTTGAGCGCCCCTTGTGATGTCTTCGATTTGCCTCTCCCTCTTTGTTGGTTCCCAATTTCCCTCTTGTATATAGTGGTGTATAGTCCTTAACCAGGGATAAGGAAATTCATGGTTTATTTTCAGCATTCGGAATAACTACAGTGTTAATTATGTCATTTGTACCTTGTATTTCTTATGGCGCATTAGTTCCTTTGGGATCCGGATCAAGATGAATGATCCAAGATCACCCAGTTCATGGTGCATCAAAGCTAGGAACCTATGAATCTCTTCCCAGAGTGGATTCATTGGTTCCTCTGTTGTACCATCAAGCGCACCCTTAGACTTACCTATAGTGGGAATTGTTTTTGCAGCGATTAAGCTGGTTTGTAATTTACGTACCATCGCTGGAGGTCTTTTGGTGGTTAGCAGTGGTATGGCCCTACGCAAATGCTCCAGTCTCGACGAATTCGTAGAGGCCTTCAACAAAGTTGTTTTGGTTTCATATTCCAAACTGATTGAGATCAGCGAGGGCTCCCTTTGCTTCACAGTGCAAGCAGAGACATCCTCAGCCTTGAAGGAATTATGGGACATGTACAAAAGTGGAACATTGCAGAATCACCTTCAAGAATTCCTAGTCACTGATGAAATCAAACAGCTGGCGAGCGGAGACGAGGTCGAGGTGACAGTGTATATTGATGAGCAGGAGTATAAGGCAGCCTATGTTGATCTAATGCTCCTACAAAAAGAAGGTTAAGTGTTAAAACACTAATAGCTTTCAGCTATCAGCCGCTATCAGCCGCTATCAGTCTAGTTTGAGGGAAAGTAAATGATATGCCTACTGGGAATTTTAATGAAATGTGCATAAATATGTGGAATTGTCAAAAGTATATGCATATTAAGAGTTTGCAGATAGTGGAGAGATGGACGGGGAGAGGGGATACGAGATATGTTCAGGATTGAACGCTAATGAGATTCATATTGCTAATGAGATTCATATTCCTTATGACAAGCATCACAAAGTGTCCTCATTGGTAAAACGTCACCAAAACACACCCAATTCTGTCAAATATGAAGTAATATGAAAATGTCAAGTAACCTTGCAAAATATGAAGTACTAATTAAACAATACTTGCGTTCAATCCTGGACATAAGTGGGGGATACGAGAGGAAATTGCACTCCCTGAATGGCCGAATAGTTCCTTATTCCTATCCGTTACCTACGAGTGTTGTTGATGGAAGCTCATTTATCGGGGCTGTAATCAGGTTTCTTCTGCGACAAGTAATCATTATTCCCATCTGAAAGGTTTTGCTGTGTTGCTAAGATCGATTAACTGCGAAAGTCTGGTAAGCCGTAAACTAGGAAGAATCTAATCGTATTTGATCACTGTTTACATGTATTTAACTCCTTATAGAGTCAGATGTAGCAGAAGAGGAACGACTTGGAGGAAGACGTCGCAGGAACTCGGACTCTTTTCTTTGCCTCAAGCCCAATGAGAATGACGTGACTTTGATGAAAATGAAACACGCAGAAAACAAATGGAATTTGGAAAGGCAGAGAAGGCAATTTCTAGAAGAAGAAAACAAGAAACTAAGAGCGGAGATTGCAGTGGCAGAAAATGTACAGAGGAGATTGTTCTGTCAAGATGGAGAGAGTGGTAAGTGTAAGAATTATTTTCTCTGTTTTATTTGTATGTGGTCTCTGGAGTCTACGTTGCCCCAACTGTCAATTCTGACATTGCTGAAGGCAAGACGTTCCCCTCCAACAAAACTCCGAATCAGTTTTGCCTGTGACATAAAAAATGAGAACTTGGATGATGATAGTTGAACAACACTACAAGAATAAAAACATGGTTGAACTTAACTATCATACACATCAATTACAACATTAAAAGGAACAGGATGCCGTTATCTTTTACAGCTCAAGCAACTGAAGACCTTGAAAGACCCAGAAAAAGACGTCGAAGAAATTCTGATTCTAGTTTGTATTGCAAAGCGAGGGATGAGACGTTTGTACAGAGTGAAAGGGAAGCAGAAACAAAACATCTGGAATCCGAGAAATACGACTTCTTTCAGAGCTATCTACAGAACATCCAAGAGACACACAGTGTGACAACAGAGACGACTGACAGTGGAATAAGAACACATGGTGGACCATCTGATCTTGAAATGCAAGACATCTCAGGTAAATATTGCGTTCACAATCATAATCCAGTTTGTATTTAGCTCTTATTAACCGAGCAGGAGGTCTGTATGGGAGAATCTTGACCGAGGTCTGTACACACGACCGAGGTCAAGATTCTCACATACAGACCGACTAAGCTCGGTTAATAAGATGTTTATTATATGGCAAACAAGAAAAAATTAATTCGTTTAATGTTACTGGTTTGTACTAGCTGACATTTTGCTTGCGAACGGCGATGAGCTGAACTTAATTCTGCCAAAGTTTGCTCGTCCTCTTTACTTTGTTTCCTCATCAGGCTTGGCACTTCTATAATATGGATATTTTCTGGTGCTATATTTTGGAAGAAAATAGTCAATACTTTTGTATTTAGTTTGCAACTTTTTCACGGCAAAATGTAATCGGTCGAGATGCCGGTCTAGATGGGAAAATCTAGGCCGCGGCCAATATCGATTTCAGTCAATCAAATTCGTGAATCGTGAATTCGGTAGTTCCCAGTCCTTGTGAGACACAGCCATATAATAACGACATTTATTGGGACGGATTTTTTCCCCCATTTGCCCCCCCGCCCCCCCCCCCCCACTCCCCCCACACAGCAGGAGCAAACTTCATCATGAGCGCATGCACACAGTCACGTATTCGCCGTATAGATTGGAAGAAAG
>Ga0126339_10004455_pt1 | contig 10357 bp, 8 predicted proteins | sample OrbTmetagenome_2_FD_92532 | JGI IMG/M metagenome (GOLD analysis project Ga0126339, IMG submission 92532) | Coral microbial communities from Petempiche,Puerto Morelos, Mexico - Orbicella T R C metagenome | ecosystem: Host-associated > Invertebrates > Cnidaria > Coral | place: Petempiche,Puerto...
GCCGGCCACATTTCTGTAACGTTACTCCAGCTTAAAGCTGGATCCAATTGTTCAAAGGTTAGATAACGCTCTCCACCGGATAAATTACTATCCAATGGATAAGTGTTCACAAAATAAGCCAAGCTATCCGCTGAATGGTGATGTATCTAGTGGATAGCGTTAACCACGGTTTGAACAACTGGGGCCTGATGTCTTAACTAAATTATGTTCTTACCGTTAAAGCTTCGAACGACAAATCTTCAAATGTAGTTTTACGATCGTTGGTCAAAGACTATTCCAAGCATATGGATTCCACTTGCAAAGCGATCACCCAGCGCTAAAGTTTACAGAAGTTTAATTTTGGAAAGCGGAAGTTGATTCACAAATCAATATTTTGAAAAGCGTTGGCGTTTCCGAAGAAAACCGCTGAACAAGCTGTAGACAATTGGTTAAAATAAGCAAAAACGTTTACACAGAGAGAGGTCGGAATAAGAGGTGTCTTAATTGTTCTTGAATAGCCCCCCTGTGGAGATCCAATAAAGTTTGCATACATGATAAAAGCACTTCCAAAGCAGTATTATTCGGCCGATTAGTTAGTTAACGAAAATTGTAGTCTAAATTAGGATACATTAAAAACTTTAATGTCATTTTACATAAATTTTCAGTTAAATTAAACACAGAGAAACCATAGGCCTGTCGAGAGGCACCGTTTAAGCGTTTTCAACAAAATCAGTTTTAACGAAAAAATACATCCACTGAATTGGACCATCTCGCTTTTTTTTCTTTTTTTTTTTTTTTTCGAAAATTTAATATTCGCTATGGACAGCGCTTGGAACCATTCAAGTTATACAGCTGCAGAAATTAGGTGAATTTCTAGATCTCAGACTGTCCTAACTGTCACTGGATTTTTGTTCTCTTTCTGCAATCAGGAATGATATCAAAATTGTCAAACGGTAGAGGACGTGAACATGGATCCTATTTGTCTCCTTGTTACAGTTCAACAGATACCGGTCTTCAAGCCTCGAGATATAGCAAACCGGCACATTATGGCTCACCTCACTCGCCTTACGTCTAGAGCGCAATTTTAGTAGAATTACAAGTTGACTGTTGTCGATGTGTCTCCACCTTCTTGATTTAAACATCAGCAAACAACCGTACTTGTTCTTTTGGATTCAGCATCTTTAAATTAGAACTGTTTCCCTTACCATTCTTACAAGGGTAAATTCTATCGTCAGCCGTCGACGGAAGAGAGTTACATTAAGATAGGAGATTCCTAAATATCGATTACCTCATATTTAGCAGCGTATTATTGTCTCCTCGTACAACTATCACTTGGCGCGGTAATTGTTCTTAAGAAATTAACCACCGAACATATAGGACTTGATGGTTAACTTCGCTATGTTATTCAGTTTCGTCCTAAATAATTTTTCCCTAATTGTTTAAAACGCACGTAAAGTTCTTAATGTGATTTTACGATTAACTATCTCAGAACTTAAATTTACGTTGTCACATTCGAAAAATAAGTTCAAAACTTCGCCGACTTTTCTTATTTACATCAACCGTAAAATAGCTAATTTAATCATTTTCAGTCAAAAGGCTTTCTTTTTAACCGTCACCTATCGAGGCTTCCCCACCGTGTTAAGTTAATTTCACTAAGGGGTCTTGTCGCGTTATTCAGGACACCGAATATGTTTTTATCAAAGGAAGGGTGATAAATGTTTATTCGTTAGAGCCAAATACACACGAGAATTCAACCTCTAATTTGAGGTCAATGATCATTATAATTATTTTTCCGTGACAGGTATTCATCACGATCATATCTCGGTTAGAAAATCATAAAATATACTTAACGTTCCTTTGCATTTTAACCAAATATTCAGAATTTATTATTCAGCTTGAACCCTTTCAACCTCCAAGCGATCAAATATGATGACAGAGCGACAGTCTGGAAGCGAAGAGGTTTCTGTAGTCTTACTGATCACGAACACCTTCTAGAAACATTTGAATTTTGCCAAGATAAATATCGTTAAATAACCTTTTATCCTAAAAGCAACCGAATGATTTAAATTATCCGTTTAATTTCCACAAAGTTTATCAGTACCACATACATAGATCGGGAATTCGTAATGTGCACTAGATAGATTGCGAAAAACAACAAAAAACAGAAAGCTGGAAAGTCTTCAATTATTCGGGAATATCTGACTTGTATTTGTCTTAATGTAGCAGAAAATTCACAAAAAATAAAAAAATAAAAAGTAGTTATAGAATTATTATTTTACTATTACGCCATGTGAAGATGCATGTACTGGCCAAGAGAAGAAGCAAATGTGAGACCGTAACAGTACTGTTCTCATTCTGTACATTTATTCTTCATTTTGGAGCTGAGATATCGAGAAATCTATTCGATGTTTTTTGGAGATAATACTTGCGGACATTTTACTAATTTCTCGAAATACCACGAAACTAGTGAAAAACCCGCAATGTTTTCTGTCTTGGCATCGAATAAGGTGTGTAGAATTCGAATTATTTCTCTTAGGGGAACATACAAGAAACGAAGACTGAGCTATCTTAGGCACAAATATTCCTTCATCGAGTTATATTTGAATTTTTGGCAAAGAAAAGTGCTTTGTAAATCGGAAAGTTGATCAGACTGTGGCAAGGCGACCCAAGTATTTTTGAACAATCAAGGGAACATTCGAGTCCCAGTTTCTAAAAGTGAATTCCCTTTACGATTGCCAATTGTATAGTGTTGAGAATTCGCTAATACACCAAAACAATCTCTCAGTGAACAACTTGCCTTTGTCTCTGATCAACTGTCCCCTTGACCATGACGAAGAAGTTGCAAGGATAAATTAAAATGTTCGTCACGTACTCTTGGGAAAGATAGCAAAAGCGACTGACCTTTCTAGGGCATGTAAGGAGTAACTTGCTAGAGAGAGGAGTTAAAGGTGCCTTTAACGTTTCACCAAGGAAATATATTGACGTACAAAGGCTCTTAACAACAAGAAATGACTCCTACAATATGCTGAACTCAACAGCTGCAAGTTCATTATTTACGCCAAGTTTGCATACATTTCGGCACCTTATTGAGTCTACGTTTCAACCTTGAAAATAAAATTGGTTTTCAATTAATATTTTCGTTTGAATTGCCGATCAGTGAGACATACGTTTGAGTTAAATATAAGCTCACATACTCAGGAAGTGAGGTCTATTTTTCACCCAGGTTTTATTTGTAACGCAAACAGCATCTTAAGAATAACTAATAATTTGTAATATCTGTAATCCAGTACCAAAATGTTCGGTTATTTCACAAATAATATGCATCTTGCGACCGGTGATTTAAAAGGAAACTTCATGAATTAAATTAATCTATCCTGAAGGATCATTTACAAAAAGAATTTATCTTTATTTCCTGAGTGAAATGATCCATTTTAGTATATTAGTTCGCTGTCTAATTGATTTCTCCTCATTAATTTTCAGTACTCTTCGTTGTTTTCATAAAATGTTTTTGAACGAGTCATGGCCAAAACAATTAAAATTATCATTTCTTAGTTTTATATCATGACAACATCATATGCCCCCAATGATGATTATCAGAAAACGCGTTTTTCTAGAACGATCTGTATTTACATATTCTGGACTTGCCGATAGTACTGTTCGACGGAGGACTAAATGAAATTAAACTGTGAAGTCCTCCCCTTTTTTGCCTAAAACAAGTACCGTCTTGACCAATTATCCTGGTAGACTTGTCATGGAAGGAACAGAATTGTCGTGCATACAAGTAAAATATGGCTTCCCGTTATGTAAGGAATTCTTCCGCACTTAAAGCGTTTAAAGCGCTTTCTCGACACATTTGATGCAGATGCATGAGGGCCCGCCTTTCCTTCTGTTCCTTATTTTCCTGTTGTGTTTCTTTACTATTATTATTCGGTTTGGTGACTCCAACAAAGTTTTGTCCTAAAAATATTATCTTTTGATCTTGTACAATAGAAATTTTAGACAGGTAAAAAACATGCAGTTTTGACACGAGTGTCGAAAGTGACGTGCAACACCAATCACACCTCCCTCACACACGTTTTCCCGCGCTTCGCTCGCACACGTTTTCTCGCGCTCCGCGCAGCTACATGTATTTGTTTCGAGCTTAATTTGATTGGTTCACCAGACTACTTGTTTCTCTGGTGATTAGCACGGGTGATTACTAGCTTTACTACAGTCAAATGAAAACCGCTTTATAAATCAGCAGGAATGAGAGCATTCACAAATTAAGCTTCATATAAGACTTTAAATTAAAGCTTTTAATGAGCTGCCAATCAAACCCAAACCAATCGAGTTTATCTCTCATTCATTGCATTGTTAATGCTGACAGACTATCGATTGCAACGAATCGAACAAATCCAAGACTCTACATTTTTTAATTTGAGTCAAATACACAATACCTCCACCTGTTATTGAACTCCTAATGAACTTTAAATTTACAGTTTTCTCCTTCAACTGGGCTTTTTTCTAATTTTGTTTTGATTCGTCCGCTTTTAAATAAGCATCAGACATAATCGGCAACTGCCACATTTTCTGAATTACGATTATTACATACGAACAGATAAAATAAAACTGCTCGCATTTTTTACCTTATAATGCCAGCAATCCGTTGGTAATCTCCGTTCCTGATTTCGATGATAAAATAATACTAAGAATAATTTATGCAGCACCAAAAAATATCAGCTCAGTGCAAATTTGATAACTTTGTTAGTTTCGTCTACTGAATCGATGAGTTCTGGATTAAATATGAACAATAACAACGTGTAAAGAAAAAAGATATGATATTCATTATTCGGTTCTACAGATGATTTTACTTTCTCGTCTCGAAGGTCACAAAGCTATTTCCTTTTTCACTTTCCTTAATTTTCAATACTGCTTCTAGGTAAATTAGTTATGGATTTTGTGTATCAGGAAGGCTTAAAACTGGCAGAATTGCTGAGAGAAAGAGCGAAATTAGTTATAATATGTCGATTCATGTTTAAGCGTGTTGTTGTTTTGAAGCCAAACTATGCCAGTAATTTTTGGACACTTTGATCTGCTCCTTCGATCACAATGTGGAATATATTTCTGTGATCCTAAAAGCCATTACCAATGTTCAGTCAAGACTGTTTCGGGATCAAAAAGAACATCCAGTTCGATGCTGCGTGCTTTGCAGTAAAAAAGTAAATGAGAATGTGCAAGTTAAATTAGCTTCTTGGTACAAGTACAGTAAACACTAGAACTGAGCAATTTAGTCTAAATGGACGTCATAAACACATTTCGGTTTACCCTCATGTGGCGAGGAAATGTTGTAATATAGCCAAATTATCTGTTCAAAAACTACAGCATGTAGTTGTAATAAAAATACCTGATTTTGTCAGACTCGTGTCGCTTGCCCTGCCGGCTGCCGTTTGCGCGAGTCTTCAGTTCTACTGCTTTCAATTTACAACTCGAGAGACAGCTTGCCAATATCGCCGGTTCTTGTTTCTGTGGCTCTATTTGCATCAAATAAGGAACTCTTTTGTTTGTGATAAGTGGAGCGGAGCGTTTTTTTTGCAGCACAGTGATACAAAAATGCAACACACAGCCGTTCAGTTGTGCGACAGCAAAGGACATCAGTGACCTTGAAATACGGTCGCAGTAGATTGAATTCGAAACAGTGTAGCTTTTTTTTTCAAGCCTGTCGCCTAAACGCAGGTTCAAATTTTTACTTTGAATTTCCATATCTATGGAAACAATCAATGCTTTTAGAATGTTCAAGCTGATGAAAAACATGCATAATAATTTGCCTTATTTTCCATCCTTGTCGGATGCACAGGAAACACAATAACGTCTACAGAATAAAGCAACAGGAAACCGCAACTCCAACAGTGTCAATGATTAAGTAAACTTTCTACTGTGAATTTATTTATCTGTACATGAAAATGAACTCGAGAAGTCAAATGCAAAAACAGGTTGAAGTACTGGGTTTTAACTCTAAACCAAAAGCTGCCTTTTTGCCTCATTGTATAGAAATTACTTTATGTAAACAAAATAAGTGAATGGTTACTCGTGATGTTGATAAACATATAAAGAAGACGTAAATGGAGACAAATATATTTAAAACGTGGGGGGGGGGCATCTTTACTTAACAATATCGTGCTTAATCATTAACATTCACTTAACGACTTGTTTGCTATAAGCAAATTTCAAAATTCACATAAATTTGGCGCAGTAACGATTTGTGCAAAATACTAATTATATAATTTTTTGGCAGCTTATTTATTTCTCAAAGCTATTTCTGCATGCGCCAACTGTTGATTTTTCCTCCTAATTCACGCATTAGCCACGTAGAAGGCGATTTTAATTGGATTTCAGACCAACAAGCAACACATTTGTTTATTCTGGACAACGGCAATGCACAATGGCTCGATATTGGCTCATCATATGCAATTATGGATGTGGAAAACACCACACAGAAATTATGACGTTAGAAACTCATTACTTGATTGAACGTTTCTGGCCTCGATATGCCCCTTTTATAAACTGTTTTGGTTCCGAGAATATCATTAATTATTCTCGTAGTCAATAGATACATGACTGCATAAGGTTTTAATACCATGATTTATTAGACCTTAAGTTAACCAAACGAATTTGATATGATCATGAAATAAGTCTAAAATATGACGTTTCACGTTGTTTACCTGACATTTCCTTTCTTAATTAGTTTTAATACCCATCTTAACAGCGCAGCTAAAAGGGCGAATGTCACGACTTCTAGTGACAGATGCAAATTTTTACATTATGAAATTACAGAATGACTAAATCTTAACGATTTCCTGACGTTATTTTGAAATGTGCAAGTAAAGAATTTCACTGCCATTTCGAATCTTAGTTCCATTTTCAGAGACACTTGTGTATGGCAAGACCTGCTCTGTATTTAATTCGCTGTAGTATTGTTTATTTGTATTTCTCGTCGCGCGTCAAAAAAAAAAATATATAAATACGTATTCGTATTCTTTCATAGGGCTGTATTGTATTTTGTTACGACGCGCCAGCGACAGCTATTTTATGTGCCACTGAAGTCTTTCATTAAAAAAAGGAAAATTAAAATTTAAAATCGAGTACTTGACTTTCGCTAACGAGATTAACTTTTATGGCTACAAGGGAAGAATTATTTTTTTCTTAAGTGAAAACTACAAATTGCGAGTTAATTCGTAAGTCCCGAAAGGTCCTGGCTTAAATAAAATCGTAAAAATGTTGTTCAGAGTTTTCGTGAACGTAAAAAATAAAATTACAAATTTGTAAATGAGATCTCTCCTTGGTGACCTGTCGGCACGGTGTTATGTCTCTGTAATTAGACTAGCTTTGGCAGACAATGCTGTGCAAGTGCTGAACTACAACATAAAAGATCTCTCCAGATCGGTTGTCTCTTTGGCGATACAAACTATCTCTTACCTCAGAAAACAGATTTGTCACGGAGTTTTTCTGAACAATTTCAGAAGAGTTATGGTCGACTTCCGCTTCACACTGGCAGAGAGAACTGAGTTGAAAGCCTTATTGAAAGCAAACAGATTAAGCCGAATGACTTGAGCTTTTCTGCATATTTTACCTCAAAACAAGCGCTCCCATTGGCTACTGTGTCAGTACAAGGTTCATTCAACACTCAAAAAGAAAACTGCTGTCGAGGAAGCAATAAAGCATTGCTGTGAAGTTTACATAATATTTTTGACGCCAGTGACAGCCCAAGTCGTGCTGAATGGTATTAGTGTTTACCTAAGTTCTTGATAGACATCTTTCTTGAACTACATTTATGCCGAACTATGAACCAGTGTTATAATAAAGAACTTACAGAACGGATGCAATTTAATTACAACAACGGATTAGTTTTAAACCGATGTATGTTTTAAATTCAAAATAGTAAACATACATATACGGCTATACATTTTTTATCATTGTATCACTTCAGAGAAAAAAATCAACTGTTGGTTTTATAGTCGAGAGAAGCGGCTGAATGTTTCTTGACCTTAAAAGCAATGTGCCTATAAAGAAAAGGCCTCTGAATCAGATAAAGTTATATTCGTGATGCCGCTATGTAACTCTTATGATCTGTCAAATTTTCTGGCTTATATAAAGAACTTATCCATATTCTTCGCTTAGATCAGTAAGGCACACTTTACAAAAAAAGTATTGAATAAAAAATATGTAAAAATAAAGCGGGCCGCTTAATTTTTCTTATTAGAAATTGACAGCCTACTCAGACAAGTACAACAAAAGCTGCTTATTTTAAAATGTCCAAGTTCATAATTTGCGCTCGGTGGTAAACGCGAAGAAATCTTGCTCTTAAATTATTCCATAATATATATTCATACTAATTTAAATTAATATAAGAATAGGGAATTGGTTTTAAATTTCCAATAGTTTCTAAACAATGAGGAGCCCACAGTAGGCAGTTTGATACAACAATGAGTTTTGATAACAATCATGGGGTTGTGATTGTATAACATCGCGTCTTGACCGCCCTACAGTGAATAAGAACTACCATATATAGTAAGCGGTTAACATGTACGAAGATAATGGCCATAATAAATGAAAACATAAATAACCTTTATTTACCAAAGGTTAGTGGGGCCGACCAAACTACTGAAACAAATAATTCAAATTGAACATAACATTGTTAAGAATCCCAACTGGCCGGAGGCAAACCAGTTGGCTATTTACAAGCGCTTCCGAGGATTTGAACTCGTGGCTACCAAGAGACAAATCCAGGTAGTGGGCTCGAACCCGGGACCGCTGGATTGCGAGTTCGACGCGCTGGCCACTCGGCCACGCTGCCACCAGGATTGGACAGCTTGGAGCGGTAATTAACTCTTCGAAAAACAATAGCAGTTAATTAAGGAATTGTAAACGAAAGATGTTAAATAAAGGTGCCTTTCTTCAGGAAAGACAGGGATTTTTTTTAAGAACTTAGGATTCGTGTGTTTCTTAATCTTCTTTCCTAAATCTTCACAATTGGCATTCACTCTGATGATGATCAAACAGATCGAAAACGTTAAGACTCAATTTTAACAGCTTTTTACCTTAAAGTTTTATATTTTAATTCATGGTTAATATTGGAAGTTTCTAAGGACGGGTTTTTTTTTCCATTAACCTTTAATATACACGAATACAACCCAATAATTCATGGTAAAACTTCATAACGTCTTTAGTGTCATTATCAGCTAAATTCTCTCTTATCGACTGTGTGCTCTTTTGAAATCTTCACGTGCGTAGCGTTTAAGTTTCTACAGCATGCAACGGTCTAGCCACTTTCAGAAAATTTGCAAACTTAAAAATTTGCCTCTTTCGGAGAAAAGTAAAGGACAAGACAGTTCGTTAAGTCAAACTTCTTCCCTTGAAAAGAAATTCAGCATCGAAGGGGTTGACTGCCACCTTAAATTTATGAAATAGAAGGTTTGGTGGCTGTGCACACCATCGCAAGAATCTTTTGATTTTTCTCAAAATATTCCATTTATGTTGAGTAGACTTTAATAAGAAAACAGGAAAATGTTTTCATCCAGTCCTTTAAAATTTAAATGTCAAAATATTGATAATATTTTTTACCGGTTTAAACTGCAAAAGATATTCATTCGTGCCATTGTGATATTATGACAGACGGGTTATTTAGCAGGAACTTGACACTCGAGAGTACTGGTTGCAGCGAAGTCCCTTTCTATAAATTATTGAAAGCATGTGTTCGTGTTTTTTTCGATAGCTTCTTAAATTTCTTCATCAACCAAACAATTTACAAACAATTATGACTGAACTGCAAGTAATTATCGATATCTTGTGACTGAACTATAAAAAAAGCCACTATGAGACAGTTGCGATGTGGAAAAAGATGTTTAAATGCCGTACTACTGCGTTCAAAGAAATTTGATTTAAGTACCAAAGAAGAATACTTGCTGAAGCCATTGTTTACATTTGGCTCATTAGCATACAGCTTCGCGCACAGAAGGCAACATATGACGTAAATTTGATTGACTCCAAATAAACTAAACACAATGTGAAATTTTTAGCTCTTTGGGTGTAATGTTCAAGGAGAAATTGTCTTTCAAAACCTGCAAAATTTCTGGGTGGCAAAAGCGCTAATGAGCTCACATATTCTTTGTAAAATTTTGAGGTTTTAAAACCCGCGTCGCACGAAAACGATTCAGTACATCGCGGTCAAATTCATTGACAGAGTGAATGGTGCTATGAGCTTTCAATATTCAGAACTGATTTTTTTTTTTAGCTTCATCAGTAACTGGAATGCTTATGCTAATGAAGCAAATATTGTAATCAAGGATTCCCCTGTAGCAATGTGTCAGGAAAATAAATACTTTGGAGTCGTTTTAATTGAAGC
>Ga0126339_10004457_pt1 | contig 10355 bp, 10 predicted proteins | sample OrbTmetagenome_2_FD_92532 | JGI IMG/M metagenome (GOLD analysis project Ga0126339, IMG submission 92532) | Coral microbial communities from Petempiche,Puerto Morelos, Mexico - Orbicella T R C metagenome | ecosystem: Host-associated > Invertebrates > Cnidaria > Coral | place: Petempiche,Puerto...
GTAACGTTGGATATCATTTTTAAAGTTGTGAAATTTGCATTCAAATCGTTCATACTGCACATTAGTCTCCTTCGCAGCCGTTTTTGGGATGTCACGCAACGCAGGAGACTAACTGCACATTTTCTTGCGTTTCATATAGTAACTGTTGTATCAAAATACTGTATTATTTCTGTGAAACTCAGAAAACCGTGAATACCAGACATAGTTAAGGATTATTATTGTGCAGCTAGGAAAAAGCTAATTAAGCGTGAGAAAACGAAACCGCAAACACCAGCGGTAATTGGCCACGTTCGATATATCAATGTTCTAACATGGCTCCGAGGCTTTCAGGACAAAATTCTATGTTTGGTGGTGTTTTCTTTGTATCCAAGTCTCTTTTGGGAATTGAAAGACAAAGGAAGCTTAAAAAAATTTCAATTTTGACCCGAAAGCCTCGGATCGATGTTAGAATATTGATATATCGAACGTGGCCTATTGGTTGTGGTTTTGAGGTTTTCTCGCGTGTCCTGAACTTTATAGTGATTGGTTCCGTACCAAATTAGGCTTTTGAAATCAAATCCAAATGTTCACGGTTTTCTGAGTTTCACAGTCATAAAAAAGCGATTGCATAAATTTCAAACCCACTGTCCAAATTCCTGAGTCCTCACATTTTCAAATTTTATGGCGAGGCGACCATTTCCGGTCCGGGATCATTTATGGTACAATCTGGGGATCATTTCTGGTCCTGGGATCATTTGCGGTACAATTTGGGGATCATTTGTGGGCCGGGATCATTTGCGGGGCCGTACATTACTCCTTGCTCGACTTAGGTGTATTTTACAACAACCATTTTTGCTTAGTTTGTTCAACTGAAGGTCCTTTCTGTTCATCGCTCAAGGAGTCACGATTGTTACACATTTTTTACCAATTCTGCTTAGAAGTGTGGCTGTTTTGATCATCAGGAGTAGGAAATATTGACTTATTCATCATTTAAGAAACGCGCATAGAGCGAGTGCGCTACCTATTGCTAATCACATTGAAATCGATTTTGATTGGCATCAGTAGTTGATTGTCATAAAAAAGGCGTAACCTTTTCATTAAGCATAAAAATCTCGAAACCTAAGCCAGCTCATCAGTTCATGAAGACAAGTCCAAGAGATAACAACTATGAATTCCCAAATTCATAAGGAATTTCCTTAAAACTGGTATTGGGACCATTGGATGTTCGATTGTCTGGAGTTTGAGGTGAGACTGTGGAGGCTGGAACCTTTTCATTAAACATAAAAATCTCGGAACCTATCCTAGCTTACCAGTTCATAAAGACGAGTCCAAGAGATGACGACTATGAAATTCATAAGAAATTTCCTTAAAATTAGTATTGGAACCATTAGATGTCCGATTGTCTTGAGTTTGAGGGACGATTTTGGAGGCTCGATCACACTGATTCAAAGGTCCTTGGCCTTTTATTCTAACCGTAGGAAGCTAATTCAAGGCTACCTCGCGGCTTTCGCTGGAAGGGTCACTGATATGTTTAATTTGGATAAGTTTATCTCCGTGATCACTCTCCAGAAACTGATTTTTCATCTTATCGAAACGTTTTTCTATAAATCTCAGAATAGGGAACTCGATTGTACAAGCGGCACATGCTATCGCGGTAACACGAAGCTGTGGAAAACTTGTCCATTTCAACTTTTTTTTTTGGGTTTGTTTTAATTTCAGATTGTCAAGTTAATGTTGCTACTCGTCCCTTTTAACGTCAGGTTTTCTATGGACAGTTTTAACAGGGGATTTCGTTGATATTTCCCTTTTTGAGATAAAGCGCAGCAGGCAAATCAGTTTTGCTCCCATCAAAATCAGTAGTATTTCAAAACAGGTGTTTGTCCCTTGTGTGATCAATGACCCAAGATCACCCGGATCATGGTGCATCAAAGGAACCGATGAATCCTTGTTCAGAGCTGGATACATCGGCTCTTAGATCCTTTGATGCGAGCGTGTTTAAAACACGAAATGGGAAAATGACGAAATGTGACTAAGGCTAGCCTAAGTAAAGCAAAATAGCGTTCCGATTAGACAGACTAGCGTTCAGGTTAGCCAAAATATCACTGACTTGAAGGTGGTAAGCTTTCAATAATTTTATGGGTTAACCGTCGTGTTTCAAATACGCCTCTTTGATGAATCATAATGAGAGTGATCTTGGATCATAAATCTTGATTCGGATCATGTCAAAGAAACACACCCATAGCTCAGGATAAGAATTTTTTTATGTTCAACCCTTGGAGGCTGTAGTTTAATTTGAAACTCTTGACCGAGGCCGAAAATTGAAAGTTTGAATGAAGAGTTTAGTAATTACGAGGCGATCTGCTGCTTCTATACACAGAAGTCTTATTTAAACGTGACTAACTCTTAAAAGCATTAACGCCCATTTTATCAAACCTTTTGTTTTTGTTTTTCCCAAATCAGTTGTTGTCTTTCATCTCTCACGGTTGAACCGATAATTAGTCACACCTGTTTCAATTTTTTTTTAGCAATTATGGTTTGAAATGTTGCTATTGAAAGGTCACTGGTACCTTCTGATGGGTTTGGCCCAGTTGGGATCAATCTCCCTGAATAGCTATGTAGATGATCCTCTTTCCCTACTGGGTCTCAATATAGTGCAATCGTGGAACAAGCAAAACATTATGTTATGAAGCTGAAAGCTGAATTGTCTTGTTTTGCCCTTGTTATACGGTATTGAAATCCTTCAATTTGTGACATATGCAAGTGGTTTCGGAATCTTTAATAATCCTTTTTTATGGTGGGACAATGCAACACTATATGTTGCAAATTGCCCCCAGAATAAAAGAGGTGCATTAGGCATCTTTTTCCGAGTATTTCGCAAGACCAAACATTCATCGAAATAGTTTTAAAGATTTGTGATCTCTACCTCAAGTGATTTTAATTACGCTTAGCACATTTTGGCAATGCCCTTGTTCATCAAAAAAACTGGCTATGGTGATTTTCCTCAATTTTACTAAATTATAGCTGGAAATGTCCAATTTCTTTGGGGTACATGCTGCTTCTCATGCTGTGTTTTGCAACACGAAAGTTATTTGCCTAGATATGCTTATTTGGTCTATTTGCTCACATTAAAATTTGTGGTGATTTTCCACCTTTTAAAAACTTTTTGTCCCTAGTTTCATAAGTTTCGTTGCAGAGTAAAAAGCCTTTTCATTCGAGTTTCTGCAACATGTGGTTTAGATTTGCATAACCAGAACGATAGCGTAAACCTCTAGCGCTAGCTTGAACAACAATTGCAGGTGATAGTCAACTAAATTAAAAGGAAGGAAAAATAACTCAGGGTTATAGTGAAGATATCATTACCCTAGAATGGAAAAAAAATCCCATTTAACGTTTTTTTTATCCTCTGAATAATAGCCTCAAGGTTATTTTGTTGGAATTTTTTTCTGTAAAAGTAGCCAAAAGGTCTGGTAGTTAAAGTATGATTAAAACAAAGTGAGCAATCACGAGCAATATGTCTGAAGTAATTCTTCACTCTGCTTTGAACAAGCCATGGCGCAAGGCCATAGCTAGTGTCGAACAACTCTTACGCATCTATTGCACTCTTGCACATGCGTTAGACATGGAGGAATTCTTCCAAAAATTAGCCAGAAATCGAGAAACAAGCGAACGGATTGAGGATATTCGACTTAATAAAACGCGCTGGGGTTTTGGCTGGTTTAGCGACCACGAGCTAGGGGAATAAGAAACTTGGGAAGAAATGGACCAACGAAGAAACGTAGGAAGAGTTTGAATTAGTTAATGAAAGAAAACTTTTGCCAGACGACGACCCTAAGGTAAATACTTTTTCAAGGTTAACGTAGTCGTTCTAAATTACCCGAGAAAAATCACCTTCCTGAACATTAGTTTTCCTTTTTTACTCTGGTATCGCACAAATTAACTCCAGGTATTTTTTTTATATTCCTCTCTATCAGGAAAGGTTGATATTTCGATCTTGCATGAGGAAAATTACTTGTACGCCATGAACAAGTGTTTCCTTCTTTTCTTGTTACTGTCTAGTGGAAAGGATGAGGCTTTCGCTATACAAGGTAAGCTACAGTTTGAGTAAACAAATGGGCATTTTGAATCAGTTTATACTGTGAGATTGCAAGTAGGTAGTTAAGTTTTGGAGTGTTATCAGGAAGGCATGTGTACGGCAGAGGGCGAGTAATACATAATATGACTACATGATGTGACAAAAGCATCTATCTAAAACACGAATCAGCTTCCTAAGAAAACTGTAACTCGGTAAATGTATAATATAACTTTACATCTTAAGTTTTCTTTTCTCTTTACCTCCAGTAAACCTGGATATATAAATAGCACATGAGAAAATTTCATGCAAACCTCTGCGTGCTCACAATGGCTTTAAACAAGAGCTATTCATGTGTTGTAGCGCTATTAATTCTCGATTAACTGACTCATTGAACTGCGTCACTTGGAATATCAGACAGCCGTAAATCTTGACCATATGATCTGCCCGCAGTCAACCCCTAAGATTTAAAATTTCCTGAAAGATTTTCGACAGGACATGCATTTTTACGTACTACGGAGGATTTCTTAAAGTAACACTAAATTGACGCCTAAGTGTCCTAAGTCGTCTTATAGTTTAGTATGTTCTTGTATTGTAACTTGAAATCTCATCTACAATTCCAATGAAACAGGCATCCAATTTATCGCCGTCAAAATCACCAATCACGACGCCTCCTTTCGCCCACAACTCCTAAGTAGCTGTAGGTCACCTGCGGATTTTCTATTAAGATAGAAATCTTGTAGAAGTTACCCAGAAGTGCCAATGCAAAAATATCTTATTTACACAAAACACGGTGGATTAAGCAACGCTATTTCCTGTTTCATAGCGGGGTTGACGAGAATCAGTTTTCATCTGATTGTTGTAAAACCGAAACCAAAGGAATTGCTTTTGCCATTTGCAAGCCATAGACAGTACAGTGAACCAATCCAAATTCGCAGTAAGTACATCTAGCCGGCACGGAGTATGGGAGAACGTTTGGGACTGACTCACGATTAATTTATGATTTTATTTCGGACTGGATGATAAAGTGGCGCGAGATTTTTAAACTAATCTCTAGACGTAGTAGTAAGTGCGAATTAGTTTCACTCAAGTGAAAATCCCTCTGATTAATAGGACGTATACCTGGGGGGGGGGGAGATGCTCCCTAATATGTGCCATATAGGTATGTGCGGCCCCAAAGCGTAGGGTTTTTCAGCCGTTTTGGTCATAAAATAGGGTATCGCTTTTGGCCATTTTGGTTATAAATAGGGTATGGTTTTAGCACTCTAGTCTTGAATTGGGTATGTTTCTTAAGAGAAGCTACCTTTTCATCTTTATCGATAAAACCGTCAACAAAAGCCCTTCATAACTTATGTTTGGGGCAACTGTGTCAGCCGCAACGGTCATAAATAAGCTATCGAATTTTTAGACAGGTCATAAATAGGGTAGCAAAAAACGCAGATGTTGGTCATAAATAGGGTAAGGGTTTTGGGAAGTGGACCGCACACCGCCACCCAACTTTTCTGGAAGTACCCCCTCCCCCCCCCCCTCCCGAGGACGTATACAAGACGCGTCTCTTCTACCACACACATGCACACGAAGGAAGATTTGCGAGCCGTGAAAAACCTTAAACGGCACGAGATGAAAGAAAGCCGTCAGATGTGTATCTACTTCTGGTTTTGTTAATTTGAAAGTCCCGGAACTAAATATTTAAATATGAGGCTGGAAAAATACGATTAACAAGATCAAGGCCAATCAAAATAAGCCATTTTAGAGTACCTATAGTTTTGAATGGTAGCGACCTGTTCTTTCAAGTTTTGCTTCACGTTGTTTTCCATATGCATTTGTCGATGTAGATCAGCAGAAGGTAAACCTTATACGCTTTTGTTCAACAGAATGTGGTTCAGTTGTAAACAATACACTGACAAGTCCTGGATATCCAAACAGTTACCCACCCAATATGGATTGTAATTACTCGATTCCTATTCCACCCGGTATGATGATGGAAATTAACTTCCACGAGTTTAACCTGGAGTTCAGCTTACCGGAATGTATGTAAGTAGCATAACTTATTAATATAAAGACCCGTCTACACGTATCCAGATTTTTTTGAAAACGGAGTATTGTGCTCAACTAGCCACACGAGATGTTTTCTGCCTAAAGAATCAATGGGGACACACGAAAAGTCTCTTATTGGCTTACCCTCGGGGCAACTGCGATATACAAGTTGTTGATAAGTTGCGCAACAAACGTGAAATGTTCGCCTTTTGAAGCGAAAAAAAAACTAAAAAAACTAAAAACAGGGACTTTGAAATATGGAAGGAGTGCTTTTCTCTTCACAGCTGGACGGATTATTTGAAGGTTACTAATGAGAACAACAAGAACTTTGGTGTGTATTGTGGCCAATGGACCGAGAAAGTAATTCTTGTAACTGGAGACCTCGTTTTGATGATATTTCACTCAAACGTCTTTTATAACCATTATGAGGAAAAGGGATTCCTAATTTCTTTCACTGCCATTCCACCTGGTAAGTGTTTAGAGAATACAGGTTATTATGCCGTGCGTGTACTTTCTTGTGTAACCAAAAAAGATGTTTCGATTGTATGAATATTCCGCATCGATGGAATCGAACGGGGAGTTATTAGAGGAGTTATGGCAATGTATTTCATTGATCTCAAATGGTTCTTTAATTAAATTGGCTTTTAAAGAAAACCCAGTTACGTAATTACCAACTATTTGTCTGATGCATTCCTATGTAAAGAATTTATGTTCCATTAGCTGGTGCGCCTCCCCTTGATTACCTTTCGACCTACTCATTCATATCTACATTCATAGTAAGTTGAGAGAATACAGGTTCGTTTCTTTTGAAAAGATAGTGTATAAACATGTGACGATCACTACTAAACACAGCAAATGACATATCACAAGGATAAGTGCTTTCTGAGCACCCTCCCATCTTACAGGGCAAAACTTAAGTTCTGCAACTTTAATCTCCTTCACTAATAACTAACGTAGAAGTTCCCACAAAGGAATTAGTATATGATTAGTACAGGTAATCGTATGAGTGCGAGTGCAATTAAGGATCCACACTACGAGTGCTGTTTGAAAATTCTCTCAAAATTGCATGAGCTTTTATGCGAGTGTAATTTGAAAGAATTTTCAAATATCACTAGTGGTTTAAATCCTTAATTAGTAGTTTAAATCCTTAATTTATTATATGAGTGAGAAATTAACGAACGTGCCCCCGTTAATTTGCACTACAGTGCAAATTTAAGATTAATGATAAATTGGCCTGCTCTCAGCTAAACACAATGAAGTAATTTTCTCGGTCATGTAATGACAGGAATACTTAGCCAAAGCACAACAAGAAAGCAACAACACATACATCGTTCAAACAAAGACTAACTGAAGTGAGATGTTTAATCCCGCGTAGCTATTAGTATATTAATCTTATCTGAACCCTTTTTTCTCTGGAATAGAAAATTTCACTATTTCGGAATGTGGATCAGTGGTAAACAATTCACTGACAAGTCCTGGATATCCAAACAGCTATCCACGAAACATGGATTGTAATTACACAGTTCGTATTCCACGCGGTATGGCGATGAACATTCAATTTCATGATTTTGACTTGGAGATTGAGCATAAATTTCCTTTGTGCGAGCTGTAAGTACATCAATTTTATATTCTTTAATGAAAAATCATGCTTTTTATACTAGTTTAGTACACTGTAAAAATAACGAAAATCTAAAAAAGCAAGTCATTCTAGAACTTATTCAAGATGTCAAGCTGTTCAGTTGCGCGATGTAATCTTGAACATTAAGTTCCGAAAGCGCTTATAAAGGAGGATAAGTAATTCCTAGATTTTCTTAGCTCCAAGGACGTCAAGTTAATCTTTTCAGTTAGGCTGGTGCGTTGCTTTCGTAAGATACAACGACGTCCATGTAGGTGAACCTTATTTGATTGGCGTTGACAAATGTGTTGGACAAATTGAAAATCAGAAATGTACAAAGAATAATCTTGGTTATCAAGGACAATGTAGTAGCTTAAATTAATAATGGCGGGCTCAGAAGACTGAGAGACGCTAAAGATGTCTTTTACACTTCACCATAGTTTATAGAGGGACGTGGTTAGGAAATCTGGCAAGGTTCTTTGTTGTATGATTTTGTTGGTTATTTTGGGGGTTGACCCTGTACAAAACCTGACATAATACAAAAGGTAGTTATGTGCGCTCATACAACTAAACAATATAAAAGCATTGCGATTATGTAATTCATGTATAGTCAATGAGCACAAAACAAAAGATGTGCAGGGTCGAGGACCTTCCAACATAAATCATAGCCTTTCTGTTTGCTTCTTTGATGTTTACCGGCCCTCCTAATCATCATTCTCTCTATTATCTATGACTTCACTTACGAGTTGTTTTGCTATTACTTTTCATTAACGATTGTGTTCCAGGATCCGAGGCAAAGTTCCAATTTCCGTGCCAAAGTGACATCAATAATGGTGTTCGGAGACATGTTACTTGGGTGGGGCAGGGCTAAATTGATGTTTTTTCTCAATTAAACCTTGTTTGTTGTAGGCGAGACTTTTTAAGGATTACAAATGAGAAGAACGAGATTTTTGGTGTGTTCTGTGGTCCGATACCTAGGCCCGGAGATGAGGTTCTTGTAACAGGAGAATATGGAGTAATAACATTCCATTCAGACTACAGTCTTCAAAGGAGAGGATTTCACATATCTTTAGCTTTTATTCCCCTTGGTATGTACAGAAGAATGTTGTTTGATAGTTAATCCACTCCCTCATGTTTGGAATCAACAAGGCATCAATCCCTTTTAAGCCGAAGTATCAACCAGAAAATTCTCCTAAACTGCGCAAACTGTGCATAGTCTATGAGCATAGAACAAAAAATGTGCAGGGTCGTGGACATTCGTACATAAATCTTGGCCTGTTTGTATGCTTCTTTGATGTTTACCGGATTCCTTAACCATTTCCCACTGTTAACTATGTTTTCTTCTTCGAACATGGCTTCAGAGAAATGTTAACGAAGTTGTATCAGTCGAAATAACCAGTGCAGCTCTTTGTGTTTTGTAGATGAAGGCACACATATGTAATCGAGCATTCAAAATACACCTTAAATTTTTCGGACGTTTTATTAAGCCACAAAAGTAGGAGTAAGAAGAACTCTAGAGAGAGAACAAGAGTAAAGTAGCCGAGGTGCTCAAATTTATTGATTTATACCATTACTGTACAGGATTTATTACGCTAAAAGAAGCCTTGTCCACTTACGGTACGCTTTATGTGTGCAAGGCATGACGTAAATATGAGTTAAACTAAATACAGTTATTATTCTATCAGTTGCACCCAAGGTCATGTTATCAACTTCTGTTATACGAGCAGCACCAACCTTCAGACTGTCAATTCCTGTCACTGGGACTCCTCCCATATACACAGCACTCATCAGGAACTCTACAGTGCTGTTCAATACAACATACACTGCGAGTATCTACTTAGAGAAGGAAGAAAGCTACTCTTGTGTGGCCAGCAGCGAGTACGGAATTGACGTGAGGGATTTCTCAGTCATTTTCACAGGTAAGACTTTTTATCATAAAAACGGCTCCAAAACCTGTTTTTGTTGTGATTTCCAAAGATTGGTAAACATTGATGTATATAGTATATATCTATAGTTTAGACCTCCTCGCCATTTTTCTTTGACTTGTACATTATAATTTGCGGCCTTTTCTAGCACATAACATAAGCATAAGGATCATACAGTGTACGCAGACGGTGTGAGTTGTCGACAACTAACCACGCGTTTTGTTTTGTAACAAAAGGTCGGGAAAAGGTGCGTTCTCGACCCTAGTCCTTCGCTTTCTTGACTAAGCAAGACACGAGGCTTTGGGGAACTCTGAGCGAACGTAGCCGAATTTTGGCTTTGTTGGCCACACAGCGCATGCTTTGTTCAAAACCAAATCAGTGCTGCTGGACTTAACATGTGTTGTTCAATCTCTTTCGTCTGCATTATGAATTGATGGTCATAAATGAAATAAATTTTAGAAAATTTTTTTTTAAAATTCTTCGACATTTTCGTATTTTCTCACGAATTTCTAAAATTTTTGTATTACCATGAGCATGTGCAGTAAAAAGTTGAGTTCGTACTAAATCCAGTCCATTTTTTAAGCAATTGTTTCCTTTCAAAAGGGACTACATCGATAATGAAGCGCTGTCCTTGTTTCAAAGGAAACCAATCAGGACTGTCCATTTTGCTGGGCTCCCCAGAGCTATTCACGTCGTCTATTAAGCCTGGTTTTCACTAGCGACGCAAGCA
>Ga0126339_10004458_pt1 | contig 10355 bp, 8 predicted proteins | sample OrbTmetagenome_2_FD_92532 | JGI IMG/M metagenome (GOLD analysis project Ga0126339, IMG submission 92532) | Coral microbial communities from Petempiche,Puerto Morelos, Mexico - Orbicella T R C metagenome | ecosystem: Host-associated > Invertebrates > Cnidaria > Coral | place: Petempiche,Puerto...
ACATTCGGAACGGGCAATCGCAAAAAAAAGCCCAAAATTTGGCTTATGCGCACGCACCAAGTTAAAATATTCTACATTTTTGTACTAATCTTGGGGAAATCTATCTGTTGGGTTAAAAAAAAAACTAAACTAAGACCCATTTAGCGTCATGGTAGCCATAAAACCGATTTAACGGTTAAAAACGGCATTTTTTTTTTTTTTGGTGTACATTTGGTCGTTAACGGGTTATGGAAACTGAATTAACCGTTAGCCGTAAAAAGCCAAAATCATCATAAAAGCCACCAACCCATTGAGATCCTCAAGTAATTGAGCAACTACAAATATATTAACAGAAAAATTAATTAAGAGTGGTTTGCAATTTCTAAGACTGTGCATGGATATGCGAAGCACATGTTTGGTTCCAGCGATTTCTTCGTTGATTTTCGAGTTATACGAGGTTCAGCCTTTGAAAATATTTAGTGGAAATTTGGTGCATTCAATATCAGAAGTTTGTGTTACGTTTAGCAAGTACATCGCATCTGTTTCGCTGAAGTACTCCGCAGAAATTTTAAACAAAATCCAAGCAGAAGTTCGTGAGGTTCTTGCAAAACTTTTATTGTAAACGTTTTAACGAATCGGATGGAAAGCGCACTTTTATCAGCGTGAACTTCCGGTCTGACATAGTTTTAAGAAGAAAAATATCGCCATATCAGGACCAGTACGACGCCTTATATTAAAATTCAATGCTTTTTCACTTACCTGTTTCCTCAGTGGTTTCACTACAGCCTGATATCTTTCCATGCTCATGAACATCAAGGTTACTATGGAAACCGTTAGGGAGCTCTGCACAATCATAAATACAGCTTTACAGCCAGTCAGACCCAGTCCTGGAGGAAATTCATGGTACTCGAAGTGAGCTAGATAAACCGGTATAAACACGAAAATCCGGATCAAATCTCCCACTGCCAGATTCAGGTTGAGTAAGTTAGTAACATTAGTGATTCTCCCTTTTCGTAAAATCGCCGCAAATAAAAGTAGATTGCCCGCGGTACCGAAGACAAACACGAACGAAAGCCAGATGAATGTTGTCATGTGCTGAACTTCATCGTCAAAATGCGCTGAGTCCCTGCTGTTACCCATCTTCAATCAGAGTGAAATGAATGAAAACTACTTTCAATGAAATGAAAATGACTTCACTGTCTGTTCAGTGAACGTTTTCTCTGCCCTCTTTGTTAGTTGATAAATGCAGTCAGTTATCTGACTGTAACTCCTTGTGATCTCCGTAAACCGACGTTGGCGTCAATTGAACGAAGCATACTAGACTGAATCTATCCTTGATCATCAAGATTACAGAGACCTTCAACAACTGAAGCACTAAAAAAGATATTATTAACTTTTATAGATTAAATTCTGTCACAGTCTCCACTGTTTCCGTTTGGAGAGTCCTTACGCAAATAACCAAAAAGTCCAATGCTGGTGTTTTTCCAAAGAGACGGCAGTTTTTACTGACTTATGCCAAAACAGTTTCCTCTGTACACGAGAGTCTTGCCGTAGCATGTAACAATGAAAAAACAGTGAAGGGGACTGCGGAAACTTGAAAAAATAACCCAATTCTCTCTTATCAGTTTTACGCGTCCAAACAGCCTCCAGCAACTTTGCCTTTTGTCTAACGATAAAGTGAAAAATAAACGCACTTTTAAAGTAGGTCCACCCCACAGCATTGTCAAATGGACAAAGTCAGTCATTGTTTACAATTGCTTTATCGGCTCTGTCTCACATAAGTACAGTGCAGTGAGAGGTTTTTTTTTTATGATAATGCCAGTTTTTGCTGACAACTAAGCTGCGGTGCCAATTTTTTTTAGTTTATACTTAGACACTTGCATGTGCTGATAAACTGAAATTACGTGTAAGTCAAACGAAAAACTTTCAAATTCGCTCTTCGCGTAGGAAATTTAATTATTTTCTCAGGAGGGTTTACTCAAAGATTATTAAACACTTGTCACTGGTTTCCGTCCATGATATCACTTTCCAAAAATAAAATTAGAGAAATGGAACGTGATAGGAATAACAATAATTTCAAGTGTGGTTTTTTAATTCTACAAAAAATGGCAGAAACTCCTTGGTAATTATTTGTCTATCCCTTCAGCCTTTGTTAGTACCCATCCTTTGTTTGTTTTTGTAATTTTGAACATGCTGACTTCTTCCTCTTTACAATCAACAACTAAATTAACACTTTTAGCGCAACTCTTATGAAACTGTCGTTCCGCTGAAAGCGTGTCAATGGTCATTAATGTTAGCAAGCAACCGTAGTTAGGCAATTTGAATTTTGGCGTTTAGAGGTACCTGCGGATTGGTACCTACGGAGAGGTAATTGGATAATTCTCTCTGCGTCTTATAAGAAATCAAGTATTTGTACAACAAAAACTAAACACTTTAAAAACGAAATGTATTGCCAAAACGTAATTTGCAAACTGCGATTTGAAGTTTGGGGATCGCTTCGTGAAAACGAACTACAATCCTTTACCATCTTAGAAAACATCGCTTCTCACCATTTTATTTTAAAATTACAGCAATTTTCGTCATGTCACTGTCACTATCTTAGAGTAAAACGTGATTATGGAATTGCAAGATAAAAAAAGACATCAGACAAGAGTGTTTTTGTGTAAATATTCTATCTTCCCATTTTCAAGACCTTGCAGGTGTTTCTGTTTTGATGGAAATTTGTTAATGTTCCAAAAGCCTTTTCTCCTCTGGCAACTTTACTGACTTTACGTGCAAAACCTGCTTAGTGCGAGGGGGGAAAATCGGCTAACAATTCTTAGATTCCGTAAAATGTTATTCCAAAGTACTTTACATGTACATTTCGTTCGCTACGGGAATGGTGAAATTAGTAAACACAAATTAGTTTTACTTCGAGTTAATATAGTCGGCGAATTATTTACTAGTCAGTTTTTGCTTGGTATCTTCATCATTTTAGTCATTTTATCATTGATTTTATGTGTTGATACCTAAACCTACTAAGTTAAAACCTATTAGCTCTAACTCTCACTTGCTATTAAAGTGGAACCACAGTTAATAGACGGGAATGGATGTGATGCCCGGCTATCATCAAAAGAGCAAACAACGATGCAAGATTTATGTTGGAAGATCCACGACCTTTTTCAATCCTTTGTTTTGCGCTCATACACTTTGCATTGATTACGTAACCAAAACGTTTCTATTGGTCAGTTCCTCAGTCGGTAGTAAACAACAATAATTGTGTTTTGTGCACGGTCAAGGCCAAAACCTAAAGCGAACAAAAACATACAACATAGAATTTTGTCGTGTTCATAACCATTCCCCTCTATCAACGTACCAAGGTGGAACCGTTAATTAAGAGCTATAGCTAGCGTCATGGTGATAATACTTATATTAAAAACTCATATAATTAAAATCTCTTTTACGAATAAGATATAAATTAATTTTTTTTTTTTTAGCATTTTTCTAGCTGTTAGCAAAATAATGACATCATGCCTGTATGGAGATGGAGGCCTAGGTGGAATCCACTCACACGGGCTTAAAAACATAGGCGAATTCGTTTTGATGTCATTGCAGATGTAAAAAAAACTTGTCATAAATTCATCTGCTAAAGAAAATGGGATGCAGATCGATGTTTACGAATTTGGATATTGCCAGGCATCTAGTTTCTTTTTGTGTTAAATAAATGAAATTTCTAAGTTTTAAACTGGTTACTTAGGCTATCTCTCCCCCCTGTTTTTCATACGGCAATTTTGGCCAACAGCCCGTCACTTTTTTTTGTTGTAATTATTATACTTGTTATTTTTTCTTAACTTTTTTTGTGTATTTTTTTTCTCACCGTCTTGGTACGGTACAAGTGCTGGCCTGGAGATGACGATACAAACACTCACTGACCTGATTCTTGTCATTACCGTTGCCCGATTCGTAATTAGCCAACGATATCATACTCACTTGACCGAATTTGGTCTCGCCATGGATATTTTGGTTCGACTGCGTCTCGCCACTGAATACGAACCACGGCTCGATCAAACTCGCCTGATATCCCGCCGAAGCGTACCAGAAAGCTAGGGATGATTAGGTATAAATATCCAAAAAGAACTTAATTTTATTAACTACTGTTCTCGGAAAGTATCAATTTGTTATTTCCTGCCTGTTTCGCATTTCTTCATGGTGTAAATGCTGGCTTGGTAGATGACAGTGCGAGCACTCACTGACATGATTATTCTCCACACCAAAGAAGGCTGTCAGCTGATGTTTCATCTTGAGGACTTCTTCCCTAAACTCGCTGTTCAACAGAATATGACAGAAAGGGTTGATCAGTGCATACGTCATCATCAAGCAGTATACCAAGGTTCCTTTCGCGCTCAGAGGACCAAGCTCACTAACATCACTGAAAATTATTTGGAGGCTGTGTTGATAAAACGGGAACAAACAACCCAGAAATATCACCACTTCTATGATGAGGATGCGAACCGCCCTCATGTTCCTTCGATGACGATTTTGCGAGCTTTGGGAAACATCAGATGGATTAATCACGGCATTTCTGCGCAGTGTTAGGATTATCTTTATGTATGCCACCATGAATACTACCCCGGGAAGCCACTGTGTAGCAGGAATGAGCAGGAGAAGGGCGTTTGTTATCCAGGTTTTTTTCGAGTGGGGGATGCAATGAGCACGGTTATTCCTGTCCTCGACTAGGTTTAGTGACAGCGCATACCAGATGCTTGTGAGAAATCCGATAATCCACGAAAGAATTACCAAGAACCTGGCTAAACGAATTGTCATCTGAACAAGAAGAGTGGATAAGAATTATTGTTACTTAGGGTAATGAATTATAATCTGCATATAACATCAAAGTTTCTGCTCTTTAATGTTTACAATGATGTTGCTAATTATTCGTCCTTATGCCACGTTTTCATGTTTTCTGTTGTACTAGTCCATTTTCGCATAAATTATTGGTTTGCAGTATTTTTGCGCGGATACATACATTTCTCTCATGTCAACTGGTGCAATCTATCATGGGAAATGCTAGATGGCGGATTTAGTAATGTCATACGCGGTCATAACCATTCGATAACCGTATCATATCTCAGAGCAAACTCTTGACTATCGATAAAGAATTAAAAAAGGTAAAGAAAAAAAAAAAAGATTATTTGTTAGGTGCCTTATAACAATTAAAATTCAAAGAGGGGTTTTCATCAACCACCCTTGTAGGGGTGGTGAGGTTAAGACTTTGCATTCGAGTCCAAAGATCAACATACAGCTCCCAGGAACGACACTGTTTAGAATGCAAAGCTTTTGTTTTTTTTAGTTACCTGTTTCTTTAGTGGTTTTACTACAGCCTGGTATCTTTCAATGCTCATGAACATCAAGGTCACTATGGAAACCGTTAGGGAGCTCTGTACAATCATGAATACTGTTTTGCATCCTGCGTAACCCAGTCCAGAAGGCCATTCGTTTTGCGCGGAGTAAAGCAGATAAACCGGTATAAACACGAAAATACGGATCAAATCCCCCACTGCCAGATTCAGGTTGAATAGGTTAGTGACGTTGGTGATCCTCCCTTTTCGTAAAATGACTGCAAACAAAAGGATATTTCCAACGGTGCCGAAGACGGAAACGAATAAAAGCGATATTGATCGTAAGACATGATGAACTGAAGTATCTTCCTCAAAATCTGAGGAATTGTTACTGTTTGACATATTGAAGCCCTCTTTTAACTCCTGAAAACTGAGCGTCCTAGAAAGTCTTCCTGGTTTTCGTCGAATGAATGCAAATCAGTGTTGCGTTGTCTCCTTGTTTGATCAAATCAAGGGCCTCAAATACACTGTTTTCACTGCACTGGATGAATGCTGTGTTGGTTTCTTCCAGTTGATGTTTGTTTAAGAAGCCGAAGTACTATAGATGTATAAATGTTTCTAGAGCGGGCTCCGCATGAAAGACCTTTGTCGAAGATTTTCGCGGTGAAATGATGGATTTGATTCTGTTGACCAAATCAGATTGCAGTCCACGGTCAGGGAGAGATTAAACTTTAAGGCACTAACCATTTAACCGAATGTCAGCACTTTTCGAAATGGTCGCCCCACTTCACGAAGAGCAGAATGTGAGAGTTCTGTCGTAACTCCAGCCGCGTCGAAGCAAAACCAGAGAATGATCAGTCGACGGGATCGGCAAACTAAGTCAACCCTTTCTCATTGTCATCTATAAAAAATAAATGTAAATAGACGCACTTTAAAAAGAGCCTCAGCCCACTTGCGTGTCGAATCTTCAAAGTCATCCACTATTGTTTACATGTTTTATCCACTCCTGTGAATTAATTTGATGAAATTGTCTTTTCAGTGATCTTTAAGTCACTCAGGGACACCGGTTTGTATTGTCCGCTAGCGAGCTAAGCCATATGAGAGACAATTGCTTTACAGTCCTTCTGGAGTGAAAATTTAAGGTAGATCAAACGGAAAAAGTTCAAGTGTGGCTTGTATTACTTTCACAGTTAAATTTACTTAAAGCGTATTAAATCCTTGTGATTGGCTTCCGATCATAACATAAATACACAAATCATATTGATGAAAAAAAGGAGAGTGTTTGAAATTTCTTTTGTTGTAAGAGGATCCTACAGTACAAAGGAAGTTGGCAGTGAAAACCCTCAGTAAAAAAGTTTTTTTCCTCTCAATGTCGTCTTTCGTTTGTGCTCTGCTTTTGTCATCCTTTTCTAAAGTTAAGGCATTAACAATGTCTAATCATCAACCAAGGACCATTTTTTTTTATCACCCAGGCAGTAAATTATTGACTTCATTGCTTTTTTTGTTTTTTGTTTTTTTGTTTTTTTTTTTTCACTTATGATCAGTGTAGATCATAATTTAAATTTGGCCAGGTTAATGAACCAAAACAAACACAATTTAAAAAGAACACCATGAGACACTGTAATTTGCAAATTTTAATTACAAATTACTGATGTTGTCACCCAATGCACGGTCTTACTGTTGTCCTTTACAATTGCGAAAAAATCATTTTTCACAATTTCGTATTCCTAATTATTGAAATTCTGAGGATATTACCTACATAACATATTTTTATGGCAAGAGGTAATCAAGAGAAATAAAATTGAGGTGCTTTTGTGTAAATATTCTTTCTTCCCTTTTCGTGAGACAAGGCAGGTGTTTCTTTTTTGATGGAAATTTTTGATGTCCCAGCGGCGTTTTCTTGCCTCATCAAGTTTACGTTTTTCCTAGGAGGTGCGAACTGCGAGCAATTTATACAATAATGACTTCTTACGAGCTATTATCGCGGCCCCATGCCCTACTGGGGGTAATAAGGATTGATGATGACGGTGCAGTGCTATTATCTCTTTCAGTATATCGTCACTAGCTTTCTCGAAATCCAAAACGGAACTGGAAAATGGACCGTAATTCAAAAACGATTGACACGAAATGGAGACGGTTTCTACCGGTTTCTACACGAAATCGAGACGGTTTCTACCTGTCTCGGTAGAATACAACCATTTGACGAGTCAAAATTTAATCTCCTTGTTGACTCTACCTCTAATTTACCCCTGACGGGTATAATATTTTCGATAAATGTTCAACCAAAAATCTTGACATTTCAAATAAGGTACGTACAAAACAACAAGAAAGTTTGTGAAAATAATTTCAAGTGTAAATCAAATTAAATGTTAAATGCAAAAGATCATAGTTTAGTAAAGAAAGCCAACAGAATTGGAGTATACTCACATTCACCAAAAAGGCACTTTGGTAATGACGGTACGCTTATTACACAGGTGACAATTTTTTGTTTTGGCCGTAGAGTGGGAGTAGCAGAAGAAGCCGAAGGGGAGGAGGACTGGGAACATTCAGTCCCGGGAGGAGACTGGGAATGCCATCCCCCGGCACACAAAAGAACTCTTGCCGAAATAAACACGACGAGATTACAGTGGGAAATTATTTAAAGACCAGAAAAAAAAAATCTTTAAAGCCAGGTTCCTACTTGTGAGATAAGCATAATACTACTGAAATAAGCACATGTATGAGCACAAGAAAAAGAAACATATTTTTTCAGTTCTTGTACTTGCGTTTATACTTCAGTTCACTAGTGTTATGCTTATCTCACAAGTTTGGAACTAGGTTTAAAGAAAAAGAAGGAAAGGAATTGTTATTTAAATTAAATTAACGCCACTTACAGTTAACGTTTACTTTTTTGTCCAAATTGTGATCACTTAATAACGATAACTATACCTTCTCTAACCCAGCATGTACACCTATCTGTACCAACGAAACCATACGCACTTTAAACATTTCAAATGAAGCGGGCTACGATTATTGCTATTTCAGGGTGGTAATTATATTTTACAGTTCGAGCAAAAAAAATTCTACTAAAATTATTGGGTTAAAGAGACCTCTTGTCGGCTCTGATTGCTCTGCCATCAGTCAACCCGATAATTAGAAAGGACTGATTACCGCTTTTCCGCAAACTTGAATGGATTCAAAGCACGGGCATTCTTTCTCGAGGCCAACGTAAAGTGCTAATTTGTTTTGTGAAATTTCTGGGATTTTAAGTTGCATTATAACGAATGGTTCATGGACAACAATTAAATTAATGATCTGACTTAACAAACCTTAATGAGAAAGAGAACATTATTTTGTTTAATTACGATCTCAAGTCGGTGACCTGAAATTAAACCACTTTTTCTCCACACACAGACCTGACTGTAGGCGCAAACTCATCTCGTCATGTCTATGTTAATCACACTTTGCGGATTAATACTATATAGCACTAATCGGATACCTGTACCATTGGTCACACATCCAGAATCTAGAGAAATGCACAAGGCACTGAAAGAACTGGAATAGTCTGCGACTTGCTCTGGCATGGTTAGTAATTCCACTCAGTTACAGTGGATCATAATTTAACAACATAACAGTCGATTTGAACGACAGCAAAAGACTCGAAATGAGAGCTTAGACTGATTTAGTACGCTGCAGACCTTTATTGACAATCAATAGCTTGAACCAGGAAGTGAGGGCTGGAAGAATAATAGATCAACGCGAATTTGAATAATGCGGTTGCCAGAATCAAAAACTCCTGGGATCAAGATTAGGATTCTTCTTCTCTACTTGCAGTTTTACAGTACTAGTCCGGTCTAATTTCCTGCTCGGGAGCGCTGGATTTGGCAGACAGGTCAAGTCATAGGAAGCACAGTTTACAATAGTGTGAAACCTAGGTCTATTAGAATTTCCTTGCAGAACCTGACAAGTAATAACGACTAAACAGTGTAAACAGCGTAAGAAATGTTCTATGTCAGTATTTTGTAAAGTAAGGAATTTAAGCTGTGTAATTGTTGGTATTACAAGTGGTTTCTGTTTTTGTTGTTGTTGTTGATGTTATGTGCTCAAGTTAATTCTAAGTAAGCAATGGTTGGCAGTATAAATGTTAAAAAGGAATTAACCTTGTAACTAGTGTATTGCAAGTAGTTCGTAGTGTTTTTTCCTTAGTCTAGGTAGTTTTGTTTCTTTTCTGTAACCAATACGTGTTCAATAAAGTTCATTATTATCATTAAAACACTGTATATACTACATTGACTGATACTTAGCGGCAGACACCAAAGCAAAAATGGAGATCCCAACATAGCTCAGTAGCACTGCAGAGGACTGAATTTTTCTGTTATTTTTGCTGTCTGTTCTATCTAATCGTCAGGATTCTGTCAGAATTAGATCTAGTATATTTTTTTTCTGCAGTCATGCTGGAAGTGAATCTGAGTCAGTCAATTGCCGAATAGAACCAAAGGTTATTTATAAAATAAGAATAAGCTCAGCAAATAGAGCAATAACTCTAAGGTCGCTTAAGAAGGACCATGAATACCTTTCACTGACCCCATATTTTTCAAGCTGCTGCCCCTTCTTCCTTGGTTATGTCAGAAATGCCTTGACAGGTCATGTGCTACTCAATTTCTCGTTTTTGGCCGACAGTTAAAACTCGCTCCCCTCAAATTTCCGAACACAGTCAACTTTCTATTTTACAAAGCGGAGTTTGAACTCAGCTCCAACGAACTTATTTTGTTTCACGTTTTTGTTGCGTTGTGGAAAGGTAAATTTAGGTCTTGATAAACAAAAGAATCGATTTCAGTTGAAAATAAAGCTAGTATGATTTATCAGAGATGCATGGTAACGTATTTTAGATTATAATTGACGGCGAGCAACACAGCAACAAGTCCGAAGAGCTATATGATAATTAACAATTAGACTCGTGACCCTTGAGGGCGAAGGGTCTAATTGTTTTAGTATCACCCAACTAGTCGGACAGAAAAGGCAATAATAAAGTTAGCAAATGCAAGTTGAAGAAATATTTATTTGGGAATAAAACGAAAG
>Ga0126339_10004459_pt1 | contig 10354 bp, 5 predicted proteins | sample OrbTmetagenome_2_FD_92532 | JGI IMG/M metagenome (GOLD analysis project Ga0126339, IMG submission 92532) | Coral microbial communities from Petempiche,Puerto Morelos, Mexico - Orbicella T R C metagenome | ecosystem: Host-associated > Invertebrates > Cnidaria > Coral | place: Petempiche,Puerto...
AATATATTGTGTATTTTTTTTTTTTAATAAAAAAAAATTTATAAAAAAAATATTTTAAATATATTACTGTCTTTTTTTTTTTTTTTTTTTTTTTCAATTTCTAAAAGCTAAAGATATAAATAGTTGCCTGAAATAACACCACAGTTTACGACGGGAGCACGGGAAAATATAATTTAGAGTTCTAGAAATTTTGCCAACACGACCGAAATTTCATCATCAGTTTCATCTCACCAGCACTTTCTAAAATTTCTTTTCGACGTTTGGTGTTGTTAGTAATGATTTCTTTTGAGAAGGTATTTAAAACAGTCGCACAGAAGTTTGTAATACAATGTCAATATTCTCGGTACAAAGTTCTTGTACGCTTGCTACTCGAACTTCTAGCTTCATTCCAAAATAGTTCAATAATATTTCTCGACTCTGTGTATACCAGCTCTTTAAAAAAATATATATCGTGTGTGATAACTGCTGCGAGCTGTTAACGCCAACACACGGTACGTAAGGCAACAAGGACACAGCAACTAAGGAAACGAAGAAGCAAAATTAGAGAGAAAGAATATAGTGAGTTTAGAAATCCCTGACTCGATCAGGAAGAGTTTCGCCCGATGGCCTGCGGTGATCTGCTGCTTTTTGTGCCTAAAGAGGAAAGTGGTATGTACCCTGTGAAATCAAATAATAACTGTCAAACTGTCCTCACTTCTGTTCGGCTTAAATAAAAATCTGATCGGGCTTAAAGAGTAAATTATTTTAGTGAGAACTCCCATAGACATCCATTTGGGTAAGTTTAAGGATTTTCATTTCATTCTATTATTATAATTATTTTATTACTATTGCTTTTTTTGTGCGACTCCAGGTGATGTTTTCAAATGCCACTCTTAAATCCGAAATGGCATCTGATTAAACAATAAAACTGAAATGTAAATATCCTTTCCGATCACAAGATGAGTGTTAATTATTTTCTATAACAATATCACTTCGAAAGAGCGACATTACTGGCTACAGCAGCTTGGTCAGTGATCTGGTTCAATGTTTTGCCGGATAAGTTCAAAAGGGCTTACTTTGAAACTATAACTGAAACTCGAATTCATAAAATCCATAGCAGCCAAAATTAGCTTACAGAAGCTAAGGTTGTCTTCTTGTTGAACAGGTAAGTGGAGTTCTTGATCAATCCGAAATGTCTTGAGCACTTTTCAGCTTTGCATTTGATATAATTTTTTGCAAACCTCCGACAACAGACGAAGGTTACAGTTGCTTCTAATTACTGTTTCATATAAAGAGAAGCATTCCTATTTTAATTTCATATTTACATCGTAAATTCTTTCCAGATTTAATTGAAATGACTAAATTTACGTGCACGTCTTTCATCAAATACCTCAAAGACCTATGAGTGATCTGATGTGGTTTCGATTAAACACATTCCGTTCTCGCAACATTGGGACTTCTCGTGGCAACTCACACTCACACAAAGAGTCGTTTTCGAAATGAATGCAAAATAATGATACGATTATAACTAGAACGAAAATGCGGTAAACCGACGACTCGTTTTGTGGTAAACCTTTGGTTCTTTTATTTTTTATAATCCATGGTTTGTTTAAATTACCTATTAGGCTATGGCAATTTTCATGAATGATTACGAGTGCACAAAATCCCACAATAGAGAGATTAAACATGACGTTACGCCAAACGGCAAACGGCAAAAATGAAACTTTTGCCGTCTGTCTTCAGCAGCCTGTACAGTAGAGTGATAATATTTGTATTTGCGGTGAATAGTAGGAGACATTTTTCTGTCTTTGTGTGATTCATTTGAGGATTACAAAAAAAGAATAAAAAATCAGAGGTAATCTTCGCCGTTCGACGTCTTCCGTGAACGTCATGCTTAAACTATCTCATGTTGAAACTGTAACAATTAATGGCAACGTGAACGGGCGCAACCATAAACGAATTGGCTGGCAGTTAACCTAGCTCAGAAATTTGATTTGTGTCTTAAAGAGTTTATTTAAAAAGAAAATTTTATATTTATTAAAAATAAAAATACAAGATAAGATTGAAATCTTTTGCAATTTTACAATTTCCGTTTCTACTACATGGCTCTTAATTAAATATTCGTCGACTTATTCAGTTCGGTGCTGGCCTTAAAGTTCAGGTCTTATTTAATTGTAGATATTTTTACCTTTTTACCTTTTTGAAATGCATTAACAATTTTATCAATATTGGAAACTCTTTTAAATTTACGGTACCTGGAAAGCCGCGTTCGAGAGGTTTTTGTGTGCAAGGGGTGCATGCATATATGTATGTATCTGTCGCGGGTTTGTGGATTCAAATCCCACTGGGACAAAATTAATGGCCGTGGGATACTTCCTTGTATGGGCTATAGGTTTTGGCAGTCCCAGTCTACGATTTTTTAATGGTTTTGGTCTGAAAAAGGGTGTTTTTAACTCTGGTTTAGCACTGCGTGTTTTGTTTCCAAGGAGCTTTTTTCCGCATCAATATTGGTAAACGCGTAGCCTTTCTCAAATGTTTACCCAAATCGAAGCCATTTCCGGTTAGCTGCAGTCATATTTAGAGCCGTGTAGTAATTTTAAAGATTTGAAATTGGATATCAATTCTTTCTTTTGCTCAGGTCTGAATTGGGGTATGGAAAATCACAAATTTTGGTCTGAAATAGGGCACAGTTTTCGACGTTCGGGTCGCACACCCCCACAAAAAAACTGAAAACGCGAGGGCGAAAGCTCTTCAAAATTTAAAAAAAATACGCGAAAGGGCCACGCGAAGGTTTCTAATATTAAGAGGCAAAGTTTTTAACAGAAATAAGTTTGCCCTCTAACATTTCATTAGCATTCTGGCTTAATTTTGCTTTTATTTCCGTTACTTATTGACTTTTCAAGAAAATAGTGAAATCCAAGATGGCGGATTCAAGATGGCAGGTCAGATGACGTCATTTGACGTCATATGACTTCATAACCAACAAATAGTACACTGGAAAAAACTGTTGTGGATCGACGCTTCACAACAAAAAATTAAAACAAACAAAATGGCACATAATTTTGCGATTGTCTTTACTAAACTCCACACATGGAAACCTATTTTTATATGTATCACGCAAGAAAGGCTTGCGTTACACCTTGTCCAAATTTGGTAACTGAGTCATAAAAGCACGCAGAATCACTTCTGAAAAAAAAAAGAGTCGCATTTGGGGTGTTGCTTTGCGAAGAAACTCTGTACGTGCTGTAGGATTTTTTTTTTTTTTTTTTTGTCAAGATTTCGACAAGCAAGCATGAGAAAGACTTACACCTTATTTGGGGGAAATACAATACTTTCTTCAGATTGTGATCTTCTTGAAGTCTTCTCTTCCGGCATTCTCGCCCCTAAAGACCGCGCTCCTTTTGGTCCGCACCAAAAGAAGCGCAGCCTCTGGGAGCGAGAATGCATTCCAGCTCCCGAAATTGTCTTTGTACAGCGCATGCTCGTCAGGGGGAGAAATAGAGTTTGGCAGATGGAGGAGTGTGTATTTTTGTGACGTTTGCCCAGTCCATCAAATTTGAATCAATTATTTTGTAATTTGCATGATTTATGAATCGAGTTCAGCGCGTGTTTAGAGCGGCGTTTGCTGAAACGCTGAACCACTGTCGCATTATCCGACTTGGCAAGTTGAACCTATGCTAGAGTCGCAACAATTAATTTGAGTCGAATTTAATTGCAGCAAACGTCGCACCATTCATGCGTCTTTTTCAAAATTTATAGGTTCGACGAATTAAATTCGACTAAGATTCGACGTTTGCCCTAGGCTTTACTGTTCTTGCCGCATAATCGGTCTTCCACCTGTTTTGAAGATGGATGCCTTTAGCTCGCGCTTCGTACAAGCCACGATTACACAAAATACTGCTGTGTTAAAGCGTTGTCGACCAAGAACCTCAGACGCTGCTAGTTGTGCTTTTAGAAATGTTTCCGGACCTGTTCCTGGGCTCATCTACTAGGAGCTTGCCATTTTCTCGCATTTTCTTGCATAACAGTTTGAAATAACCTTGTTTAGTTTGCGCTGTGGCCCGTCAGGGGTAGCATCACAACTTGAATCTTTGATTCTGTAAACCGCAGATGTATCGCAGGAGATTATTGTGCTTTTTAGATGGATTATTGCTCCTTCCTCATGCCATCTCGTAAAATTGATGAAAAAAAAAAAATCCACAAACACGTGACAATTTTCTTCGCACAACAATGTTAACACCGGTCTAACACTACGGTGTTGATGTAAACCGTAACTTTTCTTTTTCTCAGAAATGGCGTAATTTTCCATACCTTTGTGATTCAGTCCACAAATTTAGATAAGCTGTAACGCAAGTTTTCCTCGCTTGATCTACATGAAAATAACCTTCCATGTGTTGAATTAAGACAATCAAAAAATTATTTGCATCGCTTTGCTTGTTTCAATTTTTTGTCGTAAAACGTCGATGCAGAACAGTTTTGTCCGGCGTATTATGGTATCACCACAAGTCACCAAAGCGTAATACGAGAGTTTGTAAATTCAGCTGCAATTTGATGAAGATAAATGAAAAAAAAAAACAAACAAACAAAAACAAAACAAAACAAAACAGGTTAAGTGTTGACCAACCTTCGTGAAATTTGCGGTTGCCATGGCAAAGTCAAAAGTGATAGATACACAATGACATATCAAAATTTCCCCAGATGATGAATGAACAGCTACTGAAAGTTTAAGCCTCTAAGAGCAAAATTAATCTTCTTGTGACAAATTTGAAAAACCCTATGGGGGTGCTTTCCGCCCCTTCCCCTCTCCCTTCCCCTTGTACGTCGGAGTGTTAATTAGATTTTCTATATCCTTTCCAACTTCTATTCCAGTGCCGCCGGCGCAAGTTTGCATCCGCAAAATTTACAAGCAGATTTTATAACCTTTCTGAGTTTAAAAAACTGGTGACTGTTCAAACATAAAGCTTTAAAGCCGAACGCAAACAAACCTGAAAAGGAATTGGCTGTTAGGACGAGGAACATGATGTTATTTTTTATTTCTATTTTTTATTTTTTTTTATGATATTAGTCGTTAAAATTTCTGGTTAAAAGCAGAATTGTCTATTCATAATTCATATCATAGATGCTAACATTTTGAATTAGTTGTTCATTTCCCTGAGAAAAGTAAACCATGATCAAAGGAACACGAATATTATTGCTTTTAGTAATGGGTTGGTTTCTCCGTAATCACTCACCAGATCAAGTTTGCTGTTGATGTTTTTTCAGTCTGTCAGTTATGTCAGCAAACTGTATTGCTAACTTAATCTTACGACGTTCTTAATTATTTACTGGATATCGGCCAGTACAAAACTATGCGTCCTTGTCATTTGGAGACATTCAGTGTGTTTCTTTTGTGGTTTTGGTTGTTCAAGAACTTCTCACAAAAACTGAAATGTTGCATGATGAAAAAGAAATTTTATTTCAGCAGTGCTAATTAAGTTAAACTAGAATATTTTAGGCATAAACAATATAAACATTGTACTCTTTGTACTTTATCTTTGCCGTAATATTAAGAGAAATGACAAAGTGTTCACCTATGTCATAAAAGAAGGGGATAAGCACACTCCTCCACTGATTAAATCTTTGAACTAGAAACTGCTGTTTGCTTATTTCTGTCAATATAATATGGTTCAATGAAATCTCTTAGTGATACCCTTCCTGTTTGTGACGAGATAAGGTCATCCTTGAGCAGTAGGCGAGAACCAGTGAACACTTGTACCCAGAAGTTTTGGAATTGCGTCCAATATACGGTATTGGCAAACATCTTCCACCTACGCTTCTCACAGTCTTGATGTTAACTAACTGCATGGAGTAATTAATGTAAGTTGATGTGTTAAATCTTATTACGAATAACCTGTGACAATAATGTTACCGAGGTGAACAAAAATTGCGAAGAAAAAAAAAAAATACATGTCTGTTTTGAGTTCATGTTCCACTGCTTAGTTCTAGTTGTAATTAACTCGATTCAAGTACCACTATTTTTGAAGATATGTTCACAATTTAAAATGTTATACGTTCTCTTCTTTTTTCCGAAATTTTTGATCAGCTTTTTCGTGGTAGATTTTATCGCTGTCTTGTTGTAAAATATTGAAGATACGTTACTCCTCTGTTTTGTGAAATTTCGATCCGTTTTTTCGGGCTCCATTTTATAACTGTTCTGTTGTGAAATATTGATGATATGTTACTCTTCTTTTTCTGAAATTTCAATCGAAATACATGTCATACATGCAGCCCACGCAAGGCAACTGAAAAATAAAGACGGCTTTCGTTAAGTATGGCAATTGGGAGTCTTTCTATTTTTGTGATTAATAAGCCAGAACTTTCACATAATCCCGAGGGGGTACTCCCTTATATGGGCTATATAGGTACGTGCGGCCCCAAAGGGTAGGGTTTTTCAGCAGTTTTGGTCATACATAGGGTATCAGTTTTGCCAATTTTGGTTATAAATATGGTATGGTTTTGTCACTCTGGTCTTTAATTGGGTATGTTTCTCAGAAGAAGCTACTATTTGATCATTATCAATAAGAGCGTCAACAAAAGCCCTTCATAACTTATGTTTAGGCCAACTGTGTCAGCCGCAGCTTTCATAAATAGGTTATCGAATTGTTGGTCAGGTCATAAATAGGGTAGCAAAAAACGCAGATTTTGGTCGTAAATAGGGTAAGGGTTTTGGGAAGTGCGCCGCACACCCCCATCCGTCCACTGCAAAACAATAACGTCAAAAGTCCAAGTATTTTGGATAACGTAAGCCCTGACGGCAAATTTTTCGTATGAAGTAATTACGTTACAAGATCTGTTACAGAAGTGAAACAAAAACAAGCAAACAAACAAATATATGTTTCATGATAATAAGGACGACAAAGGGATAGCTGCTCGCCTAATTGATCATCCGGCATCAAAGAGTGTGGCATAGGTTCTGACCTCACCGTGTCTCTTATTCCTCAAATCTTTAAACGATTAAAACTCATGGGCTTCTTTTCATTGCTTTTTCTTTTTGTAGATATCGAAATTGTATTTGACTGTAGATTGGGCTCCTGTACAGTCATGATTTCCGAATCAGGTCAGGCTGTCATAATCGCAATACTTTCTATATTAGCCATCATCGACATCATTGGAAACTCCCTTGTCTGCGTGGTCATCACTAGGAATCCAGATATGAGGTATGTCGATACTGAAATGTCAAATGACGGATGCTACCTGCACTCTCAGCAGCATCTGTTATTACAGTGGAACCCGGCTTGTGCCTACGTCGTCATTATGGCCATATTTTTCTAGCCTGAACAAAAGCTCAGCCAGTCATGTTCTCATTTTAGAACCCCTTCGATACGGCCACCCCGTTAATATGGCCAGTGTTTTGTGGCCCGTTGGTGGCCGGGGTTTCACTGCACTTTTCAACATAGACACTCAATATCCTCTTTAAAGCAGGCTGAAAAATCAAAGCAAGGTCGTCTTTTATTGCGATGTAAATTACATGTTAACGACCTCGTGCTACCGGTACTCGCATTGTAAGTCTTGAAGTACGGTAACATGCGTTCCTGGAAACATCCACTATCGATCATTACCATTGCCACACAGTAAAAAAGGAAGTATATACAAAAACAACAGCTTAAACAGAGCGGGAAAGCTCCAAAAAAAAGAAAAAAAAACCCATCAGACGAGGCCATTCCAGTCGTTATAGTTTTCAGTTGTAGCTGAATAAAATTGATTGTGTCTGCTGATATAATTAATATGTTCACTTATGAAATCTTACTTGCTGTCTATTGCTTGGCCAAAAATTTTGCTATAAGCCATATGTTATTAATATACTTTTTTATCATTTATTGAACTTATTAGGCAATTTCGGTTTCGACAAGAGGAATTTCCCCGTGTTTTCTGGAATTGTTCTTATGTTTGCAATTCAATTCTGTAACAAATAGGCTGTGCATTGTTAAAAATAAATCAATTATTTCTTTCACATATCGTTTAACAGGACTCCTTTCAACTATCTGCTTGTAAACTTAGCCGTGGCGGACATGATGGTGGCAGTGTTTTTTGCGCCTTTCCACATTTTTATCCACACGTTCACCCACCCAGGTGGTGTCCTCGGCAGAGTGTTATGCAGTTTGGTGACGGGTGGAGGCTTCGCATGGGTTGGAGGTGCTTGCTCGGCCTTCACGCTGGTTGTCATCGCAGTTGAACGTTATTACGCGGTGAATTATCCTCATGGTAACAAAGGAAAACTCACCAATGCCAAATTGAAGGTGAAATATAGTACTTTGGATCACTTGTATCTTTAGGTTGGATGGGTCAGTGGAATCCATGATCACTGATTTCGATTTTGGGACACCTTACCGCAATGAAAAACATAAAGGGCTTCATCTTTATTCTTGATTTATATAATATTCTTCTCTGTAATAAAATATCTTTTTGGCAGCCTGGCGAAGTGCTAGTTGCATTATCTCAGTAGAAAGTGCTTGATTTACAAAGTTAAATTTAATGTGTTACTCAAATAAATTGAAAAAGAAATATAATAACAGAGTCAGTATCACTTTTACAGATTGATAATGTGATGTACCAGTACGTTTAAAAAACACGTCAAGGGATGTTAATTGCATTTCAGGTAATCATTCCTGCTTCTTGGATCTTTGCAATAATCATGGAAAGTCCAGGGTTCCTGAGTTCGGATTATAACGAGACTCTTTCCATCTGTACTTTGGCGTTTCCCGATGAGTGGATGGGAAAGGCTTTCAGCGTGGTATGGTTTCTGGTGTTTGGAGGTCTTCCCACACCATTAATGGCTACATTTTACTCCACAGTGGTGTACAATCTGTGGTTCAAGCGCAACGATCAAAATGAAATTTCCTACCAACAACAGGTATGACCAGAGGTCGTTTTACCCCTATTTCATTTAGTGTTAACAGTATCGCTTAAATAATAACATGAAGCGACTAGGAGTATTTCTACTCCCCCTGGATGGAGTGCTCGTCCATCGTAGGGTTACCCCCAGCATTAAATTCGCCGGTACCCATTTATACACCTGAGCGGAGAGAGACACTGTGAGAGTAAAGGAGAACACAACACAATGTCCCCGACCAGGGCTCGAACACGGACCGCTCGATCCGGAGACGAGCGCACTAATCATCAGTGCTCCGCACCTCAACATTGAGAAGAACATAACAAAGCAAAATTCGCAGTTTAACACAACGATCAAAATGAACTTTCCTACCAACGGCTGGTATTACATTTGGTGCTGTTCATTCTGCCTTAAAATTGCTACGATGCTGATCTCGTCATTTCTTTTTTCATTTGATCACTTAACGTTCGCATCTTGGTCCCGTCGGTATGAACGACTCGCAATAATCTGTACCGTCCCGCGAGTAAAAATATTTTATTTATGTACCTTCCATGCGCAAATCGCCGTTCTCATTATGATCAATTCATCACTTAACGGATGTGCCATATGTGATATATTTATTTGAAATGTTAATATGTTTTTAACCGGTTATAGATATACGTAACGTGCCATCAAATATTGAGGCTAATGAATAAGATAAAAGAAAAATCGCATACCTTCGTTTCGTCTACATGTATCTACAATCTTTACGACTTGAATTTCAACACTGTTTCATGACGTAACAGAATTGTAGCCATTGATGTTATTGATTTGGCCATTCTTATAGTGATGTGCCATGATGAAAATTATGATATTGGCATTGTTTAGATAAGACAAGACCTATTCAGAAAAAATATATATATATTGCAAAGTCAGCAAAGTGAATTCCCATTAATACAATGCGTCGGGTGAATCAGTGACAATCATTTCGCTCAAACAGCTTGAGCCATGGCCTAAAAATACAAGACTAATGTAGTGATTACTGACAGAGTCTATTTACACATAATCAGTAACCCGACACTGCTTCTTTCTGTTTATTTTCAGGGAGTACTCAAGATACGCAAGCGTGTAACTTTGACAGCGGTAACCGTCAGCGTCATCTTCTCGATCTGCTGGATGACTGACGCAGTTATCTTCCTGTTAAGCTACCATAGTACCACCAGCAGCCCAAGTGATGTCACCTGGGCAATTGCTGCCGTGATGATCTTGTTCAATTCTGCCATCAATCCTTTTGTATATGCCCTGATCAACGAACGATTCAGGGAAAAGATCAAAAGATTGATAGGCTACAGGTGGCGTTCAACAAACCAGATTCAGGGTATAACGGGAACCCCTCACATCAATCTAGCCACCAGCTCTACTCAGCCAACCCAAATAACGGCAGAATAGTGCTGCGGGGAGTGACGCATAATAACGATAATAACGATAATAACGATAATAACGATAATAACGATAATAACGATAATA
>Ga0126339_10004460_pt1 | contig 10353 bp, 5 predicted proteins | sample OrbTmetagenome_2_FD_92532 | JGI IMG/M metagenome (GOLD analysis project Ga0126339, IMG submission 92532) | Coral microbial communities from Petempiche,Puerto Morelos, Mexico - Orbicella T R C metagenome | ecosystem: Host-associated > Invertebrates > Cnidaria > Coral | place: Petempiche,Puerto...
AATAATAATAATAATAATAATAAAACCAGCTATAAACAACAAAAATGAAAAGTGAACTTTATAGTGCTTTAAGTATGGTTAGCTTTCTACTTCAAATCATTTCGGTCTGGCGTACTGAACGACGGAATTCGAAGATGGTGATCCAAGTTACGAAGAGAGCACGTTTTAAAATTTTATTTTCGGATGTAATTCTTGCTATCAGATCTTTAAAAGATCTATGGATAGCCTGATGATTCACGAAAAGTGAGGGGAAAGCAATATCAATTTATACATTAAAAAACGTCAACATTGCTTCGATTTTCCCATCAAATAGTTTACAATGCAGTCTGCGCGTTCAAAGTTCACGTCAATTTCGTTTTACATCCTTCTCAGTAAATGATGATATATAATTTCTCTTTGCTATATTCAAATTTATTTGTTCAGACAACCTAAATCCTTCAAAATGATGCCGCTACTTAATAAACAGTTTAAATTCTGGTTGTTAAGAATTTAACACATCATGTAGAGAGCCGCACAGAAATGAAAGTTTTCGTCACAATTTGCAAGTCAATATTATAATAAGTCGCCACGAAATTGTTTCTTAACGTCAAGAAGGTACATAAATTAATATCCAAATTGAACTAAGATGCAGGTGGAATTTTTATCACGAGCGATCTAAGATCTAACACATTTTCTAACTTCAGTTTTATTAAAAAACAAAAAGAAGTAGCTATATATGAGGATGAGAAGTTTTTTATAGCAAACTAGAAACGGTATACTTTTAGCCAGTTTTCCCTTATCCTAAAAATTTAAACACAAAGGTGAAGTAACCATTGATAAGTCCAAAACTAGCGGGCACGAAATTACGGTAAAATCAAGATCTATCTGATGTAGATTATTTTTTCTAGCCAAAAAAGTTAGTCGTTATATTTGGGTTTTTGTCGTATTGTTTTCCTTTTTTAAGTGTTTCCTTTCTGTTTTTCAGCTTACTAGTCGAACTGAATCTCCTGAGTGATAACTTGTTCTCTGGCTAATAATTATTCTTTTCGCTGCGAAATTTTAGGTAAATTATTTTAATTTTTCTTTCACTGACAATTTAACGATCGTAGCCACGGAATTTGGAATTTTGATAACGGCATATTTTGAGGCCTTCCTTATGAGACTTATTTTCTGTCAATGGCACGAAAACGACAAAAGTCGACGAAATGTTGGCTCTGTACGTGCATGAACGGGGTGGCGAATTTTATTGTCTAAATCGTACAAGTCTGTTTTGTATGATAGTTGAATGTAATTTGATTGAACAGCGCGGGTGGGTATATACACCACTGAAGTATCTCGATCGAAACCGTCGAATTTACATTTGCATTATTTGACGTGATGAACCGGTGGTTTGGACCTTTCCCGTTTGATATAAGGATGTTTCACTGGCATCTTTCGAAGTCAGTTGAATTCTGTCAAAGTGTTGCTTTTATGGATTGAATATGAAATTATTTTGATATGCCACATTTAGGACCTTTAACAGATAAGCGTTAAACACAAACATCAAAAGAGGTTTTTAGAGGAAACCTCGCTTGCCATTGACGACCTAGTATTATCAGAAACTGTTTCGCAATACAAAGTCTGAGCAATAAAATTATGGGGCTAATGAAACTATTTCAAATCAGCTAAGAGTTGCTAATGTACGCTTTCCCAACGGTGACAAGATTTCGCCTAACATGTCCATGTCAACTTAAACATGGAATCGAAACGCACAAATAAGCATCGCAGAGCACACGAGGGCCGCAGGACAAAGATTACTTGTTTCGGTCTTTGTAATTGCTGCCCAAAAGGACTCGGTGTAACGTGTTAAGCTGCGGTTTTCCGCAGGATAATGTTTCGCTAAATTATTATCAAATCGGGGCGAATTTTTCGGTAAATAGGGAATGTAATGATGTTTTTTTGTACTAAATGTATGCATATTAGCCGGAATAAATCTACTGAGAAGACTATTTTATAAGCTTCGGAACTTCTTGAAGCTATTGTTATTGCAAGATCTCATGATATCCTTTGAGGATCTCGCATCTTAGTGAACGAAACTTCAGTAATCCTAGACGGAAACTAACCGATAAGACAAAGTTTGCATTTTGTTTCACGTTTTCGTCACGGCTCTTGTCGATTTCTGAGTTGAACTGTGTTTACACAAATCTACATGTTTTTTTATAGCAGCTTCTATGTAGCCTATTCACGTCCACTGTTTTGTTTATTATCGCATAACAAAAGCAGAGAAAGTTCTTTGAAAGCGGGCGAAAATTACAAGTTGAACGAGTGTTTGTGGTATATTGTCGAACCGCCCGAAGCTTGTATCCATTACAATGAATTTCTCGCCCGCACGCAGAGTACACAATTGAAGTGTGTTTGCCCGCATTCTCTGTGATCTAGCGGTCAAATGAAATTCCCAAAAGACTATTTTTTTTCATTAACTGCTTAAGACATGATCAACCGTGTGCGCGTGCAAGAATTTAAAGTACAAAAGTATTTATATCATTCACCGGTCAGAATGAGACTTTACCAATTTGATTTCTGTGGAATATCCGCAGCCCTTGCGATTTCGTAAGTGAACTGAGTTGGAACTCAGTTATATAACAATGTACCAAACAAACTCAGTTCGTCCGGTCAACTACAGCACTTCAGATCAGCGAGTAACCCCATCAAGGGCAAGTACTTTACCGCTCAATTTCACGCTGTAATTCTCATGAAAAGAATTTATTGAAGGAGCAATTGCAGCTTTCATAAAGGCAACGGTTGTTTGACAGCGGTGGTCGCAGTAAGACTTCAGCTACAACTGCATCGTTAACCCTTTTAGCTAGTAACTAAGTTTATTTTATTCTGTACTTACATATGAAACCATCGGGACGTTTGCGGCTGCCGCCAGCTTTGCTTGTGTCTCACAAGTACATCCAGGCCCAATAAAGACTTGCACCCCTTTCTCCAACTGATAAAGCATCGCTTTAACAGAAATTTCTTCGTCGCACCGTGTATCATTCCACACAAATGTTATTTGATGCGCAGGAAGCAACGATGAGTCATTGTTGACCGTTTCAACTGCCAAAGGCAACGCCGAGGCGTATTCATTCGCCGATAGTACAGAAGCGCCAGAAACATTAGCCAACACGTTGTAGGGTAATAAAAATCCCACAGTAATAGCACCGGCTTCTGATCGTGTAGTTAGTAAGGACAAAACAAACAAAGCTTGAAGCCATAACTTGTTGCAGTTGCTAGACTCCAAAAGTAGTGTTCTGGAGTTCATTTCTTTCACCCGCTCGGTTAGCGCCGTACTGTGCCTACTTGAACACGTCGAGCTTGGAAAGGCTCGTGACATCCATGGTGTGAGCTGAGTGATGACCGCGTCCTATAAACGAGACCGCAACAAAACTTCGTCAACTACACACCGTTTTAGTACCTTGATGAATAATTTATGCTTAATCTAATCCCTACAAATGCAATTCATTTGGTGAGTAAACGGTGTCCACGGAGACCAATAGGAAGATCTCTTTGGAAGTTTCGTTTAAGTGAAGTATTTAGCTTTCCTTTGATCTTTTCATTGTCTTATTCACCGTCCTTTGTGTTTGTAAAAGCAAAGGAGAGAAAAACGCATTCTCAATTTGACGTCGATTAAGAACGTTTTTTGAAGTTAAAAAGTAAACAGATGTTATATTAATTAAATAGATCGAATGTCAGTTGATGGAAAAAGGGGTAAAACGATGGCTAGTGGAAAGAACACGGGAATGGACTGGGAAATAGATTTTGCGGAAAGAGGCCGGAAAGTTGAATTCTAATATTAAAAGCAAAAGATTCACAGTCGCTCGGGGCAGAAAATCATGGCATTTTCTTCACGTGATCAGGTATCTTCGCCGCGCGGTGCTCGGTTTGTAAAAAAGCAGGGCTCCAAACAGGAAAATATAGCGCTCTAGGGATCTCGTGAACTGGCTCGCAACTCCAAAGGAACCCACATGTTCGTTTTCAACTTGTTCAGTTCGATTTTTTTTTTCAGTGCTTAGCGAGCCTGACGGCAGGATTTTAAGGGGGCATTATTTCTAAACTTAGACGAGCCGGAGTGAGCAATAGTTTTTACCGACAGTCCATTCCAATCAAAATTTTACCATACGATTAACTGTAAATGTGACTCATAGGGTTGGAGTAGACATCTTTCGGCATCTCTCATGTAACAGGAGATGATCGACTGGAATGTTTTTTTTAAAAAAAAAAAAAAGGGGGGGGGCTCTTAAAATACCATATACTGTATTGTATTATGATTGAGTACCTAAATAAATTACAAGTTTCTACTTCAAGTTATCATTTGCTGAAAGTGAAACAGTTTTCATCAGTTACCGACTTTTTTCTTGAAAATTATTCAAACCCATCTATAAGAGCACTGAAAATAGTTTATTTGAATAATCAAATAACACAGGCCGCAAGGTTTGACCTTTTGACCGAAGTAAAAACAGTAAATATTAATGTTTTACGAAAATAACTAAAGTTCACCAACCGGCAAGACATTGTGTCTGTTGTCATTTTTTTTAAAATATCCTACGTTTGCTTCCATGTTTATCTCTAACAAAAAAAACAAGAGATTCAATTGCAACTTTAGAATAAAATAATAGTGCTGGGACCTGATCGAACATAGCAGAATGTTCATCAAAGGACAGGCCTTTCGAAGATATTAAGATAAGCTGAAACAAAACGAAATTAAACATGTGAAGGAAAATCAGCAGTTTAAAAATGTCCGTTCTCCATCTGCTTAAGGACGTTCTACTCAGTAGATTTTCTTCAAACTTCTCCTGCGGACAGATAATGAATTACATGTTTCAGAAATGAAAACAAAAATTGTGGGTCACGGACTTCGTTTAAGAGATAAACCGTGTGTGAAACTACCCTAATTTTGAAAAATTGGCTCGCGTGAATCAGCATGGTCTCCAGGGTTTTTAGCGTTAAATGTCAAAGATGAGTCAACGAAAACAAACTATCCTAGTATCCTATTGTATAAGTGAATCCGTTGCGTGAATAATGTCCAAATAGTGGCAACGTTTTCACAAAACTTAACCCTTCAAGAGGCATTTGAAACCGCCGCACAGATAAACGAAGAGCTAAAAAGAACGGAATTCGATGGTGCATTTTACAAAAAATTCAAACTTCTAATCGATAGATCTTCATTTTTTTGCTAAACGTAGAAAATCGGCAGAGAAAAGGATCCATCAAAAGAAAAATAGGGGTCACCGAATGTCCAAGATCGTTACATCCAGGCAAAGCTACAGCAATAGCAATCTGCCCTATCATTGTTCATTTATTACTTATCGCGCGCTTGATGCATGACGTGGCGTGTGAATTTGCGTACTCAGTAAGGATGCACAGAAACAATTAGCGCGGACGTCCTGATTGTAGTAACGTTGTTTTCGTTTTTGTTTTTTTATTTGCGTTCGTCAAGAAATTAATATAAACAAAGATTGTCTACTGATTTTTCTTTCAAGTTTCTATCCAAGTACATGTATAATATTATCGAACTCAGAAATTCAGAAATAACACGAGTGATTCCTGAAATTTATCACCCACTCCGGTTATAATCAGACTTTCTTCATCAGGTCCCTAAGGCACCACAAATTAATTTTAAGACATGATGATTTAATGCTAACGTCTAAATAAGGGTGATATTAAATGATATGGAATAAGCCTATGCGACTTGAACGGATTTAAAGCAAATTTGAGGGATTTCCTGAGTTAAATGCGATCATGGGAGAGCCAAGTCTGACCAAGTCTGTGTTTTCTCGGGTCAGAATAGCACTCACCATCAGAGCTTATCCTTGTGTCTGTAGCGTGAAGCAACCTGGAGTATTGCTACCTCCCCTTGCTGAATTGGGCAGGAGTTCAGCGCAGGCAACAAACCCTCTCCCAGGAGGCTTCCTGAAAAAATATCCCGTGTCCATTTATTCTAGTTCTCCTGCGTGGAAAAAGCACTGCAAAAGGACTCCATCACGTTTACCTTAAGGACGTTCGCGCTAATTGTTTCTGTCCATCCTTACTGCGCAAAGAGATTCACACTCCACGTCATGCATCGAGCGCGTCATGCAAAATTCGCTTTAAATCCGTTCAAGTCGCATACTTATTCCAGATAATTTAATATCACCTTTACTTCGACGTTAGCATTAAATCTTCATTTCTTAAAATCAATTCGTGGTGCCTTGGGGACCTGATGAAAAAAATCTGATTATAACCGGAGTGCATGCCGGTGATAAATTTCACGAATCGCTCGTGTTATTTCTGAATTTCTGAGTTCGATAATATTATACATATGCTTGAAAGAAAAATCAGTTGACAATCTTTGTGTGTTTATATTCGTTTCTCAACGAACTCAAAAAAAAAGAACAACAAAAAAACAACTTCACTGTTATCAGGACGTCCGCGCTAATTGTTTCTGCGGGTCCTCACTGCGCACGCAAATTCACGCGCCACGTCAAGCATCGAGCGCGCGCGCTACGTGATAAAATGAACCGATGATAGAGCAGATGGCCATTGCTATAGCTTTGCCTGGATTTAAGGATCTTGGACATTCGGTGACCCCTATTTTTCTTTTGATGGATCCTTTTCTCTGCCGATTTTCTACGTTTAGCGAAAAATGAAGAAAATCTATCGATTAGAAGTTTCAATTTTTTTGCAAAATGCACCATCGAATTCCGTTCTTTTTAGCTCTTCGTTTATCTGTGCGACGGTTTCAAATGCCTCTTGAAGGGTTAAGTTTTGTGAAAACGTTGCCACCATTTGGACATTATTCACGCAACGGATTCACTTATACAAAATACTACTTGGATAGTTTGTCTTCGTTGATTCATCTATGATATTTTAAGCTAAAAACCCTGGAGACCATGCTGATTTACGCGCGCTAATTTTTCAAAATCAGACAAGTGTTTCACATGCTTTATCTGTTAAACGAAGTCCGTGACCCCCAAATGTTTTTTTTTTTTTTCATTTCTGAAACAAGTAATTCATTAGCTGTCCGCAGTAGAAGTCTGAAGGAATTGTATCGAGTAGAACATTTTCGCGCAAACGCCCTTAAGGGCGCATTGCTTCAAATGCCTCGCAATTACTGTGGACACTGAATGTATAGCATAATTTGAGGGTTTCACCCGCACCGTATTAATTACGCATACCCATACAAGCCTGGATAAAAGAGTTAAATTGCTCTAATTTGTGCTGTCAGGTCGAAAATTTATCAAACATTCTGACCTTTACACCAGTACGATGGTCTCATCGAATTTGTTTACTGACAATTTAACGCGTCAGCGATGTCAATTTTAAGCAATTCGCCTTGGTGAGCGTCGCAAAACAAGTACTGAGCGTTGCAGAAATGACTGGTCACCTTAGCAATAGCTGCTCTGTTACATTAGGGTGATAAGCGATGTTCAGCTGTACATGGTTTTTCAGTTCTTAGAGCTACATGTATTGCAGATCATATCATTTTGATTTCCCATTTGCCAAAGCAAATCTAAAGTTGTCGCCTGTTTGCAAAATGAATTCTGAATAAGACTGAGTTGCGAGCTTTATGCAAACCGGCGCTGGAAAAAAAGGCGTTAGGCACTGCACTACAGTCGCTGTTAGGTTCAAATCGTGAAGGCTTGCATTCACAGAATTGCATGGAGGTTTAAAAAAACTAACCGAGGAAAAAGTCCAAGGGCGGACTAACTTTCGTATTGGAAGATAAATTATTGCAACCTCAAAATTGCACTGATTTGGGCCGGAGGGGAACAAATCGTCTTCTTTAATTAATTTACAAAATGAGCATTGAATAGGAATTGAGAGCTGACCACTGCACTACTATTAGGTTCAAAACGTCAAGGCTTGCATTCATAGAATAACTAGGAGTAACTCGGAGTAACTCGGAGTTGATGGATTTTTAGTGGAACGAGACTGAACGACTCCGAGAAAGAACTGGTGCGCCTACTGCAAAATAGAATAGAAAGTCCAACAACTATAGCGGCCACTAACGAAAGAACGACGCCATCATATCCAAGACAAAGGAATAGCAGTGATTAACGTTTTATCAAGCGTTAACTGAAATGGCACACTGTAACAATTCAAGAGAAACAAATGATGAAGAGAAACTTACTTGGAAAGAAAGTCGAATTTCAGAACTAAAGCCTCTGGATGATTTTAGATTGGTGTTCCTTACAGGCGACAAGCGATAGAAGCATACAACATTAAACTACACTGTTAACAAAATGTTTCAGTCGTGACGAATTAGAAAAGATGTTGCCTGAGGTAACCAAATTTATACAATTACCCCGTGCAATAACATGACGTCAAACAGGGTCCGAGAGGATGAAATTTAATGTCGGCTCTTTTTATACTAATTTCATTAACCAAGAGAAAATGCATTAACGTACAGCGTAAGGCTCAAAGAATAAAAGCTGACGTATTGAATCGAAAGCGATGGTGAAAGTGCACGATTTTTTGAAGAAGAGTCGTGTTCTCACACAAATGTGAAAAACTTGGAAAATTATATCATTTAGAATACTAGTGCACGATACAAGTTTACAGTTTTCCATTTAACTCATAACCACAAATGAATTAAACACTACGTAGGCCTCCTGAACAGGTGGACATGAAGAAATCTGTAAGAAAGAGTCTTGTTCCCCGTGTATTCGTAACTTCCCATTAAAATGTCTGTAGCATTCACTAGTTAATATATTTATCTAGAGCGTGAACGACTTTCGAACTGAAGCATGCCGTCTCCCAAACAGAAGGACTTGCGCGAGACGACAGAAAAAATGGAACAAGCATGTTTTTTTTTAAACTTCCAGAGAAACTGTTAAATTTAGAAATAACATTCAGATGAAGTTCATTAATCTCTCGTCTGAAGAGAGATTAAGTTCTTCATAAGAAATTTCCATTTTAAATGATTCGCGCAAATCTCAGAATCTTCAAAATAAACCAGGGGACTGATTAAGCCACGTACTCAACCGGTTTAAACCGGTTCGTGGTTTGTGGCCCCTGTTGTACACTCGCAGGTTTACACTTTAAAGTTTGCCTAAATTTTAGAGAAGGGTTACAGCACCGCCTTTTTGTAAAATCCCTAAATCTAAGGCTGGTTTCCATAGGTACGATTGCTCCAATAACGTTCAGCAATCGTTGCCATCGTTAGGAAACCACTTTCCAGCTTTAGTAACTGAGATCATTGCGAAAACAAATGAGATAGACTTTTAAAGATTTATCTTGACAATCGTAGATCTCAATAGATCATTTGCTACCTCGCTGTTTGCGCATCTTAAAACTGTTTAGCCTATTCTTTTCAAGTTCGTCGTTTGTAATCCGTATTAATCTCCTCCATCCTTGATCATTCTTGTTCCTTCAAGGTTTAATATCATCTCTTTGGTGTTTTTATGTCTTAGGAAACTATTGTTTTGAGGTTTCCTTCAATTTAACGGTAAGGTTGTACGTCGCCAAAGTAACTCAAAATCGTAATTTTGAAGAAGATTACGACATTTTTTTAATTTATAAGAGATATTTTGATGTTACTAACATCATCGTCAGTTACAGAATATTTGAAAAACCGTTAGGACTATATAACAACTAGGCGAAACATGCATGTAGTTGTTATATAGTTCTAACGGTTTTTCAAATATTCTGTAACTGACGATGATGTTAATAACATCGAAACATGTCTTATAAATGAACAAAATGTCGCAATCTTCTTAAAAATTACGATTTGCCTTCTGCTGTCTCGACCTTTTGGTTCCAATATCTCAAAATACCGTGATTGAGCTCTTTTAACGTTTTTCTGTAGCCATCGCGGCGATCGCAGCGTTCATAGTCATATGGAAACCAGCCTTTACTGAAACAGACAGATAGCGACATTTCTTACACCCACTTTTTAATACATGTGCTACCAAAAAATCCTTAAAAACCCTTTACGTGCGAGAAAGCAGCTGAATAAAACTTTAAGCCTCGGAAATTTTGGTCTTAACCATGTTTTAGGTAGTTAATTAATTTGCTATTAATAGCACCTCTGGTGAAAGATAAACCAATTTCAAAATGTTAACCAGCTAACGAGCTTTGCAAAAATACAGTTTAAGACTAGCCCCCTATCTTGGACTTGGCTACCTCGAGTTCCCGCTTTCTCGAACTCATATCACCTCCCCCTGGATAACCATTAGCTCCAGGAACTCTCGGCCATGTCCAACGCAGTTTTCGTTGCCGTTAATGAGAGCTCGCGAGACAGCGGTATTTAACGTTTGGGGCAATTAGGTTTCAAAATAAACGAGTTAGTCACTCGCGCCGATCGACCAACAGCAACAGTCACGTCCCTTTTTTTCTAGAAGCTGTCGGCATGTAACTTTCATGCTTTTA
>Ga0126339_10004461_pt1 | contig 10352 bp, 3 predicted proteins | sample OrbTmetagenome_2_FD_92532 | JGI IMG/M metagenome (GOLD analysis project Ga0126339, IMG submission 92532) | Coral microbial communities from Petempiche,Puerto Morelos, Mexico - Orbicella T R C metagenome | ecosystem: Host-associated > Invertebrates > Cnidaria > Coral | place: Petempiche,Puerto...
GGTAGTTTTTCCGGTTATTAGCGGAGGAAATGACAAGTAAATGATAATTACCTACCTCAAATGGCTGAAGAAGATTTTGGACTTTGCATGCTTCCCTATTTACGGGATGATTCAAGCGATTTACTGTAGTCGATCGGTTCTCAATAGTGACTTCCGGTAGAATTGGGCCGCTGCCGCTTTTAATATTCGCAACGTGTAAACATTCAAAACAGTCCAAAAAAAAAAAAAACATTCAAAACAGTCGACTTATTTCTGCCAGAATGACTTCTTCATACTCCTAACTTTAATTTGATGTCAAATAAATCAATCTTTCATCATTACAATTCGAGTTCGACCGTAAAGAAGTCCGTTGTGCTTTTGTTAATACATTTTTTAAGTAGGCCAGGTTACATAGCATGTCGAAAGATGGCATGTCGAAAGATATCGCCTATGCACGTAACACTGAAAGCGGGTGTAATAAAGAAAGAAGTTGTGAGTTATCGATTACCGATAGTAATTGATAGCGATTGATTCATCGATTGGTATCGATTATTATCGATTGTTATCGGAAATTATTTTTGTCCTTTTACAAGTTACACTGATAAAATGTTTGACAAAATTAGTCTACAATGGTTTTACTGAGTCAATTTATCATAGCCTGCGTGTCTTTTACAATAATCATTGACAAAATGACAAGAACGAAAACAACTGGCAGAAACATTTTAGGCTTTACATCTTTCTTTGCTAGTTTACGGCACCGGAAGAAGCTCAGCCCAGAGTAGCAGCTTAAAACCCTCCAGTCTCATTGTAGTGTTGGCATTAAGATGAAGCAAAATAAACAACAGAGTCAATGTTCTAGTGATTTCAATTATTTGCGTTAGGAAACAAACGTAAGAATAGAACTAGGAGTAGGCCATAAGGAAAATATAATCTAGTAGCATGCTGAAAATTATTTTGCACTATAACAAAGCCATCTTTGAAAGGTCCGGGTGGTTATTGTCGATTATTATTTTTTAAATCGATAACAATCGATATTCCTGAAGACAGGAATTATCGATTGTTATCGATTTTTGCCAGTCAATGGTAATCGATAACCAAAATTTCCTGTGAGTTGTCGATTCCCAATATCAATCGATAGCAATCGGCGATTGATGTCGATTGAATCGATTGATTTCTGATATCGATTTTTATCGATTGACTACTCCTGGATAGACTTTTAGACTTAATGGATAAAGTGTTCGTTGCATCACATTTGGTTACAGCAGTCACATACAGAGCTTAGGCCACCTGTGCGTGACGCAACGTTAAAAAGCATCTGTTTTAAAAAGTAGCAGTAGAATTTGGTACATTTTAAATACAAAAGGTGCCCATCGTAGGTGTAACTCAAATTTTTAAGACAAGTCATCAGCAAAAGAAACAAAACGAAGAAGTCGAAGAACGTTAATTTTGCGGTTGTTTTATCGTATATATATATTTTTGGCGGGGGAGCGGAGGGTGGAACTGTTTAGATCTTCAAATCACAGTGCTTTTAAGTTTTCGAAATTGTCTTCTTAACTGCATTGGTGGGACTCCTTTCTCACTGATGTAAAGTAGGCAATCAAAGAATGCATTACTTGCTAAAAATTTCGGACGCTATATTTCAGCGCAGACGTTTAATTTTCGGACACTGCTGAAAGTTAATAACGCTTACAAAACACGAATTGGACTGAAACAATATCTGTGAAAAAAATAGTTTTACCGCGCCTTCAAAGAAAAAGAAACAGAAATTTTCCTTTCCAGCAATAAAAAGAACGAACAAAGCCTAATCCGAGTGCTGATTTCAGACGCTTACATGTAAAATTTCGTTTGTTTAAAAATTTTGGGCGATTTAATTTACCGGCACTTTTCTGTCCGAAATTAAAATCGTCCAGATTTAAAGTAGTTTTCCAAACTGTAATCGAACGTAGTACACTGCCCTTGAATGACTGACAGCTGAGCAAGTTCATTCTGCAGCCCACAGGTGACATAGCTTCCTGGTCGTTATGGCAACTCTGCAGGAAAAGTTAATGCAAAAGGTTGGCGAGGAGGGAACACGATCCCATACGAAAGTGACTATTGTAGGCGTAGGACAAGTAGGGATGGCATGTGCTTACAGCATTATGCAGCAGGTAATAAGTGCAAAACACCAAGCTCGTTCCCAGGGTCTGTATTCTCGTGCTCCAGAGGGCGGGAGGAGCAAACACTGGAAACGTAACGTGCGATCACGCTCCCGCCGCCAAAAAAGCGAAAGAACGCCTGATCGCAGGTTACTGGAATCGAGGTTGCCAAAACACTTCCTTTCTCCCAAGATTCGTTCTACCTTCCTTCTCTCCTTCCTCTCTTCTTTCCTTCTCTTCTCTCTGTCTTTCTTTTCTTTCCTTCTGTCTTTCTGTCTCTCTTTCTCCTTTTCATGTTTCTTGTTACTTATTTCTTTCTTCCTTCCTCGTTCCCGTCACTTTGACGCGATTTACAAAGTTATCGTTCACATGAACCACGGATACTAAAAACATGACTTATCAATAAATCAGTTCAAAAACAGAATTAAACACTAGATAGGTTGGTAGTTACATTGTACCTATACCAAAAATAACAAGTCATGGAGTCGAGTGTATCCGGCACCATACCAAGCTGCAAAAACTCGCTCCCAGGCAGTATGAGAACAATAACATCACCAAATTAAAAGAGTTCTAGATAGCCATAAAGAAAATGAACTCTTAGTATTTTCGCGTTCTAATGAAGTATTGTAATACTTTAATTGATTTACGAATTTCTCTTTCTCGAAGATCATAGCTCAATAGAGCTACTCTGATAATTTCAGTTGTAATTTGAGTTGAATGTATGTATTATACGGCGTTCATACGTGAAAGAAATGTGATTGTATCATTTGATAGGGTATTTGCCGTGAAATTGCACTGATTGACATGATCGAGGACAAGTTGAAAGGAGAAATGCTGGACTTACAGCATTGTCAGCGCTTTGTCAAGAACGTTAGCATCAAGGCGAGCACTGGTAACATCTGTTTTTGTGAATTATATGTGCATCTCTTTCGAACGCGAGGATGCGAAAGCAAAATTTCGATTATATATCCTGTAATTTACACTTTGAGAAAGAAAAAAAGCGTACTAGGTAAGAAAAATTCACGAGTTTGATGGGTGAACGGTGGATGATTTAGATAACGCATATTCCGTAAATCAGGTTTGCCAGTATTTCTTTCTGTCGATGTATTTTGTATTGTTATTATTATTATTATTATTATTATTATTATTATTATTATTGTTGTTGTTGTTGTTGTTGTTGTTATTATTATTATTATTATTCCATATAGACTATTCCGTTAGCAAGAATTCCAACTTGTGCATTGTGACCGCGGGCTCTCGCCAGAAAGAGGGTGAAAGTAGAAGGGACCTGGTGCAGAGAAATGTAAACATTTTCAAAGGTAAGATTGCTCTGGAGGGTCTTCTGCTTCAACGACTTGTGTCGTTGCCCTGGGGAGTGGCTTGGTGAGAGGTTGCACGTTTAAGTATTTAAATTTGCTGATTGTCTTCACAGGAATTATTCCACAACTGGTGAAACACAGTCCAAATACAATTCTGATGATTGTTTCTAACCCAGGTAATAGCAATGTTGATATTGCACAGATCCGGAGATAGCTAATACACAGAACTGTACGCTTTTAATAAGTTTCACACTACGATGAAAGAGCAATCAGACTTGAATAAAAGCTATAATTTCTACTAAGAAGGTGTAGTCTGCATACGAGGCATCCCAGTTTCTGCAGCACAAAGCAACTCGAGATATTTCTGCTTCCCCTGAATGGGATGCTAGTCTATCGCAGGCCGGCTACCCTTCAAACCGAGGTAAAAATATAAGTGGCCTGGGTATAGAGTTAAAGAATACAGTTTGGAATTTCGACATGCATTTCTGTCATGGCGGCGTTTTGAGCAAGCGCGTGCAGGTTATCCTGCTCTTTCACCTCCCCCGCCTGGGTACAGCTCCTGTTTCAGGCGGGAACAGAGAGTGCAGCTAGGGCCGTGGTCTATATTATCTGTTGAAATAAAACCAGCTCTAGCTACATGCATAAGTCTTATCAATAGGTCTGATATCACAATTTATGCCAGTATCATTTAGCTGTCACAGTTCTTTCAGCCAGTAAGAACAGAGTTAGCGAGTAAAATATAAATTACTAAAATTTCTCACCTGGCACCAAAGTGTTGCGATCTGACCAGTTTTTTTCTCCAATTTCTTCAGTGGACATTCTAACCTATGTGGCATGGAAAATCAGCGGTCTTCCCCATGAGCACGTGATAGGAAGTGGAACGAACCTGGACACAGCTCGGTTTCATTTTCTGATCAGTGAGAAACTCAACATCGCACCAAACAATGTGCATGGCTGGATCATTGGCGAGCATGGTGACGCTAGTGGTACGTCATAACAACCCCTTTCTCAGCCCCTTGCAGTAAAGCCTCCGACTATATATGCTGTATGTTACTTGCCGACTCGCGGCCTCGGGCGATAATCAAGACCTCGGGCACAGTTTTTCCCACCACAGACCGACCAAGGCCTGCAAATAACCTGTTTACTAATTTTCTTTACGGTATTGCTTTGAAAGCACCTTTGTTCGTTGAATTTTAATTATGGACGTTCAATTCAAATGTGGCGTACGCGTGCGTTTCACATTTCGTGCACAAAAAGGTATCGGAATCCATAATTGTTTGACTCTATTTTGATTGTTCACATTTTACGTTGCTTTACGGTGTAACAAAAAGCTTGAAAAGTTTCCAAAGTTAGAAATTTCAGAGCGGTCCGTACTCGGGGTCCGGATGCGAAAATCCTGGAGTCCGCGCGATTAGCCAATCAGATTCAAGGATTTAGGATTCCGAACCGCTGAGAATAAACTGCCTTACTGTTTTCTTTGTAGTGCCCGTATGGAGTGGTGTCAACATAGCAGGAGTGAACCTCAAGGATCTTAACCCAGAGATAGGGGCTGAAAATGATCCTGAAAATTGGGGTGAGGTATACAAGAAGGTTGTTAACAGGTAAGGCCGGGATTTACGAGACTGTGGGATTTATTTATATGGCTGCATGATCAATAAATCAATCTTTATTTGTACTCACTCTTGCTCAAAATATAAAATTACAACAATGAAAAAGTGATCAAAGCGATTGTCGAGCAAACCACTGTGGAACCTGTCTGTTTTATACGTAGATCTTAGAGACTGGAGGGCGGTAAATTGTTGTAACAACTTTGCTCTGGTCTCTGTCAGCAAGGGAACAGGTAGTTATAGGTTACTAATGTGTGACTGCAGTTTTTTGTGGAGGTTGTCGCAGTATCAGTTATGTAATGAACATTTCATTCACCACCTCAATGTTGGATTGACTCCGTTCCAGTTCTAAGGAAAAGTGGAAAAGATGCATTATATGTGATAATAGGTTTTTGGCCTGGGAAAGCACTTATGTAAAAAATTGGGGAAAGTCTCTGGCTGCGGTGATCAGTGCCGGAATCTGTTACAGGGAATTATTTATTCTTTACTACTTTCATCACTTTTTTATTCAGCGCCTATGAGATGATCAAACTGAAAGGTTACACATCCTGGGCCATCGGAATGAGTGTCGCCACCATGACCCAGGCGTTGCTTAGAAACCAGAAGAACGTCTATGCTATATCTACCCTTGCCAAGGTACTACATTGTTACTATTGCTAAGCAATAGGGATAGCGAGGGAGAAAGAAAGACCCAAGTTATGATTCATGGGTCCCAAAATTAGTTGAGCTCGTAGGGGAAAATTTGCTAAGTGTTTACATGCTGCACGCCGTATGTACTTCATTATCGTATTTTCGTTTCTCACTGGGGAATCATGAGCTTGATCCGTACTCTTGCTTATTTATATCTGAAAAAGAACACTCGGTTCTGTGAACTTTTGAATCCCTTATAGCGCTCAATAGTTATTGCGCCTTGCCTTACACTTAAGTGAAAACACCGTTAAAAACGTAAACGGCGTTGACGAAATAATAAGATATGAGAAGCCCATTTTTCGTTTGTCAAACTTGAAGCGAAAAACACAAGCGCGAAAGGGAAAACGAAGTTGTGTCTGGGCGGAAAGAGACAGGTCAGGGGTGAAAAATGAAACGGTGCGTATCAACTCCAGTTTTCGCGCAAACATTATTTTTATCGCGCTTTTTACTTATTGCTTGACGCTTGACGAATTGAGAAAAAAAAGAAACTGTTTGTAGTGTGCGTTGAAAACGTGGCAAGGCAAGGAACTTTTCTCAGATATTTGGTATTTTATTTCTCAGGGTTTTCACGGAATTGAAGAAGACGTATTTCTCAGTCTTCCCTGCGTGCTTGGTTCCCATGGCGTCATGTACGTCATCAGACAGACATTAGATGAAAGCGAGGCTAAACAACTGCAGCACTGCGCACGAACCATGCACGAGATTCAGGAGTCTCTTGAGTTTTAAGCGTAGAGCGGAAGTTAACGATGTCTTGATGGCAAGTTCCATTTAGAAGGTGACAGAGTCGTTGTGTGTGTATCACAACTGTGTTATCCAAAGACAAAAATAGTTTACAGTGCGACTACTCGAACCGGGCCACTTGGAAAAGAGTTAACCAATCAGAACGTCACTTGAGAATAAAGGAAAGCGATCTTTTTCTCAAATAAACCAATAACTTTGAAGAGTACGAACAATGGTTCTTAACAAAATTGAAAACCCAACAAAGTACGAAGTGTTGCCAACCTCTCAGGAAATTTGTTGATTGGTTAGTTTTGATCCTTAAGTTTGTCCGCCTTTCAACGGTTTCGGTTTAGTTGCCGAAAAATGAGTTATCAAGCTAAGTTTTTCGAGCGAAATTTATAAGGACTGAATCTCTGAGAGTGTATATGACGCAGAGGAGTCGATAGTACTTATGTATTCATGTCAAACAGACCGTTATTACTTGTCGACACGAAAAGGGTACCACGGATCTCAGTTTACGTTTGGTTAGTTTCCCTCCAGGTGGACCGGTTCGAGAAGTCTCACTGTAAAACCGCTCAAGTTGTTTCCGATCCTCAGGTGTTTATAGCTAAGATTATGTTAAGTTAAAAAAACTGTAACAAAGTAGTCAGTTGCAACTATGGCAATAAACACGAGTTATAAAAGTAGATTTCTGTATTTGTGGTCATTTCAAGTACAAACACAACAGCACAACAAAGTGATGTAAAAGAGCGCTTGTCATATACAAAATAAATAATCATCAAATCTCACACGTATGCCACGAACGATTTCTACGCTTTGGTATTTACAGAGCTATAAAACTATATCAACATTTTCGGTGGTTTACGAACAGACCGGACTTTAACATCACAACAGAGCGAAACACGTTCGCTGAATGGACATCTCGTAACGATGTGTAAGCACCAAACCTTTCGCCAGGGAAGGTAGTACAAGGGTCAATGATGGATCGGACTCAATTTGTTTTATGACTTTGTTCTTTTCTGAGGTTCAACGACGTTACTTGACTAGTATATACACAGAAACTTCAACTTGAACTTTGCCATCGAGTACTGCATTCAATCAAGCTCGCTTTGCAAAAGAAATGAACTCAAACAAAATCATCTACACCAGAAAAAGCGCGAGCAATAATGTAAGTTTCTTTTCTCTCCAGTGCCGCGGTTACCGCAGACACGAGTTTCCCCTCAAATTCTCGCCCCTGTGTTATGCCCGAAATGGACATAGAGCCATCGCCAGTCGGTTAATAAGCACGCGTTGCAGACCTATGTGTTGACTACTATCTGGTCGTCCTTGACAACTTCTACGACGTTTAGTTCTTCTGGTTCTTCCTCAGACTGGTGCCCAGTCCCCTCTTGAGTTGGGTTTTCAAGGAAGTTGTGCACGAAGTTCTGAATCTCACCTCGAGCTTCTGTCACAAAGAAAACAGGAGAAATAAAAAGTAACCATTACCTTGAAACTCTCTCGTAAAAGAAGCTTCCCCTAAAGAAGCTAAAGAATCTCAACCTAAATAAACCCCTGGGTTTACATTTAAAGGAGCTAAATACGTGAGTTAGTTTGTTCGTTGCGGTTTGTAATCCGTATCAATCTTCTCCATCCTTAACCATCCTTGTTCCTTTATGGTTTATTATTATTATCTCTTTGGTGTTTTTCTGTCTTAGTAAACTACTACTTTCAGGTTTCCTTCAATTTCAAGGTAATTTTGTTTGTGGCCAAAATAACTCAAAATACCGTCACTGAGCTCCTTTAAGGAGTTGTCGGAGGCATATTGTCAGAGGGTTGTTTACCTTTTAACTTCCTCTCAGCCTCAATCTTCGCGCATCGTTCTCTCTCCAGCTCTTGAATTAACTCGTCTACATGAGATTAAAACTTGACAGTGAACAACTCAAAGGCAATCACGATGGTCAGTAAAGAGCCTTTTCACTCACGAGGCCAACACACATGCAAATGTGTTGGAACAAAAGGATGTGTTTACATAAGAAAAGAGTTCAACATGGCCGCCGTTTCATTGATTTGGAACACCAATATGGCTGCCGTGACGTCATCTGAAAACACTCTATGCATATTTCAGGCTCATGTAAAATTTCAGTCGACAGTTTCAGACGGTAAGAAAAATACACTCACACGAGTCGGAAACTCGGCTGTGTTTCAGAGACTTACTGAAAAACACCCTTACTCTCTTAGTCTACGTGGAAGGCTGGTCGCTGGAGAATTTCATTAGGACCAGACCACTGTCTGCGGCGTAGTAGATTAGTCGTTGAGGAGAAGACTTGAAATCCTCTTTCTAACACGACAAGAATATTTCTTACCATTCCGCTGTTTAAGAGCGTCTTGAGTCGTTTCTCTAAGCTGTTCTTCAAGCAATTCACTTCGTTGCTGCTCCTCTGGTCAAATAAAAACGATATGCGGTAATTAGCAACTGAGAGCAGCGGGTAAATTACATGGTGTCTTTTATCTATATTTTACTTTTCTACAACTATAGAAAAAATTTATTTTTGGAAAATGTGCCAAAAAACATGAAATCATAACTGTAATACCTACAGAATACGTGTCAGCACCCCAATTCCCCCTTTCAGTGTTGGAAAATGGTAAAATGCAAACTTGTGTTCATTGAATTTTTTTCAACATTGCACAGGGGAGGGGTGGGGCAAAATGCGAAAAGAATGACGTTTTCTAACCCTTGTGACACAGGTTGTAAGAGAATATTGCAACAAAGAAATACTAGGGTTGACTGATTCCCGAAGCCATCGAAAAGTCCCTCAAACTTCTAGAAAATATCAACGTAAATAATTTCTAGTATTCATAACAAAAACTGTTCACTTACCCAGGAGTTGCTCGCCAAGCTTACGTTTTGCTCTCTTTTCTTTCTTGAGCTTCTTTTGGAGAAAAGCTGCAGAAGAAAAAACATGAAGCTGCAAGATAAAGCTAAAAAAAGCTGGGCTTTATCACAGAAAACGTTTTTCAAGGTCACGTAAATTGAAACTCGGTGCAGTCAATCAACTTGAAAACGATATGAGAGTATATCAAACCTCTCATATCAAAAGAACAGTGGGTGCTCGTCGGAAATTTTGAAAAGAACCGCTAATTAAGAGGTGCCAAGATCTTGTTTTGTGGGCGTGGAATGAAAAACTATTTTCGCCCCTAAGAGGTACTTATTCTAAAACAGCACATTAACTGACACTTGCATAATTTTTGATAGCGATAAAGACGATCGCTTCAAACTGACCTTCTACTCGTAAAGATGATCGTCAAATATCTCCTGTCATGTTTTTTTCGGCTCAATACCCTAAAAGGTACCGCGAAAGTTCCCGCTGTAGACGATTTTTAGGCTGAACACCTAACAACTACCAAAACGGCTTTTTTTATAAAACCCTAAAAGGTACGACAAGCACCCCCGTCCTTTTTTTATAAGAGAGCCCCCCCCCCCGCCCCCCCGCCCCAACCCGGGATATCAAATCGTCAGCAAGGAGATATTGTCTTGATCTACCACCAAATTCTCAGAACTTAAATGAAAAGAAATTCATGATATTCAGTAAGGAGAAGTTCTTACCCTTTCCTCTCTGCAGTGCAGCGCATTGTCTTTCAGCTTTCTCCCGAGCTTCTCGCTCTCGGTGAATATGTCGGCGAAGCTCATCTGAACAACCAAAGATCAATTAAAACAACAGCAACTTGTTATTGAGGCATAGAGGTCTAACGGTTGAAGGGTTGTTGCTCTTCCACAAGGAAAAAAAAAAAAACAACATGAGGCAAAAACGCCTATATGTAAACATGATAAAATAGTACAGCCGTTTGGCAAGGGAAGGAAGGAAGAAAGAAAGGGGGGAAGGAAGGAAGGAAGGAAGGAAGGAAGGAAGGAAGGAAGGAAGGAA
>Ga0126339_10004463_pt1:2500-10351 | contig 10351 bp, 10 predicted proteins | sample OrbTmetagenome_2_FD_92532 | JGI IMG/M metagenome (GOLD analysis project Ga0126339, IMG submission 92532) | Coral microbial communities from Petempiche,Puerto Morelos, Mexico - Orbicella T R C metagenome | ecosystem: Host-associated > Invertebrates > Cnidaria > Coral | place...
CGGCGATATGCTTGATAATGTTTCCAAAAGGATCATCTCCATAGTGGTTAGCCACATCCATTCCTGTAGGTAGCTTTCGAAGAGATCTTTGGATGTTCCTGTACAAGGCATACTTCGTTTGACTCCCCACCATGTATTTTCAATGCGTTGGGTTTGCGCACCTGTGTCTGGGTCTACAAAGTTTAGGCTATGGTTAGCTGTGAGATGACTATACCCCTCGTCTTTTAGGCAATCATAAGCTTTCTACATGTCACTCATCACGCGTGTCCCCGGCAATATGTGGGCGCTTATGATGGGCAAGAGTGTGTCTTTATCCCTTTGCGCTACCGGAACAAGAAAGCAGGCCTTGGTCTCGCGGCAGATGCTGCCTAAGACCCACTGTCTTTCGATGTAGCGATTGTACTTCGTTTTGCCAAACTTGGACTCGTCAATCTCCACAGTCTTACTTGGTCCGCCTATTTGCCCCGCATGATGATTCATGATTCTGTCGGCACAAACCTCTCGGCAATAGTTATACCAATCTATCACCGTTTCTGTTGAGGTGGTTTTGTCGTCTAGTGAGGTCTCGTGCACTGCTTGAGTAATAGTAAATTTGTGTACCCAAACGTACATTAGGGCTAATACTTTTTCAATGGACAGCCTGCTTCCAGAAAACCACGAGTTCTGGCACACTGATGCCATGCCATTGCATTTTCTTCTTGAACACCGCCATTAAAACCCATCTCGCGATGAAGCTCATCGCATCCACGTCAATGTATTGCTACAATTTTCCCGTGGACACATAATTGATGACGCGAGCAGGTTGTGTTCCTTGTACCACTGTATGCACTGATTGTGATCTGCAAAAATTTTACACAATTTGAAAAAGTTTAGAGTAGACATTCCTAGTATTAAAACGGTAAACTGTAAATGTATCTTAAAACGAAAACATAATTAGAGGCAACAGGGAGAAAGAAATAAATCATGCCCCTTTATATTTACCAGGGAGCTAGTGATAAAACATGGGATGCGTTTTCGTGCAGCGTGAAACATGCTTTAAACAGAGGAATAATTCAATTGTAATGTAAATTTTTGGCAATGTGAATGAGTGAAGTAAAATAAAAATGATTTTTCGAGTGCAACTTCTCAACTGAACCTCGTAGTGTAGTGGTGTGGAAGAGACTGGTAAGCAAGAGGTATGCAAAAGGTAAGTGGTTCAAAACCTGCAGGGGTACAAGGTAAAAAAAGGAAAAAAAAAGTGCAAGGAGCCTGGATAATATGGAGAAGAAGAAGAGAGAAGAATGGATCTAGGGGAAGAAGAGAATCAGCGAAAAGACAGCACGCAAAAGCACGCAATGAAATCCTCTTTTATTCATACAGTAAGTAGTAATTATCAATGTATACATTCAATACCTTTGAGAATTCCTATTGTCTTCAGAAACAATAGAGCGCATACATAATTAATAATTCTGCATGCATAATAAATGTATGGGGCTATACAGAAATCTTTCCGAATTATCATTTGGAAATTTGTGCAGACTGGAACTATAGGCGTTTTCTCGTTCAATGCCATGTGACGAACAAGAAATGGTTACTTGACAGGATTTAACCGAGTTCCACACCTTTCTACTCGAGCAGCTCAAGTCCCACACTTCTGAGCTCTCTTCTAAGTTTGAGAAGGTTTCTATCGACACCCAGTGCACATTATCTGTCTCTAAACAGCTCTAAGTCAAGAGTGAGCTCAAATTTTCCTATCCTGGAAACGAAAGGAAATGAAAGCTCAACCTTGAAGTTTTGGATCATCTCGAAAGCGTTTATAAGGCACTTATCATTCAAGACTTGGCGAAAGTGTCCCTACTTTTGAGCGACTCCATTAAACTCATCCTGGAATGCAACAGGAATATCCGAATTGCTGATTCTTCCGAAGGTGATTGGCTCACGGTCAAACATTACGAGAGTAATGCTGGTGCCCTTGTCTTGGAGGACAATAAAAGAATCTGCGGTGCTGAGAGGGAGGCTTTGAGAGTCAAGGCCCACACTCATGCCAAATGCCAAAATGCTGAACACGTGCAGGGAGGATATCCACCGTTTTCTCAGCCGTAGAGCCTTTGAGGACACTCCCAGCATAGTCAGTTCACTTTCTCAACAGCTCCCAGGTACCAGCAACCCCCAGATTCCTACAATCACCAACAAGGTGCCTGCCAGTTCTGTGGCTCCTCCGGACATTGATGGAGTAAGTGTCGCATCAGGCTTGCCCAAAGCTTGACCGCTGGAAATGTTGTTCACGCTGCCAGAGCAAGTCCCAGCACACCCATCACATGCTAACTTGCGTTCGCAGTCTCTTACGCAGCCTGTCTTCAAGCATTTCAGATTTATTGAGCAGCGGCCAAGGAGCTTTTTCCACCATCTGTCAACCTGATATATCCCAGGAGCTCATGACACTTATGTAAGATGAGTTTATTGGCAATTCTTCTCTAGCATTTTTTAAACAGAATTTGTATGAGTACAAGCAAGGTAGCGCTGCAGCGATAGTTAAGGGTCGACTAAGGGTGCACTTACCATTTTGGGTTGAGATTGGGGCACCTCCTTGGTTCGTAGATACTATCAGGTCAGGCTATGTTATCCCCTTCGAGACTTCTCTAGGTATTTGCTTGTCTAATAACAGATTGGCTCTAGAACATAGTGAGTATGGGTATTTTCTGGAACTACACATTGCAAATTGTTTACTGATTACGCACGTCTCTAGAAAGACACCAGTAATCATTTTTGGACTGCTGCAGCGCAATACCGTATTGCCTCGCCACAGCCTCATTGTACTCTTCTTTTAAGAACAAATGGTAGCTTTCGAGTAAAGCACCCTCATTAAAGTGGAACGTACCTCCTCCAAAACTCTTCCTAGTCCTCTCCAGGAATTTTACCTTGGAGTCAAATGCACTGGCTGGAATAACAATCCTCCTACTAAGTATTTCCAAAACAACAAAAGAAAGGACATTAGAAGGGAATTTACGTAAGAAAACATTCAGTTCAGTAGTTGGTAATACCCCCATAGATATGGAACCTCAATAGGCATTTCAAAGGTAAGTTTGGGTACAAAGAAATTGTAAGGCCTGTAAATGTTTCTCTAAAATATATCAAAAATAAAAGGTGGTGACCCAAAACCTACATGGGTGGAGATGATAAACATTTTTATTTGCTTATTTATTTATTCATTTATTTATTTTACTTGGTATATTAAGGCCTTTATATGCATATTGGTGTTATCAGAACTGTCAAATGCACAATCTGATTCAGCAGCCTACAAACAGTATGCACATGTTACATTACTGCAATTGGTTCAATATTTATTCTAAGTGTTACCATGTACATGTTACCAGGCACAACCCAGGGAATTTAGATGTCTATTTCTCACCCTAGGCACGCAGAAAGAGACAATTCCCAACCCCTGGGACTCCTCGTGGACCATGGTGATTATGCCATTCTGTGTATAATAGGCCTAACAATATTGCTTTCTGCACAATAGCAAATCCAGACGTTTTGTCAAAACCATAAACGCTTTTAGGTTTTAAAGTGCTTCTGAATCAAATGAATGCTCTTAATAGAGCATTAAAATTTCTGGCTCATAACAGTTTAAATCAACTGACAGTTTCTTACAACCAGATATTTGAACAAAATATTTAATTCCATGGACAAACAGGCACCATCGTGTCAGTTATTTTCGTTTTGACCCAGCCCCCAGTCCCGGGACTGAGGGCTCGACTTGTCGTGGGGTTGTAGGGATTGAAGCATCTCTTTCGAGCATCTCTTTCTTCAGGGAATTTCTCGGGTGTGTTTTTAGGTGCTTAAGGGCACTGGCCCCCCTTTCCGGCCATGCATTTGAAACAGGCATAGAGAGGCAGATTTCTGGGACTTGTAACAGCAAGGGATAACTTCTATGGTAGGATTCTTTGTGCCTTAGGAACCTCTGTAGGGCCCATTCTGTGGAAGTTGTAGAAGGCGAAGGAATAGCCTGATAGTCCTTGCTCCAGTCGGACAGCTCATACTTGAAGTTGTTTCATTCATCTTCCAGTTTAAGGCGTTTGCTGCTGTTCTCATCTCCACTAAAAAAGTGATTTGCAAGAGTTTGGATATTGTTTTGTCTATATCCTACAAACTCAATAGGCATGGAAAGTGGATCGAAGATACGGAAGGATGAAACGACTGGCAAAGAGTGCTGGACGTGTTGATCTATATTGTCTGTCAAGGCTGTCACATAGGTCGTGCATCTTTGCCTCTGTCTTCTTAATCTCATCTTCACTGAACTCTAGGCAAGCAAGTTTTCCAGTTTTTGTCTCCTTTAGGAACTCTTTGACAGTGATGTTTTTTTGAACAAGACTTAAGCGAATCTTTAGATGCTTTGATGGCAGGAGAAATATGAGAAAAAGATATGGAGCCCTTTTGAAACACCTAAGAGTCGAGAGCACAGGCAGAACACATTTTAAGATATACAGAACACCAATGAAATCAGGTTTCTTCAACTTCTTAAGGAGGCCTATAGCTGTAGGGTTAGAGTCCTTGTTCTGGTACCATTGCAAGGTCTGAAGAAGGGCTGGCAAGTTTCGACACACTCTCTACAGACTTATCCAGAAATAGCCATCTTGTTTGGCATGCTTTCTGTACCTTTGTTTTGAGTTTTACTTTGCTCTTTTCAGACATGCTTTCAAGTTCGTTCATCTCAGAGGAAATTTGCACGTAAACTGCTGACCTTGCTGCGGACTTTCAAAGAAACTCCACAGCTGCCAAAGGACAGTTTCTACTTGCGATATTGGGGTCAGGTTGTCATTTGCATCATTGCAAGCAAGTGCGAGGCGATGGCAGATACAGTGGATGTTAATGAGGGTTGGGACTGTTTCCCTCAGCTTGGCTGCCACCCCATTGCGAGAGCCTGTCATGACACTTGCCCCATCACTGGCTAGACTGCTGAGCTTGTTGATTTCCAAACCATCTTTTGACAATTCTTCTCTGATTAGTTTCACAATGGTGGCTGCATTTGCTGATGTTGAGTTTTCCAGGACATTCTGAATGGACAGGAAATGGACCTCTGGTGCACCTGTCTCTGGGTTAGCAAACTGTATAAAAGATATCAACTGCTCTACCACGGAGACATCGGTGGCTTCATCCACCATCAGGCCATAGCTGTTTGCATTCTTTACCTTCTTTACTATTTCATCCTTCAAAGCTTGGCCCAGCAGCAAAAACAATTCTCGTTGTGAACCCTGAGATCTGTGATCAAAACTACGTATTTCAGGAATGCCAAGAATTTCCTCTAGTTCCAACAAAGATGTGAACTTGCGGTTAGCAATTTGTTCTCTGACCAACCAATAAGCTGACAGGAAAGCATGGTGCAACACTGAATCTTTTGTCTGTGGCTGGGTTTTGAACTCTTTGTGAAAGTATGACACTCGTTTATTGTGCTCCCTCTGGATGACCATCTCATGTTGTCGTGAGCCACTGTGTCCATCTTTTCCAACCAGTGCACTCTTTTTAAAGCTTACAGCAGGGACCTGGTTAAACTTCTTTTGACAGTTAAATGGATTTTCATAATCGTGCATTCTGCACAGCAAGCAAGACATACCATTCCCTTCGTATATGAGCCACCACAAACCGGTCTTCTCACAATATCCATCTTCTCTGTCAAGAATCAACTCGTGCTTAAAACGACCATCACATAATTTCTTACAACCTTTGCATTTAGAAAAATAGTAAAGTTTTGGTAACTCTTTAAAATACTGGCTTATGAGCTCAATTGCACGAGAAGTAGGAACAGGTTTAGTTGAACGATGTGTTGGCTTGTTTTCAGAGTCCACAGGGGCTGCTGCTGAAGAAAAATGATAAACCATGGTTATTCTTGTTATATTTTGTACCACCTTATGTGTTGGAGCAAAATAGTTCTCAACAATTACAAATGATTCATACCAACTTCAACATGAGCTTCACCACTTTGAAGTGTACTGTCATTACGTCCTCCTTCATTCCCTGTGGTGTTTTGAAAAAATCCAACACAAAGGAATGATGAAAGATAGTTAGGACAATCCTGAGACTGAAACTCTCTCACACCAAAAAAAAAAAAAAACTGCTGTACCTTCGGATGCCAACGTACCAACAGGTATACTTGTGAGCTTAGAAGAACCCTCACTTTCTGTCAGAAGAATAAGCAAATACTGCAAGTTTAAAAGTTGTCTCTTACAGAAGTAAGCAGCTTGGCACTTGACATTGTTTCAATATTTCCAGTAAAAGGAGCCAACAAAGTTACAGGGGTTTAATAAAGTGCTACTACAACAACATTAATGGTGATTGCTCTACTGAGTAAGAACCAGTTCAAAGAAACCTGTTGTAAGTGTGCTTTATGCATATCATGATTTCAAGCGTTAAAATCACAGAAATACAAAGTTTTTACATTATGCCTGTAATACATGCAAAAATGAATAAAAAGGTCCTTACCTTTGCTTTGCTCACTCGATGGAGAGTGAAAAAATGTGCTCAGCGATGTCTGTCTCGGTTTCTTTGGCGTGGACACCATTTTGGCACATGCGAAAGCCTGGGGTCTAGTCTTGTGAAAATGTCCCAGGCATTCCACGACTCTTCGATCTGCTGCGACTTTTTATACTTCCACCGAAAGGTTAACACATTTAAAACTCCAGAAATGTGGCTTTACTTAGGCTCAGACTTCTGAGCTGGATGTTTTACAATTATTTTTGCAGGATCCTGTTCTGTGAAAATGTTGCAGGCATTCCATGATTCTGCGATCAACTTCCATCGTGCCTGGGAAAGGTAAAGACATTTAAAACTCCTGAAATGCGTCTTTATTTCGACTCAGACGTTTGAGGCGGATGTCTCACAATTATTTTTGTGGGATCGTTTCCTTACTTTAAGTTTCTTACCAAAATTAACAGTCAAATGAGACAAAAGTAGCTGGCCAAAGATTAGTGAGTAGCCAGGTGAGTAGCTGGCTGTTTCAACCAGCTAGCGGCCCTTATTGACAGCACTGTGCTTACGCAATTGAATTTGAGTACACGAATTTACTAGCTATGTTATAATGCATGGTGAACCCATATATGCCGTCTGTGCTCGCCTCGTGCTTGCTTTTGCTTGCCAATTATTTATATTCAAGGTGAGAAATCTCTCTTTCTCTTCTAAATACAATTGAGTACGGCTCTGTGCCAACAAGTTGTCATTCAAGCAGATGTTTACAAATGTAGCCCAAGTTTTCCTTGCCACGTCCCCTTTATTGTGCAGATTTGGATTTTGAAAGAAAATTTTAAAGAAAAAGTTGGTGTAATGCTTAAGTCAGAATAAAAAACTGCTCAAGACATTCTATTTGGGTGCGAGAGGTGGGATATGGGCGAATGTGTTGGTTGTTACGAGGATGGATAATTCCCATTTCCTGTTCATGTTAGGAAGAAGTACTATAGGAAGGAAAACTACAATGAGTAAAACCCCATTTATGACTTATTTTTGCAGGAAACTGTACATGTGAATCAAGGAGATTTCATCTCGCATTTCATAGAGTATATCAATGGGTCATGAATGCAGAAGCCCAGCAAAAAAATAATTTTTGCTCAATAATCAAACTGCTGCACGCATGGCAGAAAAGGTTCTAGACAAGAATTACAAGAGCGAAATTGACCAACGCAAAGAAAGGAATGCTTCCCTGAAATAGATAGATAGGGAGATCCAATGGGGGTGAGGAGTGGGGGGGGGGGGGGGGGTGAAAAATTTTTTTTTTTTTGGGGGTGTTTATTTTTTTTTTTTTTTTTTTTTTTTATAAACAAAACCTCCAAGATTTATTTTTTTTAATTGTGTTTTCACCCTAATTAAAGTGAGTCTTTTTTGAAC
>Ga0126339_10004464_pt1 | contig 10350 bp, 4 predicted proteins | sample OrbTmetagenome_2_FD_92532 | JGI IMG/M metagenome (GOLD analysis project Ga0126339, IMG submission 92532) | Coral microbial communities from Petempiche,Puerto Morelos, Mexico - Orbicella T R C metagenome | ecosystem: Host-associated > Invertebrates > Cnidaria > Coral | place: Petempiche,Puerto...
AACAATGCGAGTCTTTCGAATCCTAATTGAACTCATTTGTCGCCGGCTGGGCTTTCAGACTTCACAGGCCCGATAGTTAGCCTTGCTTAGCTTATTCTAGCTCCAAATAAAAGGCCAGCGATCTTTAACTGTATAAAGCGCGCGCCCCGCTGAAGTATATATGCTTTCACTTTTCGGTTAAGGTTCCCTAAATGAGGCAGTTACGCTGTAAAATATAAGAGACTATAAGACAGACAAACGGCTAATTTAACAAGAATTGTATACTTCATCATTTACATGTAAATTCGCCTGTTTTTAATGAAACCCCCAAGTTTGTCGACCTTGGGAAAATGATTAAACGACTTGATATCGGAAATTATCAACTTCAAAGGGAATTGCCAATAGATTTATTTAGAAACACGTGGGAAGGTTTCTTTTTCGCTAGTTACATTTAAGATGTATCATCTTTAGTTATTCCTGAATTTAATTTGCGATTACATTTCCGATCAAATTTCTTTGAATTCTCGATAGTCTCGCCGGGAAAGAGCGAACTGAAACGCTACTGACTTGAATAATTTCGTGAACAAAAAGTACCATCAATTAATTTGAAATTAGCAATATCTCCGACCATGCATGGGGGAGTTACGCTAACTTAAACCGTTAAAAATCTACTCTGTTATTTTGATAAAGAACTAAATGATCATGAGAAATGTATGTAAATTTTCGAGCTCCTAGCTGGAAAACTCACCTATCGTTTTAGCGGTTTTGGACTCTTTCAGTACTGATGCTATATTATCTTCTCCCTCCTGTTGAACTTGTAGAGATTTCAGCCTTGCTCTCAGCTTGATTGCAGCGAAGTAAATTCTCAGGTAAGCTAAACTGATACACAGTGTTGGGATAAAAACAACAGTGGCAGAAAAAAATACCAAGTATTCGGAGCTCAGGGTGTCCGCAAAACGGCAAACTTTATGCTGTTGTTCACGTTCTTGAGCTGTCGTGCTTTTCAAGGCAACGAACGGCAAAAACGAAACCAAAAACGCAGCAACCCAGACTAGCATTATTACGTAAAAGTTCCTTCGCGTGGTGATTTTACTTGCGTAGGTGAAGGGAAGAATTATGGCGAGGTATCGTTCGATTGTAACAATGAGGAGGTTTAACACCGACACGGACAAACTGAGTAGTGTAAGACTCAGTGAAAATTGACACCAAAGAATGTTTCTTGACCAGTGGAAAGCCCAAGCTTCGACCGCCCTGACAGGTAAAACAACACAACCAACAAGAAGATCGGCAAACGCCAACGAAACCAGGGAATAATTGGTGACTTTCCGTAAAGTTCGCGTCGAATAAACGGCTGCTATCACCAAAAGATTATCTGAAGTAATTAAAACGCTTAATGTAACGTACAGAAACACTATAACGGGCACCATCGCAGTAGTTTTGTTTTTTTCTCCGATGGACGAGGAGAACGTAATGTTTGTTTTGTGGCAGGTTAAATGTGAGATATTTTTTAAGGTAGTTCAGCAAACAACAGTTATAAGGGCGCCCTCTGCAATATCAACGATAACAATGATTGGTTAACCGACTGTCTGCTGTATTTCGAGTCGTTTAATTGGTTCGCTTAGATATCTGCATAATTATCATCCAAGGTGAGGAAAACCTTTTCATATTTAAGACCATTTAATATTCTCTTCTTTTGTGTCGATTGTTTCATAGAATAGTTTTCTTTCACTCCTAATTTACTGGGTCCATTTATGTTGTTAAGTTACAGCGCATCCACAGCATTTCCATCACACATACATTTAGATGGTTATCTTTTTTTGGTTTTTCAATTCGATGTCAGTGCTCTGGATTTTGAGGGAGGGAGAAAGGCTTATATTTAAGTTGGCTTGAGCTCTATTTTCGATCTTCTTTCTATTCCATTTATTTTTTGTCTTCCTTTTTCCAATCATGAAGTGTAAAGACGGCGTTCTTTGCGTTATACCGCGACATCACGAACACGCAGGAAAGATATCGTGCACCTGAACCCGCAGCACTTAGTCCGCTTCCTTACATACATTTTCCATACTCTGCATGAATTTGTTCGAACACAAATTACAGAGTAAAAGTAGCTTTAGAGTGGACACTTAACCGATCGAACTTGCAAACTGTGAAATTTTTCCAGCTCCCGCGGTTCAATTTGCGTGTGTAACTGTGTCAGGACTGACTGAAAATTTGAATTCATTGTCTTGCCAGCGACAACGGATATTAATTGCTAACAATGAAAACTATTTACTCAAATCTCGTTCAATAGAATAAAGAAGGCCGTCAGTCTGCTGCGAAATGTAACATGAGTTGACCTAACGCAAAGTGTATAAACTGTTTATTCCGCAAAAACGGACGTAAAATACAAATTGTATCCACTTTTATAGCGAAGCGCGGTTATGCAAATTCTATGTAACATCTCTGCAGAAAGTAAATAGTCTGGGAGCAAATGTCAAAAGTCCCGTGGGAATTTCGTGCTGAAAGCAAGCCACCAGTCTAGAAGTGTTCATTAGGGTCTAGTAAACATGAAAAGTTTTGGTGGCAACTCTGCAACTTGCTAGGACGGGTTTTAAGGGGGGTTGAAAATCGGACGTATATGAGCCAACATGAAAACGAGGCTGGTACATTAAATTCTTTATAACCTCATCAATTTGGCAGATATTCGTAAGTTGATTATTTAGTGACAACTGCTGATTATGAAATGGTCACGTGATTTTCTAGCATGAAAACTAGGCTGGAATAGAATATTACATATTACTATATTTAATGTTTGCAAAAGCTTGTCAAACTTACCCAAAATGGGCAGAAATAAGCAATTTGATCATTTAGTGACAGCTGCTGATTATGAGGTGGTCACGTGACCTAGCATGAAAGCGAGGCTGGATCAGAAAAACGCATGTAACCGTTTTTAAATGTTCACAATAGCTTCTCACTACGGTTGCACTGATGACATTCTCATTTGTCACGTGGTCAAATTTCCTGCACAGAAACGAGGCTCTAAGCAACCATTTATTTTATGATAAATTTACACTGGTAGCAACCTACATAATTAAAAAAAAAAAACAAAAAAAACAGCAACAACTTAAGAAACAGCAGTAGTAAAAATGAAAATGGCCATATTTTTCACCTTTCTTTGGCGAAGTATTTGTCTAAGGACGCTTACCATATCTAATTTATCGCATCGTCATCATCCTCTTCTTCCTCAATATCGCTGTCATCATCGTCTCATTCGCCTTGTTGATTCTCACATCCATCATCATCATCCTCAGAACAGCTGCAGAGGTCCGTGCATAGCAACCCTGCTTTGCGGCACTGACAGCGATTCGTCGAGCATGGTTCCTTTTCACATCTGCACTTCACGAGCTGTACTATAGCCACGGGAACGGGCGAAAGAGTTGTCTTGACAGGGATCCACTCATAATTTTCCATTGTCCAACCATACCCTCGTGGTGACGGTAAAACAGGATTAGGTACACAGTCATTGTTCCAAACCATCAACTGGTAGTGTGCTCGTAGTATGGCTTGGTGCAGAGCTTCCTTAGTTGGTGGTAATCTGTCAGATTCAGCTTATCTCTTCTTAAACAACGACCACCTGAACTCTTTGTCAGTTTTAATTGTGGCCTTTGGCTGGTACAGCTGACAGACGAATTGCTCAATCCCATCAAGGGTTTCTTCGTCGGGTTTTTCATCTTTACCCACATTGGCTAAGGATCTAAGGATCTAAGGATCGACTCATTGGCCTCTTCAAATTATTTCCAGCAAGTCGGTTTCCCTTTTCCTGAGAAACTACCCGTGTTATCAGCCCCTGTTAAGGCATGGAATGCTGGTAGTGCGGCTGTCTTGACTGTCTTGGCTGATCCAAGTGCTTCTACAATTGATTGCAACTTGATTGTTCGGCGAGTTGTTGCTGATCCAGTTGCAAAACTTTTATTTGGACACGTCTCTGAATAGCGTCTGATAGCTAGCACTAAAACATCAGTGTCTGGAGAATAGATCGAAAGTTCCGTAACACCGTCAGCTGTAGCGTCTAGCGCATGGATGATAATCTTTGTGTCCGCTTCTTGAATCCGTGATATGGTAGTAAATGGGTTCTTGAGTGCCTAGTCGCTTGCTCCGAGTAGCAGACATAAGCGAAGACAGAACGTCGTAGTTGTCAAAAATCAAACGGATCTGCTACGTGTTATTGTATTTGACGAAAAGACGTGGTAAGCGTCCTTAGACAAATACTTCGCCAAAGAAAGGTGAAAAATATGGCTATTTTCATTTTTACTACTGCTGTTTTTAAGTTGTTGTTGCTTTTTAGGTTGCTACCAGTGTAAATTTATCATAAAATGAATGGTTGCTTAGAGGCTCGTCTCTGTGCAGGAAATTTGACCACGTGACAAATGAGAATATCATCAGTGCAACCGTATCATGGAGGGATTAATTTTGAGAAAGTTTGACAAGCTATTGTGAACATTTAAAAACGGTTACATGCGTTTTTCTGGTCTAGCTTCGCTTTCATGCTAGGTCACGTGACCACCTCATAATCAGCAGCTATCACTAAATGATCAAATTGCGTATTTCTGCCAATTTTGGGTAGGTTTGACAAGCTTTTGCAAACATTAAATATAGTAATATGTAATATCCTATTCCAGCCTAGTTTTCATGCTAGAAAATCACGTGACCACTTCATAATCAACAGCTGTCACTAAATAATCAACTTACGAATATCTGTCAAATTGATGAGGTTATAAAGAATTTAATGTACCAGCCTCGTTTTCATGTTGGCTCATATACGTCCGATTTGAACCCTCCTTAAAACCCGTCCTAGCAAGTTGCAGAGTTGCCACTAAAACTTTTCATGTTTACTAGACCCTAATGAACACTTTTAGACTGGTAGCTTGCTTTCAGCACGAAATTCCCACGGGCTTACATTTGCTCCCAGACTAAAAGGTGAGATGTAGAGAAGGCAACTTTCGTTTTAAAGTGACTGTTTTACACCTGGAGGGGTCACGTGACAAAAGTATAGAATAAAATGGAATAAATACGGCCTTATAAAACTCCAGCTATTTGAGAACTCCTGATAAATGTGAAATCACTCGCCAGCAGCTTAGGAGAGGTTCTTTAACCGAAAAGGTGGTGGAGATGCCGTGCAAAGTTGGCGATTTTGGTATCTTGGGGGTTATAACCTTTTGTGAGTATATTGTGTCATGGGAATTGTTTTAGCGTATTCTGAGGGGCCTGTGCCGGCATCAATAATCGAGATCCAAAATTGAGTTCCAACACCTGACTTCAGATTCTAGCTGATTCTATATTTCTAGTTCTAAACTGGTTGAGTTCATCACATGCACGACATTGCTGAATGCCATCCGCATAAAGCCTGTCACATAGTTTGTCTTAAGTGGCACGAAATTCTTTCCAATACCGGAAAACAACAACACGTTTAATTTTAACTTTTTAAATTGTCCAGGTCACTACAGATTTACATTTATCTTTCATGTCTTAAAATGTCCTTCACAGCTAAGGCTGCCAAAATAAAGTTGGATTAACTTTGGCTAATTAGTTTCTGTTTGACCTGGATTGTTTTTTTCACCAATGTAACACAAGCGATTTATGGATTAGAAGGGTTTATGAGGAAAATTACCGGCGTTACAGCTATTGACGTACATTTGACAAGCTCTAATTACAAAGATTTTATCCAAAAACAGTAACAAGAAAGAAAAGGTCTTGGTTGATGAACTTTTATCAGTCATTTTGACGCGTGAACTTTCGAGGTTGAAAAGGACTCAATTTTTTATGATTTGCAACTTAGAAAGATTGTCTGCAAGTCAGCAAACCGCACATTGAACATTATATTGCAAACTTATGTGCGACTGATTTGAGTATCTTCTCAAAAGTAATCACCACCAAATGTCGAAAACAGATTTTGAAGTTCGTATGAAACACTTGAAAGTACTGGTGAAATAAAACTGATGATTAAAATTTTAACTGTGTTTATTTTCTCGAGTTCCCGTGGGAAATTGTTTTTTGGCGTTATTTCAGTAACTGTTAACATCTTTAGCTTTTAAAAAATGCAAAAAGGACTGTATTATACTTAAAATTAGTTTAGTACAAGGTCAGTTTGTCCAACTTAAACACTTAAAACTTAAATTGCTCGATTTCCTATCGCATTTCGTCTTCAAACCTTTCTCTCTGACCTGTATTTGCTATACAAAACACACTAATTGAAGAACAGAAGTTGGCAAATAACAAGAACAAATTAGCTAGTAAGGATGATGTGTAATGTGGGATTGCATTACAATAGGGGCAAACTTGTAAACGAAGGGTTTGCTTCCGTTTCCCTCGTTTTCTTTAATAATTTGAAATGATTGTTATAACACTGCATGAAAGGTCTCTCAAAGACTGACAGCTATCTATATTCAGCGGAAATTTATCGAAGTTTTCTAAATCCGCGCAGTTAAAGACATGCACTGTTTTCGAAAGAAGTATTTTCTTTAACTGGTGAACTTAAAACCAAATGTGATGCACGCCTAATTTCTCCACGCTTAGTCAATTACCTGTCAAGTATACAGGTTGGGAGAAAAAAGAAAATTTCCAATGCTGTAGCCACTTCCAACAATATCATGAGAGATCTTTATTACAATATAAAAATTGTCGGAAAGATGAAATGTGAAGAACATACTCGCAATTTTACCGATGCTGAGAATGACACAATAACCGAATTGTCAGGTCAAACAAATCCCTGCTCTTGTCTCATATCTGTCTTACTCTCGGCCACGTCCAGTCTCATTGGGTGAATGAAAAGAAAAGATAATCTGCTTATGTACGGGGTGTACAAATTAAATATTGTATTTGATCTGTTAAAGATGATATGTCAAGGTAATGCACATGTATGACTTTGATTGTCACTAGACTACCCAAAGGCCCAGACGAAGGTTTTTGACTCTGAATGGAAATCCTTCGATTCTCTACTCGGCGCTGTTCGGGATCAGTTGAAGGTTTCTTGCGGCTTTATAAGTAACTTTTGTTTTTGCTAAATCCATTTCCCCTTCTCTGACCCTTTATAAAGAAAGAACCGCTTCGTAAATCTCCCCTAGAAGACATCAAATTTCTCTGGAATCTTTACTCAAAATTACTAAATAAAAAACACCCTCCCAGATGTACATTTACATAGGAAACAGTTTGTTTTTCTTCCACAGCTCCTCAAAAACCCAAATTGACAAAATGTGTTGGTGAGCGATCGATCTTTATTTGCAGTCCTTATTGCAAAATTCAGACTCGTCACGAAGCCAATCAAAAGGCACCTTTCCATCTATAATAATGGAACAGCCTTCCAATGTAATAAATCAGTTTATAATCCTCTTATCAACATATGATAAGTTAATTTCCAGGCCAGATCAGAGTATAATCCCTTATGGTGTATACAAATATCATTTAGCAAGGAAACACGCGATGGCTAATGAACTACTTGACCTGAACAGAGCCTCCAAATTACCCCTAAACAATAAAACGATCATTTAAAGATTATTAAACAAAACGAACCCTAATAAACAAGATTAAGGAAATTAAATTAGAGACACGGGTCCTCGTGAAATTTTAATTAAAAGGAAATTGGGTTTTAATTAGTAATACAGGTGAAAATTTTATTTCAACAAGCATAATTTACAGGTTCTTAAGCTTGCACGCGAGCCGAAATCTTGGAGCCATTCTGCTCATGAATGCGACTTTAAGAATTTTTTTTTCCTGTTTGCGTTGATGTGAAAATCTGAGTTATCTCTTAGATAGCCGAGACAGTTCCAGAATCTTTCAAGTAATTTGCAACATATATATAAATTTCGATGAACGCTCTCCATTAAATGCCGGAGTTTTATTTATTTATTTTTTTTTTACGGTACGGGAAGATCTGTTACATGAAAGGTGGGTATGATTCTAACTGCTAAATTGTTACTATATATGTTAAACATATTTACAATGAAAGCCGTAAGTTTTTAGATGCCCGAACACAACCTACACACTCAACGAGAAGTATGCCCCGATATAAAGCTGTCATTAGTTTATTAAGCTAATAAAAAGTTTACGAGCCAGAAAAAAAACACTTAAGAGACTCTAAGATGCATTATCATCTGGTAAAAAGCTTAATAGTCTTGACTTAGATTAAAGTAAGGGAAATGCGTCATGGATGCAGCTAAAGTAAACAAAATCGTTGCCAGAACGCCTCGGGTTTCTGTTTTCATTGGAGCTTCCACCCATGTCTAAAATATTTCGAGCATTTATAGGAGGATAAACACACAAGAAATGTGAACAAGGGTCAATGAAACGTAGACGAAAGACAGAGAGAGCCATCATATAACCTACTGGAACAAACAACAGCAGTTACTTCAGAAAACAGTCTCCCTGTAGTAACGCGTTACAGAGTTACCTTCAATCTCAAGTTTTTTTTCTCTGTACATTTGATGCTGCAGCATTACAAGTGGAACGAGGATCTCGAAATTTGTGAGCTGTTGAAGGGTATTTCGCGTGAGGCAATAATTAAGTGTTTCACAACTGTCATCGGCAATTAGGATACAGATGCGATTACTGCAGTTAATCCAGTCCGGAAGAACCCTTAATGGCTTGCTTCCTGTTTCGGTCGCGGTCTTTTGTATTCGTTGTCTGAACTGAGCAGGCAAAATTGGAGAGAAGTTTTAGAATCGTACACGTTGATAACGTTCAGCAACATTGACTGGATTTATTGGCAGGTAAGTCCTTTAGAACTGCACCTTTAGGACCCTGAGTAAGAGTTCTGTCAAACAGAACACTTCAGATTGGAAATTAAGTCAACAATCTCGAACAAAGTAACTCTTATCAGGTCTAAAACGATAGCACTTTTAAAAAATTTCCACACTAGTCTCCAAAAATAGTAACAGAAAGGTCCCGTTCACTGTAACCTAGCCAAAGGTCCCTTCATCATTTCTGTCATTTCCTTTCTTCTGCCTCTCTAGTCTGGTTATATTCAATGATTAGACTATTCGCTCTCGATTTCTATCGCGTGATACTCGATGAAGGCGCAGCCCGTGTCAACTATCACGCGTAGAAATCGAGAGCGAATAATCTAATTGTTTTCTTATAAATCTATTAGTCGTTCAATTCAGAACTTTATCTAAATCCTATTCACAAACACTTCGAGGAAAGTGACCGCCATTTTGTAAAGAACCGCACACTGCTTTGCTACTCTCTATCTACAACAGAATAGATAGTGAGTAGCGTAGCAAATCAGAGAACGGCATTCGTGATAGAACGCTAGTAGACTTACACTAAGTAAAAACACATTATACCACATATAGTGTTAGATTACATTCAATTTGCAATTCCTCCCAATAATGAAAATGTCTTCATCGAATGAAAAATACCAGCACAAAGTGCTTAGCAGATGATTTTTTTCTTCAAGGGCAACGTATTACACAATTTATTAGAATCACCGTTTTAACGCGTTAAGGAAAAAGGCGAATAACAAAAACAAAGTTAAATGAATAAAGCTATATTACACTGCCAGTCAAGACGCCATTTAATTTTCAATGCATCGCCAAGCGGTGATTGCATCCTGTGAACTAACAACAAATATAGTGGATTTCTACTGTGTTTCCACAGTTGGCCTCTGTGATCAGTCATCTAACAGTCACTGTTTTAATTTCAAGTTGACTTCAATTTTTTTTTTTTTTTCATATATCAGTTTCCGCTGTGGGCTGCCCTCTTTAATTAAGGTTCAAGCTCTCCTATTAAGTTTTATTTTTATTCCACTTCGCGCAGCTGAACAGAAAACCATTTCTATTGATAAGCAAAAGAAAAGGACAAAAATGATGGAACAAATAGTTAATTATTTGGCTAAGGCAACGTCCACACTACGCCGAGGCTTTATTTCTACGGTTAGGCCTACCGGCCAAACTAATCTGTCACGAAAATAGAGCTTTTCGAAAACGCACTTCAAACCGTAGGAATTTGAAATCACCGGCTTTTCGTTTTCGTGTGAACCGAAAACATTTTGAAAACAGAGCTTTTCGAAAACCCAACCGAATTGTCCTCAAACACAAATCCAAAATGACCGGTGATTGTTGCGTTAATTTTCAAATTTCCTCCAGCGTAGTGTGCACGGTGCGTTAATATGATACGCCTCTTCACTTTTTACCATCGAATTCATCAACTTCATCTTTAATTCACACAGTACAGAAACTGATTAATATTTCCTTAAAAGAGGCTTTAGCACAGGCTAACCTGTGTTAAAGTGTTGGATCTTTTATGACTGGGTGAATATCAATGTTCACTTGAAAGCTAAGCCAGCTATGTCTGCCGACTTCATCCAAAAAATCAACACTGAATTCAACTGCACCATGT
>Ga0126339_10004465_pt1 | contig 10349 bp, 4 predicted proteins | sample OrbTmetagenome_2_FD_92532 | JGI IMG/M metagenome (GOLD analysis project Ga0126339, IMG submission 92532) | Coral microbial communities from Petempiche,Puerto Morelos, Mexico - Orbicella T R C metagenome | ecosystem: Host-associated > Invertebrates > Cnidaria > Coral | place: Petempiche,Puerto...
CGGAGCGTTGCGCCTGACGGGATATGCCACCGCCGCCTGGCTGGGGGCGGCCTTGTTCGGCGGTGATCCGCGGCATCGGTTGCTTCTGGTGCGAACCCTGGCGGTGGTCGGGGCCGGTCTGGCGGTCTATGCCCTGGTCGTGCTGGCCAGTGGCACCCAGACGATTGGGTGGCTTGAGAAGTGGACCTATCACGATGTCGCCACGGCCACCTTCGTCAATCGCAACGCCTATGCGGTCTATGCCGGCGTAGCGGTGGCGGCGGCTCTCGTTGCCGCACGGGAGGCCGCGGCGGCGCGGGCGCGGTGGATCTGGCGCGGCTGTGCGGTGCTTGGCATGGCCGCCATGATCCTCACCGAGTCGCGCTGGGGCCTGGCGAGCGTGCTGACGGGGCTGGTGGCGCTGGCGCTGATCCGCCCGCCGGGTCACGCCGTCCCCTGGCGGGGTCTGGTGGCCGGGGGCGTGGCGGTCATCGGTCTGGTGCCGATCCTGTTGTGGATGACCGGGCGCGGGCGCTGGCTGGAACGGCTGGAGCCGGCCTATCTCCTGGGGGACCTGCGGTGGGACCTGTACCGGGTGACGGTCACGGCGATCCAGGAGGTGCCGTGGACCGGGCACGGCCTGGGCACCTTCCCGGTGCTCTACCATCGTCTCCGGGATGAGACCCTGACCGGGCATCTGGTCCTGCAAGCCCATTCGGTGCCGCTGGAGTTGGCCACCGAGTTGGGGGTGCCGGCCGCCCTGGCGCTGATGAGCGCTGTGGTTGCCCTCGCGGTGGGGGCCTTCGGACAGGCGCGGACCAGTGGGGATCCCCTGGCGCGGCTGGCGGTGGCGGCGGCGGTGATGGCCGGACTGCATGGCCTGCTGGACTTTTCCATGCATATGCCGGCGGCGGCGGTGACGGTCATGGTGCTGCTGGGGGCGGGCTCGGCGGCGCGGGGAACACCAGCCGTTCTCATTGTGGCGGGGCGGCCTTTGATCGTTGACGTCCGACCTCTTCCGTAGGGGGCGCGGCGCACCGTTTCGAGGAGAGGCGGTGCGCTGCCGGCCACATCCGTGGCCGTCGAGCGCACCCTACGATCAGAGCCGGAGTCATTGGCACGTGCCACCGTGACAGGCCCATCCTGAGAACGGCTCAGGGAACACCGTCCGCCAGCGTGTCCGCGCCTGTTGCAGCGATGGCACATGCGGCGACAGGGCGGCGGAGCGGGCCATGAGCCGATCCACGTAGGGTGAGGGCGCCCCCCGCAGGGCCTCCGCCCAGGCCAGACCGGTCCAGGCGTAGGGGTCGGCGGGTGACCAGGCAAGAGCCTCCTTCCAGGCATTGGCGGCGGCGTGCAGGCGGCCCGCCTCGCCCGCGACCAGGGCCGCGCGGAAATGGGCCTCGGCCTGGAGGCGTGGCGGGTCGGGTCCGACCACGGCCCAGGCCAGCCGGCCGGCCGCCAGGGCCGCCAGGACGAGGAAACCCAGAGCCGCCCAGGGAACCCGACGAGTCATGCAGGGATCCCAAGGCTCGAAAGGGTGCTTGCATACGCCTTGCACAGGGTTTCGAAGCGCGCGGCCGTGTCCAGGGGCGGCGCCGGATGGACCCCCGCGCGCCACGCCGCCGCCAGAGCGCGGGCCAGAGCCGGTGGATCACCCGGCGGCACCAGCCAGGTGGCCGGCCAATGCGCCGCCTGCTCGGCCACGCCGCCGACCGCCGTGGCCACCAGGGGCAGGCCGGCGCGGCGGGCCTCCAGCACCACGCGCGGGGCGGCCTCGGCGCGGCTCACGCAAGCGGCGGCATCGGCGGCGGCCCAAAAAGGGGACAGATCTGCACACTCGCCGGTCAACACGACGGCGTCCCGCATGGAAGCGGGTAGGCGATCGATCGCGCGTCGCACGCGCGCGGCGTACCCGTCCACGTCGCGGCCGGCCCAGACGATCCAGATCCGCGCCTGCAAGGCATCGGGCAACAGCGGCAGGGCGGCGATCAGGCCCAGCGGATCCTTGCGCGGGCATAGGGCCCCGGCCGCCAGAAGGCCCCAGGTATCGGCTTGCCAGCCCAGCGCGGCCCGGGCGGCGGCGCGATCGGGCAGCCGCGCGCCGAGGGCCGGGAGCGCATTGGGGATAACCGTGGCCCTGTCCTTCGGGCACCAGGGCGCCCAGGCGGTGGCCGTGGCGTTCGACACAAACACCACGCGATCCGCCCGTGTAAAGGCGCCCAGGGCGCGTGCCTGGATCGCCTGGGACAGGTCGGCCAGGGCCTCCGGGCCGGGCTCGCGGATCACCCACAGGCAGGGGCGGCGCGCGCGGGCGGCCGCCTCCACACCGGCGAAAGCCCGCAGTCCGTTGATCAGAACAACGTCGGTGTCGGACACTATCAGCGTGTGGGTCAGGGCCGCCACCTGCTGGTCGAGGGCGCGCGCCGTCAAGGGCGGGTGGCCCCGGATCCGGCGCAGCGGCCACCCGGCGTCCGTCCAGTCGGTGCGCAGTGGACCGTCCTGGAGCGTGAGACCGATCGCCGGCCTGATGATGCCGCGCGCCGCCAAGCCGTGGACCACATCGCGCAGGCTCAGTGGCGCGCCGTCCCGCGCCAGGGTTTCGCCAACCCAGGCGAGACGCAGGGGCACCGAGAAAGGCCGGCGCGCAAGACCGGGTGCCGTCGGCCGGTCCAGGCGAGGCGGGGCGGGGGGCGCCGAGGGTCCCGCCAGTCGCGTCACCCGCGCGACGATCTCCCGGCCCTCGCCAGCCAGGGTCAGATGGGCCAGGGTGCCGAGGGATCGCGCCAGCCCGACCGGGCGCAACCGCGCGGCGCGGGCATGCCGTCGGTCCTCCGGTGTCAGCGCGGGCGGTTTTTCGTAAAGGCGTTCATGGCGCGCAACCATTGCGGCCAGCGAGAAGCCGGCGGCGCGGGCGCGTCCGGTGTTGGCCAGGGCGTGCCGCCGCGCTGGGTCGTCCAGCAGGGCGACCACCCGGGCCGCCAGGGCCTCGGGCTTGGGGGGATCGACATGCGCCTCGCGCAAAAACTCCGCGAGGCCCCCGGCCGGCGCGGCGACCACCGGCACCCCGGCGGCCATGGCCTCCAGCACGGCGTTGGGCAGGCCCTCGGCGGCGGAGACATGCAGCAGCACCGCCGCCTCGGCCAGGTGCGGGCTCACATCGTCCACCCGTCCCGGCCGCTCCAGCGGCAGGCCCAGCGCCCGGGCGCGGGTTTCGACGGTCTCGGTGAGCGGCCCCTCCCCCAGCAGGCGAAACCGCGCCCCCGGCCGGGTCGCCCGGACCCGCGCGGCCACCGCCAGCCACAGCAGCGGGCGCTTGTGCGGCACCAGCCGGAACACGCCCAGCACCAGGGGCGGCCGGTGGGTCTGATGGGGGCCGGACGGAGGACACGCAACGCCGTTGGGGATCACCATCGGCGGCTCGATCCCGCTCCAGCGCGCATGATCCTCGGCCACCGCGCGGCTGTTGCCGGTGATGGTGACGGCGCGATGGCGGGTCAACCGCGCCAACGCCGGCTTGAGCGCCGCCGCCAACGGGTGTCCCATGCGGTCCGGCGCCAGGTTGCGCAGCCCCACCACCCCGCGCGGCACGCCCAGCACCGCCGCCTCCACGCCCGCCAGGATGGCCGTGCCCTCCAGCCAGCCATGCACCGCGCGAGGTTTCAGGGCGGCGATCCAGCCCGCCAGGCCCAGCAGATCGGCCGCCAGGGAGTCGGGCAGGCCGGCCGAGGCCCGCGCCAGGGCGGTCAGGGCCGGTGTAACCACCGGGGGCGGGTCGGTCCAGACCCTGACGGGCACCCCCAGCCGGTCCAGGTCCGGCAACAGGGCCGAGGCGCCCGGCCGGTCCGCCAGATGCTTGACCAGCACCCGCACCGGCCAGCCGCGCGCGCTCAGGCCGGCGATCAGCGCCACCGCCTGCCGTTCCGCGCCGTTCGCGGCCAGCGACGGCAGTACCATGAGCACGGGACCCTCGGCCCGGCCGGCTGGCGGTACGGGCACGGCCATCACCCGCGCCCAGGCGCGCGCCGTCGCCCCCGGCACCAGGGCGATCGCCTTGCGGCCCAGGCGACGGACCAGCACGGTCTCGGGCGTGGCCTCCCACCAGCCGCCGCCGGCATCGCGCAGGGCGACGGTCCGAATCCCCTGACGGAGCGCCGCCCACAGCACCGAGGCGGTGACGGCGCGCTCGCCGCCGGGGGCCTCCAGCCGGTCGGCGGGCGGCAGGCGCAGGGACCAGTCCCGGGGATCGCCGGGGCGGTGCGTGACGTCACGACCGAGGATCACGGTCCGGCTCATGGCGATTGCACGCGATCGCGCCGGGGCGCGCGGCGCAGGAACAGGCGCGGGTCCCAGGTCATGGCGCCGGCCAGCCGCCACCAGGGCGCCACCCGGGTCCGTTGGATGGCGCGCCGCTGGCGCCAGGCGCGCGGCAGGCCGGCCAGCCCGGCAATGAGTCCTCTCGCCTCGACCCGCAGCCGTCCGCGCATCGCCCCCCGCGCCAGCAGCAGCAGGACGACAACCGCGAAGGCCGGCAGCAGCGGCCAGAACAGCGGTCCTGGCATGTTCTTCACGTACAGCCAGATGCGGTTGCGGGCGGTGTGGAAGCGGATGAAGTCGCTGTCCTCGCCATTGGTGGCCGAGCCCACATGCCGCACCCGGGCCGAGGGCACGAAGACCACAGATCCGCCGCGCAGCCGCAGCCGGAAAGCCAGGTCCACATCGTCCAGGTAGCAGAAGAATCCACCGTCGAAGCCGTCCACGGCGTCCCAGGCGGTGCGGCGATAGAGCGCGGCGGCGGCGCAGGCGGAGAAGCAGGGCCCTTCCACCAACCGGTCCCAGGGGGGCACCGGGCGCCGGATGCCGCCGCGCCAGACCAGGCAGACCGGGGCCATCTCGTCGCCCAGGCCGTCGCACAGATGGGGATCCCGGTCCAGCACCTGAAGGCTGGCGAAGGCGCTGGCGTCCGGGTGCCGCGGGGCGGCGGCCTTCAGGGCGGCCAGCCAGTCGGGGTCCGGGAAGGCGTCCGGGTTGAGGGTGGCCACGAACGGCGTTGGCGGACGGCCGGTGTCGTGGCCGGCGCCCAGGGTGTTGGCCTGGGCATAGCCGATGTTGGCCGGCAAGCGCAGGACATGCACCCGGGGATCGTCCGGCAACACGGGGTCGAGGACGGCGGGGTCCGAGCCGTTGGCCACCACCACCGCCTCGAACGCGCCGTCCGTCTGGGCCAGCAGGGCCGCCAGGCAGCGCCCCAGCAACGGCCCCTCGTTCAGGGTGACGATCACCACGCGGACCCAGGGGGTGCCCATCATGCCTCGACCTCCCGGGGCATCGATCGCATGCGGGCGAAGGCGCGGTCGCAGGCTTCTGTGCAGGCGGTATCGCAGCGGGTCTCGCCCGCGCGCCAGGCGAAGGTGCCGTCGAACAGGTTGCCCAGGCTGAGCCGATCGCGCGAGCAGCGGCGCGCGTCCCCCAGCGGGTCGATATGGGCATAGAACCGGCCGGCGTCGCACAGCTTGGGGCCGTTGGTGGCGTGGATGTCCTGGCCGGCCCGGTCGTGGCTCATGGGGATGCCGCTGGCCCGCAGGCGCGTCAGGTCGCGGACCGTGTAGGTGGGCGAGGGGTCGCCGGCCGGGCGGTTCAGGTACTGCCCCCGGGCCGTCAGGCCCAGGGCGCGCAGGCGGGCGATCCAGCCGGGCAGGGCATCGATCCAGCGCGGATCGGCGACGATGGTGCAGGTGAGGCGCGGGCGCAGCCCCGGACGGCGCCGGAACAGGCCGTGAAGGCGCGCCACACGGGCGGCGAAGCCGTCGAAATCCGTGTGGTCGGGGTGAAAGGACAGGGTCACGTACTCGAACCGCTCCCAGAAGCCGGGTGGCCAGTCCTCGGGCGGGCGCCACAGATTGGTCGTCATGCGCAAGGGCGCCGGATAGCCGAGCACGAAGGCGGCGAAGTCCTTCAGCACCGTGGGCTCGCCGCCGGCCACATGCACCAGCGGCGCGCCGATGGCCATGAGGGCATCGCGCCAGTCGACCAGCGGACGCTCGCCCGGTTGGCGGCGTTTGGCCTTGATGCGGCAGTACGGGCAGTCATAGTTGCAGAGCAAGGACGGCAGGATCACCGCCAGCCGTCGGCCGCCCGGGCCGATGGGTTCCACCGGCCGGCAGTCGAGCGGCGGGCTCACCGGATCGTCTCCCGCCGCAGCACCGCCGTTCCCCAGTCCGCCCCCAGATAGGTGAACCCCGGTGTGCGCGCGGCCACCGTCTCCACGAAGTGGGCCACGTCCGGCCAGGCGGCGGCGCCATGGTCATCGATCAGGGCCAGCCCGCCCGGGCGCAGCAGCGGCGCGTACAGCGACCAGTCCTCGGCCAGCCCCGCGTGGTCGTGGCGGCCATCGAGGATCAGCAGCCCCAGCCCTTCCGGGCCCGCCCAGCGGCGGGCGCGGGCGACGGCCAGCGGGTCGCCGCTGGGCCGGCGGATCACGGTGACGGTCCGGCGGGGCAGCCCTAGCCGTGCCAGGGTCCGGCGCACCGCCGCGCGATCGATCCGCGCCCCTGTGACGGGATCGCCGGGCGCGCCGTAGGCACCGCCATCCAGAGGGTCGATCCCCAGCAGGCGCGGGCGGCGCCCAGCCTTATCCTCAAGGGCCTTATCCTCAAGGGCCTGATCCTCGAGGGCCTGGTCCTCGGTGGCCACGGTCAGCACGCCCAGGCCCAGACCGAAGAGGATGCCGATCTCCAGCGCCCGCAAGGTCTTTTCGCCTGGGGCCGCGCGCGCGGCCAGGGCGCGCAGCAGCGCCGCCGGCAGGGCACAGGCCAGGCGTCCACCGCTCAGGCGTTCCAGGGCCACCAGCCGCTCGGCGAGGTGCGCCAGGGCGCGAGGATCCAGCATCGGCAGGCCGAGAGCCGGTAACCACCGCGTCCGCAGTCGTGCCATGTCACCGTCGGAGAGGGAGCGGGTGAAGGGCTGGAACAGATCGGTGCCCAGGGCGCCGGCGCGGCGCAGGCGATCCTCGAGAGTGTCCAGGCGGCGGCCGGGGGGCGGTTCGCCGAGGCTTCCGCGCAGGTGCGCCAGCGTCGCCGTGAGGCGCTGGCGGTCCTCGGCGAGAGCCTCCATGAGGTCGGTGGCGATGGCACGATCCCCGCGCGCGGCGACCCGTTCGGCCTCGGCGATGGCGGTTTGCCAGGCGGCGTCCCGGGCGGCGTTCTCCCGCGACACGTCGGTGCGCAGGCCGGCAACGGTGTTCGCCAGGCCCCGGGTGGCGCGCTCCACGCGTTCGGCCAGGGCGTCGGTGCGGGTGGCCAGGTCCACGGGCAGGTGGTCCAGGACCTGCCCGTGTGCCGCCAGGCGGGTTTCCGCCGTCGACAGTCGGTGGGTTGCCTCGGCCAGGGTGGCGCCGGTCTGATCCAGGCGCGCGCCAAGCGCGGCGGTCGAGGCCGCCGTCGCCGCCTCGCGCGCGGTGCGCTCGGCGCCCACGGCGGCGCGCAGGGCGGCCATGTCCTGGTCCACGGTTCGCAGGCGCGCCGCCAGGTCGTCGCCCAGGGCGGCCATGTCGCCGCGTACCCAGCCGATATGGCGCTTGAAGCGGGCCTCCAGGGTGCGTTTTCGCGCGTCCTCGGCTTCGGTGGCCAGGCGTTGGGCGCGCACACCGCCATAGGCGCCCAGCCCCAGAAGACCGGCGGCCAGCAGCCCCAGGGCTAGCGATGCCGGGGCAGGGGAGAGCCAGGGCACGGCCGCCGCCAGCATCACCAGCCCGAGGGCGACGGGCGCTCGCCAACCGCCCAGGACCGAGAGCATGGCCCGGCCCAGGCGTGGTCCCCGGGTGAGCCAGCCGTCGCGCGGGACGGCGGCGGGTGGTGGGGGCGGTGGTTCGGGTTCTGTGACCGGCGCCGGCCGGGCCGCCGGGCGGGCCGGGATGGCCGGTTGCGGGTCGTCGCGGGGTGTCACGGTCAGGGCGGCGCGCACCATCGCGGCCAGCGCGTCGTCGTCCGGTATGCCGGCCTCCGGGTCCAGGGCGAACAGGTTGCCCCAGCCGTCGGGATCGTGCAGCGGTTCGTCGTCGCCCGGGGGCCAGGGCGTCAGGCGGCGCCAGTCGTGGCGCGTTCCGTAGCGGATGACCGGATGCCACTCGCTGACCAGGACGGTATAGCCGCGCCCTTCCAGCAGGGCCACCAGGTCGCCCATGGAATGGCCCAGGCGCAGGGTCTTGGCGTTTTCGAACTCCGCCATCACCAGGCGCGGGCGCCAGCGGTCCCAGTCCAGGCCCAGAAGCACCCGCAGGTCCCAGCCCTCGGCGTCCACCTTCAGCACGTCCGCCCGGTCGATGCCGTGCCGATCGAGGACGGCGGTGAGCGTGTCCACGGGGATCCGGTCGGTCTCGCGGTGACTGTCCAGGAAGGGCGACAGGGTGGCGACACCGGTGCTGTCCGGCGCGGTGTAGAGGGCGGCGCTCTCGGCCGGCGCGTCCGAGAGGGCCAGGCGCGCGACGGTGACCGCCGGCCAGCCGGCGGCGCGGGTTCGCAGCGCCGCATGGTTGGCGGCCTCCGGCTCCAGGGCCAGCACGGACCATCCGGCCTCGGCGAAAGGCGCCAGGACTCCGCCGCGATGCGCGCCGACATCCACCAGGCGTCCCGGCGCGGTGGTCTGGAAGCGGGCCAGGGCCAGCATCAGGGCCGCCTCGTCCAGGCGGGCACCGTCCCGGCGCGGATGATCGGCGGAGAGGACCCGGCGCGCGCGGGTGGCGTCCCGGACCAGGGTGTCCAGCCGGTCCCGGCGCGGGCCGAGGGCGAAGGTGGTGAGCGCGTGGGCGCGGCCACGCGTGCCCAGCCGGGCGGCCAGGGACGGATCTCGAGCCAGCCGGGCCAGGGCCGCGCGCAGGGCGCCGGGATCCGGTTCCGTGACCAACAGGGCCACATCCCTGGCGGCCGCCAGATGGGCCAGGGTGGCCTGCTCCGCCGGCCCATGGGCCAGTACGGCGGCGCCGCTGGCCAGGGCCTCGGGCAGGGTGTTGGCGATGGAGTGTCGGGTATGGACCCGGCTGTCCTCGTCGAAGCCGGCGGCCAGCAGCACCCCATCGGCCTGCCGCAGGTGCGCCCGATAGGCGGCGGGGTCGGGATCGTCGGCAACGGTGACGGCCACGCCCTCCAGATCCCTCGCGAGGTCGCGCGCGGCATCCCGCCAAGGTGGTAGAACCCGCAGCGCGAACCGGATGCGCGGGCCGTCCGGCGAACGGTTGAGGGCGTCCACCGCGCCGGCGACGGTGGCCACGGCGTCCCGGTTCATGCGGGCGCACAGCGACCCAGCATATAGCAGGTCGAAGGGCCGGGCCGGGCAACCATCGCCGGGTGGCCGCGCGCGCTCGGGCCAGTCGGTCGGATCGACGCCATTCGCCAGCGCCTGCCAGGGGCCGCCGCCATAGCGATCGGTGAAGGCCGCCGCCATGCTCTCGCCGATGCCCAGGCGCACGGCCGCCCGCCGCGCCAACCAGCGCAGGTCTTGCTCCCAGACTCCATGGGCGAGGGGATCGCGGCGCGCCATCAGCGCTGGCCAGTCGTCGAGCATGTGCAGGATCAGCGGCGCGCCCAGGCCGTGGACCAGGTCCATGGCCAGCGGATGGCCATGGGTGCGCGACGGCTGCGGCCGGTAGTACACGGTCTCCGGCGCGAAGGCCCGCGCCCGCGCCGCCGCCGTTGCGGTGTCCAGGTCCTCTTCCACGCGGCCATCGGGATGGTGGGCCGTGAAGCGGTCGGGCGTGGCGTCCGGGCAGAGGGCCATCATCCGCCCGCCGCGCCACGGCGCCATCAGGGCGGCCTTCATCTGACCGCTGGCGGACAGTCCGCCCACGGGCGTCAGGTCCAGCACCAGCAGGCGGGGCGGTGGTGTCGCCTGTCCCGCCAGCACCGCCCCCAGCGGGCGCCGGGGCACCAGGTCCAGGCGGCCGCCCGGCGTGGCGTTGATCAGCCGTACGCCCATGGCGCCGAGCCTGTTCCGGGCCTGGGCGAAGGCCCGGCCCATGTTCTCCACCTGCGGATCGTGCCAGCGCTTGCCCTTGCCGAAGTAGTCGGGGTGGAAGTGGTTGGGGTCGTTGCTGGCCATGTCCAGCACGCCCACGCCGCGTCCGCCGGGATCGTCCCGGGTCACGTCGGCGGGCAGCCGGTAGTCCAGGTCGACGCCCAGCAGCACGATCTCCCGCGCGCCCAGGTAGACGGCGAGCTGGAGGCAGGTGAAGGCCACCGTGCAACCGGCATAGGTGCGCGCCAAGGCGTCCAGCGAGACATTGAAGGTCGCCGGGTAGCCGGGCCGGGGCCGGTGATCAAACCAGATCACCTCCGGCCCCTCGTCCAGGGCATAGGCGAGCGTGATGGGGAACAGCC
>Ga0126339_10004466_pt1 | contig 10347 bp, 4 predicted proteins | sample OrbTmetagenome_2_FD_92532 | JGI IMG/M metagenome (GOLD analysis project Ga0126339, IMG submission 92532) | Coral microbial communities from Petempiche,Puerto Morelos, Mexico - Orbicella T R C metagenome | ecosystem: Host-associated > Invertebrates > Cnidaria > Coral | place: Petempiche,Puerto...
CGGGGGGCTCGTGGCTTGGTTGCGGGTTGGGCAGGCCAGTCGGGTGTTCTAGCGCCTTGGGGATGTGACTGCGGTTGCAGCCCCCGGGCTTCGTAGGCACCTTCCCTCCACTAGCGACTTGGGTGTTAAATAGAGGTTCAACTGTATTATGATGTACTCTAAACCTGTATTATAATCATTATACATGTACAGTTGAAGCTCTCACAAGCAGATGAAGAATCAGTGGCTGGGACTTGGGGTTAGGATAAAAAAACATAACAAAACTGAAACAAAGAAACAAAACAGTTCAGACACAGACCTTTACAGAAGCTGTGGCAACCTGGGTACCCTGTTGGTTGATGGCCAGACAGGCCAGTTCGCCTTGATGTGCGTTAATTGTAAATGGTGCAGTTGACGTGTCAGGCTGTCTGTTTGTCAGATCCTGATGAGTGAGAAGAGGAACCAGGAAGTCAAAATAAAGTTGGGTTTTAGCTTTGATTCTCACACACAAAAAATTAATGTGGACTAAGACTTTAAGCTGGACTTAAAGTGTACTTGTCAGGTTCTAGACTGAAATTTAGGTTTGACCTCCAGCCATAATTTGTTAAGAGTTTGCATGTGGATCACCCCCCCAATTGCTAGAAATCAAACCTTATTTGAAACTGGGTAAGTGAAATTTTTGTATTATAAAATAATCCAATCTTCCTCTGAAATCAAGGGAAAAGAATCAAAAATATATTTTAGAGCAGAAAAAAAAAAATTCCACGAGGAAATGGAACAAAAGGTAGAAAGCCAGAGTCTTAAATTATTAGGAACATGTAATATCTGGACAAAACACAAGACTAAAAGATCCATAACTGCCAGAAAGAAGTTATAGTAACCAAATACCCCTAAAGAGCATCACATTTACTTTCTTCACAAGGAAATTATTTGTGAGTTCCCAAGATAACTTACGACAAGCTGTATGCTGCCACATTTGTGTGAGGGGAAAACCATCAAGGGTCTGTCAGTACTTGGACATACTTCACAGAGGCCTGCATATTACACAAGATTGTCAGTAAACAATAACTAGAATTGAACATTACCCATAAAACATAATTTTATTACCCTGTGTATTGAACTCATTTCAAGAGCAACAAAGAAACTTTAAATAAATACTGTTATTATTTAAATACAATTATCATTTGTTTGATATTCTCATTGTTATTTTTTATTCAGTTTGGTACTGATTAAATAATTACTAGTACAGAAAACATACCTTTGGGATTTTCTTTTGTGTCAAAGTAAAACAACAATTTTGGATCTTTAGGAAATGAAAATACTTGGATTCTTGTTTTCAGCACCACAAAAAGCCTAAAGGTACAAATGACAAAAAAAAGCAATGCATTGGTATTGTACATGTAGACTGTTACTAGCGAGTTTATGTAAGAAAACTTGAATGCTTTAAATATTATTAAATATATTCCCGAATCTGAACTCGTATTTCGCTTGGGTAAGTGTTATATGTACATAAGACTGGTACAAAAAATATGCAATGATAGAAAACATACTTGTCTCTTCTTAGTCTGACTCTTACAACAGGACAACCAAATGAGAGTTCAATCACAAGCTTTTTCAGAACATCATCCCAGATATAAACTAGAAATGGGAAAATGAGTTTACCAAAGTTAATTTATGAAGATCAGACTCACCTTCACGTAAGGCTAAAAGTCCTAATTAGTAATTTACTTGAAGAGGTTCTAACAGTTTACAAGACATGTCAACATTCCCCTATCTTAGCAATTCTTTCTCTTCTTTGGCTTATTGGTGGTGGATTCAGATGTGTCTTGCAGAAGTTTAGCTCAATTTTGTAAGTCCACCCATTTAGAATTTCTTTTTGCAATAGCCTCTTAGAATGGAGTCTCAATTTCTTTCACAAGGCTTTAAGAATGTTTTTTTTTTTATTTGTTGGTAATTTTATATTAAATAGAAAGAACAGCTACAAATTAGCCCAGAAAAATCCAGTGAATATATTGGGCTATATTAACTTTTGCTTGTCTCCCTAATAATTTAATAATTTGTTCACCTCTCTGAGAATGTTGAACAGCCAAATACAAAGAAATCATCACCTTTGTCATTGAAAAACTTTGCCCCTGGCCCCGTTCCTACAATGGCTATCAAGTTACATCTGTGCAACATGTGCGTCTGAGATATCTGACATGGATCACTCAAATCTGAAATGAAAGATTCATACAGCTATCAAAAAGTAATCATTTTCACATAAATTTAAAAACTTAAAACAGTTTATTTTATCTGTTATACATGTACAGCTGCATTTGGCATGTATGACAGATATAGGTTTAATAAGGCAACAAATCCAGTCCTCTTATTGATGCTAGCAGTAACCATGCAGGCCTGGGTTGTTTGAAAGGTGGTTAACACTATCCAGTGGATAAATCACAATCCAGTGGATAGCATGGTATGTTTTATTAACACCTATCCCCTGGTTAGTGATTTATCCAGTGAATAGCGTTACCCAGCCTTCGAACAACTGGGGCCTGGTTAATACTGCTACTGATTAACATACATTTTACTTCAGGAACATAATTTAGATTTATTTAGTCTATAATATTATGTAAATGAGAGTGAAACATCACTGTAAAATCAAACACTCCACATTGTATACCATGTATAATTTTATGGTAATGAGAAACTTACCTACACGAGCCTTTTCTGATAAAGGTTCCACATTATATATTCTGAACCCACCCTCCATGGTACAGCCAAAACAACCTATTAGTCAAGACACAAACAATCAGTTCTTGCAGAAATTCAGTTGAAAAAATCACAAAACGCGTTTAGCTCATTTCACGCAAATTATTTCCTTTGGAAAAGAACTGCAAGAGTAAGCAAATGATACAAAGGAGTAAGAGATGGATCTTTAAATGATGGACGTACACAACAAGACGTAAATTTTTAAGCATGCAAGAATAGATTTGATTTATCATGGAAGCTTCTAAAATCCAGACAATATTCCCTGTTTACCATTTTTCAACAACAGGATCACTCGTTAAGGGACTTACGAATATATAATAGTAAAATCTACCTTGGTCTTGGTTGAAATCTAGGTGAAATACTTCGTTTCGTCGTGTCATTCTGCTGGAAGAAAGAGGTCTCTTCAAATATGGTATGTTTTTATTTTGAGGTAGATATTTAGTAACCTGGCACTTTTTGTTTAGGCGGATTATCCACGAGGCCCCTCTCTCCCCTGGGGCAATTTAGATTTCAAGCAAAGATAACAATTAAAAATGATCAAGACTTTAAACAGGAAAAAAATGCTGAGCTAAATTTCCATACTTCGTAACTCTTATTAGTTTAATAAATAGTATTAGTACTCAAAAGAATTTCAGATGCGAGGTAAATGACGTTTTATCCCTTCCCTACTCTAGTCGGGTTTCGTTGTCATACTAAAGTGTGCTTTGGGACTGGCGCGGCAATATTCGTCTGTGGGTGAGCTTCTTCGTGGTGTTTGCAGAGTGTTTGTTGAAAGATTTCGCTTTCTTCGTTTCATAGTATGCCTTTTAAATACGGCATTCCGTAGGTAAGTGCGCATATAATTTACGTAAAACCTTTATAAAATACTTTTAAAAGACACCTTTGGTTCACGCACGGAGTTTTCGCGCGTGAGAACGTGCGAGAACATGAATTTGATTGAATACTATTTAACCCCTTGTAGCTCCTGGACAACGTCCAATTTCCGTCCCTCGACATACATTTGCCGTGCTCTTGAAATAGATGGTCATTGTTTGTTCTGTTTATGTGTTGACGAGACAGAAAGACCCCAAATCAAGTGTCTAATGGGAAACAATTGATGTAAATCAGCTGGTTTTAGTTGACCCTTTGTGCATCAGGTTAAAAGTGAAAGTACAAGGAAGTTTTTTGGAGTAGATGACCTAACACTAAAACTTATTTCCTCACAAAGTAATCTGGCTATCATTAAGCATCATTTATGCTTGTAACAGCTGTAATGACTTTACATACGGAGGTTTATAAACTGCCTAAAAAGCACAATGGCCAACAAGACAATGTACTACGTTGAAGAAAATTTGCATATCCGTTTTAACGGATATGTTTTAAAAAACATGGTGGATCTTGTGTCCTAGTATCCTGTAAACAGCTTTTTGAGGGTTGTCATCAATTTTGAGTATTTTTAGTTTACACAACAGGGTTCGAAATGCAAATCAAAGCCCTTAGCCTGAATTTGTAGGTTTTTTTTTCAAGGTTGCACTTCAGCTGACTGAAGGTGATGTTACTATCCATAATGTTACATGAGCATATATTGTCTTAAAAATTACTATAATCGTGCAACACTGTGGACAGGGTGACTTTTACAGTAACAGGTTAATGCTGTAACATTTGTTTTGGCAACATGTTGCAGGTTTTTGAAACCCATTCAAAAACCTGCAATGTTGTTGCAGACAAATGTTACAGCATTAAGAGTCATCTCTTGTAAGATACCCTTGCTGGCTGTTGCCGCAACAAAGTTGTGTTAAAATGTGTCTTGTATGACATGGATTAAAAAATTATTGGCATTTAAAATTGGCTCATAAAACAACACCTTTAAGAGGATGTGAACAATGTTACTAATTTTAGCAAGATTGAATGGAGAGCAGAAGTTGCATTCTATGGATCCCTTTCAATATTTATGAGAAATGGAAGTATTTTTGCTTTCCTCTCACTATTTGTTTGGTCAACACCTGACCAACATCTTGGTTGATTGGTTCAATGAGAATTGGTCAGCACTTGGTAGTGAGAACAAATGATGTTCATGTACTGTGTACTATGTAAACCATCACTGCTGGCAGATTTTGCTTTGGAGCAACTGATTTTAAGGCAGATGTATCTTTCCTCCTAGGTAGCCTAGGTGAAAGAACTAGAAACAATAACTAATCATGTCCAATGGAAATGACTCCCTAAAACTCTCCTTGGCTTACACTGGATGTTTCAAGACTTTCAATACTGCTTCGTGTGTGAGGTAAGCATTATAAAGCTATATGTAGTCAAGAGTGCTTTTGGACTGACTGAAAATATTGATTAACTGGTGCATTTGGTTCATAATTCAGGGCTGTCAATGAGGGCAGTAACTTATAACACCTGCTATGGCTGAGTATGTTTGATGGGCCCTTGATGTTACAGGTGAACTGGACTATAGTTGATACAATTTTTATTCACCTAAAAGGTAACAACTTTGTTAGGGGTGTGGAGATCAAAGCTACAGTTGATTCAAAACTTATTGACAGCCCTGTTATTGGTTAGTGTAAAGCAAAATCAAAACCAACTTTGACTTGGTTTATGTGATACTAAGTAAAATAATTGTTTTAGTTTGTAATGACTGATTATTGGATTCAATTGATTATAGCATTAATATTAATAATTTATTAATTTATAAGTAATAAAATTTATCTTAGATGATTATTTATTTTCTCTCTTGCAACAATGATTACTTCTAGTCAGGGTAATTATAAAAATTGAAGCCAGACGATGTTTAGTTTAGATAAATGCCCCAGTGAGGATCAATAATTTATTAGACAATGTAAGTACTGGTACCTTGTCTAGACAGATAGAAAGCAATAATGGTGAACTATTCAAAAGCAAACTGTCTTGTTATGCTACTACCTATGTCGTTACTCACTTTCTCATGCGTGCTCTATCAAGTATCACACATAACTTTGACAAGGCTTCTCCATGTCCCTCTTTCTTGGGCTGTTTTCATCTCTGTGGCCCATGCAAACCAGAAATCTGATGCTCCCTTGGTAGATTGCTGGTTTTTTACAGAGTATGATTAATAATGAAGACATTTTCATTTGCACATCAGGGATAGCTGTTTAACAATACTGGCAATCATCACCTGTCTTGTGTGTGCAGTTAAGGTAAAATGTTATACATGTATTTAGGTTAAATTTAAGTTGGTAGGTTTCATAATCCAAATTGAGTGGTAGTGAGCCTTCTGAGGTTAGGTGTCAAACTTTTCCTGGACAATCAGTCCTCAGGCTTTATAGTGTAATATGTGAAGGTTTTGCACCAGCATCATATTTACTAGTATGTGGTTGGGTAGAGAGGGTTGAATGACTTATTGACATTTGATCACAACTTTCACAATCTCTGAAGATACCCGAGTTATCGATTTTTATGTTATTGTAACAATTACAATTTTTACAGTAAGTGTTGGACCTCTTTGAATGCAGTTTTGTTATTTGTTGTCAAACAAACTATGTTGAAGAGAAAGCTTTCTTACTGAATATGCTTATTTCTGTTTTTCTCCAAGCTTTACAAGCTTCACTCTCATCGACATTCTCTGCTGAATCAGTATGTCATATTCTATAGTGGAATTGTGGAATGCATACTCTGGTGAGACTTTTTTAGAATAGTGTAATGTTTCAGTTGGAAACCCCTTTAATTTATTGTTCTGGCACTGTGGTTGCCTTGCTTTGAGGGTGTTCTTTTGGTGTTCCTCACAAGAAAAAATTTCTAGATTTCTGATTCTCAGTTTATCTCTCAACATGCAACTTACTGTGATCAAATTTTTCCCCCTTGATTTTTTAGGTGTATCACATGGAATTCCATGAAAGAATAAAAACGCTGTTTACCATTTGCAAATATCTGCATTAGTTCCGGAGATATTTAAGTTTGAAAAATGTGTAAAATATGCGAACGAGATGACTGATGACGTCATACACTCAACCCAATTTTATATCAAGTATATAAATAAAGCTATCTTGGTCAATTTGTATTACAGACCATTGAAACTTGATAGGCTAATAGTTCTACAGGAAACACACCTACGGCTGTAAAAAATTCTGTTCCCATGGCAAATCACTCTTTTCCAGTCCCCACCCACTTGATTTCAATATGTTAGTGATTTTCAACTCGCAGAACATTAAATGAAGCCACAGACTTGAGCTAACATATTTATGTGCTTGCTGGATCAAGGATATGAGGCACCATTTGCAAATATCAAAATGGAATGCCAAAGGTGGCCAGAAATGCCTTTAATATTGGGGAGGTCTGGAACTCAGTATGTTGCCATGGTAACCAAACTGTTAACTCATATTGTGGAGCACATTTAGTAGAATCTTAATGCAAAGAATCAAACATTTCTGATACAAATTGGCTGAGATATATTTTTTCATCATATTTGATCAAAATTTGGTTGAGTGCATGACGTCTGATTTGCATATTTTAAAAACTTGAATATCTCTGGAACGAAAAGAGATATTTGAATATAGTAAACAGCATTTTTCTTCTCACACAGGCTACTTGTTTATGTTTTAAAATGGCTGCGATAGGAAAGATGCGATTTTTGTCATAGTACCACTTTAAGGACTTAGGTGAAACAAAAGTTATGGCCATTTGCCGAAAAACATTTTCAAATTCCCTTGCAACTCTGTTATATATTGAGGTTCTACTATTAATGGTTTTAACTGCCTAACATTGGTCTTTTCTTGTTACAGTCATAGTGACCCATCTGTTTGTTGATGAAAGCTATAATAATTTCATTTTAGTAACTCATATTTTTTTATTTCAGTGGAATCAACTGGCTTTACTTGGCGATTACAGCTCTGCACTTGATAACACAGTTCATTAAAGTTGCTTGCCAGGTGAAATTTCATTCAGTTCAAGTTGCAAAATATGACCAATGCGTGTTGTCCATGCATATTATAAAATACTCTCCACTATGGCTATTTTTTATTGCAAAACATGCAAATGAATTTTCTTTGCAGCCTGATACCTTAACCTCAACAGGAGTATTCTTTTCCCATTCAGGACAGTTTTCTCCGCTTTTCCTTTGCAGGAATTTTGTTCAGTTCTCTGACTGCCCACCCCGTAGGATTGTTATGAAGTTTAAAAAAACAACAAAAATAATATAATTAATAAACAAGTGGGAAGGCCCTATTCGACTCTAGATCTCGACAGTATGAATCAAATGGAGCTAGCTCTCTCAGTATCGTCCCAAGTTAACTTGGTTAATAATTGATTTATTACCAAACCCAGTCCGATAGATGTGTTATAAAATGTTCCATCATTAAATTTGTCTCTGTGCCCTCTAGGCTATCTTGATCTTATAACAAACAGTGTTACCTGTCTAACAAGATATTAGTTTGTGATTTAGGGCACAGTTGGTTGGGAACTTTCAGAATTTGCTTATAGTAGACGATTCTGGAATGATTTATTGAGTACATCTTTGTCTGGTAACTGATAAGGGTCAAAGGGAACAACAAGCAAGCATACATGTAATGTTAGAACTCACGTGCTCTATATTTGTTCTCTCATTAGTTCCTTGTTGTCACCAATTTTCATTGCTGTCTAGCAGCTAGGATGATGGGAGTTGAGGATAGTTTAAAGAGGTATGATTTAACTAAACAGATTACTGCCAGTGAAGGCAATATTGCTGACTTATTTCACTCCAGAGTGTCCTCTGCTTTGTGTTGCCATTTAATTTTTTTTTTTGTACATATAATGTATGTAGATCTTTCCATGTATGTACATGTACTTTAACTGAAAATTCTTATTTTTTTTCGCTGCCATTTCCTTGACCATGAAATATTAAATATATTATAAAGAAAAAATAGAATTGAATTGAATCCCACCCCCCTAAGAATTTCCCAGGGGGGTACTCCCTTATATGGGCTATATAGGTATGTGCGGCCTCAAAGGGTATGGTTTTTCAGCTGTTTTGGTCATAAATAGGGTATTGATTTTAGCCTATTTGGGCCATTTTGGTCATAATGCATCAGTCAATTCCAGCAGTGTCCATCCCCTCCCCCCCAGGCAACCGCGGGGCATTTGCTCACGTTGTCAGTCCTGGGGGTGGGGCATCTGCAATTTTATCGTGGCCTGGGGGCTGGGCATTTGCGTACCCCGGGGCCACCCCCGGGCATTCGACACATGTGTTTTGGAAAGTGCCATGGATGAGTTCATCGAGAAAGACGAGGCGTTTGTCGAACAATGGCTTGTCCGTCAGGGACTACAGTAGAGATACTTGAAGATGTTTTTAAAAGTATGTTTTCTCAATTTTAGATATTTCTTCATTACTTGTAAGGTGAACTATATTTTGTTTATCACAAAACAATCACTGACGTGAGCACGACTATTTCACATTTCGCATTCAAAACTAGCCTAACATTTTTTAAATTCGTGACAGTGGAGTTAAAATACTCAAGGTTTGCGAATTCAAATGATGTGATCTTCAAGACAGATCTTGCGAGCTTAAAATGCAATGCATCATCATTTAAAATGTCTTGATTCTTCACAGAAAAAGTAGCCTGCAAATTAAAATACAGGCGCTTATCATCGCTCGCGGCTGGGGGCACGTCCGCCGCAATCCCTGCTATCCGATAGCAAACTGTTAAAAACAAATATAAAGAAATAAATATAATCAGAATCAACTAACATGTACTGTTGCCCTTGAAGTCTTACTGTTGCATTAAAATACTGAACAGTTGACCATTTTATTCACTGATTAATTAAAAAAGCTGTCGAGGTGTTGGAAGGCGACAATCCCGGGGGAGGGGCATTTGCCCTCTTTCTTTATCCCCACCCCGGGGCATTTAGACAGCTTATGTGTCCCCACCCTGGGGAATTTGCCCATTTTTTAAAAAAAATATGCTAATGCCCGGGGGTTAGCCCGGGGGGGGAAAAGAAAAAAAAACGCCCCGCGGTTTTGGGGGGGGGGGGGGGGGGTATGGGCACTGCTGGAATCGACTGATGCATTACGAGCACGATTACTTTCTGAACTGCACGACACGAAGTCCAATTACTAATTGTATCAATAACTAATTTCGAGATATAAAATATTTTTGAGGACTTCTTTTGAGCGAAAACGTCAGTAGTGTTTTCCTTGAGTTGTAACAGCTTTAGGGAAAGAAGGAAGCCATTAAAGCTCGCATAATTAGCGTGCGAATGGGGTAGGTATCTAATTACCGATATCCAGTCAGAAAAAGTTGAAATTTGATACTTGTAATTGGATACACATGTGATCACGTACCGATTACGTGACAAACAGAGAACCAATCACTATGGAGAATTTTAGACATGGCTTTAAAAAAGAGGTAGCCTGACCACATAGCCTGACTGTCTTTTCTCAGCTATGCATGAGTTAAACCCGATCTAGGCCCTCCCGGTTTACTGTAGCTTGAATAGGGTCCGTATAATGCTACCCACCCTCCCCCACCCCCACCCCCTGCTAGTCCATCCCATCGCAGCTACAATTCTACCTTGTCATCAGTCTACGTCACTACGGAGTCACATGAGAAGCGCATGCGCGTTGCTGATCAGTGTGCTTTGCGTTTCGCTGGCAGTTTCACGCTGTGAGTATTTTTAATCCTTTAA
>Ga0126339_10004467_pt1 | contig 10347 bp, 3 predicted proteins | sample OrbTmetagenome_2_FD_92532 | JGI IMG/M metagenome (GOLD analysis project Ga0126339, IMG submission 92532) | Coral microbial communities from Petempiche,Puerto Morelos, Mexico - Orbicella T R C metagenome | ecosystem: Host-associated > Invertebrates > Cnidaria > Coral | place: Petempiche,Puerto...
AAAAGTTGGCAAAAACGGCTCTTCTCACAACTAAGATCAAAAGCACGAAATAAATAAAAAAATATGAACCTTTACTGAATTCGAAGGTAGTAAATTTCAAGGTAGTAAGCTAAAACTAATACGGAAGACTTAAAATTACCAAACCTTAAAAAACCACTTATTTACAACTAATAAAATGGACTATAAAATAAAATTGAGCTAAGTTACCGAGAGTTTACAAAACGTATTTAACAATTTAATACATAAGTAATGAGGGTACTGGCCACCTGAAATAACCTAAGAGTTAAAAAAACCAGGCAGCCCGATAGGTCCTTCTGCTTTAAGCGGTTCGTATAATCTGGCTTAAATCAGGCTAGAAACAACCGCAAAGCTCACCTCAAAGACACTGCCATAGAAGTAAACAGAGATCAGGGGCACGGTCTCAGAGGTAGCCGGTATAATTTCCACCACGAGTAACATGAAAACAGTCAAGGCCAGAAGGTTTGTGATGACAAGTGTAAGCCGCTCACCAGACTCGGGTGGCAAATAAAAAGATAACAGGGTCAGAGCTAAAAATCAAGACAAAACAATATGGCTTGTTAAGCTAACTTGGCTCAGCTCATTTTTAAATGATTTTTCAATACCGTATATTTTTTATTTTGGATGAACGTCTGAACTCAGATCAGTCCATTATTACCTTACCATGGACTCGAAATCTACTTTTATTTCACTTAGTACTTGAGATAGCTGTCCAATTTGGAAATTGTCGGATGGAAATTAATAGTTTCGAGGACTGCCAAATTTGCACAAGGTCTTAGGTCGAGTTCACTTTGGCAATCAGAGGAATTATTTGTTTTCAGCAATTCCCAAACTGGAAAATTCCTACCTTTTAATCCAATGTATTGCGCATAAAACTGTACAAACTACATATTAATTTAAAGATCTCTCTAAATTGAGAATAAATTTAGGTAGCCTGGAAAATTAACAATTAATTGTGCGTACGTTTGAATGGGATTCTGAACTGACAATATATTAATTTCTATAACGAGGTTGTGTTCTATTGCCGACGGAATGTAGAACAAGTTACAGTGAAAACGCGCATTTTGATCAGCTTTGTGACTTTGCAAAGCAATTTACTGGAGTTAATTGTTACCTTAAGAAGTAGAGCATGCCTAGGTATCGGGAACATGCCGTGGTAGCCTTTTGGAATATAACTCAAGATAGACTGCGAGCAGTCTCTTTTTCACTCGAAAATCCGAGAGGAGCGCAACTCTGCGTTCTTCTCGCGTATTTTCAAGCAAAAGAGAGAATGTTCGTATTCTATACTCAAGTAGCCCTTCAGCTGCAGAAAAATGTGGACGTACCTGATATAAGAAAACAGGGAGCTATCATATTGATAAAGTAAAACATGTGACGCCTTCTTAGGTCCATTGTGTAAGTGATGTCAGGGTACGGCTCTGGACAGCACTTGTATATAACTTCGTTACGACTACAAGGCATGCTGATAAGGTCCCACTCGCCGTGCCTGATAAACTTCTTGATGTCTCCATCGCAGCCTCCGGGATGTCCCTCGGGAATAAGATCCAGTCGAAAGCCGTCATATGTCCATGAACCGAACTTCATACCACAGACCTAGCAATAGCAATACGGATTGTGATTTTCTGACTTAATGTGAATTTTTAACAGTTTTAATGCGGAAAATGCAGAGTAAATGATTCACTCCAGAGTGGTCTCCATCGCAGCCGTTATTAGGGTCGTCGCGCAACGCTTCCCCCCCCCCCCGAACCTCATTTTTTTCCCTTTGTTTAGAGTTCACGTGATGGGGGAGAAGCGTTGCGTGACGACCCTAATAACGGCTGCGAAGGAGACTTTCCTTCAGAGTTGTGCTATTTCTTTCTTACAATAACTTCAGAAATTCTCGCGCGCTCATGCGATCATTGGCTGATTTTTATTGTCAATAAGCGGACAGACACTTGAATTTATAATTAATGCGATGTCCAGCCAACGGGCGAGAGCGACCAATTTGACAATTTGTTATTGTAAAAAACAAATTGACGTCAGTTTTCCATGCGTCTGTCCTGTCATTGACAATGAATTCTGTCATAACATTGTCAAAGTGGTCTGCGGATCCACAGCTACTTTGACAATGTTATGACGATATTCATGAACAACAGGTGCAAACAGACGCATGAAAACCTCCGTCAATTTGTTAAATTGCTGATCGTGAACTTATCTGTGAAGTTTACCTGCCTGTCAAAGGGAAAGTAAGTGACGTCAAATTTACAGGAACTTGACACGATTTTTGGCGCCATCCACATGAGTGTTCCACTTGACTTGATCTGAACTTTAGTCTTGAATCGATCTAGGGCCCCATCATCTGAATCGTCTACACTGTACAACATAAAATAAATTTACAATATTTGTAGAGGAAGCTACATCAGATATTCATGCAGGGCAAATATCCTGTCCGAATTGGAATTTGGAGCGATTGGCCTTTCTGGAAGGAGGAAAACCGTAGAACCCGGAGAAAAACCCTCGAAGAAGAGCGAGAACCAACAACAAACTCAACCCACATATGGCACCGGGCCGGAATCGAACCTGGGCCACATTGGTGGCAGGCGAGCGCCCTCACCACTGCGCCATCCCTACTCCTCAAATAACATAAATAAGGCATTATAATTCTGAGATTGACAGTAATGGTTGGTGAGCAGCCGGCGCTTAATCCCGATTTCTCAGTAGCATAATATAAAATGACTAGGAATATCGCTGCTTATACACAGTACAAGTCAAATGCATATTTACCGATAACCATTTCCACTTTTGAGAGAGAGGGAAGTATATTGCCAAGAGATATTGCACACTGTGAGGTTTGAATCTCGAATACAGACCACGCATTGACGATATTAGGTCACCCCTCTTCGCAGTTAACTGCTTAGAGTGAATAGTTTTTAGGGTACATGTTCCCATCTATTGAGTATACCTAAGGGAGCAGCCTTTCAGTTAAAGGCCGCTTACGTTGTGTCATCAATTTAATAAAACTGGTGAACACCAGGCCGCTAAGAAGGATACGTATGAGATTGCTAACAAAAGCTCCGATTAACTTTCTACACTGTTAGAATCAAACTTTGTGTCTGAACTTTCAAATCGCAAAGGGGGCAAACACTCACTTGTTGTACAGGAATATGTCAGGTTTCCACACTTTTTTCGCATCCACGTTGATAGCATCAATTCCACCAAAGTTTGAACCATTCCACATCAAATACGGATTGTGCCATTCCTAAAAGTGATTTGTAAACTCCTTAATTCTAATGCAAATTACATTTATTATGACCGTTTTTGTTCTGTACAATGTGGGGCTCAGAGAGCCACCTTAAATGTTCGAAAATTTAAGGAAACCTGCTGAAAACTGATTTGAGCCTACCTTAACCAAATTCTTTCGTTGGAGTAAATTTTTCAAGCACTCTTAAAGTATACAAGAACTGGCGTCCAAAAAAAATTAAAACACTTGGTCAGTCATCGAGTGATTTGTTACAATTACAGCACAATAAAGACATAAGTAGATTCACGCGTACGGCAATAGTCATTTGCCATGGGAAGCTTAAGCGCGGGCGTTTTTGCAAGTCAAACTTCCTCTTCTTTGAGAGAGTTATCGATCTTTCGTTAGAAACGAGACGGAGAGCTTTTCAACTCATTGGTAAGGCGGGAGGTGGGGGAAACGTCTGTGCTTAAGCTTCCTATGTACTGTGGGTAACAACGTACAATTTCCCTCTGACACAATAGATTTTGCTATGTTTCCCGCTCAAAAATTTTTGGCGGGAAACAGTCTCAATGCTAGATGTTGTGCGACCTCGAGGTGGCCAATGAGAGAGCACCGACACTGTTAGGAAAAAAAATCCAGGTATAGAACAATTTATTTTTAATTAATCGTCTAACGTCTAGGCCAAGCATTGTCACTTATCATTCATCGATAAAAGATTTGGAATTCGTACCTCCCAGGGGAAGATCGATCGATCGATCGATCGATCAATCAATCAATCAACCAAACAAACCTTATCAAAGAGTTTAACTATAAATATAAAACTTATGAACGTGTGGCCCTCTAGAAGACGAACTTTTGTTCGCCCCAGAAACGGATTGCTTTTTGTTTCCTTTAACGGGAGCTTAACTTTCCATCGAGAATCCAACAATTCAATAGACTAATTTCGATATACGTATTAAATTCAGCCTAAAACAACAGACCTCAGCACGTGGCTCCGGGGAATAACTACAGAGATAACGTTTGTGTTGTTTATTCCCCGGAGCCTCAAGCTGAGGTCTAGTGTTTTGGAATGAATTTTAATCTATCGAAATTCGGGGCTATTCGATATCAACATTCGACACATTCAACATTCCACTGCCATTTATGTGGGAGGTTTAACTTATATAGATACCGACACCAGCAATAGGGTTGAATGCTATTAAGAGCTGATAATTTACTTGCTCCTGTGTCCACAAATTTGATCACTGCTTTTCCAATAAACTAAATTTTGATCAAATATTTTGTTCCGCACCTACTCTTTGCGAGTAGTAGATAATTTTTATTAAAATGATACTTAATCTCCATCAGCAACTATTTGTACCATGCATAAACTACAAGAGTCACAATAATTATAACATTAGACCTATTTTTACGTAGGAACTGAGTTGTTGTTCAACTCATATCAGCTATGCAAGTGAATATATGAAATATCATATATTTGAACTGTGGAGAAAGATATGAAGACAATTAAGTTGTGTGTATAACTGCGATGATCAATCATGTCTTCATATCTTTCTGCGCATTTCAAATATATGATCTTTCATATATTCACTTGCATTCTCCACCATCTACGGGTATATTAAGAACCCATAATGTGACCAGCTCCCAGTTGGCTTGATAGCTCAGTTGGTAGAGCACCGATATCGCAGAGGTCATGGGTTCGAATCCCGTTCAGGCCTGAATTTTTCAAGCTTTAATTTCACAACTGCTTAAGTTGTGTGTATAACTGCGATGATCAATCATGTCTTCATATCAGCTTTGTTGGTTTGTGAAATTGTCAGTAAGGCACAAGAGTTACCATTCCTACTGGAAAACGTGGCCAGAAACAAACCTGTCTAATCCAAACGCTGCTCTTGACAATTTGATTCTTGAAGTCCTAAAAAAAAAAAAAGAAAAGAGATAAAAAAAAAAAGAAAAATACTGGGTGCCAGAAACATGTTGTCCAGACTACCCCGGTCAAATACGACAATTCGAGTACCATTTCAAAAATAGACCGATAAACTTAATTACTCAACGGCACTTAAATTAAACTGCATTTAAAGGGACAGGTCACGTTCATTTTATTAATTCCAATTTAATTACTGACTCCAGACTCAATATATATGTTGAAAGAATTGTTTTTTGACTTGACTTGCGCGTATACAGTCATCAGAGGTATTTACCAAACAAAGAACTGTGGAGCTCCTACCAAGAGTAGCCGAGACAGTTTATTGCTTTACATTGTTTACATTTTTCAACCGAAAAGAGTCACCGGCTGATTTAGCATCAAAACGTTTTCAAATATTGATCTTCAATACATGTCAATACGTTTAAGAATTCGGTTTGGTAACTGAGAAGAAAAGACTCAAATAAGCCTCTAGAGGAAGCTACTTTCACGGTGTGCTCGCTGACAGCGCAATTAGTTAAAACCTCTACAAAAGCCCCTTGTTCAGACCAATTGACAAAAATGACCTTGGGAATGCTAAATTAAACTATTCTGCATGATAATAAAGTACTGAAAGAATTTCAAGAAGACCAACGTAACTTGAGTAATTATAAACGGCGTTCGCATTGTAATGAATGGCACTGCATACTTCATCCGATTTGAAATTCAGATCCTCACTCTCAATTCAACCCCTTAACAGTTCAACATTCAACAAAGACTACGGTTTTAAGCCTTGATTTCTGCAGGCGGCTTTGCAAAGGCATAATAAACACACTCTGCTACCACGCTTCGCTCCACGCCATTGTTCGGGGTTACCGATACGAAGCTAAAACGTACATGTTTTTTTTAAACGACCTTGTACTTACCACTTCGATTATCTGATGTAGCGAAATGCCAAACTTTACTTGAACTGTGTCGGTTTTCTTTAACACAGGATGGAGTTCTGGGTCGTATTTAGCAAACAAAAATGTCAACAGCCTCTTTTCGTCATCATCTGTCACTTCGTTCAGTTTCTCATCTTGTAAAACCAAATAGAACAAGATGACAATTTTATTCAATATACACATTTAGAAACTTTTCACTCAAGCATTACTAAGATTGACTTGTTGACTGAAAACGATTTTATTCAATCCTTAATTGATCTATCCATATGTTTGCTTTTTTTACGGCAAAGATTATCAATGTGATGTAAACAGGACATGGATCGTTTGCTTTCTCTAACTCGTTTTAAGAAAAACTGTTTGTCGTGGAATAAACTGTTCTTTTGTTTGCTTATTTGCCAGTGTATTAAGCCTCTACCTTCAGCAAACAAAAGACTGTTTCAATGATTTTCCTTCATGGCTAGTATTTTAACATATAACAAACATGGCGTGTTTGTGAACTGAACATTCATAAAATTTACATTTCACATTTGTAAAATTGTGAACTGAATAATTGGATAAAATAAATTACTGAACAAATTTAATAGACGTAGCCCTGATGATACAGAAAGTGGGTAATCAAAGAATTTAGGATTGCAAACGTCTGGCTTTAAAATCACTCTCGTTTACTTTACTGGACATCCTTACAAAGCCCCTTTATTTCACACCAAATCTGAAAGTCGATTGAAAGGGTGATTTTTAAGTGCACGAGTACTGAAGCCATAGAATGATGAACTCGCGCTAAAGAAATGTACAGTGGCCAATTCTCGAAAAACGATAACATATGTTGCAGACAATCTTTTGTGCATGCCCAAGTCTTAAAGACGCCATTCCCGTACCATTTTGGATACAAATGACCACTATCTCATGCGGTAAGTCTGTGTCTAGACTATTACGTACGTTTTACATGTCTAATAATTCAAGGAAGTTCAGATTAAATAATTGTATCGACCATATCAATTGCGGCGAAATATTAATCAGTGTCGAACAATAAACCAGTGCATTCGAATTCAAGATCACAGATACATTAGAAACAGTGTGAGTAGGTACATTTTACATGCAGCTACATTTTGTTCAGAGAGTTGCCTCGCAGTCATTTTCGAACCGTTTTCAGTTATTTTTTGCCAGTCCACAACTTCTTTTGGATATTTTCAATGTTCATTACGTATTAGCAGAATTGAAACGGTAACATATTTACTTGGTCTGCTCATTGCGATTCGACAATCAGGGTAAAACCTTCCAATTCACTTATTTTTAATAACCATGGAGACATTAAAAAGTACATGTATAGGTAAGGGTTTCACAATATTATAATGGCATTTGGACGTGACGATATTTTTCGCACGGTAACACCCCACTGAGGAAGATTTCTGTGCAGGTTTTATAAGACACGAAGGGCTGAGAACGAAACACTATAAAGAATAGAAGCTTCAGTGACTGAAGTGATGCTTGATCATAGTTCGCAAATTCGCAAATAAATGATCGTATTTACCGTTACTTATCCTGCTGACCGCCTGCTTTGAAGTGACGTTTTCCGTCATATTTAATTTACCACAACCGGAATTGACGGTCTTCAAGAGAGTCAACAAGAACTTACCTGCAGATGACGAAATGGTCCAGAAAGAAAACAGAATAATAAAAATTCTCAACAGACGGCGCATTGCTGTTCTGCTCCGCACTTCACCCAGGCACAGATTGAAGCACGGCTGGAACGGATGCGAACGTTGGTTCATGAAAATTCTTTCTTGTGCCCTATCAGAAGCAAGATTCCCCTGAGGCAATGAATCTCGAAAGGTTCAGCCTTGGTTGACACAAGCTATGTAACCTTTTATATCGAAGCAACCGTAATTCATCTGTTTGTGAGAACGTATCGAAATAGCAATAGAGCTGACACGTTTTGCTTTCCATGTCCCTCCTGAGTTGCAACTGTTTCACCGGAGCCAACATATTTTAAAGTAATGCTGAAATTACCCCAACTTCTGATCATTCGAAAATTCTTGATTGATGGCGACATAATCAAAGCATACTTAACTGCTCAGAAGTAAGATAACGGTTATTAAAGGCTATTTTTATTCCTCGTTCAGTAAAGTCTTCCAGAACACGGCTGGAAGTAATCAGAAAACCAACAAACTCCAAAATGTTTGCAAACAGAGTGTTATAATAGAATCAGAAAATTTGCTTTGTTAATATTACTATTGGTCTTTGCTTAAAAGGTTTTGGAAGCACTGAAGCACGTAATCAAATAAGCGAACAATATTAAAAGCTGTAGCGTGTACAAAGACATCACGGACTGAACAACAGAACAAGAATCTTTACAACGGTATATTTAGCCCAGCTTAACTATAAACAGCGAAGCATCCTGCGATGTTTACAAACTTTTGCGGCAGTCTTATTTTGATAAGAATTACTGGCGTTGAAGTCGGTTCCAATAATTTCTTTCATGCCGAGAGTTTCCCGCTTAACTTGCACCGTGCACATTCTGCCGGAGAACAACTACCTAATCCATCTTGTCGATGTTTGCCTTTGTCGGCTTACCTTCAGTTTGATGACCTTGTGCCCATGAAGCTCTGTGGGAGGACAAAAGCTTAAAGTGGAGCGCGTGGTAACTATTTTTTCTGTTTCTACAATTGTTCGGTACCACGTAGGTGTGTGAACCTTAACTTTGGATAGAATGAGGTGTGAGGTTTGCTTTGCGAATTTGAATGTCTGTTTTAATTAAGGAAGCGTCCACACTACACCGGAAAAATTTGAAAGCGTAGCTTTATTTCTACGATTAGGCCTACCGTCCACACTAATCCGTCAAGAAAATGAAGCCTTTCGAAAACGTTCTCTAAACCGGAGGAATTGCGCCGGTCAACTGCTCTGAACGCCGGCTTTTTGATTTCGTTTGGACTGAAACATTTTGCCTGAAAACGGAGCTTTTTGAAAACGATTTATTCACGATAATCATGTGATTTTCCTTCCTGAGTTTTTTCCTCAAACACAAATCCAAAATGACCGGCGATTAATATATATATTGTTGCGTATTTACAGTAGAAATTCCTGCGGCTTACTGTGGAAGGAAAACATTTGATGTGCTATATATGTATAGCTTTCAGAGTAAAACCTCCTTTTTCAAATTTCTCTAGTGTGGACGGGGTCTATGCTGACTATTTAAAACGTTTAACCACATTGTTTGTATTGCCAGTATACTTATTTATACCATATATCTTTTCGCTTTAGAGTCTCTATTTAGATCTGGATGTGTGCCTCATTAGTGTAGAGCCGGTACTGACTTGCGTGAAGTAGTGATAACCTCTGGTCATCAACAGCCAGCCAACAGATCGGCTTGTTTACACAATAATTAGATCGGTCGGCTGGCATGTCATAAAGGCCGCTATCAGCTCATCAGTTATCATCTCTTATCCATCCTACTCAGGAAGCAGGCCCAGGATCTGATTGAATGGAATCAGAATAGCACCGGTACTGCATCAAAGATCCTTAGTCTCCTCGAAAGCGTAGTGGGTTCATGCTGGGAACCTCAGTCAGAGAATGGAGCTGACTTAATCGGACAATATCTACTGCCAAGTTGTGAACAGTTGGCTTCCAACAAATGGCCCCTTTATAATTTTAAAGTCGCCAGATGACAGTTATTATTCTCCATCCACACCTTATTATCTTATCATGTTATGATTTCCCCTCTACTGAAATGTCAGGGCGCAAAAAGAAAGCAAATGTTTGCCAACAGTCTGCGTAAAACCTCCTATTTTTTAAAAAGGTTTTATTAGTTGAAACTCATCAAATTTATGTCTCCCGGGGTATGCAATCGATGGAAATCGATGATCGAAAAACCAATCGATCAATCGATATCAATCGATAAAATTAGTTAATTGGTATTGATTGGTATCGGTCAATCGATAATCAATCGATAACCACACAAAAACCGTTCATCGATTGCTATCGATTGGCACAGCAACCTCGAACCTGTCCGATCATCCGCCATTTTTAGGAAGCTAAAATAATTCCGACCCAGTCTTCTCAACGCAAGTGTTTACTGCTGACAAGAAGAGGGGAGAACGCGGAAACGCGTTAAAAGTTGTTAACCAAGCAAGAACGAGAACAAACTTTGAGTTGTCAAAAGAAGATGGAACCTGTGGACGGGGCGTTGAAGAGAAAGAAGAGAGTCTTGTTCTCCTGTTAACGTTCAAAGGATTAAACTGAAATGTGTTTACAATTACTGCGTACAA
>Ga0126339_10004469_pt1 | contig 10344 bp, 8 predicted proteins | sample OrbTmetagenome_2_FD_92532 | JGI IMG/M metagenome (GOLD analysis project Ga0126339, IMG submission 92532) | Coral microbial communities from Petempiche,Puerto Morelos, Mexico - Orbicella T R C metagenome | ecosystem: Host-associated > Invertebrates > Cnidaria > Coral | place: Petempiche,Puerto...
AGACTCGATTCAGATGTCACTGCATAAAGGAAGTTTTAGTTGGACAGAAGACGAAGTTAATTGAACTTCTTCTAAGAGTTGTTTCTACTGCATATTCTTCCCAAAAGGATTAGAAATATGGCATTACCCATTATATAATTGACTGCCTGTACCTGTAACAGAATGAGACAACCCACGACCGCCACCAATGCGCTCACTACTCTGAGGTCCGCCATTTTGGTTCTACCGCAAACTTAAAATTTCTAAGAAATCACACACTGTGACCATTTCTTAGAAAAGTAGACAAGAAAATCACATACTGTGACCATTTCTTAGAAAAGTAGGCAAGAGCAAGGTATTGTGCCAGAATGCAATAGGTATGAATGCAATGCAGTTTTTATTTAAAAAAAAAGAATGGTAAACCAACGGTTTGATTCATCAGTATTTTCTTAAATAGTCAATCTCAGATACTAAATATTAGAAAAGTTGCGTAATTTCCAAAGTATGTGCTGAATTCGAAGGGAAAAAACCCAACCTTTGTGCATGATAAAAGAATATTTTATAAGGGGCGGACCATTTGACTTTTGAGTAGTGGTTGGGTGATTTGGTGCACTAGGTGATGAATTTTGTTTTGGTCTAGCAGGATTTTTGTTTACAAAACTACCCAACACCCCTCTCCTCAAAAGTGAAATGGTCCACCCTAAATACAACCTGTAGAAATTGCATCATATGACAACAATAATATACAAATGAAGATGGTTATGAGGGAAAAATCCCTTTACTTTGTTTATAGAAGCTTTTAGAGTTAGGGAAATATCCCGTTGCTGATTGGCCAATCAGATTTTATCAGATTTTCTTACTGGTTAGAAAGTCGATATAAACTCAGATAGACGTGACGTCATGCAGTCTATACTACTGGGAAACAAAAGGCGCGAAATTCAAAAAAGCTAGTTAATATATTCATGAGATTAGTAACTCGGCTTTGAGAGAGGTGAGTTAAAGTTTCCTGATTGGAATTTACCCTTCGTATATTTCCAGTACAACACCTTATTATTACAGACAGAACCAAATTATCGTCTGGCAGTTGTAGCCAGTACTTCATGCCAAGGAAATTAGAGGTAAGATAAGATAAGATAAGAACCTTTATTCAAGTGTCAAGGTATTTAGCCCTAGCGGACCAGTTAGAGACACTAAACAAGAATTCAGCTACAGTACTTAAATGCTAAAAAAAAAAAAAACATTTACAACACTAAAGTGATTTAAATTACGATACTAAAATAAAAAGAATTATTTACAACGCAATCTATTCACTGCAAAGTTTACGGCAATTACTGTTATTGGTGAAAAAAAAAAAAAAAAAAAAAAAAAAAAAAAAAAAAAAAAAAGAAAAAAAAAAGATAAAAAAAAAAAAAAAAAAAAAAAAAAAAAAAAAAAAGGAAAAACGCAGAGACCTTTATGCGTCTGTAGACTTTGTTTACCTTCGACAATAAAGGTGAACTTGGCAAAAATGCCAGGGAAGCGCTTCAAGGTTCCTGTACTTCAAGTTATTTCTATGCAGCGTCACATTGTTTAGTGATCAATTCAGCCTGAATTTCAGCATTCTTCGCGAGTCGTACACCCAAGTAAGATGGCTGCAATTCAGACTATGATCGAGTTTCCGTGAAGTCCGTTAGCCTTTCAGTCGAACAGCCTGTGCTTTTACTACACTGAGGACCCCATTATATCGAAGTCTCTCTCCTCCGCGATTTTCGTTCTCTTCAAAAGAGGAACAAACATTACAACAGGGTCATAAAACATAAAAACACGCGCGTTTAGTTGCACTAAAACTTGTTGGTCAGTTTTGCTGGTCTTTCGACGGTTCCAAACGCGGACTGCTCGTATCCTTGGTTCTGACAGCCGTTGTATACAGTTCTCTACGTAACGAACAAATCTAACAGTGAAACATGAGGTACATGTTACCAGTGGAGATCTTAGGCTCTCCTGAAACCTATTATCTCATGGTAGTTGGGATGCACTTAGAAAAGCGCCCGTAAAGTCTAATCAATGTCTAAATTGAATATGCTCAGCAAAAATATAATCAATTTGAACTCGCTCAATGTTTCTAAGAAATCAAACATTGTGACCATTTCCTACAAAAAGAAGATTAGAACAGGGCATTCTGCCAGAAGCAAGCAGGCATGAAATCAATGCAATGTCATCTACTTTGCAACCAATAAAATTTGAGATTGTGCGATATACGGTGTTTCTTATTGGTTACAATTTGAATACATGTCAGACCATGTCAGTGTAAAAGGAAATAATATCTGTAGTAACAAACACCTCTACAAGTTTATTCGCAGCTTAACCTCTCAAGCTCAGGTAAGTTTCTATGCTGTGTTACACCACAACCGTTAGTTTATTTGGGCGGGAAGAAAAGATTTACGGCATGAAAGGAGGCAACTAAGGCTCGAGGACTATAAAATGGGGTATAGTATAGAGAACACCTCTATATTGAAGATCGATCTTTGCACGTTTTGATATGGTTTCTACTACCAGTCGAAATTTTTACCCAATTTTCCGGTAGCTGTAATAAGTCAGTTGCAAATAATTAGGCGGGAAAATTGAATGGTGATGCAATAAGTTGTGTTGACACTTTTAAATGCATCTCTTCGATAAAGGTGGAGTAGCGAAGAAAATTACAATGTCTGCAATGAAATATGGAAGTTCGAAATAAGCAATCGGGTGCGATTATCTTAGAGCAGAAAATCTATCAGTGGATTTCAATAGTAGGGCAATAAGGAGTCTGAGGTGCATAACTATACACTGCTTGTTGTCTGCCGACGCAAACAACAGTAGATTGTGATCGAGTTGGCTGGTCTTTCATTGCGGGCAAATTAAAATTACAATTAGTATTTCCCTGGTCTGGCGTTTTCCAGTTCAGTCTAGAAAATTTTTTTCCAACATTTAGTAGCCCAGGTTCCTCAGTAATCCTGCCGTCGGTTTAAAGAACGGCGTTAAATTTCGATTAAAACTTTTATTTAATCATTAAATTACGTTTATACCTTTTCCTAACTAGTCCTTCGTGTTCTCTAAACCGTTCCTTCATAGGTAAACAGTTCGAGGCCGAGTGACTTTCAAGGCATCAGACAAGTCTAAGTTGATCTTTCCTTTCTTAGCAAGGTAGGTCGTGGCGATGCTTTCGTTATTTCTTACTCCGGCACTTAGAACACTTAATGGATCTTCCCTACATTTCTACAAATTTCACTAGGCTAGGCCAACTTGAATTGTGTGAAACTCCCAGAATTCACTAAAATAATCATACTAGTTGTCTGGCGCAACTGATCGTATTGAAAACAATCCGGCAATAAATGAAGATCTCCTAGAGATTAGGCTGAATTGAATTCACTCAAAACTTAGTGTTATCAGCTTATCATTCCTTCGCAACAATTTCATCCCTCAGATGGCCTCCAGGATATGTGAAAATCTAATGAAAAAAAATTGGAGATCCTACGCCAATGATCTTGCTGAAGCGCCCAAGGCTGAAGGCATTTAAACCATAGGTGTTGAGAGGGCTGCAGATGTTCGGTAATTGTATGTGGAGCAGACCAACAACATTCGAAGACGGCTACAGGAGTAGTAGCAAAGTATAGCAAAAAAGGTGGGAACAAATGTAAATAAGTCTCACTAAAAAACATGTCTTCTGTTGGCAAGCTACATGTACATCAATATCTACATTTAATAAAGTCGGCAAAAATCGTGAGATATCACACCAAGTGTTAAAATCTGAATAAAGATAATACGTACAATGCGATATTAAACGGAAAAACTAAAACTAAGCAGACTAAGGCATGCTGAATTGCTTAATAAAATGTTTGACATCCTTTACCTGCAAGTTTTTATTCCAAGGTTGGATTTTACCTTTTAATTTTCATCCATTTAAGATGACTTGCTGTCTTCGTTCGGCAGATAATATGTCTACCCAAGAGATTATCAAGGTAAGAGAGTGAATCCCCCCTATAGGCCTTATACCCTCTAAAGTTATTTTTAGACATTTTACCCAGTTCTTCCGCGGATGTTACTCGTGCGTGCGTGGATGTTTTCGTGGAGGATTTGTTTATCCGTCGTTTCGTTTCGTTTCAAAGCAAACGAAAACTTCCAACGCTGTGGAGATGTCTTCTTTGATATTTTGATTTCAAGCCAAGGAGCTTCGGTTCTTGGTATGTTTTAATACATTTCGTAACTTAAATAGGAGTTTAAATATGAGACAGATGTCTCCTGCTCAAACAATAACAACTGAATGAACGGCAGAGAAATGTTTAGACAAACGAGTGCAAAGCCAACAAACGCCCAAACACAAGCTAGGAACCCGAACAAACAGATGATCGAAAGTGCAGGCAGACGCTCGCTGCCCAAATAGCAAAAAGCATTTTAAGCAGCAACGGCAACAACGCCAAAGACAACGTCGATTCAAAAAACGACTTATATTCAACCGACGAATCTTGCGAGAATTTAATTTCATTCAGTTTGTGTACACTGTCAGAAATATCTCAAACAGAATATGTAAGACAGCTTCAAGATTCCAAGGAGAAATTTTAAATATTGGCCGTCGTCAAGTTCACGTTCTCTCGAATATGCACGATGTGACTGCATCACGTTGTTGTTTTGTAACCTTTTGTAAACAACGGCAAAGATATGAACGCACGCTCACACAGCTATTGTACTCGTTGCCGTTACCGTTGAATTCTGTTTACTTAAATTTCCTAGAACCAAATAAATGGCAAAATAATGAACAGCGAAACAGACACAAAACAAACGAAAGCCTGGCTGAACAAAAAGGCGTCCGGGAGTGCAGAAAACATCTCTGGTATGAAACGAAACCAAAACACAAAACGCAAATGACATTCCCGCCATTTCGTCTCAGGTAGTTTCGAAAAAGTCGCTTCAGCTGTCCACGCATCGCGCGAGTAACATCTTCGGAAGAACTGCGTACCATGTCTAAAAATAACTTAACAGGGATTACTTCGGATAGAAGGCCTATATGGGGGATTCACTCCCTTACGTTGATAATCTCTTGGTCTGCCTTAGTCATCAACTGAGTCTGCTGTTCCTAGCTAGTCATACATACTTCAATTACTACTTCACAGCTAGCCCGTTTGTGCAATTGCCCAATATATAAATATATATATAGGTGACCATATTCGCAAAAACATGTCCGCAAACAGCTCAAAGCCAGTCTCAGCGGCCAAAAGTGCTCTGACCAACCCCCTGGCTGGGAGATTGGCCCCTCACGCATGCACGTCAACCTCGTTCCCAGGGTCTTTCCCTCGCTTGGGGGTGGGGCGCCCCACCCCCAAGCCAGGGAAAAGACCCTGGGAACGAGGTTGGCATGCACGTGGCACGGGCCTATCCAGCAGGATGCCATATCAACACAGAACCTTCAAAAAAGGTTTTATGACTCTAGGTTTTAGTACAATGTCGAAGTACCATACAACCCACACCATCGACGAAGCCGACCGTTTGCCGATCTCATCAGTAGTACCAGTTGCATCCCCGAGAGCAACGAGATCAGGGGAGGAATGATCCATGTGTCGACATACATTAGCGCAGAGCATCGCTGGATTAAACCTACCAGTTATTACTGACAGAACTAGCCGCGTCTGTCTTACACCCGCTTTCACAGACTACGAGTAGTCCCTCTTTCGCTTAGTCGGTCGTGCGTGACGCGAGAGAAAACCGCGAGAAAAAATGGCCGCGCAAACTCTCTCTGAATGACAAACAATTTATCCACAGCGCTTACCAGGAAGTTTGAGTTAAATGGAAAGTGTCCTGGCTAATTATTGAAAGTTACCTTTCCGACTTTTACACGGCCATTTTTTCCTCGCGGGCTATTTATGGTCTTGCGTGACGGACTCAGGGAAAGAGGGACTACTCGTAGTCTACCGCTTTCAGTGTTACGTGCATCTTTTGACATGTCATGTAACTTGGCCTACATCAAAAGTGCAAGCACAACGGACTTCTTTACGGTCGAACTCGAATTGCAGAGATGAAAGATGGATTTATTTGGCATCAAACTTAGGTTAGGAGTATTACGAAGTCATTCCGGGAGAAATAAATCGACTGTTTTGAATGTTAAAGTGGTAGCGACCCAATTCTATTGGAAGTCACTATTGAGAGCCGATCGACTACACTAAAATCGTTTGAATTATCCCGTAAATCGGGAAACATGCAAAGTCTACAGTCTTTTTAAGCCATCTGAGGTCAGTAATTATCCTTATTTGTCATTTCTTCCGCTAATAACCAGAAAAATTGACAGTTTCACATTTTTAACGGTCTCACCCATTAACTTAGCATGTCAAAAGATGGTCGAAAGATGTCACCTATGCACGCGGGTGTAAACTAATTACTTGATCTGCAACACGCCTCAAACAAAACGGAAAATACAATCATATAAACTCACACCGTTTATTCCTTATCCATGCGACCTTCCACTTGATAAATTAAGGTTTCCTCTACTCGGGTGTAAAAGTACGTGAAAGGTAGAATGCTCTGTACAAATAAATAGAGGATATTACACGGTGGCAAAAATAAAATTCATATCTTCGAGCTAACGTGTAATGTTGTTTTTGTTACATAGACATACTGATGACGGCGTTCTTGACGATTTTCTGAAGTTATCCGACCACTTTCCGAAGATTTCCGAAAATTCTCCAAAACTGGTCCGCAGGTCACACGAACGTTGCCGAACATTTTCCGAAAATGTCCGAAGATTTAAGAGACAAACTTGATATCAGTGAAATCATCGATATCTTCACCAGTGAGGATATGGAAAATACGCCACTCGAGTCCCTATGTAGTTTCGCGCATCGTATGAATTTTACGAGTGGTGTATTTCCAGCAAAACACTCGTGTCTAGGTAATAAAATAGTATATTACACAGCAACGTTCTCTCCTTTCGACTCCTTACAGGGGCTCGCAACGGATCGTTTCGGTAAATTATCTGTTCGGTAGGCCTTTAAGGACGGTGTCAACTTTTGTTAGTGCGCACACTTTCTGCGCATCACGCAAGACATGCTTTAAGCGCGCGCTGGAGTTGACATTGACGCAATCAACTACGCTACTAATGAAAGCGAAATTTTCCTACTGTGACCAACTCAAGTTTAATGAACCTGTACCAGCATATCACTAAGCAGTAACTGTTAACGTCTTCCAGCTGAAAAACTAGGTGTTATCGGTCGAAAATTATACTGCAATCCAACTGAAAACATGTACCTGCAGATAGCGTAGTACGCCGGCAAAACAAGTGCGAGATACACAATTTTTACTTGCTGGGGAGGTGACAGGAAAAAAAATGTAACGGGCACCACAAAAGTTTTCAAAAGAGATCGATAACTTTTAAAAACGCGTGGTTACCCCTACTTTTTATGTTATGAAATGGAAGTGGCAAGCCTATCCAATACGTCATTAGTTTCTGGTTGTGAGCAAAAGCTGTTTGGACTGTATTTTAGCTGAACCAGAGGAAGGCTATCAGAGACGCTAAAAGCGCTGTTGCAACGATTTAAAAACACACCAAAAATGGTTTTTATGTTACTATTTACCATGAAGTTTTAAGATCTTTATAAATATGTTAGCTTTACTGTATTTAAAGGCGAATGGAAATCTGTGAAGAAATATCCTTTCCTTCTTTTTTCAGAAAAATGCTGATGTCAGCATTTTTATTGAGATTCAAGGCTAATTATCTCGGAAAAATGCGTGGCTACCCCAGTTTTTCTTTGTGGATTCTAATAGCCCTTGCAAAGAGCTACTTTTTCCGCGTGGTCCTAACCTGGCGCAAAAACCTTTGTATTTAGTAGGCACCGTCCTTAATCCCCTCTGATTTTCTTAAGAGAATTGTCACCTCGAACTTTCGTGATATGAGAAATTTAATGTCTGTTGTTTTCGGATTGTCAAAAATGTCGTTTTGGGTACCGAAAAAAGGTCAACTATCATTTTCTGAAAGGCGATAAGACCTAAGGTTTTTGGGAAATGGACAAAAAAGTCCTAATAAATTCGAGAATACTCAAGTTCCCATGGAATAACCGAACAGATAAGTTTCTATAAACATGAAGTGACAAAGAGTATGATTACTACTCAGCTCCCACTTTTGGACTTAGATGATAGTTTTGGACAAATTCCTTGTGTACATTTTTGCATCACTTTTACTAACACTCCAACGCTTTTAATATTAACTTCCTTTCTCGACGGCCACAAATTAAGAAGTCCGTAATTTGCCATGTACTTTAGGTTTGGTATGGCTCATTTCTACTGCAAGATATGTTTTAAGGTGATTTCTCAGAATTGCATTACGCATCCCTACTGCGCATGATTTTCGAGTCATTAGCGTGCGCTCACGAGCGCGTGCACGTACACAACATATACAAAATGGTGGCTCTTGGCTTGCGAGAGACAAATCATCGTGTTTTTCTCGGAAACGAGTACGGGGACCTAACGATTTTTTTATTTAGTTTGAATGCAGAGATGACCTTTCTTTCTATACAGTGAAATGGACCAAATTCTATTGCAGAGTAAAAAATTATCACGGAAAATGGGAGCATAGCTAGCACTCGTAAAAGATAATATGTGGCCCCAGAACACTGCTTGCATGGAACATACTGTATCCCTGTCAACTAAATGTGAGTGCCCTTATCATAAAAGGTACATCAAATTGCTCCTTAACATTTATACAATGCATCCGTTGTTGTATCTCTCTCAACTTTCTCTCTATTTTTTGCTCTCTTAATGCGTGAGGTGAATGGTTCAAATATGAAAGTTTCTGAAAGCAGATAATTTCAGGAATTATGGGGTTTATTGAAGGAGGTCCTGCTCCTAAACGAATATGGAGACCCCCCTTTTTATTTCATATTTTAAGTTCTCTTGATATAAGCAGCCAACAGGCAAAGTTTGAAAGAAAAACTATTGTGAGTTCTATTTCGTTGGAATTACCTTAAGCTCTCCATAGCATGCCTGGATTTATCAAAACTGTGTCACACAAGCTTGAGCTTTTCCAAAAAACTCGGAGACTTTTTCAATCAATCAATCAATCAACCAACCAACCAACCAACCAATCAATCAATCAATCAATCAATCAATCAATCAATCAATCAATCAATCAATCAACCAACCAATGAATCAATGAATCAACCAATGAATCAATGAATCAATGAATCAATCAAAAATGAATCAATCAATCAGCCCGCCAGCCAGTCAGTCAGTCAGTCAGTAAACCAATCAACGAATCAATCAAAGGTAAACTGTCATCGGACAGCATTCACAGCCACCTTGCTTCTGTGCAAGTGGCTAGCTGTTGCTCCCTATAGCCATGCACATTAACACTCGGCCAGGCGTTCCTGGAAAGGAAATGACCAGTTTTTAGCCCAAAAATCTTTTGGCTCACCCCACCCCCTGGGTTAAGGCCGTCTGGCGCCTGCTAGTAGCTACGGTAGCTATTCCTCGAATTTAGAGTTTAAAATTTGGCTTCTGGTCCGTGAAGGACTCTCGAAGCTCTCTAACCCCCCTGCGATAAAAAGCCCATGGGCAGCCTGACCCCGGTTATCGCCCGGCGATAGCCGGGAGACGAACATCAGGCAGTAACTGAGACAGCCACTTCCTTAGTAAAGTGTTTTCAAGTGGCGCAAACCACCTTACAGTTACTAATACGGACGGTTTGTTTATCCCTCAGATGCCGGCTTCCAATATTTGCCAATGTCTAATCAATGAAGTGTGGAAAACCTATGCCACTGACCTTGCTAATGCACCACAATCTGCAGGCATTTATGCGATAGGTTTCTTGCAGCCCGTCCCACCAGGTGTCGTCGAAACAATGTACGTGGGACAGATCAACAACATACACAGGCGGCTCTAGGAGCATAAATGTCAAAATCTGGCAATGGCCCAGTTTGTGAAAGGCCAGTTCGCCCTAGATGGCAGGAAAAACTTGGCAATAAAATGGGTAGAGGAAGAAAATTGCAAATGTCAAGAGGGAAAATACCTTAATTGTATGTATAACAAACTCGTTAATGGCCGCGTTATAACTTAAGACGTGGAAACACATGTTAAGTCCCACTAAGGATGAGGTGCAATGTAAATGACAAGGTGGTTCGGAAATAATTCGCTATAAAATATGTCTAGTATGCCTGTCATCTATTCGTTGTTCGTGATAACACTGTCACAAAATTATCTCTTAAAGACAGTTATTAATGCCATAACTTCTAGATTCAGATTTTAGATTTTCAGATTTTTATTAATTGACACTATTTACAGACATATTTCACTATCGCACACTATTACAAAAAATTCATTAATTAAGATAAGGAAAATATAATAATAATAAAACCAAAACAAAATGTGCTC
>Ga0126339_10004471_pt1 | contig 10340 bp, 9 predicted proteins | sample OrbTmetagenome_2_FD_92532 | JGI IMG/M metagenome (GOLD analysis project Ga0126339, IMG submission 92532) | Coral microbial communities from Petempiche,Puerto Morelos, Mexico - Orbicella T R C metagenome | ecosystem: Host-associated > Invertebrates > Cnidaria > Coral | place: Petempiche,Puerto...
ACACTAACAGGAGATAAATTACAAAAATGGGTAGAAATTTTATCATCTGACACAACAGCCAAACTACTAGATTATGGTAAATTACTCAATGTGACCTACATGTATGATCAATGTCACAAAGTTCATTGTGAAACACAAAAACAAGCCAAATATCCAAAGTGATTTGAATTGAAATACCCTCGACTCACTGCTTCTAACTTTGGGAAAATTTGTTTGAAGATGCAGGACAAAAGAGCTAAACCTGAGGTGGTTGCTCAAGATCTCCCTCAGCCAAAGCCCTCAGTGCCTTTGTAGATCGTATATTGAAATGAGGCAGGAAAAATGAGAGCACAGCTGTGCAAGTTTGTGAAGGGCTGCCTCAAAGGAAGCGTGTTTTTACATACGAATGTGGACTGTTTATTAGTCCAGAAGATTCTTTTTTAGCTCTAACTCCGGACAGGGCGTGTTATGTTAGCAAGGAAAAAGACCCATGGGGTATTGTGCAAGTAAAATGTCCATACACAACAAGGAACAAAAACCCCAGTGAAGCAGCAGCATCAGTGAACAATTTTATGAGCAAAGTTAAGGTGAGGAACAGGAACTTTGACACTCAAACAAGCACACAAGCACTATTTTCAAGTCCAGGGTCAGATGGCAGTAAGTGGAGCTAAATGGTTTGACTTTGTCATCTACGCAAAAGCTGGCGTGCCTGTTGAGCAAATTTGTTTCGATCCCAACTTCTGGCAAACTGCTGTACATTATTTGAATCAGTTCTACTACAATTTTATTTGCCCAAATATGTTGCCATTCATGATTCTGCATACAGACATGTGAGGCAGTAGACAGACTATAAATGTTTGTTTTTAGCAGATCTTCAAGTTTCTCTTTTTATTTGACCCAAATAAATAATTGCTTTAAATCACTAAGGATGGCTGCCCTGAATATTATTAGCCCCTGAGTCTTATTGGTTGTGTTAATTAAGGTTATTTCAGGCAGGCATGTACTCTTTTTATCTTAAACTTAGTTTTGTTCATTTCAGTTCTAACTGAATGGGTACAAATAAAGTTGTTGTTCATTGTTGTTGTTTTGCATGCAAAATGACATTTGATTTGACAACTTTTTATGCATGCATGTACTGGCTACCGTAAGGCCTTGTTTGTATGATCTTTGGCTACCTGAGACTGCCCCCACTTCCCCCCAAGGCAACTACAAACAATTCTAAAGCACTTACATGAACTTCGCGTCCTAGGGGTGGTAAAAGATTGACAAGTGCGTTATCAAAAGATATCATTTTGCATTGTGTACCAAATTAAGGTCCCAAGTTATGTTAAGTATATGGAACTTTTTCATTCGACGAATGGCATGTTCCACCTGTTGACTGAAGAAGAATAAAATCAATTGCAATTATGTTTAGTAATGTGGTTATCACTTTGAAATATTTGTTAATTTTGATAATCTAGCACATTTAACTGAATTAAGTTAATGAACTGGTAGAAGATACTACATAACCAGAGCAAATATAGACCATTGAAGAATGTTTTTTTTTTCATCAAATGTTGCAACTCAATGGTAAAACAGTCTGAAAAAGATTGAAATAGCATCTGCCTTTAATGTTGCCCACATACAATTTAAGGTACAAAAGCGTTTTCTTAAAGTCATACAAATGTATAAAAAGATTTTGATATAATTGTTCACCTATGTAACACTCAAATGCTCTGAGTATTTTGTTTTCAATGTACATATGTGTTTGAAATTCGGAATGTTGGTTTTGTTGAGGGAAGCCTCTAGCCTCAAAGAAAGAAACCATTGTAGAGAGGACCAAGATCATACACAAAATTGACCCTGCATGATGCCAAGTGTAGGATTCACACCAGGCCATTCTGCTTGGAGAAAGTGCTGAAAACCCACTACTGAACCTCCCCATGCATGAAATTACTGATGTTAACTCCAAAATGGCACACAGTTTAACTATGTAAACTAAAGAGAAGCTGGTATTTCTTACATGGATTCTGACAATGGCTATTTGCGTTGATGTTAGTACTTATGTTCTCTTCAGCTGTTTTTTTCCTCTGGTAAAAGCTGGAATGACAAGGTTAGCACCTTTACATCAAAGTTTATCATTGATCAGGAATCTCCTGTCAGCCATGACCTTCTGAAAATGAAAATGATGTATAAAATTAACTTCCTTGTTTTGAACAAAATCATGGGCAAATAAGTACTGATTTTAAAACTCTCTTTGGAGTACCGTAAAAACCAACAGACGATTAATTAACTTGAAAGTGATATGAAAATGATAAAAAAGTGGAGAACTCTAATCTCCAAGAGATGTTTTCCTTAAGGCCGTTCCTGCTAAAATCTTCTAGTCAATAGATTTTTTTAAAATTTTTACTGCAGTCAGATAATGAGTTACTTGTGTCAGAAATGCAAAAAAAAAAAAATTGGTCACCGACTTCGTTTCAGAGTTAAAGCGTGTGGAAAACTACCCTGATTTTGAAAAACTGGCACACGTAATTCAGCATGGTCCTCAGGGGTCATTACAGAATCACGCCCATTGAAAAGCGTCGCCCGGGAAAATTGGGGTACCTATGATGCTTTGCAGGCGCAATGACCTGGGAATGAGGTTGCAAAAGTTCAACGCCAGCTTCTGTCTCTTAAGATCTGAATTGCCAAATTCCCAAACGGGAATTGTAAAATTTCACTTTGCGTCCGTTTACAGACAATGGAGATACAATTGGAGCAATTAGTATTGTCTGAAAGTGATGAAATACTCTTTTCGTAAGTAAAGAGCAAAGGCTGCGTTTGCATATCAACAGAGCGTGAAGTGTTTATTCGTATACTAAACACGTGATCGCGAGCAATCTTTCACGATAAAAAAAAAAAAAAGATGTCCGCCCTGTGGAATTCTGTAATCTATCCGTATTTATGAACGGAAATTCTCATGTAGTCCTTGCTTTCAATGTTTTAAGTAGCCACTTATTCGCGTAGAGAGTTGGTTTTGTTTTGGAAGCATTTTTTTAAGGCTTTGCGATCACCTGACGCGCTCGGTGACTTCGAAACCTGTCCATGTGGAAGCTCTATTTTCAAGGTGAGCGCTTGTTTTTGGTTTTAGGTTTTTTCTACTATAAATGTATCACTACGAACATAAACGAAATTGCTTTCCTCGAAGAGAGATCGGTAAATTCGATCGCACCATCTGATTGTGTCATAGATTTTTAAACCGGCTGTGTGAACCTAATGTAAATAAACATTCGGACTGCCGATGGTTTGTAGTTTTGCTTTTAAGTTTCCATACATTATTCTGTTAGTTTAGTTCTGATAAAAACCCGACATTTAAAAGATAATGTAAGTTTACATCTGACCGATTTTTAAACAATATAGCCTAATCAAGATAACGACTAATTACGGCTATTCTTCGATGAATAGGGCTATGTTTCAGTTTTCTGAGTAGGAAACAATACTTGTGAGCACGGCGTACACGGGGGATTACATTATTGACAGTAGAGTTGACAGGCCTGTGTGAAGATACGCATGCTTTCTTTCCCTTTTCTAGCTTATTTGCATTTTCCCGTGCGACGTTTTTCAATGGGTGCGATTCTGTAATGTTATAGTTAAAGATATCGAAGGTGAGTCAATGGAGGCAAACGATCTTAGTCATATTTTGTGGAAGTGGGTCTTTTGCATAGATAATTCCAAATGTTGCTAACATTTTCACAAAACTTAACTCTTCAAGAGGCATTTGAAACCGCCGCAGAGATGAATGGAGAGCAAAAAATAACGAAATTCTATTTTGCAGTTTTCAAAAAATTCAAACTTCTAATTTATAAATTTTCTTCGATTTTTTGCTAAACTTAGAAAATCGGTAGAGAAAATGATCTATCAAAAGGAAAATAGGGGTCACTGAACTTCCAAGATCGTTAAATCCGGGCAAAGCTATAGCAATGGTTATCTGCCCTATCATTATTCATTTTATTACTTAGCGTGCACTTTGATGCATGACATGGTGTTTGAATTTACTGTAAAGTTCCATGTATAAGCCGCACCTTTTCCCTCAAAATTTAAGTCAAAAATCGGGGGTGCAGCTTATCTACGGAAACATCTGTGGTTGGAGTTCTGAAAGGCCTAATTAATATTCATAAAAACGTCTTAAGATGTCACTGAATAAAGATACACACAAACTGAAAGCATGTTGATGTTGTTCATTGACTTTTATATGAGTGGTGGCTCCTAAAGGAGCCGTTTGTACAGTGTTTGTGTCTTCAAACATTCACCGGCGTATCTTGTTCTCCAACAGTTCTTTCAAGTGATTTAATTTCACTTTACTCGAACAACTAAACACCAACCTACATGGAATCTCCATTCCTCCGCAAAGTGGTTTGCAATGGTGCCTGCGGCCTGTCACTTCAACATGTATCTTTCCGCCACGTGCGAGAAAATACCAGGATATTTGCGAGTACTCGCGAGGCAAATGCCCGACCGTTACGCTGTTTTTCGTGACTTTCACTGCAAATTTATCCATCAGATTGTCAAACTCCTGTTCAGCATGAAGTTTTTCCCCTGCTGCGGGTTTCCAAACATCTTGATAAACATGGTATCCCGGAACAGCCAAATCGAAAGTAAATTCATCCATTTTGCAAAACTACGATTCCAAACCATAATGCTTTTTATAGTTTACTCGGCCCAGTCCCAGGATGAGATATATCCAATCACAACGAAGTGCATCTCTGGCCGTTGCCAAGTTACATGTTTGTCAATAAATTAACGATCATGTGTGTTTCATTTCCTTGAATTTTCTTGCCTAAAAATCAAGTCCTGGTTATTCCTTTTTTGCGTTTTTAGTGATATCTTTAGTTTTTCTTGCAGCTTGTATGTCACATATTACTGTGGTTGTCCTTTTTTAGTTAAAATTTGTTCTTTAACCTCCCGATATATTGCAAACCGGGATCAAGAAAACACAGATGATTACAGATGTTTATCAGTTGCTATTGTTTAATTTCGGCCAATCAGCCTTTGTTTATTTTGATCCGACTTTATCCGACCGAGGTTATAAAAATAGTGCTGGCCAACAAAGTTATCAGTAGATTTGTCAATCATGTCAGAAAGGGGTTCTCCCAGAGTTTCGTACACGACAGCTTTCAAATTGCGCATCATTGCGTATGCCATTAGCAACGGAAACCTTGCTGCTGGCAGACACTTTTCTGTAGACGAAAGTTGTGTCCGCCGCTGGAAACTACAATGCGAACGTCTCCTAAAAACTCCACGGAACAAGCGAGCGCAACGTTATCGCCCTGCAGCGTTTCCCGACATCGAAAAGGAACTTACAGCGTGGATAACCGAGAAACGCCAAGGTGGTATCGGTGTATCGACTAATGTCATCTGTCTCAAAGCAAAGTCAGTCGCACAGAAATTTGGTATTGCCGAAGAATCATTTAAAGCTTCTTAACGCTGGTGCTATGGTTTTATGGAACGCTATTGGTTTTCCATACGATGAAAAACAACAATTACCCAAGAACTTCCCTAGGATTACGAAGAGAAACTGATCAAGTTCCAGCGCTATGTCATTGCACAAAGGAAAAAACATGACTTTGAACTTAAGTACATCGGAAACGCAGACCAAACTCCTCTTATCTTCGACATTGCAACCCGTTCCACAGTATCATAGAAGGGAGTAAAGAGCGTGTCAATTTTAACCACGGGCCATGAAAAGGACAGGTTCACTGTCATGCTTGCTTGTCTCAGAGACGGAACTAAGCTCCCACCGTACGTTGTATTTAAACGAAAGACACTACCAAAGAAGGTGAACTTCCCAAAAGGGGTTATCGTCAGGTGCCAAGAGAAAGGCTGGATGGACGAAGGACTGGTGCAGGACTGGCTGAGGACCGTCTGGAGTAAGGTTGGAGGTCTGACCAGGGAGAAATCCATGCTAGTGTGGGATTCGTTTAGTGCACACTTGTCGAAACCCATTCGTAACGCGCTGAAGTCCCTGAATGCAGAGCCCGTTGTTATTCCTAGAGGAATGACAAGCATGTTGCAGCCCCTAGATGTTGCGATCAACAAACCGTTTAAGGATCGAATGAGGAAGAAGTGGCAGGATTGGATGCTGGCTGATCAGCACGCGTTCACCCCCAGTGGCCACATTCGAAAAATGGAACTGGATCAGATCTGCCAGTGGATTGTTTAGGCCTGGGAGGACATCACTATCGAGCTGATCAAGAAGTCCTTTCATAAGTGCTGCATTACGAATGCCTTGGATGGCACAGAGGATGATGAAATGTGGGATGAAGACGACGACAACTCTGATCCATTCACTGGTATCAATGATGATGACAATGACGCAGACTTGCACTACGCCGACAGTTATGAGAGAGCAAGCAGACATTGATCCAGAAGGCTATCAGAATCTCTTTGGAGATAGCGATAGTGAGGACTTTTATGGATTTTAAGCTTTAAGACGACGAACATTCTTATAAACTTTGACAGACACTTTCCGATTGCTTGTAAATATAGTTGTAGTAAATAGACATTTGTTAATTAGAATTTTATTACTCCAAGAAAATGTTCGATGTTCACATGAAGAACAGTAGTAGTTTTAGAGATAATGTACTCCTAAAAACATCATTCGCTTATCCTTTAGAGGTGTAATACTAATTAGTGGAATAAATATTGTAATGGTCTCTAATGTGTTGTTTTGCCGAGACCCAGACTCCTCTCCACGTTTGAAAGCTTGGCTGCTAAGCATTCGTTCGTTTCGTTTCAAACGCGTACGAATTTGTCGGAATTTCAACTTCATGGAGTGTTTGAAGTGATAATCATGAGAAAGTGGTATCAAAAGATAAGATATGGTGAATACAAACAGACATTAGGGTATGATAAGTGAAATTTTGCCATTTAAAGACTTCGTTTGTATAAAGGTTTGCCACAACCGCCGTGTACGGTGTTTTGAAATCGTGCTTGTTTGCCCTTGTTTGTATACAAATAGAACTTCAAAGGAACTTCAAACTTTATTTTGTTTATTTTACTTTCGAAATTTGAGCTTGCAAATTGGGGGTGCAGCTTATCTACGGGTGCGGCTTATACACGGAACTTTGCGGTACGTGTGCAGTAAGGATGCGTAGAAACAATTAGCGCGAATGTCCTTAAGGGCCCATTAACTGATCTTTTTAAGTCATTGGTAAGAAAATTTATTCTCTCATGACCTTGTCATTTTATGTGTTTTAACTTTTCCATCAGTAACACCAGTGATGACATCATCAGGCCATGCCTATGGTCATGTGACTCAATCTGAAAAATTGTAAAGGTTCCCAAGCATATCACTTTATTGGGATTTTTCCCCTTGATTTATTATTTGAACTTTAATCTCTATTACGCTATGCATAGATTTTGTTTCATTTCTAAAATGTCAGATTTTGAGAGAATTTTAAAACATTAAAATTCGGGATTTACGGAAAAAGTATGATTTTACAAAAAGAATGCATAGCTGTATGTTTCCAAGGTTGACTTCAATGGTAACTCGTCGAAAAAAGCTGGATTTAATGGAAACCACATTTCCTTTAGCATTTAAAGAAACTGGAAGTGCTTGCGATATCTATCGGAAGTTACACTATCAGTGCATTTGCAGTTTACACCACCAGCGGCTCAATGGGATCAAACGAAGCACGCAAAAGCCACATGGAGATGGTTTTTCTTTTGCTTTTACGTTTGTTTTTCTGTTTTTCTTTTAGTTTGTTTTTGCTTGTACTTTGTCACTTTGAATTTTGTGACACCCAAAGAAAAAACGTCTAAAATATAATCAAATTTGAAAGTTTTTGAATTGTTTAAATTTTCCATGCTCAGGCTGATGGGAGCAATTTTTCACCTCCTTTTCAACCCGCGCGAGCGCGGACGTGAATTGGTTAATGGGCCCTTTAAATTTCATTATGCTCTAACACCACTCATACATGCTTCATAACAGACTGATTGCTATTTGCAGTTTAAAACAAAGCAAATTAACAAATCAATAAAATGAGCACTTGAGGACAGCATAATAACTAAACTACTCTGTCCTGAAAAGAACATGTTACCTAATCTCCATGTTCCAGTTGGTCTAGAAAGCCACTGTGAATGGTAAGTTCCTTATCTGAAACCCTCCCACCCCAACATTTTGAGAGAAAGGAAATTGCACTTGATGGGGGTGATACCAATCAACGCCTTTATCGTATTGTGGTGCTTATAATTTGAATAAGTTATATTATGTGCCAGTAAATTGGTAGGGCGTGAGATAATCTCTGAACAGTCAATAATTGCATGTGCATTCTTGTAACTCCTTGTCCTCTTCAATGTCTTTGGTACATTCCTCATGATTGCACCCTTTTGAGGCCACACAATGAGGAACCTCAGAGCATTTGCCATTGCTGCTACACCAAGCTTCATAATTTTTGAAGTTTTATCTTCACTGATGTCAATTCTGAAAAAATATGTACGACTATTATTACTTCAACAGTGTTTAACAATAATCTAGCCATAATCTTCTCCATTTGAAATGGTGGAAATCAAATATTTTTTTCCGGGTAACATCTCATTTGTATGCTAAATCCTTGTTTTGTAACCCTTATCGCAGCCTCATCAAAATGAGCAAAATCTCATTTCCAGGACTCAGCTTTAAACATAATGTTGGAAGATGTTGATGAGTTACCACCCTCACTATCCAATGAAATATTTTGCGACTGCGAACACCTGCAATATGACAATCAAGAGTGAATTTTCTTTTTTTAATCTGGCACATTACTGATTGTAGAAGATCGCAGCATCCGTTTTTTTCTGAACTTCAAGGAGCAGTTGCTGCATTGCTGTACTTAGATGCCTGTGTTCTTTCCAGTCACAGTAGGCAAAGTCTGCTTCCATAGCTTTTTCGTTTTTTCTAACCAAAGAAATTATAGCCTTGAGGCCATCACAATTAGTATCAGAAGGTGAAGCTTTTTTCACTTTCCAAAACCAAAGGAATTGTGGTTTCAGCTTCCATGTGATTGGTTGCAGCATTGAAGCTATAGGCTACAGGACCTACAATCGTGGACAAAAATCCTTGGGACACTTATGTAATGTAACGAATTATCTGTGTTTTAGTACTGAAATTTGAAAAAAAACGCTGCTATATCCTTTAAAAACGAGTTGCTCTCCCCCCTACCCTCCCAACACAATGTTGAAAATCAGGTGAAATTGCAGGTACTAGTTTTCAACATTGTATGGGGGGTGGGGGGCGAGGTTAGGCAGGTGAAGTTGTATTCGCATCTGGTGTGTGCGCAAAAGCGCCAAAAGTGCAACTTTGTCCCAAGACTTTTGTCCATGATTGTAGCTTCACCCTGATTACTATCTAAACATGAAGAATCAGAAGTGGCTGTTTCAGTCTTTTGGCATTTTCTAAGTCACTCATATCACTGCAAAGCTCTGTTGTTCATGTCCACATTTTCTGACTTAGGGTTAGGGCTAATTATACTCTGGGTGAAGATGATCTGACTTTGGTTCACCTAAAGAACCTATTAGAACTACAGTGAAATCTTCGAGAGAAATATGCTTTAATGCAAGGCGCTGGTTAATCTTCCATACTTTATCTGGGAAAAGGCTACACAAGATGGATCTGCGACCTAACATTCAAGAAATGAGCACTGCAAACTTTATCTAAGGGGCTCGGCGTCCAATTGGTTTCTTCAGATTTCTGGGGTCTGACTTTGTGTTGCATTTAACCAGTTCTTTCGTCTCTCTGGAGCACTCAATGACGGTATCCGAAAAAGACCTTTATCTTCCACATTCCAATGTGCTGTACACCCAATAACACAGCAAGATTTAACCATTTTTTAATGAAAATAGCAACTGAGTAAAGTGCTTTTCACAACAGAATAACCACGTGCTTCATGCTTTTTGCCACCCGGCCAAAACAATTACCATGATGCATTGCCAGGAAACAAAAACAATGGCGTAAGCAAAGATTCGCCGTTATGAAATGCTTTTCACTAAAGCCAACATTTGATGTGCAGCCTGATACGATCCAGGCAAAGTTATTCTCTGCTGTAAAAAAAGTCTTAAAGTTGTTGTCACTGACTTAAAAATCTTAAAATAGACGTTTCGGCTAAAATACTATAACCTTCAGGGATGAAATGAATGTTAATGGTGTCTAAATGTAAATGAGATGTTTATAAGAATGTGAGGAACTCGCTAGGGATTAATTTAGCATTTTGTAAATGTTGGGAATATGCGTGTGGTCATTAATTGACATTATTAAAATCAAATTCGTGGTTGTTTTTCATACAGTGTTGCGCCAAAAGAGAGTTCTTGTCACATGTGAGAACGGCTCTTTTATGTTCTTTTGTTCTGGATCTCAGTGCTCTGGATGT
>Ga0126339_10004472_pt1 | contig 10339 bp, 9 predicted proteins | sample OrbTmetagenome_2_FD_92532 | JGI IMG/M metagenome (GOLD analysis project Ga0126339, IMG submission 92532) | Coral microbial communities from Petempiche,Puerto Morelos, Mexico - Orbicella T R C metagenome | ecosystem: Host-associated > Invertebrates > Cnidaria > Coral | place: Petempiche,Puerto...
AAAAGAAAAAAAAAAAAAGAAAAGAAAAATCACGCATACCCTTACCATATTTGTAGATCATGGTATAATGGCTCATAACCCATGATGGCTAAGCCAATGAAAACTCTCGAATTGCATTACCCAATGATCCAGTTTTTAATAAAAGGGATTAAATCTCTTACTCTTCATCCAGTATGGAATGGATGGCAATCAATTTCCATCGAGCACTAACACTGAAAGATTTGTATATAGTGCAACTAACGAAAATCTGAAATCTGAAATCTGAAATCTGAAATCTGAAAAAAATCTGAAATCTAAACGCAAGTTCGCGGAAATATGGTTACGACCGCGAAGCCCTTCCTGGTGCCAAGCCCATTTACGATGTATCCTGATATGAAAGAATGAAGTTTCGGTAGCCTTACAGAGAAATGAAGACTACAATTTTCCCACCAAAATGACATCTATACGATGTACGCGCTGTAACTACAGGCTTGTACTAACGTGAAGAACCGGTAAATGGAAGGACGTTGTCTTTAATCTGCCTCTGAATTCGTTGCAAATTGTTTTTTGTTAACGAGAATTCTCGTAAAATATATATGGATGGAAGATACCATGTAAAGCTCTCGAAGATAAAATCCTCCAGATGCTGTAAACTTCCATAAATATGCGCTTCCCGCCTAGAAAAAACTCACGTGAAATGAAACTCCTCCCTTTTTCGAAATGTCCGATTTATTTTAAAAATCAATTTAATAAGGAACAAAACAATTTCTTTCTTAAAGCCTTTGTTACTTTGTATTTTTTTTTTAGTGTGGGTTCCGTTTACTCAGGCACCCTTATACACACCTCGCTTTTTGGACGCAGAGTACTTTCCTCGCCAATTATTTTTGACATGCTTTGTATCTTCTATCAACAATACTAAGCTAGACTTCCGCCTCTCTCATCCCGCCAAAAATGACTTGGACAGGCCCAAAATTTGCAATGAATTGAATAAACTTTTAATTATATTGAATATGGAAAAAAAGGTCTGAAAGTAATCCTTTCTTGCATCGAAGCAAAAGGCTTGGGAATGATAAGATTCAACCAAGCTTTCATTCAAACCATCATAGTCACGTTTTGAAATTTTGTCAAGGTTTTCAGATTCTAAAAATCATGCGTAGTATAGGAGAAAGATGTCTCTTTTAATCTCTAACAATTTTTAGTAGCAATAGTGCAGTTATCACTGATAATATCGATTGATATGTCATCAATATGTCGCTGGAAATAAGGCGAAGAAAGCCGGCCTGTCACTTTTTTGTTTGCATCAGTTTTGCACCTGGAAAAAGTTCAAATATTTTCTTTTTTTTGGAACGCCACATGAAAATTATGTAGCATCGATTCATTTTTTTTGGCTTGTCTAAGTCATTTACAGAATTCCTTTTCTCCTGTCAAGCTTGGGTTCGGTTTTATAACTTGCTTCGCGCTCTTCTTGAAAAAATTATTTCGTAAAATAGGTGCAGTACAGCTAGGTGAAGGATACGTCTCTGATTAACCCAGCCTGCAGTCAATACATTACTCGGTAAATTCCTGACCTTAGATAAAAACAGGATCTTTCCGAGCCTATGTTCTTAATTTCAAATACCGCATGGTTGATTCAGTTAGACTTTTATGCTGTCTTGCACAAAATTTAAGGTAATAAAGAGGCCCCATTAGGGGTTTCTGAGTATCCCACGTCCCGTTAATTTTTGGTCTAAATTTCCCGTAGCCATTAATGTACCAGGAGCAAAAATAATTGATTTTCCTATTCGATATCCCGTTTTATCTGATCTTAGATCCCATATCCCATTTACGTTTTCCCCAAATATCCTGTATCACATTAACTTTTTACCTATATATCTCGTATCCCAAAATCCCTCAATAGGGCTTCAAAAGTACACCAAGAGAACATTGTCGTAGATTTTACTGTGTGATGGAGAAGCCAAATTTAACTAAGTCCACTTTCAGTTCACTGCCTTAGCAAGGCAAACGACTGCAAAAGATCAGTTCTTTGTGGAGACTTAAACAGGGTAAAGTAAGGTTGCTACATTTTGTTGTCGTGTATCCTAAAAGAAAGAGTGTGTCTCACAACATACCTGCTATTCCTTCATGAAACACAGTCGCAAGAAAAACGACCAAAGACAGCTTCATTTCTTTCTTGATTTTCTCCAAAATTCCCAGCGCACAAACAAGCCAAGGCAAATGTGTTTAGTTTTAACTAAATAAAAATACGTATAACTATTATGAGGAGAAAATCTTGAAATAACAGATTTATGCTAAATACATATCTCTTGTTGTCCGAAATCCGTCGGTTTGCTATCACCTGAGGGATTTGTCTAAATGAAACTTTCACATGTCAAAATCAAGTCAAGTCGAGTAAACAATGATTTTCAGCTCTGGGGATCATTGAACCAATTTTTACTCTGGGCAAATGAGAAATTGTGCTTTTGTTTGTTTTTCTTGAATCTCAAGTCTTATCGGCTCACGTATCTTGCAATGTTTTAAAATAAACTAAAATTATTTCTTTTTTTCACCTTTGCAATTTTCGGTTGTCGTTTCTATTGGTTTATAAACGTTAAATAGCACTAAATTGAAACGTTTTATCCCTGGCGAAAAATGAAACCTAAGATGAAAATAACACCTAATTTAAAAGGGAAAACTGCTAATTGGCAAGTTAACAAATTTAAGGAAGAAAGCAATAAAAATCCAAGCAAATAAACAATTTCCTTATTGACTGTAAATGTTAGTTTTGCAAGCCTAAAAATCATTAATAATTTTCTCTTCTTTATCAAGTGATTTTTTAAAGTTTTATGGATTTTTTTTTCGTTTTAAAAATCTACACGGCAGATATTTTTAAAACTGAAGACTCTCTAAGGCACAAATAAATGAGTTTCACAAGAAAAATAGCAAATTCCTATTGCAAAGAGTTTCCTAGAATCAAGAGAGACCGGCTTTGGCTTCCTCCTTATGAAGGCTGTAGAAGCACGCCACCTTAACTGTGAAGCACTTTCATACTAGAGCTTCGACTAGTTTTGTAAAATGCAGTTTTAACTACATTTTACAATTAAAATTCCAGTCTAGTTTAATGCGTTTATTTATTTAGGTGAACAGGGGTAACGGTGAAGCCGGGCGTATTTCTGAATTAACTTTGAAGGTTTTAACGATTTCATCCAAATCCAATTTATTTTACTGATTCTTGAGGCTTTGTTTTCCTTATTTAGCGGCGTTTCTGTAAGATTCACTTGCGTTGTGAATGCTCACTCAGTTAGAAACAGAAACTGACATGGTTATTTTGGAAAATTTTCTCTGAGTTTTCTCGGGTTTACAGGCAAATAATGGCACATTGAGTGTTTGGACTTGTTGAGACATCACCACGATGTTAATTTTTCAGGTTGTGATTGTTTGAATCCGTTGTTTTAATTCCACCTCAAAGTTTGTTTCACTTAAATCGCTGTGGCTAAAGTAGATATTAATTTTATCTCGTTTATATGCCGCCCTATCCTTTCTTTTCAACACTGTCAACTCAGCCTACGCTGAAAACCCAAAGAAGCCTCTTCTAATGAAAAACAAATATTACTACTTTTTTGACAGCTCGATGCTCCAAACTGTTGTCACTTACACAGATGGTTATATAAGCTGACGTGCGAAAGGTTAAACAAAAAATTGTATTTACTCATTGAAAATGTATCTGTCCCTTTTCAGTCTATCACTCTGTCGATTCTCTTCGGAAATATGATCAACACTTTTCTGATTTTCTGCGTTTTTCCTGCTGCTCTCGTAGGTAAGTTATTACCATCGTCTCTTGCCATTTCTTGTTAACTTCATAATTGTTCTTTGCAAGGCAGGCAAGAGAAGTTGAAATACAGGTCGCGAAAAAGCAAAATTTCGATCGATTGCGGCCGCTGTAGAATACAAATTCGACTAAATATCGTATTTCAAATTTTAAGGGAAGGATGATCATGTACATCATGTGGTTTGGATTTGGGGAGCTAAAAAGGGTCGGTATAAATGATATACGATGAAAACCACCCATTAGAAGACAAATCAAATGACAGTAAAACTAAAACCAAATTAAACGGCTTACGTAAAATTGCTTTGTAACTGTAATAAAGAATCATATATCAGGTTGGTGAAACAATATCTTCTATTACAAATAACCCATTTGAGAGAAGTACATGGGCTGAATATTTCAATGTGAACTTAATTGCGATAAAATGTACCACAAAATTAGGGATAGAATTTTGTTCATGACTCGTGGGTGTAGATCACTCACAAACCCACAATATACCTGTTTTCAAACCTGTAGACCGACTTGCGGGAGCCTGGGTATAACTTTTTTCTTTGTGATGGGTTTGAACAGACCGCTGGGCATGGAGGAGCACAGGCACATTTTTTCAGTGCGCCGGTCTCCTCAGTGCCCGCCGGGCAGAATGCTCTTTGAAATGCTGGGACTAAAATGTAATCCATGCTAATGTAAACTCCCAAAGAGAAACAGTGAGCTCGTAGTCCAGTTTTCTCAACCCCTCTGGGTATTTTTATAGTTGAACTTGGTGCCAAAAACTTCTCTACACCTAACCAAACCGTATAGGATTGGTAAGATCTTACCTCTTTAAAACTTACTCGATCTAAAAATAATTATCCAGGAAGGCAGGAAAAATCCTATCCTTAAGCTGACTTAATTTAAAATGTTATACAAGGCATTACATAGTTGTTAATTTTTTTTTACATTTTGCTAACAGGGCAAGCTATCAGGCTTGTGCCGCCACCAGATGCAACTCATGTGGGGCAGGGTCGAGTGGAAGTTAAACATGAAGGGACCTGGGGCACAGTTTGCGATGATGAATGGTCGATTGAAGACGCAACTGTGGTGTGCGAGCAGATGGGGTTTCTGAAAGCGATTTATCAGGCAAGGCAATTGAATTACGGACGGGGGGGGGGGGGGGGGGGGGGGGGAAAATTACAAAAGAAAAAACTTCCGGCAGAGCAGAAAATGGAAATAATCGAGCAGGTGCTTTCTATTATCCACTCCTGTGCTTTACTTTAAAAAAATTCTTGCGCAGGCTATTACTCACCAAAAAAAAAAGCACAACCTTAAGGTGAGAAAATAGATTCATACCCCAGAAAATTGCCCAACCCTGGTGGTTTGCAGGAAAGGTTTCCATTTGATGGGTTTCCCAGGAAAGACTTACAATCGATGGGTTGACAAGGCAAGGTTTGCGGCGTTTAAGGGTTTTATCAGGGAAGGTGAAAATATCAAGAAAGGTCTGCATTTACACTGATTTATCAAGCAAGCTTTTCAAAATTGTTAACCATTGAAGCCAGAGCTTGAGTTAGACGGTTTGCCACATGGATTAGATGAGTTTTCCAAAATGTTTTCCCCAAAATTTCAAAAGCTAACCTGGCGAAACAGTTTCAGGAGTGCTATCGTGCTAACGTAATGCTAAGCATGTGTATTCATCCAACAGGCCAACCGCGCTAAGTTTGGCCAGGGCACTGGGCCAGTGCTGCTGAGTAAGATGAGGTGTACTGGGGAAGAGAAGTCACTGTTAGACTGCCCCCACCCGGGGTGGGGGCAGAACAGTTGTGACCACGAGAGAGACGCTGGCGTCAGTTGTCTTGAACAAGGTGAGGAAGAATGCTGAAGCCACATGAAAAAATTCTGTTAATAGTCTATAACTTTATCCCATAAAAGTCATGAATTACAGGAGAACGGATAGAGCGGGAAACATAAACAATATTTTTTTGCACCTCAGTATCATCAGATCAAATGAATAAATCAATAATTCCTTAAAAACCGTTCTGGTATGACATCGGTGAGGATACGCCTGGAGGCCCGTAGAGTCATTCTCAGGGTAACGGGACACGTCCCGTAAGAGGATATTGGTTCATAACCCTGGCCATACCGCAACATTACATTTTTAACCTTCAGATTATGAATTTTGGCATACATACATCTTACTAACCTAGTTCGAGGGCTGTACTGTAAGTTACGGACTGAGTTTTTTCCCCATTGATTTATAACCCAAGCGTGAAGTGCGCGGGTCATGAATCGAAGGGGAAAAACGCGAGGCTGTCCTCTTTTCCGGAAATTCCAGAAGCGCTGTTCCATTAGCCACAGGAGATGTCCGAAAATGCAAATCGGAAGTCTTGGTCGAATGGAAAAGCAAAATTATCAGATCATTCCGTTACATCTTAGGTACTTATATGATTTTGTAGACATGTATACGCCTTAAGGCCACAGTGTCTGTAAGCCCAAAAATATTGCAATTAGATCTTTGAAGTGAAATGTTCTCTGCCAAATATTGTTTAAACATTTTTTCAACTGGTGAGGTTCCTTAAAGAACAAGTTCGTATTTAGCGACCATAGTTTCATGGGCCTTGTAGCCGCAAGATGGCAGGATTCGATGTCCCGTGGACAGAAATCTTGAAATTTTTTTAACTTCCCACGTTGATTTTTTGTTCATTTTTAAACAATGTGGAGATAATTGTAAATAAACTCTGTTTCTGGAGAGGAAAGTAGGGGCCACCGAACGTCCAAGATCGTTAAACCCAGGCAAAGCTACAGCAATGGCAATCTGCCCTATCATTTCTTATTTTATTACTTAGCGCGCGCACTCTCATACATGACGTGGCGTGTGCATTTGTGTGCGCAGTAAGGATGCGCAGAAAAAATTAGCGCGAACGTCCTTAATTTAAATGTCAGGTATGTTTTCAGATTTACAAAATTGTACTTAAATGTTAACACAATTCCTGAGTCCGTATATTTTCTTTCCTTCAAACGAAAGGTGTCCCACAAATCCTAGAGGTCGGGTGCTACCGAGATAAGTCTAGTGACCGGGCCTTAGACAATCTTTACGCTAATCTCCGAAAAAACATCGATTGGTGGAACAGGCGAGCGATTGTGACGAAGTGTGCCGAACGGGCCTTCGTGCGTGGTTATAGGTACTTCGCGGTGCAGTTTTATGGAGAGTGCTGGGGAGACGATCGACCCCGACCGACCTACGATAAGCATGGTCCTGGGAAAGGCTGCACTGACGGTGAGTGTGGAATACATTAAATACATTAAATATGAGATCGTAACCTTGGAAAAATGTAGCTATTGTCCTACCTACCTATACCTATATCTCTTCATGGCATTAGGTAGCTAAGCCCTCGACAGTTCTCTTTCCACCCACTTCGATTTGTTGTTAGAGCCCTGACAGTCGCCAATGACTGCCACCCAACTACGCTCCTTTCTTCTTCAATCATTCTCCTCCATGTTGTTTTGGGTCGACCTGGTCTTCTCCTCCCCTCTGGCCTCTACTCCAATGCTGTAACGGAATGTTCTTCTCTGTCCTTCCTCATTACACGTCCTTAGCTTTTGTCCAGAGGTATGAAAATGTTCAGGGAATAATCGGTCGGAGATCCCATCTCATGACCTTTGGGATGCCATTACAGATGCTCTAACACTGAGTCATGAAGTCACTATAGCTGGAACTGATCAATTACCAGGTCTAGTTATATATACCTGTTGAAGGGCGCATATAAGCAACAAGTTAGACCAGTGGATTGAGGAAAAACGCCTGGACAAAAAAGGTCGTAGTGTTCTTGCTAATTAGATAGTCCTAAGCAAAGAAGTGTTCGAATACGTTTGAAACCATGCCGTTAAGCCTGCTATTGATTACGACATGAGCGCAGGCACAAAACGCCCACAGCATAAGCATAAGCACGTACATGCGCAGAATGGACAGTTGCTTTATTTTTGGTTCATAATTCTTCGACACAGTAAAACAAGATGGCGGACTTTCGCCTATGCTTATGCTTATGTTTATGCTTACAGCGTTCTCACTTGTCAGTCACTACGACTGTGCTTATACTTATGCTTGTGTTTATGTCGTAGTGAAAACCAGGCTTTAGTTAACAACATTCCAGCTGAAAACTGTGTTCGATCAATAAATGAAGGTAACTCTCCAGAAGCAGGAGGGGACGTCTCTTTCAGAGTCCCTTGATTAATTATGCACGCTTTTCTTGACGCTCTAGGTGTTGGTGACCACATTCACAACTTTGTTTACCGCTTTGCTCCGTGGCACGACCTCGGATGCTGGCGTGACACGGGTGATGGTCGTACCATGACTCTGCTGGCTAACTTCCGAGGAAAAATCGATTGGTTTCATATGGAAAAGACAGGTAAGTATGAGTAGCAACTAGCAACAGCCTATCCAAACCGAGCGTAAGACTGGACACGAGTCTGTATCAATGGCCGAATATGGGGCGATCCTTGATGACCTCATTGTTTACATTTTGCCTCATTAGCATATAACTTTGCGTCGAGAGGGGATCAAGATCGATATAAATTGACTTCAAAAATATAATGAGCTTATGAAACTTAACACATGGTGAACATTTTTAGCTCCTTAGGTGTAAAATTTGAGGGACATATTGGCTTTCAAAAACTGCACAATTGCTATGTGGTAAAAGCGCTAATGGCCCATACATTCTTTGTAGAATTTCATGTTTTTAAACCCGCGTTGCATAAAAAGTATTTAATACATCTTTCTCAAATACACTGGGACAATTACAGTTTTCTTGTTATGATCTTTCAATGTTTAGAACTGTTTTTTTTTTGTAGCTCGATCTGAAACTAGATCGCCTATGCTAATGAAGAGGTTATTGTAAACAAAGACTCACCTTTCATTCGCTCCTTTAGTTAGTGCGCATGCCTTCTGCACTTAACGTGTGAGCCAGAGTTTTATAAACTCTCTCAAATTTTCTCAAGACCATAAGAGAAAGTCACCAGTGCGACTGAACTACGCATATTTACTATATCGCTGGTTCCGTGAGCGAACAAGATGAACTAAATCCAGCACTGTGATTGGCTACCAGAGCAGGTAAGATGGCGCTGTCCAAGCTTGTTAGATCGAGATGGCTGGATATTGGCCTCGTATTGGTCGACTCCGTCTCGGCCCAAAAACACGCAAAACAAAAATAAGAACTTAGCCAATATCCAGCCATCTTGATCGGACAAGCGTGGTCAATAACTCATACATATTTTGTTCAGTCGAGATGTGTTATGAAGCTTCAAAAAAGGCCAAGAAGAAGTACTTCGCCATTCAGTTTTTTGGCGAGTGTTGGGTGTCGGACACGGAGTCTTACAAGGCACATGGTCCATCCACCAACTGCTGGAATGGTGTCGGAAGAGATTACGACAACTACGTCTACGAGGCGCTTTGGTAAATACAGGTAGGACAGGATATCTTTAAACACGTTTAGCCGGTAAAGCAAGCATTTCGTCCTTATGGCCAATGACGTTTTCTATCTTAAAACCTGCGCTTGAAAGTTAAATCATTCTGAAATAACAAATAGAAATAAAAACAATTAGCGCTCATGCACAGCCATTGTTCTGAAATGGAACCTTTGGTGACGTTCTCGTTGCCGTGGCCTTCGTGGCTTGTTTAAGCCGTTGATCGGGCTGGAGACATTCGTATGAAATTCACCGGGGTGATCGTTAGAATTTTCAAAAGAACTCCTAGGATTAAAGTACCAAAATCTACACCAAGATATTGTTGATAGTAACTCAGGTCATCCTTCAATCCTACAGGTCATGGGAGAGACGACTGCTCAATGCGACCAGGCCGTGTAGGTTGTTACTGAACTCAAAACAGCTGTAGCTTAACCATATGACAAGCCATGCCTTAAATAAATTATACTAGTACTGAGGTCTCCGTGCATTTTTTTTTTCAGTTCTTAGTTTCAATTCAGTCCATTGAAAACTGGTCTACGATACGTCTTGATCGGTTTCATTAGGTTACGATAGGTTCCTTTAGGGGTTCGATATTTGAGATACGATCCCAAAAGAGGACCGAATTGCTCTTTCAAAGCATTACATTGAAGGGAACAAAATCCAGTGAGAGTAACAGACTCACCATGCCATTGACCGTTTATCACGGGTAAATTGTAGAGTTTATCTCTCTATAAACCTGGGATATTTCTGCAAGAGCCGATAGCTCTTCTGAAAGTCGTTTCTGCACACATTTCGTACGCGTATAACACCATCCTGAAGGAAAGACATGTAGATAGCCTCTGGGCCCATTCTTCTATTAAAAGTTTGGCGGTGAAACAAAATGGCAACGTTTTTGGTACTATTTTCCAGATTACGTCGGAGCACAGAAAATCGAGGATTTAGCCAAATCCAAACGTTTTTTCACGGAAGTATTTCGCATAACAAGTAGATTTGTTTTAGCGAAAAAAAGGAAGAAAAATTGAGGGGGGGGGGGGGGCAGGGGGCATTGAAGTTCCCCGGATACGAAACCGAAATTCGCCATTGCGTAAAAAGCTGAAAAGTTTCAATTTTATTATGAAAAACCAAAAC
>Ga0126339_10004473_pt1 | contig 10337 bp, 6 predicted proteins | sample OrbTmetagenome_2_FD_92532 | JGI IMG/M metagenome (GOLD analysis project Ga0126339, IMG submission 92532) | Coral microbial communities from Petempiche,Puerto Morelos, Mexico - Orbicella T R C metagenome | ecosystem: Host-associated > Invertebrates > Cnidaria > Coral | place: Petempiche,Puerto...
TCACGAGATAACAAAGAAGACAAGCGAACTGTCTGATGAGATGAAGAAATATTACGACTTCATAAAGTTGACTCCAGGCACGGCATTTGTTTATTACTGGGGTAATATTCCCGCCGTGGATCTGATAAATTTTCCCCTGAACGAAGGTTGTGAGTATTCCAAACCGTTCTCAGCCCTTGTTTGTGGCGTTGGTGATCCTCGAAATGTCGTGCTGTCCATCTCGCAACTTCCTGAAGCTTATCAAGAAGAGCTCACCTTTGTTTTGAACGACATCTGCGCTTGCACCCTCGCCAGGACGGTTCTTTTACTGTATCTGCTATTCAAAGGTTAGTTTGCAAAGACCAACTACCTCTCGTGTTAATTTGAAGCGGCCATGTTTCAACCATTTTCAGAAATTGTCTTCAAAGGGTGTCTGGAAAACCCGAATAGCGAATAGCGAATAGTCGCGAACAGTGAATAGCGAATAGTCCCGAATAGTGCGAATAGTCCCCAATAGTGCGAATAGTGGCGAACGGTCGCGAAAAGTGGCGAATAGTGACGAGTAGTCGTCAATAGTCGCCGCTTTAGATCTAATATCCAGCGTTAATTAATTATCCAAATAACAAACAGAATTTCAGTGAATTTATTACCTTTTCTTCTCCGAACTCAGGCTAGTAGGCTGTCCATCGCCGACATTATGAAAACAGAAAACACAAGGACAACCTAATAAAGACGTATTTACGCTTTTGCAGCGGTTAAAACAGAAGAAATTACGTTTAGAAACATTTTTTATCCTGGTAAGCGTCTGTGCTTTTTAGCGGGAAAATCCCATCCTAAGTTGCTACGAAGTTGACTGCGAGATGCTGGGTACCCTATTTGCTACTATTTTCCACTATTTGCCACTGTTTGCCACTATTCGCCACTATTCGAGACTGTTCGCCACTATTCGCTCTATTCGTACTATTCGCTATTCGCTATTCGGGACTATTCGCTGTTCGCTATTCGCGATTATTCGCTATTCGCTATTCGGGTTTTCCAGACACCCGTCTTCAAATGAATTGGTTCTGCAATAATTAATTATTTAGGAATTCGCTGCGCCGAAGTCCATGTGATTTTTATAAGTGTAGGTAATCACATGATTTCGTGTGCAATTTGAAATAAAAAAGCACGGTTAAATTTTCAAAGATTAACAAAATTGCATGACTCCATAAGGCGTGTGAAATTTGTAGTCTTACAAGTTAATGCGGTTACCTTTTTTACGTACGACAATGTCTGAAAGTCTTCGGCACTCTTAGGTGATCTCCGGAAATGCCTGGAAGAGTGCGGGTGGCTGTGGAATTTTGCTCAAAAAATGTTGGGAGCGATATTCTTCAATCTTCGGAAGGGTACGAGCGATCTTCGGAAGTGCTTGGAAAACGTCTTTAGTTATCTTTAGTATCTTCGGAAGGCTTCGGGTGAACTTTGACCATCTTCGAATATCTCGGATTACCGTCGGTTGTCTTCGGGATATCTTCGGATATCTTTGTTGTTATTTGCACAGGTGTTACACTTGAACTGCTCTGCTCGTAGCCAATCAGAATGAAGTAATTTTGCAAGTGTATTATTAAAGAAAAAGTTAATTGATAAAAACTTCGTGTTTACGGGCACAATAATTTGACCATCACCTCGGCATCGGTCCCGCTCCCATCCCCTTAATTCTCTACTTATTTCCCACTTTTTCCTAGTTGAACGCAATATAGCAGAATCTATTTGTTAATTATTTCACTAAAATAATCCATTTTATTACTCAGTATTTTAAAGAGGAAATCAGTTTCTACAGAACAGCTTAGGAAAAAATATTTTTTTTTTACTGCTACCCTGATCCACTTTCTAAATCCCTTATTGTAAAAGGTGGGGAACAAGTCGCAAGTTCCGTGACGCAGATCTGGTATTCACTGCGACTCAGTGGAAAAGACCAGCAGCTTGTTATCCGCACACTTCAAGAACTGATCCAGGCATCTAACCTTGAAGAGCTGACAAGAGGCGCGATGAAGATGAACCAAGACCAGTTCCAAAAACTTGGAAAGGTGTGGCGTACTTGGCTTGATCTTAGTTCTCGCTCAGGAGACTGGATTACAGAGGCCCGACGCAGGCGCTTTGATAGTTATGATGCTAAGATCGGAATGAAGCTGTACTTAGAAGAAATCCCAAAGCAACATAAGAAATCCGCATCTGACTGGTTTGCAAACGGGATTCTGTTACCCAGAGAATCTAGAAGCGCGCTTCCTCATGAGAACTTTACCCTCACAGGTTCAGACTTCCAAATCAGTCGCAATATGGGTGCTTTCTCTTATATCCTTCAGTCAAGTGTTAATCCATTCACATGTTGGGACTACAAAGACGTCCAACAACTGAGTCAGTCTGCTTCAATTCTTAAGATGTACAGCGATTATGTGAGTCTCGTTCTTAAGAAATGCGCCTTAAACATGGCCACGGGACAGGTGACGTTCCAGTTCCTGTTGTGCAACTGCTTGGAGATGGTTCCGTTTCTTCCCCCAGATCGGAAGTACGACCGAGTGACCACATCCAACATTGCTGACTATGTGCCACTGGCCAATCTACTGGACATGTACAAGCCACTGCTAAACCCCAGTAACCCTTCCTCAGTCATTGTCACCGAGTTCCAGAATTGGATTCAATTTACAAATTTGATGGAAGAGGCAAAGATACGTGCTCACAACATGGTTCCCGGCGATAGCTTTCGCAGAAAAGTCTTTGAAGACACCAAAAATTGGGCAATTGCGAATTCTACCGCGAGGCAAGCTTTCGCGGAATACCACGACCACAGTGAAGAGTTTATCATGTTCCTCCGCGCTGCTTTGCTGATCTCTGAAGCGGCGCACGAGCGCAAGCACAAGCGCACGTGGAAATCAGTAGCTGAGTATAATGGGTTGATTGCACGCAACTTCCTTCGCTGCCAAAATCGAGTCTTTCCCGCCAAGTGGCTGCTGAATTGCCGTAGAGTCACCATGTTGAATGGATATGAGAGAGCTGTGGAATGGATTGTCAAATCACGCTAACGAGATATACGCGAACGATTCCGAAAAACAACAAACAATGATCATCATTTTCCTCGGACATACAGGACTTAAACTGCATTGAATATTAGACAGGACCTAAGTGTAAGATAAAAAAGCCCAGTACTTAAGTTCTTTCAGCACATTTTTTTTATTTTGTATCCACGCCGGTCCGTTTTTTGCCTTTTTATTGTTGGAGTATTTATAATATAGCGAGTGCTATTGTGTTAGTTGGCAAAGTTTTGAATATTGACAATTAACTTTTTAGGCCCCAGATACTGAAATAATGTGATAAAGGCGTCTCTGAGGAAATGATTTCGATAGAGGAGGGTGGTACGTTTCTATAGTCGCACAGAAATTTAAAAATAACGCCATTTACTTATGACCTGCGAAAAATTATTCTACCGCTATTGAGGGTTCTTTCATATTTTCCAAGGATGATAACAATATGTTCCCAGAGAATCAATAATGAATCGATACCTATAAATGGAACTCCTCAATCCAAACACTGTTATGCAAGTGAATGCCGTACCAATGGATTGTGAGTCCATATTAACTTTTTAATAGTTCGCTGACAACCTATACGGCCAATTCTTCCTCCTTTTTGACCTTACGTCAGGCCTCAAGTCTCCCAAGTGATACCCTTGCGGTAGTTGGATTATATTGCTTTCCTATACAAAAGTTATACGCATTTATGCCATGCACCCCAAAGGTAATGTGTTTTTCCTAGCTGTTTTGGTCTGAAATCAATAGGTTCTTTTTTTTCCATTTTGGTATAAACTTAAACAGACCTAAGTTGTTAAACAATTATGGCAATTTTTTTGCGGTTTAAGGAGATTTTCCGTGACTTATCAAGATACGATTGGGGTATTCCTAAGGCTAGTTTATCCGGCTGTACGGTGTACTTAGCTTAGCGTATGTAGCCCTCTTTCACTGGGCTTTTTATATTCAAACACAAACAATTAGCAACCAAAAAATAACATTGGATACTAAAAGCACTTAATGATTAACGTGCATGGAATGGAGTGGAGTTGAGAGGAGTGTCGGGTTATCACATGAGGCCGAGTAAAATTAGAGATTATTATTACATGTGCTTTCGGAAGTTGCAGAAAATTTCTGAGTCGCGCAGTAGGGGTCAATAAACTTTAATACGTACAAATCAGCTCTTTAGGCAAAATCAAGCCTGTTTTTAATGTTTTGAAGACGGGAGATGATCGATACTGGACAGAGCCATTCGTATTTTTTTTTTCGGTCAGTTTTCTACTTTTCCACTTCATGAAAACATTATCCTAGTGTTTTTAGCTTTTGCTTAGTGCTTGCATTGCGCCCATTTGTTACTTGTTACTTCTTTAATCAGTTCATCAATTTTTTCGATAAGAGATCAGTGTTAGATCAGCTCCATGGAAATAAAACGACCAACCCCCACCCCCCCCCCCACCCCACAAATAACGGAATTTATGAAATGGCATGTAATTTACAAACAAAGCACTGCAGCTCTGTCTGAAGCAACAAGAAAGAAAAGCTATACAAAGAGAAACCATCCCTTTCTCAATTTTTCTGCATTTTATTTAAAACCAACAAACGTAAGAAATTTGCAGAGCACATCAGAGTATCAAAGAAACAGCTCGTTATATAATCAATGTCCCATTATAAGCGTTTATGCAGGAATGGATGTTTTGTTTCGGGAGTTAAGCCTGGGGTTTAGGAACTTCTTCAAAAAGATCCGGGACACTGAATTCCAGCCTGTTTTGGCGTCATAATGTCCACTGTATCCGGCACAATTTCCGACCCAGAATCCCACGCGCACCTTGCCTTTGTCGATGTTGTTGCAGTGGCCCTCAATATGGCGGACACGATGGGGATTCAGATTAGCACCTCCTCTCCACAAGTAGACAATACCATCAATTGGAAGGGGGCCTGAACATTCAGCACCGTTGAAAGTGAAATACCAGCGTAAGCAGCAGTCGTCACAGTTGTAGACTCTAAACTCACCCGTCCAGTAAACATGGAGGGAAGTGTCAGAGAAGTTCTTGGTGAACAAACATTCCTAAACAGAATGGAAAGACAATAGAAATGAAAGGAATCAGTAACTGATCATGTAACAACAACAATCGAAAAATTATTTATGGGTAGGGTAATAGGAAGTGAAATCACTTAACACGACCTCAACCACCACGAAAATGCAATTGAAACACAGAGGAAGAATGTGATTGTGTTCTTATTGCCAGTGTATTGCTATTTCGTTTAATTTCCACATAAATCCTTCTGTTTTGCAATATGATTAGCTATCACAAAGAAATGGCTGAGAAAGCAGGTGTTTGTTATGATCTGTTATAAAAAAACAAAGTTTTTTTTGTATTCTACAAAAATCAATCACCTTGATCAGACCGTTATCTTTTCCATGCACACTCTTTCCAGTTCCTATAAGACATCACACCAGGAGTTCCATTGGTTCCACTTGTTCCACTCTCTCCACGCTGCCCTTTTTGGCCGGGAGGGCCCTGGACTCCAGTTTCTCCTTTGGTGCCATTCTTTCCATTGATACCAGGAGTTCCTGGAGGTCCCCTGGGTCCAGTCTTTCCTGGGCTGCCCTTGTCACCTTTGGCTCCGTCCCGGCCATCACGGCCATCACGGCCATCACGACCTGGTGCCCAGGAATCCCAGGCTTGCCGTGCATACCAGGAATACCACGAGAACAGAAAGGAGGTTGCTGTATTGGAATGAGAAAAACGTTATTCAATTCAATCAATCAATATATTTAACGTGGTCGGTACGCTTAGCTAAAAAGCTAGTTTACAGGTACGCCACGAAAAAATTAAAAAAAAAAAAAAAAACAGAAAAAAAAAATTATAAGAGCCTTATGAAGGTATATAAATTTATGAGTTATTCAGGATATTTTAAAATGTTTGATCAACCATGTCTTTATATGCGTTTTAACGGCTGCGCAAATTGAACGGTATCATGGATATCTAATGCCAATGCAAGAAATCATACGAAATCTGTTGGTACGTATTTCAGTTAATTTTTTATTAGTCACAAAAAATTATTTCCACTCATCGGGGCTTAAATTTTAGGCTTTTTCTAGCTTTTAATATTTATGCTACTTAATTTTTGTTTGTATTAGAATCAGGTCCTTCAATTTACCGTTGGTTTGTTCGCAATATTTTACAACTGTTAAAACGAAGAAATGAAACACTGTCGTAATCAAGAAGAGCCCTGAATGTTTGCGCGGTTCAACTGGTTTAGTCAAAGCTATAAATAGGGCAGCTTGGACGCATCTGTAATGCCCAAAGTTAAATCAATATTTGCAAAGAAATCTCAGTGCTAGTTTTGAAAGGAACAGTACGCATTTTTTTCCTCATGTAGGTGCTTTTTGTACTTGGGCAAACAATAACGCAGGTGGATGTTTTCCAATTTTTAGAGCGAACTCACGACATAAGTTTTAAATTTGAGAAATCCCGGCCAAGTAGAGAAATGTATAAAGCCATATATAAACTATAGAGAAGGTATTATACTTGCGACCTATTTCTATTTGAATTTTAGAGTTTCGACAAAACTTCCCTAATTTGCAAAGAGACGTGAATTTTTTTGGTGGCATTACAATATTGATAAACTATTTAATTTAGTCGGCAGGAGCAGGGAATCGAAATTACAGGAAAATACCATATATCTAAGCTCGAAGGATTACTTTTCTGTTCCAAGCACCTGTTGAACAAGTCGCTGTAACGCAATGATAAGTAAGTTACGTGTGGAGTTGAGATTTTAGCTTTTGTGTCGACTTTGGTTCGTGTTCGGACCAGTTTACTGTTGACCATGAGTCGAGCTGTTTCAATAGTGCAGTACATCACTAATAATGTTGATGACAGTTGTTTTTTTGCTTTTATCCAAGAAGAAAAATACGATTTTAACTTCCTGTTACGTTGCATCAAACAAATATCACGTTTTCTCTCAGACTTAAGATTGTGCGGAGTTTTTGTCGAATGGACCTTGCAGTGTTTTCTAAACAGTGACAGTGAGAGCGATATGATAACTTTTTACCCTTAGCGATTCGTCGATCACGAATCTTCTTCTTGAAGACCAAAAGAAGAGCAATGACCAGTTTTGTGTTTCTGAACGCTTTGAGTTAAGACCTCTTTGGTTATGTTACTGACAATCTTGACCTGTTTGTCAAAAAGAAAAATAGTCTCACGCAAACATTTTCTGCACACTACTGTCCTTTATTTATATTACACAACTGTTTGTGAAAGCGAATCTTTTCGCGAATAACTACGAATATTTCAATGGTAAGGACTCTATGTTAACCCAGAGAACGTTTTTATTTCTGGAATTGCCGTTTCTATAAATTATTTGTAGTGCATGTTTCGTAAATTAAATAACCGAAACGATGTATCTCTCAAATAAACATCAAACATCAAAATTTTGATGAAATTTTGTACTTGACCTGGGGTCCAATAAAAAGTTATCGGATGGGTGAGTTGGGCGCAAATCAAAGCTGTTTTACCATCTTTCTCGTTCTTTTGCCTGAAGTTTAAATGTGCTCACCACAATAATGAATCTTTGAGACAGTGCATGAAAGTGTTTCATATGCTGATAATTATCAACAACATTGTTCGCCTATAGTAATATCCGTAGCTGTTTCTTTACAGTAGTTCCTCTCTTTCCTGTAACCGCTGAATGTGCATTACTAATTCCAATAGTCACACACTCAACACATTCCTCTCATTAGTTTTTTACGCGTCTTTTATCATCTTGATTAAAAAAGTAAAATTTGGTAGACTCATTCGCACAGTGAGTGCGTGTTAATACGTAACATTGACCTGACAATGTGTCATAATATGGCATTAATATTCTTTTTTTTCTTTTTTGAAATTCTTAACAATTTGTTTGGAAGGAAACCACAATTTGCTCTGATGCGCATCACTGATAAGTTAAACCGGCCATGGCTGGGCAAAATTAGATACAGTTAATCACTGGTCAGTTAGTCAATTAACGTAAGGGGTTTCTTGCTCAGTACTATTCAAAGGCAACTGACAATAGTATTATTTTTTGATTTAGGCTTCAAACAATTAACGTAGAGATGAAATTATTCGCTTGTGTTGATGTAATGTCGTCGGCTGTGTATATCTTTTGCCGTTTGTGCTTGTCAGAAACAGACTCTTCCCTTGAAATAAAAAAGACCATTCGCAAAAGTGACACCTAATAAATTGAAAGGTATCTTTCTACTAAATGTATGTAGAACTGAGAGACTTCTTTGTTTCTTGTATTGTTTTTTTTTAGAATTCGTGGTAACGATGTAAACGCGAGTTCTGTTGAATAGCGCATTTGACTAATCCGTGCATTCTCTGACAGAAACAATTATAATTTAAAGCTAACACTTTGTCGGCAACCATCTTTTAATATCTCTGTGTATACTTTTGATGGGTTGAAGAATCTTGTCTAGCTCATATCTGAGAGTATAAAGCGGCCACATTAGCCAGTAGTCAAGGACTTTTGCATCTGTCTTTTGCATCAATGAATTATCATTCGTACATTTAAAGCCTCTAAATTAATATAACAAATTGACCAAGTTTTACAAACGAGTTCCACTAATTTTGCAAAACAGCATTTCCACTGCAATGTAATTAATGCTTTCAGTCAGAGTCTCGCAAAAATTCTATAGCCAAGAGAATGGAAAGCGAGTCATCTTTTTTTTTTTTTTTTCATCTGAGATAGCCGGTAGCAAAGTCAAAGGCCCCTGAACCGAATAATCGATGGCCAAACAAAGCCCTTGTGCCCCAGTTTGAATTTGGAGCCCTGACAAATCTGTTTTCTTAATTAGTACCTAAAACTTTTGGATTTCTAGCTATTTATTTACTTGACTCTGTTACTTCGGCCTGAACAGTAGCTCGCTAAAACTGAGTAATTAATTGAATTGAATATTCGAAATGACGCGGGTGAAAATCACATTAGTAGGCAAATGTGTGGAGTAAATATCGAAAAATAAAATCCTTCTTTTATACAGCACTTACTAGACTGAAAATATAAACTTGCGATAATAGCGAAGCGAAAAGAAAAAAACTATAACTTTGGAATATAAATTAACATGACATGGGACGAAGAAATATTTATAAACGTAACCGGAGGAAATGTCTTTTCGTAGTTATCCAACAGTTTACTAAAACTAACTTTTAGCTACCATCTCTCCCTCGCCAAAATCCTGTTCATCATTTTCTGCTTCTTTAACTCTGAAAGCGAAACAATTGATTGTTTTTAAATTAATAAAGCCATTGGTATCCTGGCACCTCAAGAGTAACCGCTCTCTTCTACTTTTAAGAATTTGAATTAAAATTTAAATTAAATCAGTTCTGTTTTTTCTACACTTAAATGGCGTAAGGCGATTTTTGCAACAGATGCGATTTGTATAATTCTCTCAACAGTGACAATTAGGTGCAGTCTTGTAAGTCATCTTAGTAAAATAAATTGGAAGCTAAGTTGCGCGGTTCTGTTACATAGACAAGGCTCAGAATTTCATGTTCCAGAGAAATGTCGTTGCTTCATATTTATGAATTGTGGAAGACTATTCGGCTACGATAACCGTGTAATGCCGACAGAAAGTTCATGATTCGTTTGTCAAAGATGTGCGCTATCAAGGCACGCTATGTGAAAGAAAAGTGTGCTGCGAACTGGCGTTAACTGACTCTTTAACTGGAGTAAAATCACACACCTTATTTGTAAGCTTGGGTTTCTCGCCGAAAGTTGTAATCGATTCGCTTAACGCGAAAGAGGAGAAAGGAATGCCAGGGGTCTTAATATTCCTTGTTTCCGAAAATTTGCGCATTTTTATATCGACACAAAACGTAACGGACTTTTGCAACATAATGCAAAACATAGCAAGGAATTAAGGATGTACCACTCGATATTTTAATTTGAATGAATAATCAACATCCACAGTTATGAAAACAGATATCGTCAACTATGATTTACTAAATGCTATCGATATTTTCAAATCCTCATGAACTCAAAACAATAATTTTAGCAGTCATTCATCGTCTTGCATGAATAATGACTATGACAAATTTAGCTTTGAGAGTCGCTACAATTTTTTCAAGGCGAAACAAGAATAATTTTAAGATAGTTTAAGCTTAGCGCAGGAAAGTATTGTCCACTCGATTCCGGTTACAAAATAAAAAATAACACTTAACAGATCGTGCACAACACTAAAAACACGTTAAATCCCAAGAATATGGCGTGAAGATTAACGACATATTTTTTGTGATTTTCGCAAAAATCTCCAGGTAACTTAAATCTAATGACAAAATGAAA
>Ga0126339_10004474_pt1 | contig 10336 bp, 8 predicted proteins | sample OrbTmetagenome_2_FD_92532 | JGI IMG/M metagenome (GOLD analysis project Ga0126339, IMG submission 92532) | Coral microbial communities from Petempiche,Puerto Morelos, Mexico - Orbicella T R C metagenome | ecosystem: Host-associated > Invertebrates > Cnidaria > Coral | place: Petempiche,Puerto...
TGGCTTGGATACCGAGGGCAACCTCTTTCCACGCATGACACTTATAAATTAATTGATGCATGTAAGAAAATTAATGAGTTATTTCTTTCCATCACTTTTAATCAAGTACTGAACGGTCACACCATTATTATTCAATTTAGCGCCCTCCTGCCAGCATACGCCCCTTTGCAATAAGCTTCCTCTATCGCGTAAGTTATATTCAAGAATAGATTGATCACATTACTGAATTGCATAGTTTGCTTTTCCACACTTAGATGTGTGTTATAAAACTCTGATACTACGCGGGTGGTGATTAGCCAAATTAGCGTGCCTTATTCTACTGTATGTTCCGCTAAGATTTCTACTGGTTTATTATAGTTTAATGACAAAGAATCGATTATGTGCTCACGTACATGAACATTGGCTCAAATGAAAGTATGACGGATTACATGCAGCCCCCAGTGATTTTTGGGATTTGAACTGAAATCTCTGAGGGACCTTGAAATGCTGGAGCTTGTACCTGTCGAATCCAATCCACGCCATCGCGAGGCCCCTTGTAACCAACGAGGGCCCACGAGGCTCGATTCCCAGGGGGTCTTGGATGCTTGGCTCCGAGGCTTAACAGCTGCAGATTGGCGCCCATCTTATCCTCTTCACTTGCATTGTTTCCGAAGGTTGCCTCGTCCATCACAGCAATTAGAACAATGACATTTTCTTGAAGACCGTCAATGTACGCACCTAGCTCATCGTCGGCTGTTGATGAAGCATACGCGTCGAATACCACAGAATCAATGAAGCGCCCTCCTCTGTTTAACACCACTACATTGTATCCACGACCCGGCTGAACAAAAAGGAAAAGCAGCTGTCACATAACATGATGCAGAGAGCGCATTATATAACTTTCATTTACTTGAATGTGCTTATGATTCACGATGCTTGTTCTTATACGTGGACCAGACTGCGGCTTTCCTAACCTCCCCCATTCCAATTTTCTCTTCATGATTAAAGAGAGTTTTAAACATTGCTTTGCAGTTATATTTTGTTTTTCTGCCACTCCTGCGTGTTTGAATTTTTTTCGCGAAATTCCCCTCCCCTCGTCCCCCTCCCCCACCACCCGACCGTTCCAGCGCTATTTTCCTTTCCCAAGAAGGTGAGGAGCCCAAAAAAGTGAAAATGAAAGTTGAGTAGAGGACTGAGTGGAGATGAATACCCCGCCACCTAAGCTTTTACGCGCCTCGTTGTTGATGAGCGGACAAGATGAACCAAACCCTGCGCTATGATTGGCTATCCGAGCAGGCAAGATGACCCTATCTTGTCCTCTCGGATTACCCACTATGTCCCACAAGAAAATAGTGTTCTTTCTCCATATAATAAATCCTTTATTAACCAGGCTTGTTTGGCCAAGATGACTAGATGGTGACCTGGTTATATTTTTGCGTGTTTTATGGACCTCGACTCCGTCTCGATCCATAAACACCCATAAAAGGAAGTAGGCCAATATCCAACCTTCCTGACCTCACGCTTGGTCAATGACCCATATTCATTGACCAAGCGCTAGTGACCACCCACCCTCCCCACTCCCCGGATAAAATTAAGGTGCCTGTATTATACTCACGTTTACAATTTTTTCCACACTGTCCACCTTGATTGAGGCATTGTTTCCGATGCAATTTCCGTTAGAGGGGTCGCTATAACCCCCAGAACAGACGTGTACATCGATGTACCCTATTGAAAAGGCAACATGTGCTCAGTTAAATTGTGAAACTTGCATGTACCAGTTGGAGAGTCTAGACGGCGTTTAATTTTCAGCTTGGGAATGACGCCTTTGTAACTACAGTCGAACCTCCGGTTGCGAACACCTCTCGTAAGCGTCCACGACCACTGTTAGAGCTAAGTTGAAACCAAATCGCATTCCTGGCTAGTAAAAAAGATGGAAATTTCTCGATAGGAAGTACAGGATTTTTTTCTCGAAATAGTGACGTTTCGCATGAATAAGACATTTCAAACATGGGGTAAGTCTCTGCAGTGATCATGCGTAGCATTTTCGTTTGCGGTCTCTTGCATCATTGTACCTAGGCTTGGCATTTTGGATGGTCGCTCACGGGAGGTTCGACTGTATTTACTAATCGCTGCATGAGAAATCTCCGAAAATTTAACTGATATCAGAGATTGGGTAATAGGGGCGTAGCTAGGGGGGGGGGTGTCCTGGGGTGCCCGTGACCCCCTTTTGTATGCCTTTTTTTAAGCAAGCAACCTACTACAGGTACCGAAAACGACATGACAATCTGGTGAGTAGCCCTACTTTGACACAGTGTGACCCCCCCCCCCGTCCTACCCTCCCTTTGGAAAATTCTCACTACGACACTGAGTACCTCAGCCAGATCTTCAAATGAAAGACTCTCCCACCTACCTATAATGTAATGATCAGGAGCCATGTGATCCAATAACTTTAGTTCATTATAAACAGTGGAACCCCGTTAAGAACGGTGCCTACTAAATACGAAGGTTTTTGGGCTATTGAAGTCCACAAAGAAAAATGGGGGCAGTCACTCATTTTCTCGAGATAATTAGCCTTGAATCTCAACAAAAATGCTGACATCAGCATTTTTAAACTACATGGCAAATAGTAACAAAAACTAACGGCTAGCTTCTAAATTTACTAAATGGGTATTTGACAAGATCAGCCAAGGTTTTTTTAACAAGCTTACCATCGTTTACAGAAAAGGAAGACAATTCTCTTGCTTGTCATGATAGCTTTATTTCTTGATCAAAATGATCTTCGAGAGGTTTTCAAACGTTACCCAACATTTTTTCTAGGAGGGACTTATTTCCCCACACTGATTCAGCCGTCTCATTTTTGTCTCACTGACACGCCACACCGAATATGAATTATTTTACTCTTACTTATTGTCACGTGTTTTATACATGAGCCTCTAGCTCGGATATGGAGAGCAACCTCGACGCTTTGGACACTAATAAATTGATTTGTTGGTTGACAAACATAGTGCACAAGACTCAGTCAGGGTGAACTAAATAATAAATTACTCAACTGAAGCAATGGAAAATTTATTTCTGTGAAAGAACACCACTTTACACCTTGTTTAAAGTTTAAAACTGCTACAGTGTTTCAGTGATGCAGATATGACTGTGATCATAACTAACAAACTGACATCGTTATCTTCGTTAAAGATGTCACCTCTAAAGTTAATTGTTTCACATTTTAATTTAAGAGTTCCTTCTTTGCTTCATTTGTTTAAGATATGATGAAATGGCTTAGGGATGTCATTTACACCTGTAAAAGAATTTTATTCTATACGTTTAGGCCTTTCGTCCACGCCTACACGATAGTAACGATTATTGCAAAATTATGCTCTCCTTATACACTCTCTCGATGGTCGGTTTAATTTGTAAAAGGACACTGACTTTCTCCGTTTTTCTATCTTCGCGTGAACAGTGTGAACGTGTTCATTTGTAAACGCTGACGTCACAACACGCTCAGTGCAGATTTTAACGTCAGTCTTGTACCGAAGTGCCCTCGTCAGATAGATCGTTTTCATGGTTGGTTCTATCGTTTTGGTGTTGAAAGATGCGTTAGCTATCACCAGACTCGTGTAGACAAAGACAGTTTTATCGTTTTACAGACGTAAATGCACATGTGAGGATTTGGCCTATAAATATGTACTACTGCCTTGCAGCTAGAGCAGTTTCGCATTGAGTGTCATAAAACCAAAACCAATAATCACTGTGGCCAATCACAGTTACACAGACAATCCAGTGAACCAATCAAAACTCGAATGCATGTAGCTGACGCAAAGCGCGGGAAAACGTGTGCGAACGAATCACGATTGGTTTTGGTTTTACTCCTGATTGGATGGCAAAGTGGCGCGAGTTTTTTGAATCGATCGTGTGGTGTAGGAATGCAAAACCAGAGCAGATGCGAATAACTTTCGACACTCAAGTGAAAACCACTCTATGCAGGTTTTTTTCAACAATGGTGTTAAGATTGACACCTTAGTCACTTCTTTAAACTTTAATTAGTTTATAAGAAAACTGTTTTTCGGTCATTAAAGGCAAGCCCTAGCTTTACCTGAAATCTAACTCAGTTCATTCCAAGTTCTTAAATAGCTGGCTAATTTAAAGTGCTAATTTGACCAGTACAGAGAAAAAAAACAGACTTTCAAGTCTAATAAACGATGCCAACGCAACCTTAAGTTTACAAGCCGATTGGCCATGATGTTGTCGTAATAAAAGTTTATTGGTAGATAACAGTGCATAATAATGCTTTGCAAAGAACTGTTACTGTGCCATTCGAAAAAGTTTTAACCAACATTAATTAGACAAGGTTTTTTTGTTTTTCCCATTGCTTAGCCCATGAAAAACTAGGTTGGAATGAAATTCGTGCGGTTTTTCGCATCGTTTATATCAGCCTCAATTTTAATAGTTTTGCAAACTTGTGTGGCTCTCCACTATTGGGACATTTACCATAGAAGGTTGACTTAAATATCAGACGGTATTACGTAGGACTTTTTCCGTGTGTACATAGCTTTATCTAAACACGAAGAGGGTTGGGGGAATTAGTTAGAGGTAGTTATGCAAACCCTCGACTACGTCTCGGTTTTGCATAACTTTCGAGAATTCTCCCAACCTTCCGAGTGTTTAGATAAGGCTACGTAAACACGGAAAAAGTGCTCTATAGCTTTTCTAAAATAATTCTTAAAAATACGCGCGAATCTAAAGCGTCACAACCGTGTTTGCACACTGTCATCTAAACACACCTATCCACCGATGAGAGTGGGTAGCAGCTAAGTTTTGTGATAAATTCAGTGTAATATTTAACAATTATTCCACGAGCGCGCATTGGATATGAAATGGTAAATAGCCAACGAGGAGTTGGCCATAACCAATCTCTATCCAACAAGCGCGAATGGAATAATTGACGACAACATTAATCTTTACTTTCTTTCATTTTTAAATTACATGATGTTTGGCCCGCGGATAACAAGTGCTAATCTTTACGCTTGAATACTTGAAAATTATAACTTACTTCTATTGAGTGCGGCCGGAACAAGTGGGAAATCACATGACATGCGCACGATTTGTAAACTTAGTTGAATAAAACTTTGAAAGCGAAGTTAGCGAGTCTGTTGAACGAAAATTACCGACAATCATTTAGAATTCAAAGAACGTCTACCAAATGAAGGAGATACAACCCTGGTCAGAAAGTTTGAAAAGCGTTCAGGTTTGAGTCATCGAGGAAGGCAGTAATTGTGCACATTGCAGTTGTAAAAGTTCTGCGGAAAACTTTGATCGCCATGTGACACAGACGTCGCGCTAAAATTATATTCTCGACAATAACTCTTTCAGCGTTCCCTTGCTGTGACTGCCTTGGCATTTGGAGCTGGATGTGTGAGCTGATTGCTGGCCAGTTTCAGAATCATGGACAGAAAATATCTTAGCGTCGGATTCATCTTCAGAATCTCTGAGGCCACCCTGATGGTTTTTCGTGGCTGGTAAAGAACCGGGCTGACTTCGGTTCAGCTCAAAATACTCAACTCCTTGAAGGGATTTTTGTAATGATAGAATTGTTGGCGTTAGATGGCGTTGATTCTCTCGTCCTCGTCTGCCAAAAAGAGACCGAGGTAAAACCAAGGTCGTCCTCTACAGCTGTGCGGGATTTTTGCTCTCGGCCGGTTCAAGTTCTTTCTTCTTCGCAGACGTGTAAAAACACTTCAGACAAACTTTCAGTTCTTCTTTTGACATTTCTTCTATCGGTTTCGAAAATTTGGTGCCACAGGGACTGAGCTAGGACTATAAAGCAATTCTGTAACATCAAGGTTAACATTGTTGTTGTTACATAATTTTTTCGACGATCATATTTGAAATTTTAGCGGAGCTTCGACGGCCCGAAGGTCCGCTAGGCGGAGCCCCATACTAACAGAAACCCGTAAATCGCTTTTCTCGTGGCAAAAATGGCTAGCGGCTATTACTCGTGGGCGCGTACGTATGATGACGACGGCGGCGGCGGCGACGACGACGTTGCACATCATGGCGGCCATACCCCAGCTAATAGAATATGCGGCCATAGTTAACAGCGCACATCGTTGATATTGAACATCCATTTTATCGTCAGTTGACACCGGGCAAAACAAGGTATACGCTGACCAGTATCACGTGGCCATATTGCGGGGCTCAAGTTTTGAGCTCAAGTACCGGCTTTTCTATTTGATCGCGAGCTCAAACCAGGTTAACTTACTGTAATCAGGGGTCCGTTTCTCGAAGGTCCCGAAAGGTTTTCGCACCCGGAAAGCCATAGCAAAATCTCAAACCTTATGATTACAGAGCTGTTTTATTAGCATATTCTCAATATGAACAGAGGTTCCCTTCATACCACAAGTTTCAGGCGCACAAACCTCTCTGTTTTTAGATACAGATTAACTAAAAATGGCTTTGCGGGCCCGAAAAGTTTTCGGGGCTTTTGAGAAACGGGCCCCAGGGCTGGGTTGTTCGGAACAGAGCCGGTTAATGCTAACCCAGGATTAGAAGCTAACCGAAGTACAAAGTTTTCCTGTTCAAAATGTTTTTCACTGTTTATGTTTTGTGTAGTTTGAGATTATTCAAACTCAGCACGCCAAACAGTATTAGCAGAAAATCTCGCCGCCAAGTTAAAAAAAAGAAAAAACTCAGATCAAATTTCTCACTTATCCTGGGTTAGTTTAATCAGGCTTTGAACAACCCGGCCCAGGAGCTCCGCTTAGGCTTGGCTAAATCCATATATATTGCAACTTTTTAGGGAAACTTAAGGGATTTTAGAATTTGATAACCGTACCCGTTAAAAAATCTCATCCCGAATTTTGTGGCTTCTTTTGTTGTTACTGAGACGGCCTTGTCCATAATTTCTTGTATTTCTTCTGTAAATAACTCACCGAATCTGCTTTTTTCATCCATTTTCCTTGTCGACGGAACTTGGCTTCCCGCGAAAAGTTTTATGCCGAGCGGCATTTGCCGCATTCATTTCCATATTAGGTCAAACGCAGGTATAATAAACGGTAGTGTAGAAGCTCTCGTAACCTTCTAATTCTATTTGTCGTCATTGCAACAGCTGTTATTGTTTTGGGGCTAGAACCATTGTTTCAGTTGTTTGTTTTATTGTCCTATCAAAGGGTTTCAAGCCATTGATGTGAGACCTTACGAGAGCTGCAACATGACCCTTAATAAAAAATTTTGATATAGCCTTTATTTGGAGCGAAATATATAAATAATAGCCTCCATTTGGCGCGGAAATATGCTCGGATAATTGTCCGCGGACATTATCTGTTCCAAGTTTTCCTAGAGCGTAGCTCGAGAAAAACTGTGAACTCCGAGAAACAGATAATGTCCAAGGACAAATATCCGAACATATTCACGTTTTCAGTTTTCACGCTAAATGAAGGCCATTGTGTTTATTATCCTTCAAATTTTTGTCGCAACACGCGCAGTTTTGAAAATTGGGGAATATCACTCCGATATTCCCCAGTTTTAGCTGGGGCATATTCAGACGCGTGACGCGTTTAGACCAATTGCGTGCGAGTGAAAATATTTGATGGATTATAACGGCTGGTAACTAAGATCCAGTGAACCTATTAGAAAGCTAGTGTTTCAGTTTGGTACAAAATAATTTGAAAATGCAGTGAAATAATAAATTTGTTATTGGATGGCTTCTGAGATTAATTACGCATTTAGTCTTATTTTTTTATATTCACTATTTTTTTAACCCATCTCTGAGTTTTATATAGGACCGTATTTTCTTTATCGTCGAATAAGGAATATGCAATTCGTACCAAGTTTGACGTACAGTTAAAATGGAGGCAGGCATCGTGAATCTTCATTTATGCTTGGATGAGATCAAATACTCACTTAAATTGTCAGTCTTTTAAACTTTTGCGGATGACACCAGTCCCGTGCTGCGGTGATTTATACAAAACTAGAAAACAGTCCAAATTGCGTAGTCCAAGCTACTTGGCACCCTCAAACGTTTCCCCTCCTTAGAGACGAGTGAAACTGGACCCGAAAAATTCCATACTGATGACGAAACTATACAGAGATCCGTTTATAATCTCTGATTGGTTACTTTTCCTTTTTTAAATTCTTACGCGCATGCACAGAACAACATAAGTATGAGATTGTTAGACGTCTGCCAGTGCTTAGGGAATTGAAGCTCTTTCTACATAAGCTAGATCATTAAGTTACAGGATTGTTCATAATCACTTTAAAATCGGCTCCTGCTTTGTTTGTGGGCAAGGTTAACGCAAAATGGACTGTTTTAATTTTTTCCTCTACTAAACGCTTACAGACCAAGGCTCAGTGCTCCCGTGCATTTCACTGAAATTATTTTGACGATACACCAGGAGTGGCACAGTCACTTACCAAAGTCTGAAATAAGAAAACAAGACGAACTTAATTAACTTAATTTTCGCTGTAACTAAAGTGGGGTCTAAGCTGAGAAATAGGCATTCATTTTGCATCTTAACGAGTAACTGGTGCAAACAACCGCTACACCTCAGATTCAAAATGACTTCAATAAGTTAAGCTTTTAACATTTTTCTTTGTCTGGGCTTTCAAGTACCCACACGTTTTGTACCATGTGACCGGTTTGTTGTAAAACAGTCCCCAGTTATACACATTGTCCCAAGAACTACAAACAGGATTAAAACTACTGTGTGCAAATATAGCGTTTTCTCGAAACGTCATCAAATTCTAAAATCCATAACTAAAGAGCTACATAACTTAAACCTTATGACGGCTTTTTGGAAATAACGTCACGCAACGCTTCGAATTGAGTGGAAGCGCTTTGTGACGTAACGTTTTCATGGTTCGTTGCGTGACGAGTCCTAAAACGGCTACAGAAAGATTACTTTTCAAGGACTGTGATACAAAACGCGTGTAGATGCATCTTGTGTAAATGAAGGCCTGCATTTGCAGTTTGGTTACAACTATTCAAATGCACACAATATCTACAGTGTAAACGTTTCAGTGTTTTCGTTTCGTTCAGTTGCTGACAAGTTTTCAGGTTATGTACAGAAAGTCTTGAGGAGTCGCTTACAGACCGTAACACATCCAAATTGCTTTCAGTTTCCACCCTGACGACTGCTGTAGCACGTGAATGCCGTTGGCAGAGGCTGCAAGGAGAAAAAAATGCAATGAGAAAAGCAAAGTACTTCACCGATCTGCGGGGCTTGCGAGTAAACCAGTGTCTCGATAATGCGCATGTCAGACTTTGATGGACACTGGAAGATCTACTGGCTGGAAATGTCCGTCTTTAGAACAAAGATAACGATCAAATGACTTTATTTAAGGAGGGTTAAACACTTAATAGCCAAAGGCTAATAAATACGTGGCCCTCAGAAAATAAAACTATGAATAATAATATATATCCCTAGGAACATCCCCCATTTGTGCCCCCAGGGATCGGAAATCCTAAGAATACTTCCATCAGTCACAGACTGTTCGCGTGGTTTCACATTTAACAAATCAGGACACACACGGTCTCTTATGCTTTCTAGCCGTACAAAGGTTAGTGGTAAATCAGAAACAGCAAGGTGCCTTCAGTCAGTCTACGGAAAAAAGCAAAAATCCCAGAAATTCTCAGGGTTGCGTGTCTCATTGGAAGTATCTTCAAACACTAAAAGTTGTCAAGAAGACATCCACAAAAAAATGTATAGAAGGCTACTTTAGCATGTTTAGAGATGTCAAAACGTACCTCCCCACTTGGCACCGCTGGTCGAAGTGACTATGTGCTCAGTCGGGGGTGTGCTGCTGGTATTGGTGACAGCCATGCTGCTATCAAGCCACATAGCGTGTGTTGTGGTGGCCTTATCTTTGACTTTGAACCACTCGTCTTGAGGAACAGCCTTAAATCTTGCTTTGTGGTCCTCTGAGCTTTTCAGAATCGTTTTCCCATTCCCGCTGACCCCGAACATAGTTTTTGTGGCGGCGTCGTGTCCAAGGATAACGTAAAGGCGATTGTCCATACCTGAAATTTTGAAGCATAAGGCCCATGGACAAACAAGCAACTGGGGCGGATACAGGAACTTAGAGAAGGGGGCTCGTTATACAGACCCTCTGTATGTAGGCATTGTAGGGGGGTCCGGGGCATCCTACCCCGGAAAAGTTTAAAAAATGAAGTCCTCGGAAATGGGATTTCAGAGTCCAAGTCAGTGTGTTATAATACCTCATATCTTTTTTTTAATTTAGGGGGTTCGACCGAACCTCCTGAAACTCCCCCCCCCCCCCCCCCCCCCCAAAACCCCCCTTTTTCAAAGCAAACGTTAAAATTAAAAAAACATAAAAAAAAAAAATTTAAGGGCAATTTGGAGGGACA
>Ga0126339_10004475_pt1 | contig 10335 bp, 11 predicted proteins | sample OrbTmetagenome_2_FD_92532 | JGI IMG/M metagenome (GOLD analysis project Ga0126339, IMG submission 92532) | Coral microbial communities from Petempiche,Puerto Morelos, Mexico - Orbicella T R C metagenome | ecosystem: Host-associated > Invertebrates > Cnidaria > Coral | place: Petempiche,Puerto...
ATTGATGCCTCGTGAATGATATAATGCAGTAGCTTTGTTGATGCGGTCGAGTTTGATACCCGATAAATTCGCTCAATGGAACGTCGGTCGTTTCGCGCTTTTAGGTCGCGCTCGCCTTATGATCAAAAAAAAATTGAGGCAAAACAATTTTTATCGAATAGAGCATTCTATAACCTTTGCATTGATGTATAATTTGTAGTGGTTGTCTTTAAGACAGCGCGGTAATATTTTTTTCGTTAAGGACACCTGCGAAGGTTTACGGTAACCTTAAGCTAGACTTTTGATGATGTCCTTGGTGGTGCTCTTGACATCACTTCGTGAGTATATACTAAAACAATTATTATCTTCATGTCGGTGAATAGCGGCAAATTATTTACCTTGATTTCAGAGAATATTATTAGGTTAGGAAGAAACAAAAACTTAGCTATTTTGGTATTTAGGAACCTTTTCATACCACTCCGTTTAGACAGACAGATTTTTATGGTACGTTAGTACAGTGAGATTCTATACTTGAAAGATCTTCACTCACAGCCGCGTCAACTTAGTCAATCTGCGAAAAAGGTTATCGTTCAGCTCCTTAAGTCTGTTGTCAGCCAGCTCTCTGTGTCGGAAAGAAATCAAGCCCGTTTATCAATGAGTCAACATTAAAAAGAAGTCATTCAAACTATTGTAAAATAAGTGGCAAAAACATCCTTTAGCATTTCATGAAGTATATTCTCAACCTTAGGTTGTCAAGACTTTTTTTTCTTTGTAGCCCAACTCTTGTTATCGTTGTTAAATCGCTACTGAAAGTTGACCTAGACAATGGCTGGCTTAACACAACGGTGAAGAAGGGAATTAGCGCAACGGTTGGACAGAGGTTAGCGTTTAATTTAGGAGATAGGACGCAACTAAGACTGACCGGAATAGTGCTGAATTTTAACACAAAATAGAGGTAAGACAATACGGAAACGGCGCGCGCAGAAAGCTAATCAAATGGACATATTTGGTTCTTATGACATCTATAACATGTCTCTTATGACATGTATCGTTAATTGCTACTTATATCAGAGATGGAAAGACTCCTCCTTACAGCCATTCTAGCTCCTTGTTATATTTGAAAACTGCCGGGGCTAAGTGCTGAAGATTGTTAACTGACAATAACCTGCGAATGCAATAATAACTACATTAAATTAAAGGCAAGCTTATAGCACGTTTAAAACTGCATCATGTCACAATTACTTTACTAAGCTCCGGGGCAGGAAATTTCAACCTGGCAGAATGAATATTCTTACCACACATTTAGGTATCGCTACAAATTATGACAAGTATCGAGGAACCAATGAGAGAGTCAAAATGCAAAGGACAAGTATTAATTTATAACGATACAGCGCACTGAAATCTCTAATAAGAGATTCAACGTGTTTCTTTCCTGAAGCTACGGTCTGTGTTTCACTAGGTCAGGGAACAAGAGGACTATAACGTTTACGTTATAGAGGTTAAAACCTCTGAATAACCTCTAATTAAGTAACCTCTAGCTTTACTCTACAAAACATATTTGTACTCGCTTTTCTTACTTTTAGAATGTAGGTTTTCTTTTTCATCAAGTAAACAAATTTCTGTGGAATTTATCAAACCGATGGTCACTGATCTTGCTTCACCCATGACACACATGTACATCAATGCTTGCAGTGGGACCTCAACGTTTCCATCGCTCTCCAAGATTGCGCTAATATCACCCATTTCGAAGACAGATCAGTATGGTCGGAAAATTATTATCGTCCAGTGTGTGTTTTACCTAGGAGCTCTCGAAAATAGCCGAACGACTGGTGCTGAAGCAGCTGATTTCATTTGGTGAATAAGCCTCTTTGTTAGGACAGTTGTATGACCGGTTTTAGGAACTGCCATATTCAACTATAACTGCTTTGCTCGGTATTCTGGATGACCTGAAATGTGTTATGATTAGGTGTTAGATGTCCTTGCTAGATTTTGCTGGTTATTCTAAGGCTTTTGACATTCGATTCTCTGCCTCAGCACTTCCTTAAAGAAGCTAAAGGTGCATCGCAGCCTAAGTGATGTCCAGGATTGAACGAAAACTGCGAAATTTACTAAAATTCGCAAAACCATTGACAAAATCTACGAAATTTATTCAAAGGGTTGCAAGGAAGGCCCGTTTAATGCTACGAAAATTACCTTTTCGTATCAGCCAGGCATTCCCTTATGTTAGGACGCGAAATGTCCTTTAAAACAACATAATCTAATTTTTGTGTATTTACACGTAATGCATACAGATATTCCTATTATTTTTCGCTTCTAGGAAAATAAGTAGCTTACTTGTGGAATGTATGCTTCGATACTGATTTTAGTGTGCATAGAACAAAGGATTTGAAAACGTTACATTGCAGTTTGTTATCTCTTTCCCTGTTATAATTTTCCGCTCCCGTCACTCTCTACGAAATTCGGTTTTAGATTGGAAGAATTTTTGAACGAGGACATTGCAGTTTGTTAAATATATATATATATATATATATTGCTGGTAGGGTTAATGTCATAAAATTCCACTCTGCGCCGTTGTCGTGGTCTTCCTCGAATTAAGAACAATTTTATACGTCGCGTGTTTGTAGAATGGTGGATTATTTTTCTTCCGCTAAAGACAGACGTACGCTAAAATTAAACATCGCTGAGAGCATTTTACAACAAGAAGCTTACTTGTTGAATGTATGCTTCTATAGTCATGTTAATCTGCATAGAACAAACGCTTCCAGAACGAAACATTGCAGTTTGTTATCTCTTGTGGTTTTAGGTTAATGTCATATCATTCTGCTTTCGTGATCTTTCCCGAAACTTGCTTAGATAATAATAAAAAGAAGCTCACTTGTGCAACGTATGCTTCGATACTCATAATAGTCCACATAGAACAAACGCTTTCAGAACGAAACATTGCGGTTTGTTATCTCTTTTACTGTTCTGTCAATTTCATATAATTCCACTCTGCTTCCCCGTGACCTTCCCCGAAACTCGCTTTAGGATTGGAGGATTTTTACAACAATTTAAAATACGCCGCGTGTTTGTAGAATGGTGGAATATTTTCCTTGTGCTTTATCTTCCCAAAGACAGGCGTTCGGTAAAATATCGCTGAGAGCCTTTTAGAATAAGATATTAATTAATTAATTAATAAGCCGCTTGCTTCTTGATTGAGTGCTTCGATACTCATGTTAATCTGCATAGAACAAACGCTTTCAGAACGAAACATTGCAGTTTGTTATCTCTTTTGATGTTACCTGTGTTACGTAAAGGCCTGGCTAAACTAGGAAACATTGTTGCGGAAATATTGTTTCTTGTTGTGTTTCCCGGGTGGCTAAATTAGCGGGAAACAAACAAAACGTTTTGCTGCCCCAGTGGCTAAACGAGGAAACATTTTTTCGGAAAACAAATGAGCCACGCATGCGTCTATGAAAAAAACTGACTTCCGAGGAAGTCTGGGCAATGATGTTCACATTTTCTCGTCCCCAGGGCTCCGCACAATGCATGGAAATGTAAACATGGCGTTCGACCTTTTAAGATGGCGTCGGCGGCAAAAAGGCAAAAAAATAGCTGCTTTGTGTATGACAATAGGCACCTTAAGCAACAGACGTCGTCGGCCTGACGACGGCAACCGGAAACGTGGCATTTCTTTCGCTGCGCATGTACAACACGTTGTGACCTGACGTTGTCCTGAGGTTGAGAACGTGAGAACGTGGGGTTTCACGTCGCGACGAAAACGTGAGTACTTAATCTTTTGTTTTGATCCCTTTTAGCTTACTTTTGTGCTATTTTGGTGCCGAACCAAGGTAAAGTTGCATAATGGTTGCTTTATGCTTAAAACAATGTTCTGGAACTATTCCTGGACTCCTTTTTTTTTTAACTGAAAAATTGTTTTTCGAATGTTAAACTAGCCTTCAGCGAAGAGGTTGCTTTGATCCAACGTAATGCCGCTTAGTATAATTAGTTTTTTCAGATTTTCTCAACGTATAATCGGTAGATTGCTATAGCTTGAAATAACATTGATTTTATTTTAGCAATCCCCTCGTCTTGGTATTTCGTTTAACATAGAGGCTTTTTTAATCGACTCGATGAATTTTGTATTCGAACAGTGTGTACATGTATTTTTTTAATGTTTACAAGAGCTGACAGACTTCGCCCTACCAAATTGTCCCGCCTGGATTTTATTTCTTGTACATACAAGATTATTGCATCCTTCCCAGAATGCTGTTTACGATTCTTTATCAAAAGAGCTGGCAAAACTCCTGTATTTGAGCGGCCGATCAATGTGTCGAATGAAAAACGCAGTGAGCTGAGATTTTGTTCAAAATCTATGTTAAGCAATAAAATCTATGTTTAGCACAACAAGGTGTGTATGTAATTTTGACAGTCTAAAATACACCTGTTTTTTCCCAATGAGCGGTGATACAAACTTTGGTTAAAAATTGCAATTAAATGCTTTAGCAATACGCGTTTTACATATAAAATAATTTCTGCTCTTTACATTTGACATTTCAAAGCAGGCAAAGTTTATAAACTTAAATTGTTTCGTTATTTTTCGCAATGATATTACATCTCTTAGTAAAACATGAATAGTATAAGGTTTAATTCCATCGAGTTATTTTTCAACTATAGTTTATCTTCAACTCGTAGATGGAGTGGTAACTTGCTGTCGCGACCGCAGCCTGAAGCCTTTCTAGCCCCAGTTTCTTATCGGTCGTCACGTCGCCGTCGTCAACGAAAACGTCTGTTGCTTAAGGTGCCTAATAGCTTGTTTGGACGACGAAGATGAAGGAATCCGAAAGAAAGACCCAGATACAGATTGGCTGAGAAGAAGAGCGGAGAGAGGGTCTTATGCAGGTATCGTAACAGAATTGGCGGCTGAAGACCTCCCAGCGTTTAAATATTATATGCGAATGGACGTCAACTCCTTTCGTCGCCTTGTTGAGGTGATAAGCCCAAGGATCGTCAAAAGGAACACAAGAATGCGATCTCCAATATCACCCTCAGAAAGACTAGCCCTAACTTTGAGGTTCCTAGCGATGGGTGAGATCTTTCGTTCCCTTGAGTTCCAGTTTCGTGTGAGCAGAACTGCCATCTCATACATTGTACTTGAAGTGTGCCAGGCAATATTATCTGCGTTGGGAGCATTGTGTCTGCAATTCCCGTCCACAGTAGAGGAATGGAAAGCAATAGAAAACAAATTTAGCGAAAGGTGGAATTTTCCTCATTGCGTGGGAGATCTGGACGGGAAGCATGTTGTCATCCAGGCGTGTGGACAGGGCTCACTGTTTTATGACTACAAAGGGAGTCACTCCATTGTATTAATGGTTCTTCCTGGACCAAGCTATAAAATAATAAGGTGTAATGTGGGCGTCAATGGGCGAGTCTCAGACGGAGGAGTTTGGAATCGAACTGGTTTCTGCAATGCGCTGGAAAATGAGGAAATTGATCTCCCACTGCCCGAACCATTACCAAGTAGAACAGAAGATCGTAATTGTAGGGGACGATGCTTTTGCCCGGAAGCCGTTTTTGATGAAGCCTTATCCTCAGCAAGACCTGGACCTTGAAAGACGGATTTGAAACTATCGTTTCTCGCGAGCTCGAAGAATAGTGGAAAATGTTTTTGACCTTCTTGCCAATCGATGGCGAATTTTTCGTGCTCCAATTCCCCTTCAACTAAACAAAGTTGAGACTGTCACCATAGCCATTGTCACCCTTCACAACTGGCTGATCAAAGGATCATCAAAAGATGTTTATGTTCCACCTCGTGTTATTGACAACGTCAATCTGTCTACCGGTGAAATTGTTCTAGGTTCCTGGAGAGATGATGGTACTCCCTCCAAAAACTTACTGCCTTTGGCAATGCTGAGATATGGCAACAATCCATCCAACCATGCAAAAAGAGTGAGGGATGAGCTCAAAGAATATTTTAACTGTGAAGGTGCAGTTGACTGGCAATGGGACAAATGCATGTAACATTTTCTTGGAAATTCAGGAAGTAAATTATCTTGAAATCTGTTTCAAGAAATTTGTATTTACACGTGGAAATCCTTGGCAAGTTTTTCAAGTAACAACCGACAAAATATGTGTATCTCACTGTACAGAATGAAATTTGTACAGAAATTTGAACTGGAGCATTTAAAAAATATTTTGGTTAATGTGATCAAATTTAAGAAGATTGAATAATATGTTAATGTCTTGAACTAAAAAAATATTTCTGTAAAACTCAGGAAACTACTTTGGGGTAGTATGGGGTTGATATAGTTTTGTAGGATTCTTTTTCCGCAGGAATATATGATAGAATTAGCAAAACTCGCCGTATTAAAAGCCACAAAACATTTCATGTCCTATTTATTATACAACTTGTCGAGGTGGAAAGGACAATAAAGAGAATTAGAGTTAATTTTAACTTATTGAAGTTGCTTGTATCATTCTGGTGACTGCAACAGCAGTTGACTAATGTGTCAAAATTAACAATTTGAATTTCGTCTGCTTGATTTGGTAAATTTCATTTATATCTGGATTGAAATGTACATTATCATGGAAGAAGATCATGAAAAATTGAAAATTGTTTCCATGTATAAATAAAATTGAAACTGTTATAATGACAGTTGTATTCTTACATAAAAAAAAAAATTATGAGTGTTTTTTAATCCAAATGTATGAGTATCAGCAATGCGGCATATTTAAATCTTCACAAAACAATGATGGAGTCATGTAGAACAATGTAATGCCATCAATGTTTAGAAGGTGGAAAACTGACTAGGGAAGTACTGTTCAGCCGCTCTAGCAACTGGAGCTCCATATTTTGGGTTGTATGAGCTCAACTCTTTATGACCAGTGGTAATTTGCTCTGAGCCATGAAATTGGGCCTCAAACAGGATGTCGTTTATTTTTTTCTTCGTTAGTATCCTTTCTCGCGGACGCAAGCGAGCTAGTGTTCTGGCCACAACCATTCCAAACGTGTATTCTTCAGAGAGTTTCGCTGCTGGTGTTGGCGCTTCATTCACTTCTTTCAATATTCCTACAGCTCTATCGAGGAGTAACATTCTCTTTCTGTCAAAGTCTTCCTTGGTCTTCTTCGTTGGAGTCATGGTGGCTGGGGATTCATTTTCATTATCTTCCGTTGTTACCTTTATTTTCATGGTATCAAAGCCCTTTGTGGCATTCTGGACAATAACAAGAAACTTCAGCATCTTTTACCACTTCCAAGAGGAGTGGTAGACATCGCTTGTTGGTTGACCGGACTTCTTTTTTCTTTCCAGGGCTTGTTCCCTCATAAATTGTGACCTGATAATTTTCCGCTTGTTCTTGTAATCCTCCCGGCTGATATTATATTTGTCTGACGTCAGTAAATCGATTTGCGAGTACGCCACCTCCTTACTATCCCTCTTCATGTAGTCCTTATGATCCAAGTCCCAGTGACAAGGCCTTTCCTCATACAGCGTAATCAGCATTTCAATTTCTTCATCTTTCCAATTCCTTTCCCTTCCCTTTCCTTTTCTTTGAGCGTGACCTGCTTGAATTTCTTCACAGTCAGCCATTTTAATTGTTGTCCGTACGCTCGTCGTTGCTAGGAAACATTTTTCAATGAGCGAGCGGCACTGGAAACTAATCAACATTGTTTTCATCGTGGCTAAATTGGGAAACATATGTTTCGGACGCAAAATTTGCGTCCGGGAAACAAAAATGTTTTTGACTCCAGGCAAAAACATTTTTTATTTCCGAGCAGCAAAATTTGTTTCCGCAACATATGTTTCTCGCGCGGCTAAACTGGGAAACGTTTACTTCCGCAACAATGTTTCCGTTAATCTTATTTCATTCTGCTGTCGTGACCTCGCCCGAAACTCGCTTGGAGGGGAGATTAGGAGAGTTTTAGAATATGGTTAATAAGCGGTGTGCTCAGTGGAGTGGAATATTATCCTCCCGCTTGATCTTCCTATGGACACGTACGCCTAAACATCGCTGTGTGCGTTTTAGATCGTTTTGAATACATAGTACGCCTGTAGAAGGTAGAATAGATACTCAGTCAACAAGAAGCGCTTATCCCACGTTATGTTTTGCTTGTGTTATGTTAATTTCATATCATTCCGCTTACTTTCCCATAACCCGCTTTACGATACTCGGTCAACAACAAACGCTTTAAGAACGAGAGAAAAATACAGCTTGTTATCTTTGTTGTTTGCTACATGTGCGGTAATGACATATTTTCATCCCGCTTGATTGTTCCAGAGACAACAGAAACATGCTTCTCATCCTTGGCGGTCTTTTTGTATTATGTTAGTTGCGAGAAATGGCAAATTTTGTAAAATCCGCAAGCCGGCCGGCTCTAGAGGTGGAATATGCATTACAAAGAAGTGCAAAAAATCGCAAATTTCGCAACGACTTAACGAAAAATCGTGAAGTTGGCGAAAAATCTAAAATTTTGTAATATCCGCAAGCCGACGCCTACTGATGGATTAGCATAAAATTGTAAATTTCGCCATAACGTGCCGAAAAATCGTCGAGGCAGCGAATTTTTGTAAATCTTATAGAGTTTGACGAGAAATCGCAAAATTTGTTAAATTTTAAACTCAAAAGAAAAATCGTAAAATTTGTCACTGCGTTCAATCCTGGACAAAAGTGGAAAATTGCTGAAGTAGATGACAGCGGAGCTCCGGCGGCCCGAAGGACCGCCAAGCGGAGCCCCATACCCATATAGGAAAGAAAAAGAAACCCATGAGTTGATTTTCTCATGGTTATCATGGCTAGCGGTATTGCTCGTGGGCGCGTACGCACGAAGGCGACGACGGCGACGACGGCGATGGAGTTGCCCAACATGGCGGCCATACTTCAAATAATAGGTTGATAGACATGCAGCCTTGGTTTATCGTGTACTTCCTTGATATCGGACATCCATGTTATGATCAATTGACACCTGTCAAAACAAGGCATCCGCTGACCAGTATAGGGTGACTATATCGCGGGCTCAAGTTTACAGTTCCTCGAGGTCACGTGCTTTTTTGAAGTTGACCGCTGACCAAAACAGAAGGCCAAACAATATACAGAAAACCTCATCGCAAAGTTACAAAACTGAAATCAAAATTCTACCTTTTTCTGGGCTAGCTTAATCGGGCTTTGAACAAACCGGCCCAGGAGCTACGCTTTTAGGCTGGCCTAAATCTATATATCATTCAAATTCTATGGGTGAGATCAGAGGAGGTTGGACACGGTCCGAAATGTAGTATGGGAGGTGTTATTGACCAATGAGAGGCCTCGTCCTATCTGGACACGTTCCCTCAACTCGAGTGCAGAGGGAAGCATAGTGTGTTGTTTTTCAGTGATTTTTACCCATAAAGTAGCAGCAAATGAACTGTTCAGCACATCACAAAAAAAGGTAAGTGACTAAGGCTACTGTATGGACCGTTTGTTTTGATATATTCGCTGGATAACCAGGAATAATTTTGGCCTAAGTGCTAGCTTCCAAAATGGCTTCGTCTTTTCGAACAAACGTAATGGGTTGTAATGTTCTTATGCAATAGCTGAAAGCTAGAAGCCGAAAATCCCACTGATTTAATGTTCGATTCATATATTACACTTTCCTGGGAAAGCGTCCCATAGCGTCCCTTCAGGTTTTGGCCTATTTGAGTTTAAAAATTGGTGAATTTTATAGCAAATAACATAGCAATGAAACCTTGAATTGCTGATGTCATGGAAAACCAGCCGTCAAATAAAGCGAAGGTAGACGCTAGCTTAAAAGTTATTTTCTATGCACCAGAAACCAAGGATGTATGATATATAACTTGAGAAGTGTGGAAAAGATTTGTGCTTAGATTTTTTTCATTACGATTTTTAGCTTGCTTTGATGTTGTTATTATTTTCGTGTTTTGTGTAGATTCTTGAAAATTAGTACAATGATTTTTACAGGTTATCCAAGGATCAGTTAGCTCTTATATTATGAGGGAAAATATGGTCATGAAATCATATATCCAGTTGTTCAAGCAATTCATTTGTTGTTCTTATGTTTTTGATTTTTTTCACTTGCATATATCGGTTTCAATACAACTAGGTGAAATGTTTTTGTACACATTGGACAATATTTCTTTGGTATTCTTGTTTTCAACAGGGATCAGAGTCTACACAACTGATTAAAGAACGGTTTTCTGTTGTGTTTATTAATTCATGCCAAGGAGCTGTGGAATGAAACGAGATAGTCCCAGTAGTATATAGGGAGTCAAATGAATACCGTTTCGCAGAGGAAGGAGTATTTCCCCGTTTTGCAGCCCCCAGCTTTAATTCCGAAGCTCGCAAGCTCGCTTCGGTTGAACCGGGGGGCTGCAAAACGGGGAAATG
>Ga0126339_10004476_pt1 | contig 10334 bp, 4 predicted proteins | sample OrbTmetagenome_2_FD_92532 | JGI IMG/M metagenome (GOLD analysis project Ga0126339, IMG submission 92532) | Coral microbial communities from Petempiche,Puerto Morelos, Mexico - Orbicella T R C metagenome | ecosystem: Host-associated > Invertebrates > Cnidaria > Coral | place: Petempiche,Puerto...
TCATTTTATTGCAATGTGAAATAAGGTTTTACCCGGCATCATAGATTTTGATGGCATGCAAAATTATCCTCCATCATTAACATTCAAAGAAGAAAGGAAAGATGTTTGATTTCTTAAATTAAAGCTTTTGTGGGAATCAGTAAGTGAATAATACTTAGCCTTAGTGTTAATGACGCTACACAGTAAGTGATCTAAAGGGTTATTCTGGTGTAGGTCAATGCTGAATTTTACTCGGCCAAATCCAGAAATGTTTCACTTTCAAATGATAATCGTCAGACGCCGGACACAACTAGACAAACAAAGAATACGATGATGGCAGCAAATTTTAGTAATTAGCCAGAAGCCAACAAATTTTATTACCTTGTTTTCATGACAAAGAATGTACATGTTTGTTCACTAAGATAGGTTGTTGTAAACAGTATTTCAATTCTTCACTTACCTAGATAACTGAAGCACAGGAATACAAAATGCAAGTATCAAATACTTATCAGTTAACGCACGCTGAAACAGTTCAATGGCTACCGACAAGAAAACCTGTGAAAAGCCTACAAGTAGTAAATCCATTTAGTTGACAACACAGAGATTCAAAGACCAACTTGCAGTTATGTTGTTTTTAGGAGGTTTACCTCCTCCTTGGCCTTAAAAGGTAGAGGAATGAAAAGGTGAACATTACACTACACTGTCCTAAATAAATCATAGCTGCTTTTTCCTCTGGAGCAACAACCGTTTGAAAACTACGGAAGAATAGACACAGCGATACCTGTTCGCCTCAAGATGAGTTTTTCCTTTTCGTAACATTTCGGCATTAATAAGCAGGTTCAGAATCTATAATGAATACACGAAAACCCTACAGAGCGATCAACGAGTAGAACTGTTGAACAACTCAAGTGAACAGCAGGCTGGCACAAAATCACCAAACCACTCAACGAAAAGGTTTCCTTCCCGGCGGAATACATCACCTATCTTTTGTTGACTTCCCTTTTCACTAAATTCCTTTTACATATGCTGTGTCACGAGGAGGCGTTGGTGCAAAATTCCCTTTTACTGTGATGAGATCAAACAAAAGGACTTAAGAGCGATCACGCGATGCTTTTCGAAGTCACTCCCTTCGTTGTGTTTCCAGACAATTTTCGTGGACAACGAATGTTGGACGACGATAGAAACAAGAATAGCCGCATATAGAAACAGAGCGAGAGCTTAAAATGCTGCTTGAAGTAAATCAACTTCACGAGAGTTCAGTGACGGATCCTGTGAGTGCGTTTCGTGGAACGACGGTCGTTTAAAAGAATCATGGCTTACTAGGATTTCTCACCTGTACTTCTTGACAGAAGCAAAGCTTTTCAAAGAAGATCAAGTAGTCTTAGCGAGGTTCACCTTGATGAACCTTTTTGTGTAGTCTTTTACAAAACATAATGTGAACTAAACCAGTTTTGGCTTCATCAGGGATAAATAATTAGCAGTGTGTGGCTTCTTGTAATCTGCTTGCGAGGGTGCTGCATGGATTTAGTTCCCACTGGATCGAATTCATGTCCTCATTAAATTATTTCACTGTTTTCCTCTTGTAGCAGCGTACACGTATATTTCTTTTGTTACTATTTTATCGATCAGCATTGAGAGTTGTCTGTATTTAAATTATTTAATATTTCGTATATAGATGAGTACTTCAAAAGAGTTGTCCTGCTTCTCCAAATTAAGTTTTATGCCAAAAAAGATTCGTTAAGGCTAACCATAGTTCCAGCTGGCTTTTATGGATTCCTAATCCTGATGAAAGAACAGTTTATCAGTTTACGAGCTTGAATTTACAGATAGAAAAGAAACGCTCCAGATAAAGTAAGAAAGAAAATTTCCCCAAAAGATTACTGGAATATTGACCGGCCATTTTCAGAGATTACAAATTTGCAAGCAGCAACTTTCTATAGTTATTTACATCGAGTCAAAGTAAAGAATAGTGTGCCTGGAGGGCCTTCTAACTTTTAGCTTTCCTATCAGTGTTCACAAGAAAAGGAAATCATGTATAAGGTGCAAGGGTTTCTGATAATCATTACCATGATATGAAATGCTAGTGTAGCAAAAAAAGAAAAAAAAAGCTACCTAGTAGACCCTAGTAGCTTTGAGTTCAATCAACAGACTAAGGGGAACAGTTCTCGTGATTTCTGGCAGTCACGTCTGGCCATGCGGGTTAGTGGATATTTAGAGGACTTTGAGAACAAACTTAAGTTCGTTAGTGGTCCTTCTTGTCCATGCATTGATTATGGGGATTACCTTCTTAGGAACAATTTAACAAAGAAAAGGAATTTAAATTAAGGGTATATAGGAAACAAAATGGAAACAAGTAACATTTTGGGCTTGTTATGCTCTTTGCTGCGATGATTTGTTGTTCACATCAGCGAAAAAGGTAACAGACAGAACACTGCCATAGAACTTTTCAAAGCCATGAAAAATGCAGCTTGAAAGAAACTAACTTAGAAGTCAGTAGCAGTTTACATAGTAAATAAGAACTGAAGGAAGGAGAAAAGGAAGATGAATCAACTTCAGGAAGGCTTTATCAGTGTACAACGTACGAATGTTTTGCATGCCCATGTGTAACAGCGACCGTTTATATGCAGTCAAGGGACGTGTATCCTGAAAAATTACTCTCAGCAACATGCATAGCAAAACAAAGAATATAAAAGCTGATACAACATACTTAAACGCTACTGCATCTTTACGAAGCGTTAACTTAAGTTCAGTTCTTAGAAGTAGCCTCGGCTGGTTTAATTCGTGTTTGTAAACACCCTAAGTCGAAAATATAATCGATTATTCCTCCTATCAAACCTTTAGAAGTAATTGGATGCAAAAATATTCACAGCCACGCACTAAGCCTTGTTATTCCGCAGCAAGCTACACAGGAAAGCATTGTGTCCACACCGAGACTCTAAAAGAGCTGTAAAAGGCAACATTGGTGAGTAGTCAGTTTCCACCGAAACCGTTACGCTTTGCCTCAAAACGCCTCGTGTACTGCCAGGATGGATACATTGTTCTTCGTTGTTTCTTTTCAAATCAAATCAGCCAGCCATTTAGTGAGATGATGTTCCGGATTCACAGTTTAATCTATTGATTTAGTTACGGTTAAAAAATAATCTGAGACATACTTTTCATTGCAATGTGAACTAAGTTTGTACCAGTCACCATCAGCTTTGATAGCTTGCAAAGTTGAATTGTCTTCCATGCATAAAAATCTTAAGAGATGAAGGATGACGACAAATAAAGGAACCTGACCAAGTGGCCGTGCAAAACCAAGCATAGAAAGACACCACGATGCTCCTTCGCATGAAGACAAGTTTTTCCTTTTCTCAATTCATAAACAAGTAAGTCCATACGCAATCATAAATGTACGAGTACCGCTATGGAGCTAGCAAGGAGTTGTGAGACTTAGACACAAAATATTGAACAATTCAAGTGAACAAGATGCGAGAACAAAATCACCAAACCAATTAACAAAAAGGTTTCCTGCCCGGCGGAATACAACAGCTATCTTACTTTGACTTCTCTTTTTCACTAAATTCCTTTTACACATGCTGTGTCACGACGAGGCGTTGTTGCAAAATTTTCCCTTTCAGTGAGATGAGATCAAACAAAAGGACTTGACAGCGATTACGCGATGCATGTGACAGTAACACCCCAGGTTCTGGTTTAAGATTGTTTTCGAGAATAACCGAGTTTTTGGACTAAGGGAAAAAGACATAAATAGCCTTATAAATATAAAGAAAAAAAGACATAAATAGCCTTATATATAAAGCCAAGGTGGGAGCTTGAGATCCTACTTAAGAGTAAGTTAGTTCCACAAGAGAAATAACAGATCTTGCAAGTACATGTATCTCTAAGGAGTGGTGATCATTTACGAGAAGTCATGTCTCGAAGCAAACCTTTCAAACAAGATGAAGCACCCTTTAGCAAATTAAACTTAGATGAAGCTTTCGCATTCTTTTAACATTTCCATAGAGCAATACACAATAAGAACAACACCAGTTTTGGCTTCATCAGGATTCACAGTTTAATCTATTAATTTAGTTACGGGTAAAGAACAATCTGAGACATACTTTTCATTGCAATGTGATCTAAGTTTGTACCAGTCACCATCAGCTTTGATAGCTTGCAAAGCAGTTGAATTGGCTTCCATGCATACAAAAACTTAAGAGATGAAGGATGACGACAAATAAAGGAACCTGACCAAGTGGCCGTGCAAAACCAAGCATAGAAAGACACCACGATGCTCCTTCGCATCAAGACGACTTTTGTCCTTTTCACAATTCATAAACAAGTAAGTCCATACGCAATCATAAATGTACGAGTACCGCTATGGAGCTAGCAAGGAGTTGTGAGACTTGGACACAAAATATTGAACAATTCAGTTGAACAAGAAGCGAGAACAAAATCACCAAACCAATTAACAAAAAGGTTTCCTGCCCGGCGGAATACAACAGCTATCTTACTTTGACTTCCCTTTTTCACTAAATTCCTTTTACACATGCTGTGTCACGACGAGGCGTTGTTGCAAAATTTTCCCTTTCAGTGAGATGAGATCAAACAAAAGGACTTGACAGCGATCACGCAATGCATGTGACAGTCACACCCCAGGTTCTGGTTTAAGATCATTTTCGAGAATAACCGAATTTTTGGACTAAGGGAAAAAGACATAAATAGCCTTATATAAAGCCAAGGTGAGAGTTTAGGATCCTTGAGTAAGTTAGTTCCACAAGAGAAATAACAGATCTTGCAAGAACATGTATCTCTTAGGAGAGGGGATCATTCACGAGAAGTCATGTCTCGAAGCAACCTTTCAAACAAGATGAAGCAGCCTTTGGCAGATTTAACTTGGATAAAGCTTTGGCATTTTTTTAACATTTCCAAAAAGCAATACATAATAAGAACAATACCAGTGTTGGCTTCCTCAAGGATAAATAATTAGGTGCGTGGGTTCTTGCAATCTGCTTGCCGCGTGGGTGTTACATTGAGTTCCCACTAAATCGAATTCATGTCCTCATTCTTCTCCCATGATTAAATTGTTTCACCGTTTTCCTCCTCGTAGCAGCGTGTATAAATGTATTTTTACTAGTTCAGCGGTCAGCATTCAGAGTTGTCTATATTAAATTATTTGTTATTTTGTCAATAGATGGGAACTTCAAAATTGTTATCCTACTTCTTCAAGTTAAGGTCTAGACCAAAAAGATTTTGGTTTTCGGTAGGAATAAGTAGAGTACCAACTCCTATGTGGATTCCTAAATAAGCAAGAAAGACTCTTAAGTAGTTTAGAAGCCTGAATCTGCAGATAGGAGAAATTGCTCGCTCGATATAGGCAAAAGTGTACCCCGAACGTTTCTTTGAACAGTTGGTTCGACAGAAAACCGAAAGGAATGTGGACTAAATTTATGATCCATACGTTAAGAAACCGTTATAGTTCTCGAGAGATTTCAAAACAAAGTAAGCCAAGTTGTAAGCTAAAATTTTCTTTTGTCAGTTAAACCGGGCAAACTAAATCAGTGCTTTTATTATATTGGCTACCTAATGAAAAGAAAACCACAAGGAAGCTGCAAGGATTTTGTATGATCGTTACCATGCAATGTAATTCCAATGTACAAACTCAGCGTCATTCAGGGTTAGATTTGTTTTATAGGAACAGAACGAGAAGATTTTTTGCTTCCTGGCAGTTACTTCTCACTCTTCGGACCCGTTTATTAGAGATTTAGGACTTCTTATAAATCGAATAGTTCAAGACTATTTAACAAGTTTAATATCATCACGACTGCAAATTGTAATCGCGATATTTAGTAAAAGAAGAATTCAGACACAGATTGTAATTCAAAAGCTGAACTTGACTCTTGTCAGATAATTTCTTGACAGGTATATTTCGTCAGGAAGGGGCACTTCTAAGAAGCGTTCGGTGGGAGTTAGGCATAAAGAAGAAAAGAACAGGTAGACTTGTTTTTAACAACAATAATTATTTAATGCTTAGTCGGGTGTTACATGGTTAAGACCCCTGTAAGGGATAAATCATTGCCTCGAAATTGTCATTCGTATGGATCAAAACTTGGTTTGCAAAAGTCTCACTCTCTACAAGGAGAACGGATTTCACAAACAAACAAACCAAGCAAGCCTAAGAACGTAATTTATAACAGACAGCCGAAGCTGCCGCGGTGTAACAAGCATGTGCGTAATCAATCGCAAACGCCGAAGTCGTCTTCTTTCTGCTATTGCTTCCGTTTAGCATACCTCAACCATCCTCAATATCTTAGCAAGTCTGACCTATCCTTTGCTCATGGCGAAATACGTTAAAGCTTGTCGAGTGATATTAAGTATTTTGACGTGGTTTGATCATGCTATTGACCGATATTGACAGATATTGTACCGTTAAACAAACAAATACTCAATGATGGACAAAGGATAGAGCAAAATATGCCAGCGTTTGTTTAAACCGAATTTAATTTTGGTTTGCTTAGAGTTTTGGCTTACAGTGAAATAAAAACACATTAGCCGCCTGAAAAAAAAAATGCAATAAATGTAATAAATATGCAATAAATATGTTAAATCTAATAAATATTCCTCTTATACCTGGTACGAAGTAAAGTAGTATACTGAAGCTAAAAATGTATTACAATGCTGTTTCTTGCATGTTTTAGACCTCCATAAAATATCTTTTAGAATCAAGACTGCCATTAATTCAACAAAACTTTGCAGTGATATTAGTAAACTAACTTCAATTTCTTAGAATTTTGAGTGACCAATATCATTTTTAATTATTTCCTCAATTAAGTCCTAATTTTCTGAAAACTTCTGCTCGCTCAGCCACCGCAATAAATTTTCTCGTTTAGACTCGTCCTCCTCAAAGCGGCTTTCTTCTTGTTCTATGTGCTCTTGGAAGACTCGTCTTCGTTCGTTAGAAGTTGTATACAACGGTCTCGATGTTTCCCTTGAAATATCGTTAACAGGTTTCGAAATTATTTTTTTCTTAAGCTCAGTTCTATCGAGAAGAAGACTGCTTCTTGGAGAGATATCTGGACGTAACTTTGGAAGTTGAAAAGTCTGTTTATTTTGTGCTTCACTGACTTGACGCTGACTCTTCAGATCAAACATTTGCGAGGCGATAATGTTGTCTTCTGATCGTGATCGGTTGTCAAACGCTAAGGGTTTGAGATGGCTTGTAGTCAAGGGTGTACTCCTGGTGCCATCGCTTCGGTGCATGCGTGCTATGCGGTGGTAATCCCTGTTTTCCCACTGTTGGTCATCATGTTGTATCTCCTCCCTTCTTCTTACCTTAAGCTTCAATTCTTTCCTTTGCATGGCCCTTGCTGCTTGTTAACTTGTTTGGCTTTTTGAAAAATAAGAAAAAAAGCACTAAAAGGTCATTTAATGATATAAAAGGAGTACTTTTGTGCAAATTGATTGTTTTCCTCAACGGTCGTGTTTCATGATCAGTCGCTGTTCTGGCATGAACGAGCTACAAGGATATCGACTCTAAATGTTGACAGAATATAGCACGATTAATCACGGTTCCTAGAAAGTTGAGCCCAATATAATAAATAGCGTTTGTGCGACACAGGTTAAGAACTCGAATAATATAATGGGTGACAAATTACTGCTTAACTTTGGCGCAAAACTTCAACGTTGATTACTAATTTAACATGTGAAGTTACACAATTGCCTCGCCTTGCCTTGCGCGCAAATTGCCTTGGCGCGAAATTTCTTGATACAAATGCAATAAACAAGTCAAAAAATCGATGATTCTTAGCGTAATTTTTCACCCATGATATTAAAAGACAGTCAGTTGATGAAGAGTTAAATTAGGAAATAATTTCACGTACGTTTTGTCAAAATTGTAATAATTTCCTGAGCCTTTTATTTTACATGAGAATGTGTAGGTTAATTTGCACTTTGCCAGCCAGAAAATTTGTATATTACACACAAAGAACTAAACGCCTCACAGAGTAAAGTACGATCATCAATAGATGATCAAAGCTGTAGAATATGACTACTGTCTTGTTTTTAGTATTTTGAACTTTAAGAGATAAACTTTGCACAATATTTTCAATTGACATGACATAGCAGTTTTTAATGCCCCGTGGCTCAAGATAAATGACCGATATTAGCTTTATAAATAAAAACTAATGATAGCTTATTCGCTCATTCATTTTTTTTTAGTCAGTAATTTCAAGTCACACGTTTTGTACAATGATTGTCACATTGGTGATTTTGATTGGGTATATTTGTTCCAAAAGAAATGTTCACGAGTCTAACACGTTTGTAAAGTCACAGTTACGGGTTAAGTCGTTCTTGTACTGGCCTTGGAAAGATAGTATGGGATATCAGCAGTATTGATTCAAGAGTAGCAAACCCATTATCAATGAAAAATCTTGACTTACAAGCTGTCTCTAAACTTTAAACCGCAAATGGCTCCGGCATAGCAAATCAAGGAGTCCATAAAACAAACAGAACATTCAAGACTCATATCGGAAAAGACACCGACGCTAAACGCAGGCGGCCCAATTGTCAACTTGATGCGCTGACTAGCTCAGCCATGTCATCTCAGTAAACTTAGTACAGTTGTTTAAACGTAAATTCAAATGAAGCAGCGTCACAAGAATTACCTAGAGAAAGTATGAGGTCAAAACAAAAACCAAACCTTGTATATGGCTTTTAAACTCGGTGTTCCAGCTTGTAAAGGAGGAATGACTTTAAAGCTAATCAATGTTCTTCACTGTAAAGGATGACGCACGAAAAACTCGTGCCGTTTGAGCTGACGCGTTAGCTAAAACTAACGTAGAAAACGAATCACCGCTTCGTGAAAGCCGCCAATAAGTACCATCAGTCTTAATTAAATTAATACGTATGTTGTTATCGCTATGACAAAGTGTTCCTATGGCTTACTGGCGTTGGCAAGGAAAGGAGAGAGGACATCTCTGGGTATACACGCATGTGTCAGTCACTGGGTTAGGATCGAAAGCGTCTAGATTCTGCAACAATGGGTCTTCTGTAGGCAGTTTCAATTTCACTCCAAAAGTCTAAGACTGGGTGTGTTTTACCAGTTCAATGACTCTTCTCGACGAAGCTTCACGAGATTCAGCAGAGTCAATCGAGATGAACACTGACGCATTTCCGGTCTGTTTGGAATGACCAAACGTCTGGGAAAGGGCTACACCCCCATCATAGCATTAAGGAATCCATCCCCCTCATAATACGTACGTTTCTCGAGGTGTTTCTTGCTAAGGTTTACAAGTAACCCGAGAATAAAAATCACGCTACATCGATATGGATTGAAATAATTTCTGAGAACTAGTTTGTCAGTTTTGAAAGAAAGTGTTGGGTCTGAAAGGAGTCAGACTGCTTCACCGCAAAGTTCTTCAATTCTGACATTCGCCAGCCGCTTCTCGTAGTCACCGTGCTGATGCTTTGGAAACTATTTCTTCTTTCACCCATACAACTGTGGCGTAATTCCTTAAGAAAGAACATGATATTATATTTAGTAAGTTCAGGTCCTGTGCTCGAAATGTGGGCATCCCATACCGCGCTATTGCATCACAGTGTAGTTAACAATTATTGTTTTCTAGTAAGACTTTGCAAAACAGAAGGCATCATGGCTGCTGAAAATAAACAAGATCATGGTAAACAGCAAAATGGTTTCCATAAATTGATACAAAACAAAGAGGTACCATAAAGTAGCAGTTATTTTCCATAGATATTTCGTAAAATGTCTCAATTTGTCATCTTTTGAATTTCCGTCTGTAGGAAATTAAAGGATTTGACTTTCATTCCAGTATCGTTGTTGTCAAGAGCTCTAAGGCTTAGACTTTGTAGTTTTATTTTTAGAAACTGTTGTTTGTTAAATACACGTGCACATCTGCCGAAGGTGCTTCTAATTTAGGCGCGTTGTGTATATTGAACAGTTGGAAGCAACAATGGTGCGCTTAGTCAAAGTGACGTTTTGGTTATAATTTATTTCATTCAGCTGTTTACCTCTTGGGAATTCAAAGCTAATCCTATTGATTCTCTCTTTCATGCAGATCTCTATAAAGAGCGACAATTTTTAAAAAAGGTAAGATTTGGATGAATTTTAAGCTCCAAGCGAATAAGAAAAAGAAAATGAAGGAAAAATTTAACAGGTGCCATGTGCTATAATTAAGCATAAATTCGCATAAAAAGCAAAAAGTATTATTTTCCTTCATTTTCTTCTATAATCGTTGGAAAACAACTTATTTTAAAGCGGCTTGATAATCTTCGCCGCTTGAAATGTTTAGCGTACCAGCAAGGAAGGCTTCAAGTGTGACAATATTCCGAGCGTATTTGTTTCAAAGCATTAAAAA
>Ga0126339_10004477_pt1 | contig 10333 bp, 5 predicted proteins | sample OrbTmetagenome_2_FD_92532 | JGI IMG/M metagenome (GOLD analysis project Ga0126339, IMG submission 92532) | Coral microbial communities from Petempiche,Puerto Morelos, Mexico - Orbicella T R C metagenome | ecosystem: Host-associated > Invertebrates > Cnidaria > Coral | place: Petempiche,Puerto...
CGCCGAGGTCGGCCGGTTCCTGGGGGTGCACGCGATGGCGGTGCAGAACCTGACGGCCACCGCCGATCCCGTCGTCTGCTGCGCCTGGCATGCCGAGTCCGATCCCGACCTGCATCTATCCCCTCTGCTATCGGTCTTGCCCTGCGCGCGCCTCGGGCTCGAGGTCGGACGTGCGTGGCGCTGGCATGGCGCCATCGGCGCCGACGGGCGTCCCGTCGCAGCCGAAGGGGTTGGCGAGGGCGATGAGGGGGACGGGCGGGATCAAGCCGAGAGACTGACCTGGCCCCGGCCGAACGGGCCGAACGACGGCTTCCGGCTGACCGCGCGCCTGATGGCCTTGCCAGTGCTCATGGATGGCGCGCCCGTGGCCCAGATTGCCATGGCCCTGGTGGACCCGGCGACCATACCCCTCGCGGATCCCGACAGCCGGCCCACGCGGGCCTGGCACGAGGACGATCGGCGTCTGCTGACCTTCCTGGTCGAGATGTACGCCCTGGCCCTGGCCCGCACCCGCGAGCGCACGGCGCGCGCCGACACCGAACACAGGTTGGACTCGTTTACGCGCAACCTGCCAGGGGTGGTCTGGCGCCGCCTTCTGCTTCCGGACGGACGCTTGCGCTACACCTATCTCAGCAGTGGCCTGAAGCGCCTGACGGATATTGATCCGACCCAGGCCGTGGCCGACCCGAGCCTGTTGCAAGGGGTGGTTCACGCCGACGATCGGCCCGGCTTGATCGAGAGCATCCATGTATCGGCACGGCTGCTGACCGACTGGGCGCGCGAGTTCCGCATTCTCACCAAGTCCGGCCAGATGCGCTGGGTACACGCATCGGGCAAGGTGCAGCGCTTGGCCGATGGCATCGTGGCCTGGGACGGAATCACGCTCGACATCACCGACCGCAAGCGCTCCGAACAGGCCCTGCGGGAGAGCGAGGCAAGGTTCCGCACAGCCTTCAACCAGGCGGCCGAGGGGATGGGCCTCGTGTCGCCGTCGGGACGGTGGCTGCGCGTCAATCGGTCGCTGGCCTCGGTGCTGGGCGCCCCGCCCGAGCACATCGCCGGCACGTCGGTGGTCCGCTGGCTGACCGCCCAGGATCGACCGGTGTTTCATGATCTGTTGCGGAACGCGGCCGGCCCGAACGGCCAAAGCCTGGAGGGCGAGTTTCGCGTGCGCCGCGCCGACGCCGAGCACACCGCCCTTCCGACCGTCGCCGACCCGGCGCCCGAGACCGACGTCTGGATTCACACCAAGGCCGCCCCGGTCCGCGATGAGGACGGCGCTCTGCTCTACTGGGTGATGCACGTCCAGGACGTGTCCGCGCGCCGCACCACCGAAGCCTTGCTGGTGCGGGCCCGCGACCAGGCCGAGGCGACGGCCCGCGCGAAAAGTGACTTCGTGGCCATGATGAGCCACGAGATCCGCACCCCTCTGTCCGGCATGATCGGCCTGGCGCGCCTGCTGCAAGATGGCTCGCTGGCCGCCGACCAGGCGCGCCATGTCGGCCGTATCGAGGCGTCGGCGCGCCTGCTGCTCACCCTTCTGGAAGACGTTCTGGCCCTGTCCAAGGCCGAGGCCGGGCAAGGCGCGGCCGACGTGACGCCATTCTCACCGGCCGGCGTGGTGTCGGAGGTACTGGGCTTGCTGGTGGCCAACGCGGCGCGCAAGGGTCTGACCCTGACCATGGACCTGGACCCCGCGCTGCCGGCCCGTCTGGAAGGACCGGTGCTGGCCATCCGTCAGGTTCTTTTCAACCTTGTAGGCAATGCCGTGAAGTTCACGTCTTCAGGTGATATCACCGTGGGCGCGCGACTGACCGCGGACTCGAACGACCTGGAGATCTTGCATCTGACCGTGGCCGACACAGGACCCGGGGTGCGGGTCTCGGATCGGAAGCGTATTTTTGAACCGTTCAGTCAAGGCAGCGTGGCCGTCGCCCGCGCCGAGCCCGCCAACTGCGGAGACCCGGGCGATCCCCCCGGCGGTGGCGGACCCCGGATGCGGCGACCGGACGGCGCCGGATTGGGCCTGGCCATTTGCCGGCGCCTGATGGAAGACGCGGGTGGCACCATCGACGTGGCCGACGCGGCGGGGGGTGGGGCGCTGTTCCGGGTGTTCCTGCCGGTGCGGCGGGCAGCGGCGGCGCCCACACCGAACGATCCCAGGGACGACGAGGGCGACGATCCCGACGCGCCGGCTCCTCACCGGATCCCGAGGGTCGGCGTCCCAGGCACGACCCGCCGGCCGCGTGTGCTCGTCATTGACGACGACGACATCAACCGAGAGGTCATCGAGGCCACCCTGGCGGCCTTGTCATGCATCCCGCGTGGTTTTGCCGACGGCGCAACGCTGTTGGAGGCGGCCCGGGCCTGGCCGGCAAGGGCACCGTTCCCCGACCTGATCCTGATGGACCTGAACATGCCCGGCCTGGATGGTTCGACCACGACCAGACGGTTGCGGGCGCTGGGCGGCGCCTGGGCTCGCGTGCCGGTGCTGGCCATCACCGCCGCCGGGCGATGCCGGTCGGACACCTGCGTCGACGCGGGACTCTCCGCCTGCCTGTCGAAACCCGTGGAGGCCGCGACCTTGGTCGGAGCGCTGATCCAGTGGGTTCCCGGGGCCGCCGTTGTCGGTGCCGGCGACTCCGTGACGCGCGTGGTAGTGCCGGACGCGGCGGTCTCCGAGACGGCTTCGATCCAGCACGTCGCCACGGAACCGCCGGAGTCGGACAGGAAAGCAGAGATCAAAACTGGGATTGGGTCATTGCCCCTGCTCGACGAGGTCCTTTGGGCACGGCGGGTGGCGTTGCTGGGGCGTCCCCGTCTCGCCGACCGGGTGCGCGACCTGCAGGCGATGTGCGCGGCGGTCGGCCTCGACGCGACCGGCGACGCGGCCCGCGCCCACCGGCTGGCCGGCGCGGCGGCGACGCTGGGAGCGACCCGGTTGGCGGCCGCGGCCCGGATGCTGGAGCGGGCCTTGGAGACCGATGATCCCGATGATGTCGCCGCGCGGTCGGTGTTGGCGGCGACCCGCGAGGTCACCCTCGCCGTGCTGGCGGAGCGCCTGGCCAACGGCTCGTGATCCCGGTCGGGCGGGCTCGCCCCTTGCCGATGGAGCCATGCGGCCCATGTCTCCGGGGTTGTTGAGTCCCCCCGTCCTTGGAGCCCCGTGCCATGACCGCCCTTGATCCCGCCTCCTCCCCGCCTCTTTCAGCCTGCGGTCTGGCGACCCGGGGCGTGCTGACCCTGGCTGGGCCGGATCGGGTTCGCTTCCTGCAGGGCCTGGTGAGCAATGATGTCGCCCGCGCCGGCGTGGACCGCGCGGTGTTCGCCGCCCTGCTGACGCCCCAGGGCAAGATGCTGTTCGATCTCATGCTTGTCGGGCTGGCCGGGGACGGCGCGGACGACGTCTTGTTGATCGAGGCGGAAACCGCGCGCCTGGACGATCTGCGCGGGCGTCTGTCCAAGTATCGGCTGCGCAGCAAGATCACCCTGGCGGTCGCCGAAGGCTGGTCGGTCGCCGTGCTGTTCGGTGACGGCGCCCTGGCCGCGCTGGATCTTCCGGCGGAGGCGGGAGCGGCACGGCCCTTGCCGGACGGCGGGGTGGCCTTCGTCGATCCCCGCCTCGGGACGGCGGGGGCGCGGCTGTTGCTGCCCACCGACAGTGTCCACCGCGTCTTGGAGGATCTGGGCGCGCGGTGGGTCGCGCCCGCCGTCTGGGACCGGCACAGGCTGGCGCTCGGCCTGCCCGAGGGCTCGCCGGACATCGGCGTGGAAAAAAGCCTGCCCCTGGAATGCGGCCTGGAGGAGCTGGGCGGGGTGGACTTTCAGAAGGGCTGCTACATGGGCCAGGAACTGACCGCCCGCACTAAGCACCGGGGATTGCTCAAGCGTCGCTTGATGCCCGTGGACGTGGCCGGGCCGCTGCCGGAGCCGGGCACGCCACTGCGCACCGCCACCGGCAAGGACGGGGGCGAGATGCGCTCGGGCCTGGCCTTCGACGACGCCAGCGGGATCGGCCTGGCCATCGTGCGGCTGGAGGCGCTGGCCGGCGGCCAGCCGCTGGAGGCCGGCGCCGCACGCCTCACCCCCCGCGTTCCCGTGTGGATGAGGCTGCCCGAGGCCGCGCGTGTGTGATACGACATCCCCATCGATCGCTCAGCTCTGACCGTGGTTGGCCGGAGGTAGGCGCCATGCGCCGGGCATCGCGCGCCCGTGTCCTTTTTCGGACGGGAGACGCGATCGCTGAAGGGATGTGACCCATGGACCTCTCCGCGATCCTCGCCTTCGCCGTGGTGGCCGGGCTGCTGACCCTGACCCCGGGGCCGAATGGCCTGCTGGTCGCGCGCACCGTGCCCACCTCGGGCAAGGCCGCCGGCTTCGCCACCGTGCTGGGCATCGCCGCCGCCTTCTACCTGCATGGGGCGCTGTCCATCCTCGGGCTGTCGGTGATCCTGCTGCACTCGGCGACCCTGTTCCTGATCCTCAAGATCGCCGGCGCCGCCTATCTGTGCTGGATCGGCGCCAAGGCGCTGTGGAGCGCCTGGCGCATGGGCACCGGCCCCGCGACGTCCATCGCCCCGGCGCGGCGCACGCGCACCCTGGCCATGGCGGCGGCCGAGGGGTTCCTCACCAACGCCCTCAATCCCAAGGTCGCGCTGTTCTACCTGGCTGCCTTCCCGCAGTTCCTGCCGGCCGGCAGCGACTCGGCCTGGAGCGCCCTGGGGCTGGTGGTGCTGCATTCGGTGATCACCACCGCCTGGCTGTCCAGCCTGGTGGTGTTTTTCGGCCGCCTGACCGCCGCCACAGGTTCGACCCGCTTCAAGCGCTGGATCCAGGCGGTCACCGGCGCTGTTTTCGTCGCCTTTGGGGTACAGTTGGCGACCTGGCGGCCATAGGGTAAGGGCCGCCCATCGGCGAACGGGAGGCCCACCCCATGCGCACGTTGCTCCGCTGGACCCGGCGTCTGATCGTCTATGGCCTGGCCGTCGTCCTGCTGCTGGCCGCCGGCATCGCCACCTGGGGCGTGGGGTCCGCCTATCTCGCGCTCCCCCGGACCCAGGGCACCGTGGCCCTGGGCGACGCCGTCTCCGCCCCCGTCACACTCAGCCGCGACCGCCACGGCGTACCGGTGATCCGCGCCCAGAGCCTCAGGGACGCCACGGTGGCGCTGGGCTACGTACACGCCCAGGACCGCCTGTGGCAGATGGAAAGCATGCGCCGCCTGGGCGCCGGCCGCCTGTCCGAGGTGATCGGCCCGCTCGGCCTGGGGGCCGATCGCTTCATGCGCACCCTGGGGGTCTATCGCCGCGCCGAGGCGCAGATCGCCCACCTGGCCCCGGAGACCCGGGCGACGTTGGATGCCTATGCCGCCGGGGTCAATACCTTCCTGGAGACACGGTCCGGTCCTTTGCCCGCCGAGTTCCAGCTCACCTGGCTGCGGCCGGAGCCCTGGCGGCCCGCCGACACCCTGGTCTGGCAGCGGCTGATGGGTCAGCAACTGGCCGGCAACTGGAACCGGGAGGTGCTCAACGCCCGCCTGCTCGGTCACCTGGGGGACCCGGCGGCGCTGGCCTTCGTCAGCCGCACCGAGTTCGACGATCCCCAGCCCATCACCATGGCCGAGGCGCCCGCAGCCCTCTCCGAGCGCCGGCTCGCCGCGCTTGCCCAGGCCATCCCCGCCCCGGCGGGCGAGCGCCTGGCCTCCAACGCCTGGGCGGTATCGGCGGCGCACACCGCGCCGGGGGTGGGCGCGCTGCTCGCCTCCGACCCGCACCTGGGCTTTCAGGCGCCCATCCTGTGGTACCTGGCGCGCATCGAAACCCCGGAGTTGATCCTGGAGGGGGCCACGGTGCCCGGGGTGCCGTTCGTGCTGATCGGTCACAACACCCATGTGGCCTGGGGCATCACCACCACCCATTCCGACACCAAGGACCTGTTTCGGGAGCGTCCCACCGGCGACGGCCTGTCCTACGAAACCCCCGACGGCCCGCGCCCCTTCGTGACGCGCGCGGAGACCCTGCGCGTGCGCCTGGGTCCGGACCAGACCCTGACGGTGCGCGAGACCCGCCACGGCCCGGTCGTCTCCGACCTGGCGTGGGACGCCCTCGGCCAGGCCCGCGCGACCCTGCCGGCCGGCGAGGTTCTGGCCCTGGCCTCGGTCCCCCTGGCCGAGGCCGACACCACCCCCGACGCCCTGGTGCGCCTCAACCAGGCCCGCGATCTGGACCAGGCCCGCGCCGCGCTCGATGCCTGGGACACGCCACAGCAGAACCTCATCCTGGCCGACCGCGCCGGCCGGGTGGCCATGCTGACGCCCGGGCGGGTGCCGGTCCGCGTCCTCGGTCACGACGGCCGCCTGCCCGCCGAGGGCTGGTCGGGCGCCATGGACTGGCAAGGCTGGGTGCCGCGCGATGCCCTGCCCCGGGTCGTCGATCCGCCGGAGGGCCGGGTTCTGAACGCCAACAACCGCATTCATCCCGCCGACTGGCCGCATCCCCTGGCTGCGGCCTTTCCCGAGCCCTGGCGGGCCGAGCGGCTGGCCGAGCGGCTGCGGACGCTGGATCCGACGGCCACCGACATCGATGCGATGGCGGCGATTCAGGTGGACGCGGTCTCGCCCATGGCCGCGCGCCTGGTGCCCGTGCTGCTGGAGACCGTCGAGGGGGGAGCCGTGACGCATGCCGAGGCCCCGGTGGTGCTCGACCACCTGCGGGCCTGGAACCCGCCGGTGATGGACCGCGCGCGGCCCGAACCGCTGATCCTGGCCGTCTGGTTGGACGCACTAACCGCGCGCCTGTTCGCCGATGACCTGGGGCCGGTGTTCGCGGACTGGGCCAACCGGTCCCGGCCGTTGCCGGTGCTGATGGCCCTGACCGAGGCTCCGGGCTGGTGTGACGACCGGGCCACCGAGGACAGGATCGAGACCTGCGGCCGGCAGGTGACGGCAGCGCTGGACGAGGCGCTTGCCTGGATCGCGACGGAGAGCGGCGACGCGGTGCTGGCCACCCGCTGGGGGGACTGGCACCGCGCGTCCTTCGGTCACCCCCTGTTCAGCCAAGTGCCGGGGCTGGATCGACTCATCGGTCTGGCGGTGGCCACCGACGGCGGCGATTTCACGCTCAACCGGGGCAGTTTCGTCGGTCGCGACGCCCGCCGGCCCTTCGCTCATCGCCATGGCCCGGGCCTGCGTATGGTGGTGGACCTGGATCCGCCCGCGCGCGGCCGGTTCGTCATCGCCACGGGGCAATCGGGCAACCCGGCCTCGCCACACTATGGGGACCGCCTGCGGGACTGGGCGGATGGCCGCTTGCATGCGATCGGCGAGGACGACAGCGGCGGCACGCTCACCCTGGTGCCGGGGGGCGGCATGAGACCATGACGGGTCACCCTGGACCGTAGGGTGCGCTCACACCGCAGGTGTAGCGCACCATCCAGGCGCGCGGTGGTGCGCTGCCGGCTGCTCCTCCAGCCGTCGAGCGCACCCTACGCGACATCGCGAGAGAGTCATGGGCAAATACCGGCTGGTGTAACGCGAGGCTTTGCCGGCTCTCCCATCGCTGCCTATCTTGACCCCAGCATGGAACGGAGGATCGCGATGAGCGTCTGGGGCAAGGTGATCGGCGGGGTCGGCGGACTCATGGTGGGGGGACCGCTGGGGGCCATCGTGGGCATTGCCGCCGGCCATGCCGTGGACAAGGAAGGCGGTGTCTCGGCGGCCCTCGACTCGGTCCGCGCCCAGGCCGGCGATCTCTTCCGAAGCCCCGACGCCCGCCAGGCCGACACTCGCGCCGCGTCCAGCGGCGGCGATGGACTTGGCGGGGGGTTCGGTGCGGGGGGCCTCGGCAAGGATGCCCGTCAGCACGCCTTCGCGGTCGGCGTCATCACCCTGGGCGCCAAGATGGCCAAGGCGGACGGCCGGGTGACCCGCGACGAGGTGGACGCCTTCAAGCGCGTTTTCCACATTCCCGACCACGAGATGAAGGCGGTCGGCGCGGTGTTCGACAGCGCCAAGCAGTCGGCCGAGGGCTACGAGACCTATGCCCGCCAGATCGCCTCTGTGTTCCAGGATCATCCGGAGGTCCTGGAGGAACTCCTTGGGGCGCTCTATCAGATCGCCCGGGCCGACGGCGTGATGCATCCCAACGAAGTGGCGATCCTGCACGACGTGGCGCGCCTGTTCCAGATGCCCCCGGACGCCGTGGACCGCCTGCGCGCCCGCTTCGAGGGTCCGGGCTGGGCGGGCGGTGCCCGTGGCGCCAAGACGGCGGGCGCCGGTCAGGAGAAGGGCGCCGAGGGGAGCACCGCACCGGACGAGCCCGATCCCTATGCGGTGCTGGGCATTCTCCCCACGGCCAGCGACGCCGAGGTGCGGGCCGCCTGGACGCGGCTGGCCCGCCAGCATCACCCCGACACCCTGCTGGCCGCCGGCCTGCCGGAGGCATTCGTGGAGCAGGCCAGCCGCACCATGGCCAGCATCAACCACGCCTACGACCGTATCCGAGACCGCCGCGCCATGGGGTAGAGCGCAGTTTTTCCGGGAACCAGGGAGCGTTCACACCACCCAGTCGTCCTGAACCGGCGGGGTGACGCGAACCGAGGTGATGCGGTTGCGCACCCGCTTCACCACCTCGAAGCGGAAACCGTGGAAGCGGAACACCTGGCCTTGTTCGGGGATGCGCCGGGCCTCATGCAGGATCAGGCCGGCGAGGGTGTTGGCCACGTCGTCGGGCAGCGCCCATTCGAATTCCCGGTTCAGATCGCGGATGGTGACGTCGCCGGCCACCATATAGGACCCGTCGGCCTGGGGCCGCACGCCCTGCATCTGCACGTCGTGCTCATCGCTGATCTCGCCGACGATCTCCTCGAGGATGTCCTCCAGCGTCACCACACCCATGATGGTGCCGTACTCGTCCACGACCATCGTGAAGTGCTCGCGCCGCTCGCGGAAGACCTGCAGCTGATGCAACAGGGTGGTGGTGTCGGGAATGAACCAGGGCGGCGCGGCCAGACCGACCACGTCCAGGTCGTCCAGGCTGCCGGTGTGGGCCTGCACGGCGCGCAGCAGCGCCTTGACGTGCAGCACGCCCACAATGTTGTCCATGCGGTCGCGCCACAGGGGAATGCGGGTGTAGGGACTGTTGAGCACCTGCTCGACGATCTCCGAGGCCGGCAGATCAGCGTCGATCATCACCAGCTTGGAGCGGTGCACCATGATCTCGCCCACCTCCACGTCGGCCAGATCCAGCACGCTCTTGAGCATGGCGCGCTCGCGGCGCACCGTCTGGCCGCCGGGACCGGGGCTGGTGGCCTCCGCGGTGTGCAGTTCGATGGCGCCGCGCAACTCGGCCAAGGCGTTGGCGGCGGATTTCTCCTGACCCGCGTCGGCCTTGAACAGCTTCAGCATCACCTGCACCAGGCCCTGGATCACCCGGGTGACCGGCCAGAACACGAAGGTCAGGCCGCGCATGATCGGCGCCACCGTCAGCGCCATGGTGTTGGTATGGGTGAGCGCGTAGGTCTTGGGCAGGATCTCGGCGAAGATCAGCACCAGCAGCGTCATGACCATGGTGGCATAGACCACGCCGGTCTCGCCGAAGGCGGCGATCATCACACTGGTGGCCAGGGACGAGGCCAGGATGTTGACCAGGTTGTTGCCAAGAAGGATGGTGCCGATGAGTTGCTCGCGGCTTTTCAGCACCTTGTTGACGGTGCGGGCGCGGCTGTTGCCGCTCTTTTCCAACTCCAGCATCAGGGGGCGCGAGGCCGCCGTCAGCGCGGTTTCGGATCCCGAGAACAGGCCCGAGAGGACCAACAGAAACAGGATGGCAATCAGCGATTCGATCATGGTCGTGGAGTCGTGGCGAGGGCGGGGCCGGTAATCATGCCAGGCATGCGATCAGCGTTTCGCGAACCGCATCGGCGGCAACGTCCCGTTGAAGATGGGCATGGCCGATGCCTCGTGCCAGCACGAAGGTGACACGCCCCTCGTCCACCTTCTTGTCCTTGGCCATGTGGCCGATCAGCCGGTCCACGTCCCAGACGCGTGACGGGTCCGGACGCACCGGCAGGCCGACGCCGGCCAGGTGACGCCTGATCCGCTCCAGATCCTGGCCAGGGCACAGACCCAGCCGGTGCGACAGGTCGAAGGCCATCACCATGCCGATGGCCACGGCCTCGCCATGCAGCAGGGCGTCGCCGTAGCCGGTCTCGGCCTCCAGGGCATGGCCGAAGGTATGGCCGAGGTTGAGGAGCGCGCGTTGCCCGGCCTCCCGCTCGTCGGCGGCGACCAGGGCGGCCTTGGCCCGACAACAGGCGGCGATGGCCTCCGCGCGCA
>Ga0126339_10004478_pt1 | contig 10333 bp, 6 predicted proteins | sample OrbTmetagenome_2_FD_92532 | JGI IMG/M metagenome (GOLD analysis project Ga0126339, IMG submission 92532) | Coral microbial communities from Petempiche,Puerto Morelos, Mexico - Orbicella T R C metagenome | ecosystem: Host-associated > Invertebrates > Cnidaria > Coral | place: Petempiche,Puerto...
CGTGCGCATATTAGCTCATAGGTCTTCATATTGATATATTACTGCACGCTACTCAACGTTACTCAAATGGCACATATGCCCGTCTACTGTGTAGACTCTATGCCTTTCAGTTTGCAGTACCTCGTCTTATTTAAGTTGTGCAAATCTCTTATGGCATTCTGTGGTTATTCCCTGGTATTTTACTGATAGCTTACTGAAAGCTGGTCTAATGACGCTAATGAGATCTCATTTCCCATTTTCATTCACGTGCGTTCTTCTTACGTTTATCGGTTTGTTCTGAATCGCAGGAGAAACATACCAAATTAGAACGCCTTTTTGAGAAATGAACTGGCTTAATTTGGCTTAAACTGTTAACAGAATGTCTATAGGCCATGTCGTTCTGTTTATATAATGACGAATCGAACTCTTTGAACATGAATTACAAAGGAATCTTTGCTCTCGATTATCTTGGCCACAGGATTTGAATTTCTAGTTTAGCGACCGGGCCATCGTGACAAAGTCGCCTCCAACCGCCTCAAAAAATGCCCCGTGCCTCTCGACGGTTGGAGGCGACTTTGTCACAAAATTCAAATCCTGTGGCCAAGATCATCGGTTACGGATCGAGACGGAGAAAAAACGGAAAGCAAGAGCTGGAAAACCCGCGATTCTCGGGTGGTTAAGATAAACTTTGGAACTTTGGGAGAAAGCGAATGGGAAGAAGAGTAATCGACGGCTGCCATGAGGCAATTTTGACGAGATTAGACTAGTTTTGCGGAATTTTCGGAGCTTTGAGTGCGGGCCATCGGGCCAGTGGGTCGCCCGCCTTTCGTTTTCTTTAGGGGAAGCAAACCGCTCGAAAGTAAAACTCGCCAAAATGGCTCTAAACCACCTCCAGGAACCCAGAGGTAACCCGTTTAATATTCCCAGCGACAAATCCCCAGACAAATAGTCTGTTATTGTTAAATTGCACGCTGAAAACCATACTCTGTTCAGCAGTATCACCGCGTTTTAGGCTGCTTAATTAAGGGGGAACCCACTCCACCACCCCACACCCCACTTAAACTGCGTAGGAAGGAGTTAGCAATATACGCAGGGGAACACAATTTTTTTTAATTTTACCACCTTAGTTTTTCAGGATGAACCAACAGCTCGATGACAAAGAAAAGGTTTCTTCGATACTAGATGATCAATACTCGACATTTCCAACAGGGAAGGAAAGCAAACAGAACACCAGTGCGCTCGTGAGCTTCCCAAAGAGATACATTTTGTTACTGATGATTTTTATTGGTTTTGTGAATATCTACGCCATGCGGGTCAACCTTAATGTGGCTCTGGTGGCAATGGTTAACAATCAAACAGCGATTAGACAAGGAGTTAAAATAACGAAGGTAAAACACTTCTTCATTGACCCAGTAATTGCTGAAGTTGGATTAAGGTGGAATAGTACCCTAATTTTCGTCGAATTTGGTGAAATTGTGGAAAAATGTTTTTGGTTAGTTTTCATATCTTGAGTCATTGATGGTCCTTATGAAAGATACTTTTTTGCCGAAAGAAAAACCCTTCACCACTTTTTGGCATGTTTGCTATGGGCAACCAGTTTGTTTAGTGTCCGTTTATTGACTCTAACGGCCGAAAACAAAGAAAATGTGCTTTTTCTGACTGAAATCGACACCGTTATAGATTAAGACGTTCTGTCCTTGTGTATATATGAACTGGGGTAGCTTTTCTGTGAAAGCCTGGAACAGAATGCTTGTTTGCTGTCTGATCACTCTGCGTGAAACGAAAACAAAACAATTTCTAACTTAGTACAAGCAAGAAAACACCAGTCGTGTAGGAGGGGCACCTCGTCCATTGATCAGACATAAACAGCTTATAAACAGCATAGTTTATTGCAACAAACATAAGCGGCGCTAGGATACTTATTAATACAACAAATGTATACTTTGTACTAAACAAAAAACACGGACATTTTACCAAAACAAATTTTCCAGAATAAAGTGATCAAAAACGGAGATACCGTCGAGTGAGAGGGAAGAAAAAGAAAAAGGAGGACAAAAATCAACGCAATGAAGGAGTTACTGATGCTCCAGGACGGTTTTAGTGTTCAACTGCAGTTCATAGTTATGGTATTGCTTGTGAAAACCATACTAGAACGTTAACTCTCTTTTCCTCATTGTCAGATTTTGACTGTAGGCACTTCGGCTCAACACTTCTCCTTGGAACATAAAACACTCATTTTTGCTGTAGACTTTGATCAATAGTGCTTCTGTGATATGAACCTAAATCAAGTCACGTTCTTTTATTTGTCACCCATTTTTTGGCCAATCTCGTCAGTAGGCGTGGTTATGAGTTAATTATATTCCCTTTCACATTGTAAATTAAGGGAAAAAAAGGCTTAAGCTGTTAAGAAGGAATCCACCAGAAGTTCGAGTAACAAGCGGACAAAAACTTTGTACCGAATTTATTTACACAGTATTACAAACTTCTGTGCGACTGTTTAAAATATATTCTCCAAAGAAATCATTTTTATCAACACCAAATGTCGAAAACAAATTCTGAACTTCATGTGAAACACTTAAAAGTACTGAAGAAATGAAACTGATGATGAAATTTTACCTGTGTTTGCACCATTTCTCTGAGCCTTGAAATGATTTTCTCGAGTTCCCATGGGAAATTGTTTCCCATGTTATTTCAGGCAACTATTTATATCTTTAGCTTTTATAAAGTGAAAAAAGGACAGTAATATGCTTAAAATTATTCTGGTACAAGGTTTTTATCCACTAAAAACTGAAATTGCTCGATTTCCTATTAGATTTTATCTTAAGGTTCTAGGTTCATATTACAGTTCTATGTATGTTAAACATTTTCTGAAAATCTCAGAATCAAATATTTCCTTGGTAAGGAAATATAGTTGTTGGCGTGGAGGTTATAAAACCACGATTTTATGGGCGTGGCACGGTTGCCATGATAACTATTTATGTCGTAATTTGTGTCAAACAATTTCTCCTGTTGAACTTAATAACATGACATTAAAGATAATTTATTAAAACTTAATAGACAAATTTCTATTAAGAATATAACGCAAACAGCGGTGATAAACATTGTATTCCAACGCATTTTAATACACAACTTGACGTTTCGCCTGCTAGTCTACATACATTTTCAAAAGTGACCGTTACAATTTTTTGAAAACTATATATATCTTTAAAATGAGAGGTCTGGAACCATTGCATTTGAAGGAGACAATAAGATTCCATTTTCAGAAGTCCTTGTTAAACGCTGCCCTATCAACACTTTCTCCACATCCGTCTGCCTCTACACCAAGTCGGATTCATTCACACCTCGCAAGTACAAAATCAACCTCATCCGCACACTCACCCATCGATGCTTCCGAATTCGCTCTGCGTCATTTTTGTTGCAAGCCGCTATTTAAGATCTGAGAAAGCTCCTGTTGCAAAATGGTTACCCTCAAGGTGTTATCACGTTCAACGATGTATTGAACAAAAATAAAAACAATCCAAATAACCCTGTTCAAGCTACAGTTCCCCAAAGAGATATCTTAATCCTATCCTAGACATCTTACCCTACTTAGGTCTTCACAGTAACCAAGTCATAAAACGTCTGAAATCCTGCGTATACAACTTCTATACCCTTTCGTCAATCTCAAGATCATATTCCATAACACACGCCGCATCAAATCTTACTTTTCATACAAAGATCGCTTGAACCGCGAACTGGTTGTTTTGTTTTGTTTTATTATTTCCTCCATTCATTATTATATTACAAAGATATTTTTTTTATATTACAAAGTCATTATTATATGAAGAGATATCTTTCTTTTAAGATATTTAAAGATATTAAAGAAAGCGAAAAATGGAGAAGGGTACAATATAGTAAGACTAATTAAGGCCCCTAAAATACTGGATATTACCTTTTTTTAAACTCAAACACACAAACACACCCACGAGCACACAACACACACACCATAACTGCAATCAAGTCAATTTAATACTGAGCAAAATAATACATAGAAAGCGCCTTTTTAAAGAGAGGTTCAGATGAAACACTACGAACAGAAAGAGGGACTTGAGGTCATTCCAATAGTATTTACCAATAAAGCTGGTTGCTGGGACTGGTTGCTGGGATGAATTTTGCACGTTGGCAAAACAAAACGAAGACTCCATCACAGAAAAACAGAACATTTCGAGGCCCTCGCTAAAAGTGCCCATTCATCAGCAATGGCTGATCATGTGAAAACCACTGGTCACAACATAAAATGGGATCATTTTGACATTTTAGCCTCCTGCAAAACTGACTCTCCTTGCAGAATTAAAGAGACTCTGTTCATTCAAAAGCTAAAACCTTCCTTTGATAGTAGTCAATAGTCAGTCAGTAGTGAGAAGTTGTTGCTTTATTAGCTGTTTCTCCTGATGATGTCTAGAGCTGAAGATCATTTTTCCCAGTCTAGGTTCCAGACCTCTTATTTTTAAATACATACATTATGAAAATGTATGTAGACTAGTATCCGAAACGTCAAGTTCTGTATTAAAAATGCGTTGGAATACAATGTTTATCACCACTGTCTGCGTTATATTCTTAATCAAGCTACGATGGCATAAGAACAAGAGTTTAAAAATCTCTAGGTTTGAGGGTACCATTGCACCTTAAACCGCTGAATGTATGGCTTGCAATTAATGCGATTGTTTAATTTCCGCAAGGAGTTGCAATCAAGTAATATTTTAACATAACGTCGCGGATAAAATGCAGTCAAACTTTGGCCGCACTAAAATATTCATATACCCTTTATACCCAAAACCTCTAAAAAGGGATACTTTATAAGGGAGTAGGGCAACCTCGTTACCAAGATTTTTATATTTTCGGCCTCCGGCTCCAATAAGGCGGGAAGATGAGAGACCCTGGAAACGGGGTTGGGGTTGGTGCGAGGCAGGATGCTTTAATGAGACAAATAATACACTGATGCATTCTGGTGCATGAGCACAAAGCGAAAGATCTCAAAGGGATTGATCTGTGCCGTCAAAACATTTACCGTCAATCGTCAAATACGCCCAGTGTCAGGTCGGCAAGCAGCTCTCGTAAGTCTGACATGAGTGGATTAATAAACTTTGAGAGGACAATAGAACAAACAATAGAAAGAATGCTCCTGGCCCTAAAACAATAACAGCTGCTAACAATGAAAAGAATTTCAAGCTTACGAGAGCCGCTACACTTCTGCACTGTCAACCGTCAAATAAGTTAAAAAAAAATACCGCGAAATAGCAAATAATTTCTCTTGTGTTTTGTCAAAATTGTAATAATTTCCCTCGCCTTCGTGTTTTAATTTCGTGGGTGACGAATAACGCTTACCATTGTGGGTTTTTGACTTGTTTGTTGTATCGAGAAATTTCGCGCCAAACGTTGCCTTGGTAATTTTGTAATTTCACACGTGAAATTCAATATAAATTAACGCTTAAATTTCACGCCAGAATTAAGGGACACAGTCAGCTTTGAAACCGCGCTGACCTGGGCCCTAGTTTTCTCGCTTTGAAAAGAGTTCACCTTAACCTCAAAATCAAAGATACTCGTCGAGTACATCTAGAAATCCGCTTCAATCTTCGCAGCGTTTTGCTTGATTTTCAATCGTTTACTGAAAAACCTGTTTTTCAGTGTGCTTTTGCTCATCCTGTGATATTATTTTATCATATTTGGTTAGAAACAGTATGGATCGCGTCTCTGTGATATACAAATTAGCTGACTGTGTCCCTTTAAGGAGTAATTTGTTACTCATGACATTACAATAATAATAACGATTTATTACTCAAAATCCGTTGAAAAAATAAAATGGTGAAAGGGAAATCCAGTTGTTATCCCTCTGTTAAAGATTTCCTTGCGTAAAAAGAATAAAAATATATATTCGCATGTGCAAGTGATGATGATGGACCCCTCACGTACTCGCGTCATTGCTTTCCGTAAACAGAAACATGTATATTTTTTGGACTCACAGGCCAAACAGGTATGTCGAGTGCACGGTAGCTACGCGTGCAGTGCGTGTAGCAGCGCTTCACCATTCGGGCGTTTCGGCGTTGATATGTTAACAAGACTATTCTTTTTGGGTAAAATCATGCTACAAAGCAAGATAAATGCAAAGAAGGAACTAGCTTTTGTGCAGGTTTCGTATTAGAACACGTTATCTGTCCTGTGAACCCACTGCCCGCCGATTGGCCAGAATAATACAAGGGATTTTTCTTCCTAATCAGAAGCCAGCATTCGCAGGGCTGTTTGGAACTGACGAACGCTGTAAGAATCCGTTCGCGGGGGCTCCTCGCTTTCTCTGCAACTTTTCTTTTTAATCAATATCGCTTTATTGTAATTAGTTAAACTAGTTTTATGATTTTTAGCTCGTTAGTTCTTTCTTAGAACTCTTTTATTTCATGTACATGATGAGAAAAAAGCTTATCTCTTGAAAATATTACGCTAGAGTTCACGTGAGCCACTGGTTTGTGTTTTCCTCCATAAATTAAGTCGTTTATTTTAATTTTACATCTTATTTTGAACATTTACAGCAAGCTGAATTTGACTGGAATTCTAAACTGCAAGGTACGTGCAATGGCGTTTTTTTCTATAGTATAAGAATTGGACGTTCAGAGAATCACAGAGACCCTCGACTTGATAAAGTCTGTCCTGTTTCAGTTTCTTTCTACAGTGTGCAATGTGCTTCACACCGCAATAAAGGCTCCATCCGTCTCCAACACTCCCGAAGTCGTACGTCTCTGACTGCCTCCCTAGGGCTTATTTTCAATATAATGTTTATGACATCGAGGGAAACCGGTTACGAATACTGAAAGGGCGTACCGTTAAACTGACACTTCATGATAACGAGAGTAACTAGTCCTTACCTTGCAGCCGTTCTCCTTAATTGACCTTCTGAATACCAACGCCTCGCTGATAGGGACAGCTTTCTGTGTCCTTTTGGTTTTCTTCACTTAACCAGCGTGGTTTGACTGTAATTAATTTTTTTTTAGGTCTTGTCCTTGGCGCATTCTTTTACGGTTACTGGGTTTTACAGATCCCAGGAGCTTGGCTTGCTATTAAAATTGGTGGCACACGTGTGTTTGGTTATGGCGTTCTTTTGACATCTTTGTTGGCTATTCTTACTCCAATAGCTGCCCGATATCACGTCATGGCCTTAGTTGGTGTTCGAATTTTCCAAGGTTTGTTTTTGGTAAGTTGGTAATATTGAAGCACAGCTAAATAATGTTGTTAAGTTGGTAATATTGTACTGGCATTATCAAGTACCATAGTGTTGGTAACGAACTCATTTATACACAAAGCAGGCTATTTATGAAACCTAGATATTTAAGACTAGTAAAATTTATATGTTTCTATGTGTGGGAAATGGAATGAGAGTGATCTCACTGAGAAAGTTATTAGGTGGGTTAAAACTGGACTCTTCAAAAGCACTTCAACGAACTGCTGACGTTCCACTTACTGTAGTTGGTCATACTTTATTACCTTGGAAACATGAAAACTTCTCGCGGCTGGCTTCAATTCTTATTTACCTAATAAGTTAAATTACTCTAGCCTTTTGATTGGTTTTTACCTATGATCAATTGGATGACGGACGCATAGATGACGTCATTAAACATTTTTGTTTCTTTATTGCATAAAATAAATAGATTCCACGTGTGCCTGTTCAGCCATCGTTCACCTAAGAGATGTGATTAATTACTGAACAGACGCGCGACAACATGGAATCTGTTTGAGGGACTAGACAAGGTCAGGGGCCCGTTTCTCGAAAGCCCCGGAAACTTTTCGGGCCCGTAAAGCCATAGCAAAATCTCGAATCCTACGATTACATAGCTGTTTTATTGACATATTCGTGATATGAAGAGAAGTTCCCTTCATACAAGAAGTTTCAGTCGTATACACTTCTCCGTTTTTAGATACGGATGGACTAAAAATGGCTTTACCGGTCCGAAAAGTTTCCGGGGCTTTCGAGAAACGGACCCCTGGACACTTAGCTCAGAAAAAAGGTGCATGATTAAGAATCAACGAGAACCATCTCACAGGGATGCACTGACTGCCAGGGAACGTGAATGAATTAATTAATAAGGCCAGCACCAAATTACGAATCAAAACATTTGCACGTGGGTATTATCAAAGTTTTAGCGTTGTGTAGATAAAAATTGGCAAAAAATTAAGAAAAAAGTTTAAGTAAAAATGGAAAATGGACAAAACTTACAGTCATGTAAATTTTTTTACGATATTATTGTTTATTTGCTTGGTCTGTAGGGGGTAACATTCCCTTGTAACCATGCCATCTGGAGCAAGTGGGCTCCCCCACTGGAGCGAAGCAGTTTAATTACCATATCCATAGCAGGTTATCAAAGTTTCATTTATTTTTAACAAATAGAATAATAATAACCGCTTTATTGAAGTGTAGTATTAACTACTAATTGGGGACACAACAAAAAAAAAAGTTAAAATTATTTACAATTAAACAAGTAAAAAAAAGAAGTGTATATACAATCAATCTGCAAAAATGTATGTATAAGTGGTACATGAAAACAGTAGGCATGAATAGGTAGTCTTTTAGAATTACAGAGGTTACAACAATTATTGCTGTTGTACAGAAAAGACGTGAGGTCTTTTTTCCTAATATTCGTTTTGAATGATTCGATATTCAGAGAGCCTTTCAATTTATTATCCAGTTTCGACCATGTGCGCGGTCCTTGATATCTTAGAGAATGTTTTCCATAGTTTATTGTATTAAAAGTAGGGATATCAAAATCACTATTTCTGAGTGAATAACTAGTATTTTTCTGCTTAAATAGTTCGTCAACAATACCCGGCGCAAGGCCATATTTTACTTTGTACATCAATATAGCGATATCTTGTAGTCTACGATTTAGTAGTGAAGGTAGCTCTGCTCGAACCAGAAGGTTTTCATATGTTTCTGAATGGGAGTTAAATACTGCTCTAAGTGCACGTTCTTGAATCCGTTCTATTTTTCTGCTGTCAGAAGATCTGCAATTATGCCATACGAGATGACAATATGTTAAGTGAGGCAAGATGGAGAAAAGTCACTAGCAATCGATATTTCGTAACGTCTTGTCTATTATGTCTGAAACTCCAAAGTATGTAGCTTTAAAACAATAACGTGGTGAGTTATTTCACTGGTGCGTGTCACTAAAGACGGCAATGGTTAGCGCACTGGACTTTGGATTGATCGATATGGGTTCGATCCCTGGTCGGGGTCATTGTGCTATGTTCTTGGACAAGGAACTTTACTCTCACGGTGCGTCTCTCCACCGAGGTATATAAGTAAGTAGGTGAATTTAATATTTTGATGTAGTCCTATGAAGGACTAGCATCCCATCAAGTGAAGAGGAGGGGTGGGGAGGGGGGGAGGGGAATGGCGTGGAATGCTATAGAAACCGGGATAAGTTCCGGTGCTCTGGATGTTTGGGCCACTAGGCCCCACGCACACTTTACCGTACCTATCATCGAAACCCCATGTAGAGTTACCCACCTGCCCATGAGTGTCCAAGTATCAATTCTTCGGCAAAGTACACACTCTTTAGATACTACAGGATGAAATACCAGTGAAGCGTATGGAAAGCCATAACTTTCGTATGGGATTTTTTTTCTTTCGATCGTGAAGTGTTGTATTGATGCTATGAAGTTTCGTCATGATGCACTGCAGTAACATTGTTTTGTGGTGAGGTTGTGTCGTAACGTGGTGAGGTTCTGTCATTATGTTGTGCGAAATTGTCGTTATGTGTTGAGGTTTCATGGTTATGTGTTGTGTTTCCATCGTGATGCGTTGAGGTCTTCGTATGACCTGGTGAGTTTACATATTTATGTGGCGAGGTTCTGTCATTATGTTGTGTGGAATTGTCGTTATGTGACGAGGTTTCATAGCAATGTGTTGTGTCTCCATCGTAACGTGTTGAAGTCTTCGTGATGTGGTTACGTATTTATGTGGTGAGTTTCTTCCATTATGTGGTTATCACATGACGTGACGTGGGCTCTCTATTATGACATGTGATATATTCCTTATATAACGCGACTTGACTTCCTGCTCTCAAACACTATCTCCCAGGCTTTATTCGTCTATAAGAACCGCTTGACCCTGTTTTAAGAGTGGGCCCAGTGCCTTCTCGGAAACAAAAATGGCGGCTGAAGCAGAAACAACAGACAATTTGAAATTAATTGCTTGAAAAACCTAAGCTAAGGCATCTATTAGAGAACTCCCAGCGAGATCAAGTTACAGTTGATGTCATATCAAAGTTGTCGTCAAGAGAAATGGAATGTTAAGGCATTAATGATCGCAATATAATGAGGGCAACCCTAA
>Ga0126339_10004479_pt1 | contig 10332 bp, 9 predicted proteins | sample OrbTmetagenome_2_FD_92532 | JGI IMG/M metagenome (GOLD analysis project Ga0126339, IMG submission 92532) | Coral microbial communities from Petempiche,Puerto Morelos, Mexico - Orbicella T R C metagenome | ecosystem: Host-associated > Invertebrates > Cnidaria > Coral | place: Petempiche,Puerto...
GAACAGGTCCCTGTCGTTGGCGCCCGGAACCACGGGGTAGGCGGCCGGGTCCAGTCGGGCCGGGGCCACCATGGCACCATCGACGACCACGACGCGATCCTGGGCGGCCGTGTAGGCCAGCATCAAACCGCCGCCGCCGGGGCCGCTCATCCAGGGCTCGACCACGCCCAGACAAAGGCCGGCGGCGATGGCCGCGTCCACCGCGTTGCCGCCCTCGGTCAGGACGCGGGCGCCAGCCTCGGCCGCCGCCGGGTGCTGGGCGACGACCACACCGCCACCCGCGCTCGTCACCATCGGTTTATGGACGATGCGGCGGCGGCTATGGGAGCCCCAGGCGGCGCGGTGCCGCGCGGCCCAGTCCGGGCGGTCGGTCATGAGGCAGTGGGTCCTGACACGGTGAGTGCCCGCAAACGCTTGAAAATCGAGGAAAACGGTAGCCTGTGCAACAACGCCTGGTCAAGCACGGCTGGCGGCATTGACGTCCGTTGACGTCGCATCCAGCAAGGCCAGCATCTCCGTTACCGAGGTGATTTTCTGGCGCGATCGGCCGGCCGCTGCACCCCGGGCGATTTCGGTGCGGTTGATCCGCTCCCAGTCCTCCAGCGAGACAACGCGCACGCCGCGCCCCGCCAACAGGGCATCCAGGGCGTCCGGCCCGGGCTTGGCGCCGCCGGCGTGCTCGGCAAGCCAACCCGCGAGTCGCTCGGCGATGGCCATGGCGTCGGCGCGGTTGGCGGGGATGACGCCCGCGGGGCCGCGCCGGGCCCAGCCGACGACGAACAGCCCCTTCGCCACCATGCCATCCGTGTTGGCGATCGTCCCCCGGGTTTCGTCCAGAGGGATTCCCTCCAAGGGGCGGCAGCGATAGCCGATGGCGCTCACCACGGTGCCGATCGGCACGGTGAAGACCTCGCCCGTTGGTACGGCCTGGATACCGTCCATGCGGGTGCGGGCCAGCCGCAGGCCGGTGACCGCCCCGTCCACGCCTTCGATGGCCTGGGGCGCGGCGTTGAACAGGAACCGGATGCGGACCGGGGCCGCCTCGGCGTCCGGCCGGGCGGCGAAGTCGCGCAGGATCTCCAGGTTTTTCTCAACGTGTTTGGCGGTGGCCGTGTCCAGCCTGGCGGGCGGCGCGTCTGGCAAGGCGGCGGCCTCCACCACCGGGCGGGCGCGTGTCAGGTGACCCAACTCGGCCAATTCGGCGGGGGTGAAGGCCGCCTCCGGCGGTCCGCGCCGGCCGACGACCCAGATGTCGGTGAGCGGGGCGGCGTGGATCACTTTGGCCGCATGGGCGCACAGGTCGCCCTTGGTCATCTCTTCAGGGGTCTTGGCCAGCACCCGGGCGACGTCGAGGGCCACGTTGCCGGTGCCGATGATGGCCACGGCCGGGCCGGGCAGGCGCGGTGCCGGAGCGGCATGGTCGGGGTGGCCGTTGTACCAGCCGACGAAGGCACCGGAGCCATGGACGCCCGCCAGGTCCTCGCCGGGGATACCCAAACGCCGGTCTTCGGGGGCGCCCACGGCCAGGACCACGGCGTCGTAGACGGCGCGTACCTCGGCGAGGGTTACGTCGCGGCCCACCGTCACATTGCCCCGGAAGCGCACGCCCGGCCGCGCCAGGGTGCGGTCGAACTGGCGGGTGATGGCCTTGGTGCCCGGGTGGTCGGGCGCGACCCCCGCGCGCACCAGGCCGAAGGGCGTGGGCAAGCGGTCGAGCACGTCGATGCGCGCCCCGGCGTGACGCCGGGCCAGGGCGTCCGCCATGTACAGGCCGGATGGGCCGGACCCGACGACGCAGAGGGAGACGGTCGCGGTGGAGACGGTCACGGGACACCTCCCAAACACTGCGGGACGGGCATGGGATCGGGATGGGGATCGGGCTCGACCAGGCCGCCAAAGCGGGCGCGGAAAGCCGGGACGGCCTCTGGCAACGGGCCGTCGGCGGTCTCCAGCCGCGCCATGATGTGACATTCCGCGGCTGCCTGGGTGGCGCGGTACAAGGTGCGGCAGAGCTGCCGCGCCGCCGCGCCCGGCCAGTCATCGGGCAGGACCTCGGCGGGCAACAACGGATCGCGCAGCAGCACCCGGCGATAGTCGTGGATCAGCAGGGTGCGGATCAGGAAGCCCTGCTTCGGCTCGAGGGCGCTGGTCGAGCGCAGGGTCTGCCAAAGGGGGCGGAAGCGCTCGAGAAAGGCGTGATAGTCGGCGGCCAGGGTGTCCAGGTCCCAGCCACCGCGCACCAGGGCCACGCCGGCGGCCGGGTCGGTAAGGGCGTGGCCGCGCGCGCGCATCACGACCACCCGATCGGCCAGATCAAGGGTGTCCAGGACGTGACGCAGGCTCTCCTCGTCGCCCCGGGGATGGGCCAGCAGGTTCGGCGCCAGGGTTCCGAAGCCCTGCCACATCAGATCGCGGCGCAGGGCCTCGCGGGCGTCGGGTTCCAGAGGCAGGGCGCCGGTCAGCACCAGCAGCCACGTGCCGTCCCAAGGGGGCAGATCGGTCGCGTAGATGCGGCGATGCGCGGCGTCGAACCGCCGCCGCCCCTCCGCCGTGAGACTGTAGTAACTGCGCCGGCCCACCGGGGCGGCCGACAGCCACCCGTCACGGGCCAGCCGGAACACTGCCGTGCGCACCATGCGTTCCGACAGGCCCAGGGGCGCCACGAGCCGGATCAGGCTGCCGAGCCAAGTGCTTCCGCCGTGGGGAAGGATACTGTCGCCGTAGATGGTGACGATCAACGACTTGGCTCGAAGTGGCATGACCGAGGGCAGGGCGGTGATCAGATCGTCCAGGCGGCGGGGTCGGTTCATGGGTGGGCGATCCTGGGGTGGGAGTCATATTCCGATGTGGTACGGCTGGCGCGTTTCGATCGGCAAGACCGGAAACCATGAAGGGAGATCCGCCACGCCTGGGATCCGGCTCGCTGGCCGTGGAAAACGTCTTCCTTCATAGGACGTTGCGGTGTCCGTGCCGTGTCCGTGAGGACCTGGCGCGCACGGGGAAAACAATTGACATGGATCAAAGCGTTACACTATCCTGGATGTAGCGTCAAATCCTGTGTCATTTTGTCGGCGATGGCGCCGTGATGCGCGTCGGTGATCGGACATGGACGGACAGCGCCTCCTGCGGCGACGCCATCAGGAGGGTCATCCTTGACGGCATAAGGTGATGCACAAAAACGTGGAATTCGGTGCGCTGACCCAGACAAGAAAAAGCAGACGGTCTTTTGTCTGGACGTGCACGAGGGAGGACCGCCATGCCCACGTGGAAGACCTACGACAAGGGCGATGCCCTGCCAGACGAGTATAAGTCGCTGCTGCTAAACCTGATGTCCTTCCAGGCGGATTCCGAATACGCTGGCGGGCAGCGGGTGATGGAGAACATGCGCTTCGCCCCCCGTCCCGAGGAAGCCTATCGCCTGTCCAAGAAGGTGATGGAGGAAATGGGGCACGGTTACTATGTCTGGAACCTGATGCAGGATCTGGGCGTGGATGTGGATGCGCGCATTCAGGAACTGGTCACCAACCCGGACAATCCCGATCCGGCCAAGGTCAACGTGATCAACGGGTTTCGCAAGGAGAACTGGTCCACTTGGTTCGAGGACTGGTACGACGTGGGCTTGTTTTCCACCGTGGTCACGCCAGCCGCCGTGGCGTTCCTGGGGCAGTACCGCGAGTGCTCCTATCTGCCCTGGGCGCGGGTCAACACGCGGATCCACAAGGAAGAGTATGGTCACCTGGCCTTCGGTGTCTGGGCCACCAAGCGCAACATCGAGTTCGGGGGCGAGGCGGCGCGCGAACGCTGCCAGTCGAAGGTGGAGAAGTTCCTGCGCATTGGTCTGGGTTTTTATGGGCGCCCCAGCAAGGGCGGCGCGCGCTCGACCATGTTCGAGAAGTATTACGACTACGGCATCAAGACGCGGACGCCCGAGGAATTGCAGGCCGAGTATCTCACGTTGCTGGAGGACCGGCTGAAGGAAGTGGGCCTGGACCTGCCGCGCGACGTGGAGCCCGACTACGACATGCGCGTGGGTTACGAGGCTGGCGATGCGCCGGCCGCGTCCATCCCCACCGTTTCGAGAGCCTCCTGAAGGTATCGGTACACTGGGAGAGCGCCCCATGACCCCCCTTGCGGATTTGCCCAATCCCCTGTTTGCCAGTGGCCGGAGCGTGCTGGCGCGTTTCGGGTATCGACATCTGGACGACCACCAGAGTCGTGAGGATTGGTCGGACATGTGGGATCTGCTGCGCGGCGATTTCGCGCCCCACGCCGGGCAAGAGGTGCCGGCCTTTGTGGACCTGGACGACCGCCGCCAAGCCGCGGCGCGGGATTACATGGCCTGGCGCCTCCTCGCTGACCGCAATTTGGAACTCTGCGAGCGCCTTCACGTGGAGATCTTCGCCAAAGGCGTCAGCACCGACGCGGTGGAGCGTTATGCAGTTGCCCGCGAGGCTTATGAAGAGAGCGTGGAGGCGTTCGGGGCCGCCCGCGTGGCCCTGGCCGCTCTGTTGGCGCGCGCGAACGCGGCGTGAGTTTTGACCCCCAAGCGTGACAAGACGCGGTTGATGGGGGTTGTTCGCCAATCGGTTGAAACCGGCTGTCCAGGTGACAGCCGGCGATTTCTTGTGGCCCGCGACATGGGGCTTTCCCGGTTACCTCGAAGTAGTTATGTTTCCCCGGCGTGGCACCGTCGGCGGAAAACGTTTCACTTGAAACTGCTTTTCGCTCAGGTCCGCGAGGCTTTGCTGGCACCGGTCCGTCCTGAGACCCGTCCATCGATCCACGGTACCCGGCATCAGGGTCGGCCGCCGCCTGGGCGCTGGTCGACCGCCCGGCCGTGACATGGGCGCATGGCGCGTGTTTCGTCAGGGCAGGTTCGGATTGGGGGTGCCGGACCGAGAAAAGGCCATAAAACAAGACAGGGAGGACACCCCATGATCACTCCGCTCAAGACGAGCCTCATGCTGGCGGGGTTGGCGATCGCCACCCTGGGCTTGACCGTCTCCGCGCCTGGGATGGCGCGGGCCGAGGACGATCCGATCCGTATCGGCTCGTTCCTGGCGGTGACCGGCCCGGCGTCATTTCTCGGCGACCCCGAGTTGAAGACCCTGGAGATGTACATCGACCGCATCAACCAAGCCGGCGGATTGAATGGGCGCAAGCTGGATCTGGTGCACTACGACACCGCCGGAGACGCCAACAAGGCGCGCACCTTCGTCAAGCGGTTGCTGGAAGAAGACGAAGTCGACGTGATCCTGGGTGGGTCGGCCACCGGCACCACCATGGCCGTGATTCCCCTGGTGGAACGCGCCGAGGTGCCGTTTGTGTCCTTCGCGGGCGGTGTCTCGATCATCGATCCCGTCAAGCCCTGGGTGTTCAAGACACCCCACACGGACCGCATGGCCTGCGAGAAAATCTTCGAGGATATGCAAGGCCGGGGGATCGCCAGCGTGGCGTTGATTTCCGGCACGGGTGGCTTCGGCAAGTCCATGCGCGGCCAGTGCATGGATGTGGCCCCCGCCTACGGTGTCGAGATCGTGGCCGATGAGACCTATGGTCCCGGGGACACCGACATGGTCGCCCAGTTGACCAAGATCAAGAACACCGAAGGTCTCCAGGCGGTGGTCAACGCCGGCTTCGGTCAGGGGCCGGCCATCGTCACCAAGAACTTCGCCCAGTTGGGCATTGAGGTGCCGCTGTACCAGTCCCATGGCGTGGCCTCCAAGAAGTTCATCGAACTGGCCGGAGACGCCGCCGAGGGCGTGCGTTTGCCGGCGGCCGCCTTGCTGGTGGCCGAGAAGCTGCCCGCCGACGATCCGCAGCGCCCGGTCGTCGTGGGATACAAGACCAGCTACGAAGCGGTGTACGGCGACGGTTCCGTGTCCACCTTCGGCGGTCATGCCCTCGATGGCTTGATGCTCTACAAGATGGCGGTCGAGGCCGCCGGCAGCGCCGAGCCGGCGGCGGTGCGTGACGCCCTGGAAAACATCCGGGGCTTCATAGGAACCGCCGGCGAGGTCAACATGAGCGCCGACGATCACCTGGGCCTGGGCCTCTCGGCCTTCCGCATGCTGGAAATCCGCGACGGTGACTGGATCCTGGTGGACTAGGTCAATGCGCCAACCCCGACGACGCTCGCCGCGACCAATGGCCCGGCAATCCTTAAGCCGGGTCACGGGTCGCGGCGACGATCGCCGGGCCCTTTCCGCCCCCTCCGAGCGATGGATCGCTTCATGCCTCCCGCGTTTGTCGAGTTCCTGCAGTTCTTGTTTTCCGGCATCACCAGTGGCGCCATTTATGCCCTCGTGGGCCTGGGATTCGCCCTCATCTACAACGCCAGCCATGTGATCAACTTCGCTCAGGGCGAGTTCGTGATGCTGGGTGGCATGCTCACCTGGGCGTTGATGAGCGCCGGGCTCGGCTTGCCGCTGGCCATCGGCGGGGCCGTGGCCCTCACCGTCCTGGTGGGCCTGGCCCTGGAGAAGCTGGCCATCGAGCCGGCCCGCGACGCCAACGTGGTGACACTCATCATCATCACCATCGGGGCCGGCATTTTCCTGCGCGGCGTGGTCAGCGTCACCCTGGGCAAGGACTTCCATCCCTTGCCCTCGTTCTCGGGTGATGATCCGATCAGTGTGCTCGGGGCGACCATCATGCCGCAAAGCCTGTGGGTGTTGGCGGTGAGCGCGCTGGTGGTCATCGCCTTGCAGATGTTCTTCGCCTATACCCTTCTCGGCAAGTCGATCCTGGCGACCAGCTATAACCGCATGGCCGCGCGGCTGATGGGCATCAATGTCGGCTTCGTGCTGCTGCTGAGCTTCGGCCTGTCGGCGCTGCTGGGGGCCATGGCCGGCATCCTGATCGCGCCCATCACCGCCACCAACTTCGAGGTGGGGATCATCCTGGGCCTGAAGGGTTTTGCCGCCGCCATCCTGGGCGGCCTGGGCAATGGCCTGGGCGCCATCGTCGGCGGGCTGACGCTGGGGATCATCGAAAGCATGGGTGCCGGCTACGTCTCGTCCGACTACAAGGACGCCATCGCGTTCGTGGTGATCCTGGCGGTCCTGTTCTTCATGCCCAGCGGCCTGTTCGGCCGTCGTGGCACTGAGAGGGTGTGAGGCGCGCGACCATGGCTCACAACGTCCGACCCTCCGGCTACAGTAAGTTTGCCAAGAAACAGACCTACACCCGCCGCATGAGCACCCGGAAAAGCCGGGCGCAGATGCTGCTGTCCGAACGCGGCGGCGGGATGGTATCGCTGATTCTGGTGATCCTGATCCTGCCGCTGTTCCTGGCCAACAACTATCACTACGACGTGGCCGTCAACATCGGCATCAACGCCATCGTCGTCGTCGGGCTCAACCTGCTGATCGGCTATGCTGGGCAGATCAGCCTGGGCCACGCTGGCTTCTTCGGCCTCGGCGCCTACGCCTCGGCCGTGCTGACCGCCCACTATGGGGTGCACGGCCTGCTCGCCCTGCCCATCGGCGCGGCCGGGGTCGGGGTGCTGGCCTATGCCATCGCCCGCCCGGTGTTGCGCCTGTCGGGACACTACCTGGCCATGGCGACCTTGGGTGTGGGGTTGATCATCCACATCGTCATCAGCCGCGAGGCCTGGCTCACGGGTGGTCCGGACGGCATGTCCGTGCCGCCGATCGAGATCCTGGGCACAGTGTTGTACGGCGGCCCGGTGTGGTACTGGATCGTCGCCGCGACCTTGCTGCTGGCGGTGTGGTTGTCCTTGAACCTGATCCATAGCCCCGTGGGCCGGGCCTTGCGCGGCCTGCACGGGTCGGAGGTCGCCGCCCAGGTGGCCGGCGTGGACACCACCCGCTACAAGGTGATGGTGTTCGTGATCTCGGCGGTCATGGCGGCGGTGGCGGGCAGCCTGGCGGCCCACTTCTCCGAGTTCGTGACCCCCACCAAGGCGGACTTCTTCCACTCCATCCTGTTCGTGACCATGGTGGTGCTGGGGGGCATGGCCTCCACCTTCGGTGCCGTGGTCGGCGCGGCGGTGTTGACCCTTTTGCCGCAACTCCTGGCCGATTTCGCGGATTACGAGCATGTGATCCTGGGCCTGATCATGATGACGGTGATGATCTTCATGCCCAAGGGGCTGGTGCCGACGCTGGCGGCGCTGGCGCGGCGCGGCGCGCGGAGGGTGGCGAAATGACCCTGCTGCGCGTGGAGAACCTGAGCATTCAGTTCGGTGGCGTGCGTGCCATCCAGAGCCTGGACTTCGTCATCAACCCGGGCACCATTCATTCCATCATCGGCCCCAACGGCGCCGGCAAGACGACCCTGTTCAACATGATCACGGGGATCTATACGCCGACGGCCGGGGATATCTATCTGGACAACGTACCGATCACCGGGCGCCGTCCCCACGAGTTGGCGCGCATGGGCATGTCGCGCACGTTCCAGAACCTGCAGATCATGAAGACCATGACGGCGCTTGAGAACGTCATGGTCGGCCGGCATCTGCACTTGAATCGCAACCTGTTCTCGTGCCTGTTGCGGCTACCATCCGTGACCCGAGGCGAGCGCCAGGCGCGCAAGCGCTGCGTGGAACTGATGGAGTCCGTGGGCCTGGGGGCCTACATCGACGCCGATGCCGGGGCCATGCCCTATGGCGCCCTGAAACGCCTGGAAATTGCGCGGGCCTTGGCCGCGGAACCCAAGCTGCTGCTGCTGGATGAGCCGGCCGCCGGCCTCAATGCCACCGAGACCAAGGAGATCGACGAAGTGATCGTCAAGGTGGCCCGGTCCGGGGTCACCGTGGTTCTGGTGGAACATGACATGAAGCTGGTGATGGGCATTTCCGACCATATCCTGGTGCTCGACTACGGCCGCAAGCTCGCCGAGGGGACGCCAGAGGTGGTGCGCGCCAATCCGGCGGTGATCGCCGCTTACCTGGGCAACTTAGGCACCGTGAGCACCGTGAGCTGAGACCGATCATGCTTTTGGAAATCGAGGGACTGTCCAGCCACTACGGCCGCATCCAGGCTTTGAATGATGTGTCGGTGTCGGTGGGCGAGGGGGAACTGGTTGCCCTGGTGGGCGCCAACGGTGCCGGAAAGACCACCCTGCTGCGCTGCGTGTCCGGGATTCAACCGGTCTCCGCCGGGCGGATCGTTTTCGACGGTCAGGACATCACCAACGTCTCGCCGCAGAAGCGGGTGCGGCTGGGGATCAGCCAGGTCCCCGAGGGGCGCCAGGTGTTCGGGCCGTTGTCGGTGGAGGACAACCTGTTGCTGGGGACCGTCCGGCGTCGCGGCAAGGATGTGTCCCGGGACCTGGAGCGCATGTACACCCGCTTCCCGGTGCTGCGGGAGAAACGCAAGCAGCCCGCCGGTACCTTGTCCGGCGGCCAGCAGCAGATGCTGGCGCTGTGCCGGGCGCTGATGTCGCAGCCGCGTGTGATGCTTCTGGACGAGCCGTCCATGGGGCTGGCGCCGCTTCTGGCCGGCGAGATTTTTGATTCCATCGAGATCCTGAAGGAGCAGGGCACCACCATCTTCCTGGTGGAGCAGAACGCCTTCGCCGCCCTGGGCATCGCCAACCGGGGCTATGTGCTGGAGACGGGCTCGGTGGTGCTTTCCGACACGGGCGCGGACCTGCTGCGCAACGAGCGGGTCAAATCGGCTTATCTAGGGATTTGACCCTCATCGACGGCGGGCCGCCAGGATGGGTGGCGGCGGATATGCGGGCACTGGTTCTCGGCACGGGTGGCATGATTGGCGATGCGGTGGCGCGGGCTCTGACCGCGCGCGGCATCGAGACCTTTGGGGCATCTCGGGCTGGTCCGCTCGGATCTTGCGACGGCTGGTGTGGCGTGCGCGCCGATCGCGCCGATCCGACGTCTGTCCGCGCCCTCTTGGACGCCCACGCCATTGACGTGCTGGTGGACATCGTCGCCTATGCGCCTGCCGAGACCGCGCGCCTTCTGACCGTCATTGATGGGCGGATCGCCCATTACGTTCTGATCAGTTCGTTGGACGTCTACCGGAACTACGGGCTGTTGCATGGCCTGGAAACCGGTGCCCCCGATCCGGGTTTGCTGGACGAAAACGCACCGCTTCGATCGCGCCTGTTTCCCTACCGGGGTTCGACACGGCGGCCGCCGGGGGATCCTCTCGCGTGGCTGGATGACTATGACAAGATTCCCATCGAGGAGGCCGTGCGCGGTCTGGCGAGCGCCTGGACGATCCTGCGTCTGCCCTTGGTCTACGGTCCGGGCGATCGTCAACGCCGGTTCCGCTGGGCTATCGAACCGATGCTGGCGGGGGCGGGCCGTATCGACGTGGCCCCGGCCTGGCTGGCATGGACGAC
>Ga0126339_10004480_pt1 | contig 10328 bp, 6 predicted proteins | sample OrbTmetagenome_2_FD_92532 | JGI IMG/M metagenome (GOLD analysis project Ga0126339, IMG submission 92532) | Coral microbial communities from Petempiche,Puerto Morelos, Mexico - Orbicella T R C metagenome | ecosystem: Host-associated > Invertebrates > Cnidaria > Coral | place: Petempiche,Puerto...
CACCTCTACCATTGGTATAAATTAATTTACTTTTCGCACAAATATTTTTTAACTTGAAAATGGTGCCAGGATGACACCGAAACGTCGTTGCTCAGTTTTTTCGCTAATCTTTATCGTTAACTACATTTTGCTGTCTGACTAAAATGATAACCTAGAGAGGTTACTGATATAATTAGATCTCCCTCACTTGTACCACAGTGGGCTATAGGTTTCCATTCTTAGCTTAGAGGCAGCTTACAGATGTACTGCTACAGCTAAATGCTCTAAACATTTCTTAACCCTTTAAGCCCTAGAGTCAAAATACAAATTCTCTTCACTGGTATACACACATTTTCTTATGGCACTAACTACAAGAATTTGTTGAAGATCGTAGAAATTTCTATTTGGCAATGATGTCCTTGATTCTCACTACCTTGTCTCTTGATTTATGTGTTGATACTGTCAGGAAAAATTTGATGCTGGTAACTCTTAGGGCTTAAATATGATTTCTAGTCTGTATTTCTAGTCTGCACATTTTCGGGAGTTTGTTTACATTGATTTGGTTTGATTCATGTAAGACATCACAAAATGTAACATTTCACAACTACTTACATGAGGTAATTTCAAGGTTTTATTTCAACCGTCATTATGGATGCAAAGCTTTATCCTTCATTCTTTCTGGTATCACTTGATGAAACAATTTCGTAGCTGTAAATAAAGTGCCTTAAAGATAAGGTATGTGGTTCATAACAAATAACATTGATTTGCATTTCAGCAAGTGAGACTCACAAACATTGGGGTGCTGAGACTGCACAGTATGAACTGGAAATCACCTTTAAGCAGTTTTTTCCGAGTGTGCAATAGAATTAGTGCTTTATGTAATAAAATGAGTATGTGCATTTAAATAACACTTTCATTGATCAAAATGTCCAGTGCATATACCCCTATCCTTATCCAATCACGGGACAAGACAAGGATTAGTGGGAAAGAGGGAATTTGAGGCAAAAAGGGTCAAGAGGAAATGTTTAGAATTTCTCAGTCTCGGGCTGGCTAAGGAAAGTTAGTGAAGAATCGTGCTAACCCTGACATTGCAAAGTCATAACATGTCCATTATATAGAGTGAGCTCTTGCGATGTTTTGAAGAGGTCAAGGAGACTCCTACAAGTACATGGAGATTTGCCAAAATCAGCCACAACAAACAATATCTTGAAATAGAACCTTAAGGGCACAGGTAATGTAGGTTGAGTTACCTTCCATTCTTAAAGAACATTTTTGTTTGGCTGTAATTTTTCAAGACAACAGAGCACACAATATAAAGAATGCATGTTTTTCGGAAGAAAAATTGCACGAATATAAGGGCCAAAGCTTTTGTTATTCTTTATGCGAATTGCTGTACTAATTGTCATTATAATTTTAACCCATGAGGTATTTTTGAGAAAGTGAGGTCATTTTCTCAAATTCTCAACCAAGCTTTGGGACAAGGAAAATTAATGGCGGCCATAAATTCTCAGAAACAAAGGTCCAAAAAATGCAAGTTCTAATGTTTGTAATAGATTGAAATTTGGCAAGATATCTGGGAGAGACCTATTGTGCACAAAATTTAAAAAATGGGTATCAAGAATTTGATCATAGTGGCACTTTCACGGTTCTGTGATTCTCAAGAGAAACCAGATGCTTCTAGGGAGAAGAGAAGGATCTTTAAAGAAACGAGTCAAGTGGTGGTAACCTTCCTTTGACTGTTACTGTAACTAAAGTGCTACATACATGTGCTCTGGCTTCCTGGATGCTAAGAATGAAGTTGCATAACAACATGAATGGCTCAAAGCTGACATGATTCATAAGGGCTTGTTCAAAGATTGTCGAGACCCACCAGCAGGTACAGGCTGTAATGGAAATTTTGATCTGGAAAGACGCGCCAGGTTCTGGGATGTTTGACAACATTATGTGCCAATCACTTCTCAGCTTCAACAATCCTCCTCCTCCCCGCTCCACTCCGGGCAACACACGGAAATTTGACACAAAAAACCTTCCCGGGTATGGGGAATTTGAACCTTCCCTGGGTGGGGTGGGAAATTTGAACCGGAAGTGTCAAATTTGAACGAGCCATTCTTCAAAAGTTTAAATGCCCCGGGGATTGTCCAGGATGGTGAGTGTTGAAGCTTCGAACTGACCGGCGCATTAAACTGTGGTTAAAATTGCTATCATTGCAAATCACTGTCCTCGCCAGCTCTGAAGTCATAAGGTCTGAGATTTTGCTACGGCTTTTCAGGTGCGAAAACTTATCGGGACCTTCGATAAACGGGGCCCTGACCAGCACTGCCTTGATCATAAACTGGTAAGCTAAAATGCCAATAACTATAATTATACCGGGCTTCAGCGTACAAGATCCAGGGTCACTTGACCTCTTGGCCCACGTATTTCTAAAAATGTTCACAAGAATTTAGACACTTACCGTAGAAAACTGGCAATGGTATATGTAAAAACATCCGCCCAACTTGTAAAACGCAATTAAAACGGCAATAAATGGGTGAAAGCAAGCGCACAACACAACTTCCAGCTTCGATTCAAAACATGGCTGACTAAAGAAAAACTAGATCTCAGACTACTCTCGGTCACCTATAGCTGCGCATTGAAGAACGCGCGCAGAAATATTTCCCGCGTATTTGCAGACAGCCGCGTTTAATATCGAAAGAAACTTCTCAAATGACATCTACTGTCGTTCGTTATCGTGATAATGAGGCTTCTTCAATCTTCAAGTAGCTTTACCAATCCTCATGCCGTTATACTTCGTCACGAGTGGTGTCAAATTACCTTATGATTATGACGTTGCTTCGTAGTACTGCTCTATTGTGCAAAGCTGCGAAGAATAATGGCATTTTTACTTCAAAGTTTAAAAGACTTTGCAGACAATCGTTACTTTTTACTTGGAGTTGGCGCCGCTTTGGGGACTGGTGCACTGTTCGCACTCGGCTATTGTTACCGCCGGTAGAAACGCGACATGAGTAGCTTTCCAAATCTTACGAACAACCCAACTATCGCGGGAAAACTTCTGACACCTGATATGTTCTCCATACTAAAAGACAAGTGTACTTCAAAGGGGTATGACATTGATAATCTCATCGAGTCTAGCCAACACAATCTGTCGACAAATTTCACTTCAATCCTGAACTCCGCGGGATTGCTGGCGCGCGATGAAGAATGTTACGATCTGTTCAGTGAGCTTATTGACCCTGTGATTGGCGAGGTTCATCAAATTGATGAGATGAAGAATTTAAGGTCAGAGGTGAACTTGAACTGGGAGCAGATCAAAGGTGGAAAGCTATACGGAGCAAACGTGTTGTCTTGTAGACTGAGTACCAGTAGAAATATACAAGGATACCGCTTGATTCCCGGATGTCAAGCAGAAGAGCTATTGGATGTTGCACACGTGATAGTGAAAACTGTGAAATCTATTGAGGTTAAGATTTTAGAATAATATTTACAACATGTGAACTCTAACTTCAATTTATGCAAAACAGAAAGTACACTTCTACAAGCTTTTAGACACTTAATTATAAGTGTGGCGCATTTTATTATCTTTGTCTCATATAGAATAGGAAAATTGAGAACGTACTAAGGAGGGACGACTCGGACTGGGAATGGAACATTAAATCTCACATTCTGAATACAAACTGATAATACGGAGCAGCAAAGAGTAATACACTAATTGCACTAATTCAAGTCTGCTGATGTGCAAGGGTTGAAGTATTAGTAAGTATCAGAGCGAGACAACAATCGTCACAAAAATCGCAGAAAAAGGCTTCTCTTTCACCCATTACAGAAAAATGTTCCCGCCAACAACTTACGAGCTTTCTTCAGAGGTCACACTACGACCTGATACTCAGTCCAGCCTGAAACGAGTTCAAAATATCTTGAACTGAAGAAACTACACCAGTTCTTTAACGTGTTGTAAATCTGAGTAGTATCGGTGTCAGAAAAAAAGAGATTCAAAATCACAAACTCTTGATAAGATGTAGGTTTGCAACGCGTACAAAGTCAAATTTTGAAGTACTTGTCTCTAACATCTTTTACCTGGAAGCTTTATCAAATTGGCCGAGTCTAGGCAAGGATCATACTGTATGTAGGATTTCGTGTCTAACGAGGAGCTCCTGATCTAACGTAATCTGAGGAACCAGCCATGTGTTTTTACATCTAAGCAAGAATTGTTTTGATTTTTATCTTTTCTCTTCATGGAACAGGTGCCTTCGGGAAATCCTATCTATCGTTGCCATGGCAACACAAGAAACTTGCTTTACTTGACTATGGCTTGAATCCGGACTCCTTCCCGCCACAACTGTCACGTGACTGACCTAAAGGTCGGTTCATCTGGTTTACCGCGGACAGACGATGCCGTATATTTGTTAACTTCATTGATCACATGAAACTTGTCATAACTCAGCCTGGAGGCGATTTACAGAAGGCTTTTAGACAATACAGCAAGCTTCTGTCGGCCATAAAAGGATGTCTAACACGAAAAGGAAATAAGTTCATGTGGACCTCAAAATACGGATTCTTGACGAGTTCACCACATGATGTTGGTACAGGACTTGAAGTGCAAGTTAAGGCTCGATTGCCAAAACTTATCAAGGTGAAAACTATGTACACAAAACATGGACTAGACCACATAACCCAGCCTCGTCCCCAAAGTCCTTTACTCAGTCCTCGAAAGGAGGACAAGCGCCCAAGGAACGGGGTTGTAAATAGCCCTGGATTTTGACAGTAATTTACATGACTCAACCTACACTATAGACCGAAACTTGCTTTGCAATTTAGACGGTAGAGGAAAAGTCTACAGCAGTTCGGATTGTTTTCTACGAGCTTGCGCGTGACGCGAAAGTGAAAGCGCGAGAGAAAAAAAATCTAATGTGCGAGGACAAGAAGGCGAGAACAAGGAGGTCGCTCTTCTTTCTCGCTTTTTTGTCCTCGCGCACGCTTCAATTTTTTTCTCTCCCGCTTCCTCGCGCATCTTGCTAAACGGTCTAAGGGTCGTCTAACGAAAAAATGGGCCATACATACATACATACATACATACATACATACATACACACATACACACATACACACATACACACATACACACATACACACATACACACATACACACATACACACATACACACATACACACACACACACATACATACATACATACATACATACATACATACATACATACATACATACATACATACATACATACATACATACGTTTATTCCACGCCCCCAAGGGCTTTTCAGTGAAATATGTAACAAAACAGCAATAAAATACAATAAAATTAATTCTATGGGAATAAAATTAAAATGGACTTAAAAATTCAAATCAATAGAAGCGAAAGAATTAGAAGATTTAAAGTATTCCGTACTAGATAAATTCAGTTAGCTATCCATTAAGAGTCTTTTCCTTATCAAGGCCTTAAAATGAGCTAACGATTGACTTAACTTCATATTTTGAGGCAGAGCGTTCCAGAGAGATACCATACGATAGTAAAAAGTTCTTTGGCCAGTTTCGGTTTTAAATGACGGAATATTTAATAGCTGTGAGTTCTAGTTTTGCGTGTTGATATTGATGAACGCTTAATAAACTGATCAGATAGATACCCCGGAGCAAGGCCATTCCTGCATTTAAATGCTATAATTGAATCGCGATAATACATATGTTGTTTCACGGGGAGCCAGTTGAGTTGTCTGAGAATGGGAGTTAACATTAACATTCTTTGACCCACTAACGATTCTACAGGCAAAATTCTGAACAGCTTGGAGCTTTGCCAATGTTAGATTGTAAAGTGTTGCTCCAGACTGAAGAGCAATAAAAAGGTTAACTGAAAACTAACGCGTTGACAATAATAATTAAAGTGCAGTTGTCAAAACAGTGTTTAACACGGTTTATCTGGCTTAGTCGCGACATACAAGAAGCGACAGTTGCAGTGACACGATCATCAAAAGTTAAACCTGTATCCAGTATAACACCAAGGTCTCTGGCAGCCTCCACTGGAGCAAGCTGTTTTCCAAGGAACGAAAGCTTAAAGTTGCGAGTCTTAGCCACTCCAAGTTTACTGCCACAAACTAGGAGCTTCGTCTTGTCAGGGTTTAACAGTAACTGGTTATCGAAACACCAGTTACGTATTCTTTTAAGGTCTTGATTTATTTCTGCTACTACGCGTGATTGGTCTTGAGGCCGAAAAGACAGCAAGAGCTTAGTGTCGTCCACGTAGCACTGGACACAACAATGTTGCGGAACTAATGGCAAATCAGTCATGTAAATGCTGAAGAGTAGTGGTCCTAATATACTCCCCTGAGGCACTCCACTGGCCACTTGCAGGTGTTCCGATGATGCTGTCCCAATCGTAACAACCTGATAGCGAGCGGTTCAGTAGATAACTACGAAACCACTGCAAAGCTAAAGGCGAGGCACCGACGTCTTGCAGCTTGACAAGAAGCAAGTTGTGATCTATACTGTCAAAGGCCTTGCTCATGTCAAGCAGAATTACCGCCGTCAAGTGCTTTTTATCAATCGCACTTAATATCATGTCGGTGGTCTGAATCACAGAGGTTTCGGTGGAGTGTTTCTCTTTGCTACCACTTTGTTTGGTAGATAAGCGGCCCTTAGAAGCTAGGTATTCCATAGGCTGATTGTGAGCCACTCTCTCGCACACTTTTAATAGAATAGGCAGAAGTGATATAGGTCTATTGTTATTGGCTATTTCATGATCGCCTTCCATGGGTATTGATTTCACCTCGGCAATTTTCCACACATTTGGGAAGCATGCAGTAAGGAGTGAGGTGTTGATTATTGATGTGAGAGGGTACGAAATAGCTTGAAGGCAGTCCCTAATTATCCGTATAGGTATCTTATCGATCCCAGGTGATTTGTTTGTGGCCATGTTCTTAATAATAACTTCCACCTGATGGCATTTAACAGGAGTAAAAGAAAATTGTTCAGACGTCGGGTGATTTCTTGCTTGAAAGGAATTTCGGCCTAATATGTAGTTGCATTCAGTTGTGGCTGCCATCTCTTTTATCTTTTTAATCGTGTTTTCGCCAACACTTGAGAAGAATTGATTAAATTCATTAGCCACGCTTTTATGATCTTTGCTGTAGCCTCTCTGAGTAGTTGACTACTACTTGATCTAGTTGAAGATCATGGTCACTTATCGAGCCTGGCATAACATCAGTTTCAATAACTTGCTGAGGGTTTGATGTTATGATCACGTCGATCAATGACTCGGTAGTTTTAGTTACGCGAGTTGGTCTCGAGACCGTGAACTGGGATAAATTGAAGCTGTGGCAAAAATTTGTCAAAGCGATGGCTCCTCTGCAATCTGGCTTAGGTAAATCGCAGTTTCCGTCCCCGAGTATATAAGGCCATATATAAGTCTTCTTGATTCGTAGATTATATGTTTGTAGAAACACTTTTCGCAACACCATCTTGTGCGCTATCAAGGTGATGTACGGTTAGCAGGACTTACCGTGAACATGTCAGCTAACTAATCGCGCGATCAGCTTCAGGACTATGTTTTTAACAGAATTAGTGTCATGATGGTGCAGTAGTTTTGAATTATCTTTCCTTGTTTTTCAAGGATCCGAGATTTGAAGGTATAATAGACGAGCTGCCAATCAAGATAGAACTTGCAGGTGAGAAGATTAAGTAAAATACGAAAAGCAAATGAGATCGGATTAATGCTGATGATGTTTCGAAATTTTCATTTGTCAATCTAATGCTTAAAAAACGCCACTAATGTTTAAGAATCAGGAATGAAAGTGTGAATATTGTGCTTGAAAAGCCGCTGACATTTGCCAATCAGAAAGGAAACGTTTTGCCCCGGTCCTGCAAAGCGGGAATCGTGAATATTACACAAATCTTTGGGAAACTTACTATTCGTTGTCGGTTTTCACTGATACTGTGTTAAAAACTGTGTTTACAACCTTTTTGACATGGTGTTAAAATAGCCCGGGAGTTGGGGTACTCCCTTATATGAGCTATATAGGTATGTGCGACCCCAAATGGTAGGGTTTTTCAGCCGTTTTGGTTATAAATAGGGAATCGATTTTGGCCATTTTGGTCTTAAATAGGGTATGGTTTTTTAGCACTCTAGTCTTGAATTAGGTATGTTTCTTGGAAGAAGCCACTTTTTCATCATTATCAGTAAGACCGTCAACAAAATCCCTTCATAACTTATGTTTAAAGCAACTGTGCCAGCCGCAACGGTCATAAATAGGGTATCGAATTTTTGGCCAGGTCATAAATAGGGTAGCAAAAATCGCAGATTTTGGTCATAAATAGGGTAAGGGTTTTGGAAATGGGTCGGACAACCCTACCCAACTTTTCTGGGAGTACGCTCCAGCTCCACCCCCCCCCAATTTTTTTGGGGGCCCCCCCCCCCCCCCCCCCCCCCCCCACGGCTCGGGAAAAATAGCAAGCGGTCTTTTAAACAAGTCGGTGTAACGCCCATCCTTTCAATGTTTTAATTCACCTTCACTAGCTGTCAAACATTTGTACTTTCACTTTACATTTTTGGTTGATCCACAAAACACAGACATTGTGTGCATCAGTAACAAACACAAACTACAGCTGACAGAGGTAAGTATGAGGTGATGACTGACCAGATAAAACTTTCAGAAGTATAGAGACGAAATTCCAAAGAAACAAAATCGTTTCTTTGGAAATAAAGTCAGTTCTCTTTTGCTCAAAAGTCGTGCCCGATCGACTTAGAGTGGAAATTCAAAAGGAACCTTTCTGCAAAGACGTAGTCTGCATAACGATCTTGTCTGTGAGTGTCTCGCTCCTTTAAACCAAACCTCTGGTTTTCTGTTTTGAACCACTTTCATCCCCACGACTAAGCCATTTATGATGTACTGAAAGAATTTATTGCATTCTGACATTAGAATAGTTTTTCTAGTCTTTTTTTAATTAGGCCAAGAAAAAGAGTATTCTTGTGACAAAATGAAATTAATACAGTATGAATTCAGAATGGATTCTGCGTGCTCATTCTGCTTTCTCATTGTACCAGCACAAATTTTATGAAAAAAGCGGTCATGTTCATCATATCACGAACATTGAACATAGATAACAAATTCTGGTTCCGAATGAAACAGATTTCCTTTGCTAAAATTAAGTCCTTTAGCTCGCGTTTCGAGTGAAAACCTTCGTTAAACATTAGAAACCGATTGACTTTATTACTCTCTTCTTCGATCGCAGGTGGATATCATTCAGCAAGTTATCAACAATGTAACCTTGCTTCTTGAGATTGACAAGAGAATTCAAAGACGAGAGAACATCCTGGATTTGCTTCCATAGAACTTTACCTCTAGCTACCTCTGAATATTTATATCTTTAATACTAATTAACTGATGTAGTCGGAGTAACATGTAACATGCATTTTCTTCAGATTCTTCTTTACTCGTTCTACGTATCACTTAATTTATTGCATACCGTAAAAAAAACCCGTTAATAAGCTCCATCCGACTACAACTCACCCACCCTATAATTATAAATGTCCCCTATTTATAATCCCCGCGGCCCTATGTGTCACGTGGCACGAAGGGGACAGTCAAATTTATAATCACCGCCCCCTTGTAGGTCTCCCGTTTTTAGTTGTTATAGATACGGCCTGTTAAATAGGGTCTGATCTGTTCCAGTGATAATCTCTATACCTCTATTTTTCCTTATTTAATCTAACAATAACGTAATTACAGAGCACTTTATTAGCAAAGGTTCTGTAAAGCATAATAAAAATTAGCGATAAGAAAGATCAACGTTTCGGTGACATCGTGACTTCCTTTTCAAGTTGAAATACAAAAAGATAAACTGTCAGAAAATTCGCTCAAGATTAACATACTTCGTAATTACGGGTGCAATGTCACGCAAATAGTTTTGCTTGGATTGAAGACGACAGGACATTGAGAGATTAATTGAGAGAGCGTTAATTCTCTAATTAGCAGCATTTCATGCACTAAACAATCGAAGTTATTCATGCACTTCCTGAGAACGGAGAAATGTCTGTACAGGTCTTTCGGAACAATACAGTGTTCGTTAATGAAGTGTTTGCCTTGAGCGCAAGTTATGTGGGCTATACTCTCGGGCACTTGCACCAACGCGTGGCTGAACACACTAAACAGTCTTCTTCCATTGGCAAACACTTCATTAACGAACACTGTATTATTCGCTCCCAGGAGCCATAATCGGGGATGGAGACCGTAAGCCTTGGGATCCGCGCGCACCTATGATATGGGACAATTTTTCTATTTTTAGAACAAATTGCGCCATCCTGACGTCATATATCCGCGCGGATCCACGCACATGTCGGGGGCTC
>Ga0126339_10004481_pt1 | contig 10327 bp, 6 predicted proteins | sample OrbTmetagenome_2_FD_92532 | JGI IMG/M metagenome (GOLD analysis project Ga0126339, IMG submission 92532) | Coral microbial communities from Petempiche,Puerto Morelos, Mexico - Orbicella T R C metagenome | ecosystem: Host-associated > Invertebrates > Cnidaria > Coral | place: Petempiche,Puerto...
TTTCCAAAACTCGTGCTTCGTGTTTCATCGGGGTATCCAAACACCTCGAAACAATAAAAGCACGAGGCCTACGGCCTCGTGCTTTCATTTGTTTCTCGGTGTTTGGATACCCCGATGAAACACGAAGCAAGAGTTTTGGAAATAATACTTCAGATATGCGATGTATTTGACGGAATATTTCATACGTTAGTTTTGTCGTCGTATTTTCTTTTCGGTTATCCCTTTTTCTTGTGTCCACCAGAATTGTGAAAACAAAAAGCATAAAGTAGCAAACAACATAAGGGCGGTTACTAGACGATGCTCATAAAAAAACACAAAAGCCTTCTAGGAGGACATGTGGTTACTGGATAGTGTGTAACAACAATGGTGCAAAGAGGAGTTGCGGAGTTTTCCTTTGTATTTATATCTGAGTTCTCGACATATCTGTTCTCTGTACCATTGCGCGCAACACTGCAAAGCTGGACACGCTGACCCTTGTGCGCAATGTTTCTTAAAAAGTTGCGCCATTGTACGTATGGGCTCGTTCAGTTTAATTTTGCCAAATGCATTTGTTATGTCAGACCCTTTATCTATACCAGAAATCACGAATTCTCCACTTTTTTCTATGCATCTGGCCTCACAAAGTAGCAAAGCAGCAAAGCAGCTCCATTTAGGGATAATAGGGCACAGCATGTTAAATTATCTCCAGGCATGGTGCTGAATCTGCAGAGATGATTACACTATTGTTTTGGTGATCCTGATGCAAACTGGAATGTTAACACTCTTTGAACGGTCCAGAACTTTGCTAAAGAAAGGAAATAAAATTAAAAAGGCCACATGGTCGTAGGATGGTCATAATTGAAAAATTGTAAGGGAAATTCTATCTTTGGAGATGGTAATTTCAGCTATATTTGTACAAAGACGTGGGCTTCGACGTTCACGCCCGGGTTGTTCGAAAAGTGGATAACGCTATCTACCGGAAAAATCGCTATCCAGTAGATAGCGTGGTTTGTTTTGTTACACTTAGAGAGCAATTTATCCGGCGGAGAGCGTTATCAAGCCTTCGAACAACTGGGGCCAGAAATATAAAATGTCTGTGTGGTCACGAAGCTGTGAGATACTGAAATTGAGGCCTAGTCTTTTGACTGGTTTTTGTTTGTTTAACCTACATTTCTTCTTTCCAACGGTGTCTTTTCAGATGAAACTTGCCGGGATAACAAAGCATATGAACCCTACTGCAAATCGTACCGAACAAACGACTTTTGCAGCTTGTATCCTTACGGAATGAACAAGCACTGCTCCCTCACTTGTGGCTTTTGCAGTAAGTACGTAACGTTTTTAATGGAGGCGCGGTGGCCTCACGGTTAGTGCGCTCGTCTCCGGATCGAACTGTCCGGGTTTGAGCCCTGGCCGGGACATTGTATCGTGTTCTTGGGCAAGACACTTTACTCTCACAGTGCCTCTCTCCACCCAGGTGTATAAATGGGTATCGGCGAATGTAATGCTGGGGGTAACCCTGCGCATTCTCGTCAGCAAGCCAAAATTAGTCTAATGTTCGTGGGCTGCGCGACAACCATGAAACCGAAGTACAGGGAAGCCCGTTTAGAGTGGTACTAAAGAGATCTCAGAAAGTCTCCGTTTAAAGCGCGCCATTTGCTAGAAAACAAAACCACTGTCCGTGAAATAGAGGCCAGAAGGAATAGTTAAATCAAAACATAAAAAAAGCCGACAGCAAAATCAGGAGCTAGCTGCCCCGTTACCAGGCGCCGTTGCGTTTCGTTGGGAAAAAGCTGAACGCTGGACAAGGAGCGCAGTGTTCGATGCATGGTTAGACGGCGAAATCGACTGATTTGGTCATTAAAATGACAGTGAAAGGTTCGTTCTGATTGGTGAAGAACGTGACAGGAACTTTCGAAATCAATTTCAGGTTTTGTTGAGTTGCATGTCCAGAAAAACCCTAGGATGATGTTAAGTTGTACACGGTTTAAAACAGTTTCAAGCAAGGCAAACTGTTGCCTAAGTTACTCAGGTGTATTAACTTTTCATATCTATAAACTACACGTGAAAGCCTCTGGAAATTTGGGATATTAGGGAGTGTAAGGCCCCTTCCACACGCATCCAGATATTTTTGAATTCGCAACTTTTTCTTTCCGGATACGGCTTCCGTCCACACGCATCCGGCGAATCCGGATATTTGTGAATCCGCTCTCCAGGGTGGAAAAAAATAAATCCGTAACGAGTCCGATAACGTAACGACGGTGATTTCGGATGTTTTCGAATCCGATGACGTAGCAAAATCGTGTCCAGTTTCTTACCGAACAATAAACCAATATGGCGGCACAACGTGTAGGCCTAGTTTCTCTCGAGTGAATCCGGATACCATCGGATGCGTGTGGACAGGCGAATTCGATTTGAATACGCTACGTGTGGACGGGGAAATTTTTGAATCCGGAAAGTAAAACTTGCGGATTCAAAAATATCCGGATACGTGAGGGCGGGACCTAAAGCCCTAGTCAAACGGCCCATGACAGTCGATGATAGCTGACGATAGTCGGTGATAGTTGAAGCTCGCGCTTCCGTTTGACCACTAACTATCCCGCCCTATCATCGACTATCATCAACTATCATTCATTTTGAGCTTGTTCAAATTCTTCATGATAGTCGATGATAGTTTTTCTCGTTTGACCACGCGTATGATAGTTCGTGATAGTTTTTCGGTCAGCTGTTTTGGTAATCGCAGGCCCCATAGCGGTCAATATTTCCTCAATGTTTCACAGTTCATGCGCAACATTTCCTTGTAAGTGGCAGTGTCCTCCACTCGCAATTCTTTCACCAATTTCAACATCCCGCTTTCGTTTCTCCGTTTGATCCATTCCCTTGTCCGTCCTCTCTTCCACCAAGGCCCCACCAAAGCTCTTCAGATTCATCTTTCGTACATTCCTCCAACAAATCGATTACCACTAGACAAGCTGCCGCCCTCTTTCGTCGCGAAAAATTCCTACTTTTACAAGTTTGTCTCACGCTACGCCAATTTAGTGTCCACATTATATTTTTACGCGAAAATTAAGAGCCTGGAACTAGCTGCTTGCGTGACTTTGCTCGCGCGACTGCCGGCGAACTATCGTCAACTATCACGAACTTCTTTCGCCGTTTGACCATGTGAATGATAGTTAAGAAATAGAAAACATGTACCGTGTTTCTATCGAGTTATCGAAACACCAGTGGAAGTTTGAGAGAACGAGAAATGCTGTGGGAAAACGAGCCGTAGGCGAGTGTTTCCACAGCTTTTTCGAGTTCTCCCAAACTTTCACGAGTGTTTCTGTAACTCGATAGAAACACGGGGAACATGTTTTCTATTTCTTTTAGAAAACACAGCGACGAAAGAAGGGAAACATCTTAGTTACTTTGATCATCAAAATGTAAATTCTGAAAGTGAAGAATGATCATCGCATGCGCAGTAAATTTTCCAATTTATGCAATTGGGAAGAAGAAGCCTGAAAAAAATCAGGGCTTCAGCGGGATCATTCTTCACTTTCATCTACTACCGCAGTTCAAATATGAATTATTTCATATATGCTTCACATAATGTAAATTCTCTTTGCTCGCGCCATGATTACGTCAACAGCTCGTGCTAGTTCCGTGTTTCTATCGAGTTTTAGTATAAATCTACTAGCGTGCCATCGCGAATGCCGTCCTCTGATTGGCTACGCTACTCACGTTCTATTCTGTGATAGACAGTGAGTAACGTAGCAGCGTGCGCTAGGGGCCGCTTCTTTCTGTTTTCGAAGTGTCTGTGAAGTGGATTTAGATGAAAGTTTTGAACGACTAGTAGATTTATACTAAAACAATTAGATTATTCGCTCTCAATTTCTATACGTGTTAGTTGACTTGGACTGCGCCCTCGTCAGCTATCACGCGATAGAAATCTCGAGCTCATAATCTAATCTAATTCGAATTTTACACGGTTGTCCATAATCAGTTTGACAAAGGAAAACAAACTAAATGACTCAGAGTATCGCGACATTTGTAGGTGAAATATATAACTTCATTTTTAATCGACGTTGTCCTCGGCGTCGCCGTCGTAGCTACTTAAAGTCCCTATTAAGACTTTTTTTTAACCCCTCAGTCGAGAGACTGACATGATGCTATTTTCGGTTTCTATCACCTAGAATGCAAGGCCAAGATAGATATTGGATTTTTGGTGGACAGTTCGGGTAGCATCGAGAAAGCTGGTAAAGGAAACTACAAGAAGTGCCTGGATTTCATTAAAACTGCGGTGAATGGTTCTGTTATATCCGAGAACTTCACACACGTTGGATTGGTTTTGTTTTCTTCCAAGGTTTGTGCTATTATGAAAGTTCATTACGCAAGCATTATAAACTTCCTCTATAACCCATTTCACTTATGACGAAACTCTGATTCTAACACAAGGCGATTGTAACATGTTTAAGACTTGAAATGATTTCAGAGTAGAACATAGTAAATGCAGAGTTGCAATATCAATGAAAGGTCGCTAATGTTCCTATTACCCCCATATATCGAGTCATTTTTGCACTAAAAATTATATTAAGTTCAAACAGGGGTTATATGCTTGTGGTTCAAAACAATAGTGCGATAACTAGGTAGGAAACCACCAATGGTGATAGTGATACTTGTTAGTTTAATCGACAGAGCACTTTTCAATGGAGTGTCGTAACACCAAAACCAAAGTACACACTCTGGCCAAACACGTATTACATTGACTATCCAGTGAACCAATCAAAAGTCAAAGCTGATACATGTAGCCACTGCAAAAGTGTGCGCTAGAGTCACATTTGGTTTTCGTTTTACTTCTGATGGGTGATAAAGTGACGCGACTTTTTTTTTCAGCCAATCGCTTAGCGCGGTGATACAATACCAGAGCATATGCGAATTAACTGTCGACATTCAAGTGAACACTGCTCTATTTCACACACTGACAGACTTCTCTCTTCACAATCTACTTTTCAGCGCCAAACAATCTTTACATTAACACAGTATTATGCTGCAGAGCCAATGATGACAGCAATAGACAAAGCCCCCTACCTCAAGGGCGGAACCCTGACAGGAAAAGCGTTAAATTTCGTCAAGGTAGAGCTATTCGACAAAACAGGCCGTCCAGGCGTTCCCAAGGTTCTTATTGTCATGACAGATGGAAAATCAACTGACGACGTTATAAAACCCGCCAAGATGCTGAGTGATGCAAACATCACGGTGTTTGCTATCGGAATTGGAAGAAACTATGACATGCAGCAACTGCAGCAAATCGCTTCTAAACCGGAAATAAAGTACGCTCTCACGTCAGACTTCAATAGACTCAAGGATTTATACACCAGTATCAGGGATGATGCGTGCAGAGGTGAGTAATGATGATACTGAGTGGACTGCCGGCCTGGAGTCCAATTTTGGTTCGCAATCATGCAGATGACTGGTAAAATCTTTGACTTTGTTTCACTGGCTTGCATTATACAATTCCAAGTCAAATAGTTTCCAATATTAGTCTTAACTATAAATTGAAACAAAAAAGGTCAAACTACTCAACCCTTTTGGTGAATAAAGGGAAAACATTTGAGTTTGTTTTCAACATCCAATGAAAATGAGGGTTAGCATTCCGGCTTGATCTAATGCCGCTTACCTTTATCTTTCCTACCATACAAACGGCAACGAGACGACTCCCATTTATTCAATCAATCCGGTACTGAACTTAGTAAAGCCAGTCGCTGCTAGTTACAGGACAAGCGAAACTTCTGTGCATTTGCATCCAGTTTTCACTAGATTTCTGCAGAAATTCTCGCGCGCTCATTGGCTAATTTCCTTTGTCAATAAGCGGACAAAGACATGAATTTATACTTTAAGCGATCCGTCAACGAGCGAGAGCGAGTGCGGGAGTGAGTGCGAGAGTGGACAATTTGACAATTTGTTATTGTAAAAAACAAATTGACGTCAGCTTTTCATACGTCTGTCCTGTTATTGACAATTAACTTCGTCATAACATTGTCCAAGTAGTCGCTATCGCCTGGTGGATCCACAGCTACTATGGTAATGTTATGACGAAGTTCATGATCAATAACAGGAGAGACGCATGAAAAGCTGACGTCAATTTGTTAATTTGTCATAACTGGCCATTGTAAGGGCTTTGGTTTTGGTTGTAGGCCGACACTTGGCCGAGAATCTCTCTCACCAGCGCTTTATTCCGTTTCTACTGACTAACGCTTTCCTCTTCTCAGTTTCTTTTCCATTTTTTTTCTTTTTTTTCAGTGAATTCAACCTTTTCTGATCAAGGTGTGCTACTCAACACTCCAGTTCACACTCCAGTACACACTCCAGTGCACACTCCAGTGCACACTCCAGCGCATGACAACGCAGCGTTTGCGCCACACGGCAGTCACACTATGGTACCACAGATAGCTGTCCTGAAGTCGAAGTCCCGAATAGAAGAACACCCACATAAACACACACGTGGCTGATCAAGGTTTATAAATTACCATGTTCTATGACGAGAATAAGTACTTCAGTTCTTAATTTCCAGTTGATGGTCAGTTCAGCATTGAACTGCAAAGGTCAAGACCAAGGAAACGTTGCTTGGATCTTCTAACAGTAATATTGTGATCTGATTTGTAAATGTAAGGTAGTTGGGATACGAAAAACAAAAGTATTAAATTGATTCTCATTTCAAGAGGAAGACACCCTATTTTTTCCAATCTTTTGAGTGGATACTCGGTTCATGTATTCTCGTTTGTGCAAGCTATAACAAAAATTCCCCTTTCCTTTGTTTCATGTCTCCCATTTCCCAACCTCTATCAAATTGCGCTTTCAATCACCTGCTCTGATCGACCCCAGGAGCGGCTGCATTTCGCAATGGAAAACAAGGATAACGTGCAGGGATGATGTAGTTCAGTCCTAAGATCAAAATTTTAATTTCTGCATACACATTGGCGTGCTTTTCTTTTGAGATACAAGTATGTTTTGAGAACATGCCATTACATCAAGAAAATACCCCAACGCTAACTCTCTTTTTACATGTCTGTCTGTCTGTCTGTCTGTCTGTCTGTCTTTGTCTGATAGTATATTTTGATGTCGTAACGGAAGGATATAACGTGCCTTCCTTTCGAGAGAGTAAGGTTGGCCCTTAAATAAGAGTCATAAACATAACAGCGTTCCACAATGATTTTTTATATTTTTGTCCAAAAAAAAAAATAATAAGTCGAAACTAAATACAATTCTAAAACGAAGTGAAAGAGATTAGAAATGAATATCACTTCATTTTCTTCTTTTATTCGTTTTTTCTTCCAGTTCGAGAAAAAAAGATCGGCTCAAAAATCGCAAAGGCACGCAGTCAACTCATGTAACAAAAATAGAATTTCAACTCCTTGCTTATGAGCCACTAGGCATGGAAGTAGTTGAACCCCGCCCTGCGGAATAACTTTTTTACTGCATCACGGTACCACAAAAAAAAGATACCCAAAGGGTACATTTGTGGGATACGTGAATCCAGAGTGCAATGCAATCTTTGCAACTCATTTGCATTAACGGACACGAGCCAATGACAATAGTGTGGGATACCACAGGTATCCCACACAAAAAGCTTGAGAGCATCGGAAAATACAAGAACCACGCACAGATGGTTACCGCAACCAAACAATTGAGTACCACGGTGGGTTTGCTTAAAAATCTAAATAACCCTATTTTAAAATATCTGTGCTATTTAATAGCGCCTAAATTTGTTTCTATTTGAAACGATAAATATTTACCTACTAGATAGTTAATTCATACTTATCCGTTATTGAGTTTTATCCCTAAATATCCACCGTATAACACAAACAAAGTCAGAGTATTAAACTATATGGTATAATAAGGGGTTACTGGCGTTCGTACATCGAGGACTGAGAGGAGAGAAAAAAATCGACCGAACGTTTTAAGCTCGGGTCAAACAAATAGTTGAAGAGATAAAAATTAACATCTTCAGCACAGCATTGGAAATAGTATGCACGGGCCAATTCACCTGGCTATCGAACAAATACGATTTAAAACTGTGAATAAGGTTTCGAGTGTCCGCTCGTAAAGAAGAGCAAGTTGAGAGTAAGTTTATGTACACCGGTCTACAGCTAAAAAAGTTAAATTAAAAAGGACAAAGTAAAAAGGGCAAGTTGAGATGGTTTAAAAAAAAACTATTCTGCCTGGTCGGTGGACAAGTAAATTCAAAACCCGTTCGTTTTGACGCCAACCTTTAGTCAGAGAGGGTCAGTTGACTGTAGAGCTTGTATGTGTTTTCATACTTTAAAGTGAAGTGGAATTAGTCTGACAGAACGCTTCAGTAACGCAAACTGGTGGACGCAAGTCAGAAAGGCTCTGACAGCAATTGAATATACAAATACGACTGGAAGACCAGGTCAAAAGTCGGATTGGGCTTTAGACCTCCATAGACTGGTCAGGCTCGCGCCCAGCTTTCCTCATATTATCTTCTTGTTTCATTTTGGGGTCGGCTGTTTGCGTGTGCCACACGAGAATCTGTGTTAAAACAAACAAGGGAATAAAACATTTAATCTAAGAAACTTGAGTTCCGGGATAAATTTAATGCATTAAAACACCTGAGGTGCACCGAGAGCCGTGTAAAAGCAGTGAAAATTACAAAGTTATTACGTTAGTGTTTAAAGAAACTGAAGCTTGTGTGGTCGTTTATATTAAAACTAAATATCTGTACAACTATATTTAGAAAATCAATAACAAAAATATTAAAATCAAGTATATATAAACCCTTCAAATCTAAAACTACAAGTGGATGGAGATAATGATCGTCTTAAAATTAAAGTCATTAAAAATGTCGAAAGATTTAGGATTCCACCTAAGGTCGCTGTATCGAGTCCTATTCACCAGGCCATTGTGTTTGTATGTCGCAGTATTCCAGAAGGTTGAACCTCTGTACGCTACGGAATCTTCCATGTAGCGAAAATTGAAGCGCGGAACTAACAAGGAGTCGCTTACCCGAGTTGCATAACATGAGACCCACCTCTGTATGATTTTATCACTTAGAATGTTTGGTAATCTATCATTATATGCCTCATGTATACAGATAAAAATAGCATATTTATAATGAAAAAGTGGGTGGACCATTGCGCTCGTTCTAGGACTTCTGCCGACGCCATGCCCTTAGGCAAGTTATAAATGAGTCTTGCAGCCCTGCAGTGAAGCCTTTCCAGGGACTGGAATATGCCAGAGTTGCAACTGACGGGCTGCGTCGGCGCCGGGGCAAGAGAAATACTAAATAGCTATTTGTCAACTTGAAGTTGGTAATAACTGCCGTAGCGACTTTGCAATGCTGAAGTTTTGAGCGTTAGCGCTTAGTCAGAACAAAGACAGACACCCTGCTACTGAGGTAATGCTATTTCAGCTTTCACAGTTGCTTGCACTGTAAGTTGTGGGATACGATAACAGAGTTAGATGGCCGACTGCCCACAGTATTTTTTTCTCCATCTTTTGCTACTGACTTTCACACAAAAAAAGTCTAGATTTGTAGCCTGGGAAAAAGCGACATCTTGCAAGCCGCGACGGAATCTGCGATCGTTGAGAGACAAGAGCAACCACTTAAAAGAAGTTTTGACAGCGTTTAAGAGAGTTGTGGTCTAATCCAGGACAAAACCAGTATCCAGAGTTGTTACACCACACCTTGACGTGGTCAAGATGAAACGCAACAGATTCCTTTTTTAAAGGAATAAATTCAGCCTCTGCTACGTCAGAGCAAACACTGATTTTGTTTAAACCTCAGTTCAGACATAAATCAACTCTAATTTAGGTGGAACTAACTGAATTGTCGAAATTTGCTTTCATACCTGTTTACAATTATCCGCCAGTGGTTCAAACTCATCTCTCTTGGCCAGTTTGCTGATAATGGAGGACTCCAGATAGCCTCTGTTAGCAAGCGGATCCATTTCTACTTCTGGATTATCGATGAACAGTTTGGCGTTTATAGCAAAGCCCGCCATGTCTACAGGCATGGGGCGTTGAGGTTTCCAGGCTGTGTAAAACTTAACCACAACGCCATTTTCGCAGATTGGCCCTTCCCACCTCAAGCCTCCCACTAGTCCGACGGGCCACACAGATATCCTCTTTGTGTAACGCATCTACATAACACCACAAAATGTCCGGTTAATAACAATAAATATTGGAGAGCTTAAGCAATGATGACGGCGACCCCGAGGACAACGCCTAGTAAAAATGAATTTGCATTTTACCTTCAAATTTCCAAATTGTTTAGATCTGTACAGTGCACCTATTGGTCTCAGAACTTGCTCAAGCTAAATAAGTAAAGCCAGCATTCAATTCCAAATGAAAA
>Ga0126339_10004482_pt1 | contig 10327 bp, 8 predicted proteins | sample OrbTmetagenome_2_FD_92532 | JGI IMG/M metagenome (GOLD analysis project Ga0126339, IMG submission 92532) | Coral microbial communities from Petempiche,Puerto Morelos, Mexico - Orbicella T R C metagenome | ecosystem: Host-associated > Invertebrates > Cnidaria > Coral | place: Petempiche,Puerto...
AACCGGACAAGCCTTTGTTTATCCATTGTTGCAGAAATGCGACGGGTAAGTTCACCTAAAGCTTACCAAAATGTCAGTGTACAGCTGTATGACACTTGCAGACTGTAGACTATATTTAGGCCTAAAAATTAAGATATGAGAACATGGATGTTCCTGTGTTTTATTGCTACAATTTTGCAGATAGTCCATCCACTCAGCAAGTGAATAAATTACGACGCATTTCAAATAGTCATAAATTAAAACTGGCTTATAACATAAGTAAACCTGTTAAAACTCTTCATTGGGTCATTCCATTTTATATCCGCACCCTCCCCTCTGTTGAAGAGCTTTGAATTTTACCCCCTCAAAAAAGTTAACTTATCACAACCGCCGACTCACTTCCCCCTTCAGAGTACATAAAAGATCGAAGGTACTGACACAGTTGCTCCCTCAGAAACTGCCTTTAAAGACCTACCCCACCCTTTCAGATTTCCTTGACCCTCAATATGGGGGTGTGGATAAAAAATGGAACTGCCCAAACCAACAAAGTAGTAAACATCAAAGCACACATGGAGAACATAATAAAGGACTGGTCCCATTACACTCTGAAGACTTGCCTAACTGAAAAGATCTTTACCTGCTACAACACCTTCAGGCTGTAAACCAGGTCCTTCAGCGTACACTTTCTTGGCATCTCCTGCAGGTGATATGGGCACCATAAAGGGACTCTTGGGAATGTCTTCATCCCCACATGTGACATGAATAGCATAATTTCCTGGTGTAGTTGGGTAGTAACGCACATCACAGATGCCTGGCGATCGCTCTTGACAGTGAATTTCTGCCTGAGATGGCCCTTCAATGGCAAATCCTAGACTGTCGATTCCTGCTCCTTTGGTTTCCACTGTGAACTCACATGGCTTGCCTGCAGTACCTGTGAGGTAAGAGTTAAAAGGGTGCAAGCACTGTGAGACATCTATACATGACTTAGCTTAACCTGAACACTGCTTCAACACCTATTTTGACTTTGAAAAGTAGTACAAGTAAACCCCTATTAAGTGGCCACCCTCAGGAAAAATGGGAGGTGCCTTAATAGGGGTTGCTGTACCTTGGATACTTTTCACCACCTAGTTAATTTCTTAGTGAACATGGAATCACTTCCAAGGCAATCATGATTAACTGTTTGAATGTTTTTAGCACTCATCAACTTCTATTTTGGACTCTTGTCTCTCATTACCTTTTCCAAAACAAAGCTAAATTATGTGTATTTAATTTTGGACCATGGCTGTTTCATAGGGTTAAAGACAATAAAAAAACCTTCGTCTGAACAACCAAAAGGTGACCACGGCTGGTTAATAGGGGTTCTATTTGAAATATTTTACAGACAATAATTTTGGGACTTTGATAACTGGCCATTTAATAGGTGGCCCCTTAATACAGGTTTGACTGTATTTTCATTCGCAAGAAAGTAATGTAAGAAACAAAACAGTGGCCCCTGCCCCCACAAATCATTCCTAAACTTGCTCCTGTGCCAAAGTAAAAAGCCAGAAATCAGTGCTCGAGTGCAAAACTAAAACAATAAAACCTGCTCACAGTCTAACAAAACAGGAAAAACCTTTACCTCTCTCCAAACCAGGTCCATAAGCTTTGATTCTACTTGCATCAACAGCTGGAGCAACTTTGACATTAAAAGGACTGTTTGGAACCTGAACTGAACTCCATGTCACATTGACAACATACTTTCCAAATTTGCCAGGATAGTAGATACATGAATACGTCCCATCGCCATTGTTCTTGATGTCAACTTTTTCTTCTCCTTGAGGGCCTTCCACAAACACATCCAGTTCGCCATCACCCGCACCCTTGGCATCAACTGTAAATGGTGCTCGCTGTCCAGCCTTTAAACCAGTTGGCTCAACACCTGTAACATTGTTAACAAACATACATAGTTACATGTAAGCATGGCTTTTGTCATTATCAATTAACCCAGGGAAATACCAGGTTTTTACTATAGATCCAAAGACCACATAAAGTATATTTGTCCATAATTTTGAAAGATATTTTTTGTGGTATGGCAAAAGTCATACAAACAGAGACAGAGGAAGTTTCCATGGGTGTCTCAAGACTACAGCATTACTTTTCACTTTTAACAAACCAACAAATCATAATCAAATAAAACAAAATAAAACATCATGGGTTAACAGTCAGAAGTTTAGGGAAGGGCTTCTGGTCAAAACCCCTACAAAGTCAGCTAGATCTGATGAGACAAATTAATGAAAACTTCTTGCAATTTGGAGCCTCAAAACCATAGACCTGTTGAAACTTAGCCCCTATTGATATTGGTAACCTTTCTTTTATTAAAGCCTATCTGGAACTTAGCAGAGATGGTCACTGAAGACAGGTTTCATTAATAGTTATTTGGCTACAAAAACAAAATGTTCAAGAGGTCATAAGTGTGCTTGGAGCTCATTACCAGAGAATACAGAGATAGGCACTTAAAGATTTGCTTACCTTGACCAAACACTCGCACTTTTGATGGGATGGGTTCAATTCGTGGTGGGCTCACCATGACATGGAAGGGGCTCTTACTAATTGGTTGTCCTCCAAACAACACCTTGATGGTGTGTTTTCCAGCGTTAACAGGCTGGTATTCAACAAAGTACTGCCCATCTTCCTGTGGTTCGATAATAATGTCCACATCTTCTCCACCACGTGGATCAATAACTTTGACAGACACCTGTCCTTCTCCAGCACCTTTTGTGAACACAGTGAAGTCTGTGTACTTGCCGGCTTGGATTCCTTCAGGCTGCAATCCAGGTCCTGTGGCGTAAGCCTGACTGGCATCAAGATCTTGACCAACTTCCACTCGGAATGGACTCTTGGGGATATGTCTCCCATTCCATTTTACATGCACATCATATTTTCCTGACACAGAAAATCATGCTACAGATTACCTTAAATAAACTTAAAATGTTAAATCTCCTTAACTACTAACTCCTTAGTCTCAGAACCGGTCAAAACCAGTCAGAGAGTGACATGGTGTGTTGTCAAAGCTTGTCAAAGCTAAGCTGTTTACTGTCAGCCTTGCCCATGTACAATTAACTAAGGAGTGTTGTGTTTTCTTGCCTTGAATTTTGTCCCAGTCCATCTACATCATGTATGGGGGGGTATCACAATTTAATGCCTTTATCAAAATTGGCCAGATTTGAGCCAAACAGTGATGTCACAAGCACATAAGGGCTATCCAGTGGTGAAAGGGCAAAGAGATATTTAAATTACCTTGTTTCTGTGGAAAGTATTGACATGCAAAGGTATGATCTTGATTGTCCCGTACAATTACTTCCTCTTCTGACTTTCCAGGTCCCCAGACAGAAACACTCAACTTTCCCATTCCAGCACCTTGAGTGAGCACAGTAAAATCGGCTGGCTTCTTGACAACAAGGCCTTTTGGTTCCACACCGGGTCCTTTGGCAGAACACTTTGCCGAGGGGTGGGTCCTTGGGCGCAGGGGAGCACCGGGTTTCAGTTTTGCCTCAGGAAAGTAGGAGACGTATGTCATGACACTCAGTTCATCAACGTTAGGATTAGTGATTTCTTCTGGAGTGATAACCTGTAAGATTGTAAGAAAATTAAGTATATCAGTTATGTACAAGAGCATCAGTATACTATAAAATTTTTAAAATGATATAATTATAACCTTGATATTCTAAAAATTTGGCCCTGGAGAGTCTTAACATCTCCCTTGCACTGTTTACCTTACTTTGAATCAAGCTTTAGGCAATTCAACCCCAACTCCCTATAATACCCACTTTAGTCAACAAACCCACTAAAAGCATGCTCTAGCCTTGTTAACTAAGGTCTAATATAACTTTATCAACATCCATTTAGTGCTATGGGTTTGCTCTATATCAACCTTGTACTATTCTAAGTTTTCAAGAAAATCTGGATATGTAAAATAACTGCCACTTGATATCCTACATGCCACACTGAATCTACAGTTGCCACAGAAAGAAATCTTAAAATTTCATCTCTGTGCACTTCACTTCAATCTTTCTGCTCTTTTGGGGGTAATTTTTCTTGCATACTTATAGATATCCAATTTTCTCATTGATTGCATCAAATGCACACTAGAAATCTTTGACTGCTACCACTTTTATTCAACATACCAGTGCAATAAGCTTTTCTGCTGCAGTGTCACTCACACTCACTCATACAATATAATCCAACCCATTCCCTCCCCGAGACTGTAAAATGACTACCTGAGGAACACCAAGCCAGTCTTCAGCAGCTTGCATTGCTTGTCTTGCATTTTCAAGTCTATCGGCGGGGTCCAGATCCTCACACTCTGGGAAGAGGCCAGGAGCAACAGCATCCACCAGGCAAGCTACAGCTCGTCCATCATTCCAGTCTTTGTTGAAATTGTCCATTGGAACAGACTCTGGCATCTTGCTTTTCACCCATGCCAGAAGTGCTTGTTTAGGTGTCATCTTCTGTCCTTCATCATCGTCATCATCAAGATATGGCATGCTGATCTGGTACTTCAGAATCAATGTCCATATCAGACCCAGGATCAATTTAATATTTCCCTTGAAGATGTCACTAGCATCTAGCAATGATAAAGAAGCATTTAAAACCATATAAATAATATCAGCATCACTGAGATCAGCTATATTGCCAGTGTAAAATCTGAAACAAATCTTCCAACTGATGTTGCAAAAAAGTGCAGAGTACAGAGAATAAAGTTTCGATTCGAAATGGGCCTGTAAGCATCACTCCACAAAATAGAGATTTTTAAGAATCTGTCATTTGCAAAGCAAGAGGGTTTTTTCATCTCTTGGCTCACTTTTTCACAATATAGATTTTGAAGTTTGGAGTAAACTTTGCACAATTTTCCATTGTTTTTACTCCTCTTTCAGAAGATTTCTGACCATAGCACTCAATATATATCTTTTTGTCACTTGTCTTGGTTTGTTTCATTTCATTTTATACTGTTCCATTTTGCTTCATTTTGTTTTGCAACATAGAGTAAGTCAGTGGCAATACTAATAAAAGACAGTCAGCACTGTTGAAAGCTAGTCAACATAGACAAAAGCATTTTCAGCTGGTATACAGATCATGCAATATCACTTGAAGTACTATTCAACATGCATTCACATTGTTACACATTTTGTACCAGTCTGTTATATTCATCACAACCTGAACAAGGTTCTTTCTATCTTAAAAAAATAATCATCTTACGTTTTTAAAAATGTAATAGAAAAATAATTTTCCCTAATCAAACTAAGTGTTATACTTAAGCAAATATAATCTTCTCTGTTATGTCATAAAAATACCATCACGTCTGGCAATGCCTAATGTATTTGACAAGTGGTTTTTATTACATCCTCCCAGGCATTATTCCAGAGTAAATATCATAAAATATACTTAATTGAAACTCATATGCAAATTTTTTAATTCCAGAGAATAACACTAGGTGTAATTATTTCAGGTCATAATTACATAAATACCATCACGTCTGAATAGTCAAGGGCATAATATAACTTCATCATAGAGGTCACTTTGGTTTCAAAAAGAGACTGCTGTCTTACAGAGAATATTATCATGCAACAATATTTTTATCAGTTCTTTGGCAAGTTGTCTTACTTGTAGCTGAGAGTGCAGATAATTAAAACAGCTACTAGATACAATGGAATGAAAACTATGTCCTGTCCTTAACTAGATTGGGGGGCTCATTGTCTGGAGATTCATGCCCTCCAGCTTCACATTAAAGGTCTCAACATCACAATTAATTCAAGCAATTATCTTGCTGATCATACCAGATTAGTTCTAGTTGTTTGGATGCTGAAGAATTATTCCCACTGGCAGCAAAGATTGGTCTTTTAATTATGTCAGACCAATGTGTTCTATTCTTTTTTATGATTTTATGAGAAGCAAAGGGCAATAATATAAGGTATTATTAATCATGAATAAATGCCATTTGTTTGCTCAATTTGCATATAGTTGGACAACAGATGATGTAAACATCATACACTTATAGCCTTCAACCATGACATATATACCAGTAATTTCCTTTAACCTGCATTGAGCTTTTTCTTCTTTTTCTTAAGTTTTTTTTTTTTTTTGATAATGTGAACCAGTTGTCAAAACAAAAGTTAAATTCAGATATTTAGGGGCTTAACATAAAAAATGGATTATAATGTTTGAGCAAAAGAGTGCAAGGGGTCATTTATAATTCATATTTTAAATTAGGTGTCATGATACAGCATAAGTATTCTTTGTTAGTATACTCTTACTCAAGTTCAATTAGGATGAAATTTTTAACAAAACAAAAATGGCATTGATCAACAAAATTTCTCTAAATATGTGAGGCTTGCCAGGAATGGGTGAGTAAGTAAGTAAGCAAGTAGGTAAGTGACTTTATTTTATGTGGGTGACACATAACAGTGACTAACATTACTGATGAACTTGTGGACCTCTAAAAAATACAAAAATACAAATAATAAAAACTACATTAGCAATAGATATTATTTACAATAGAAATAAAAATAAAAATATTTCCAGAATTTGATAAAGGGACAAATCAATTTAAAATGAAAAGCATGCAAAAACATCTATCTATTGTCATTAATTTATATCCAACGATCCCTTTGCCTTCTGAGAATTGAGCACTTGTTAGCATGCTCACAAGTGAGCATGTTAACTTTTATGCCGCTAAAATGTTTTTTTAAAGCAATTACCAATTGGACCACCCTGAAAACCAACGCTAGCTGATAGATTGCTTTCAATATATTAAAATTCAGCTTGATGGTGAGGCCTGGAGGACACAAACAAAAGAAATGAATAAACATGGTCATTCAATTTCCTTTGGTTGTGTCCTTTAAGCCTCACTGCCAAGCGGAATTTTAATACATCAAAAGTGGTCTATTGGAGGCCTCCTCTTAAAATATTAATTTATTATTATAAGAAGTTCTTATTGTGACTTGCAAAATTTACTTCAAGTTCATTAACACACAAACAAGATCATTTGTTTGACATTTTGTGGTCCAAAATTTTAGAGCCTGCTCAAAATTTTTTAGAACCAAACTTTAAACAAGTTAACTCTTCAAATCAGTGTTGCTAGAAATACATATTTTTAATGAAGGTGGCCAAAGTTTCTCATCTGGCAGTATTTAATATTAACAAAAACTTAAAGTAGTTAAAATTCAAAATAGGAGCTGCAAAAATAAGATCAGGTAATTCATATTTTTTCCTGGGTTCCTACATTAAAACCAAAGTTTACAAAGTTATAATTTGAGTTCAGGTTCACAAAGTCAGGGGCAATTCAAGAATGCGTCACCATTTGTGTTGCTACATAAAGTGATAATTGCAGCTATGGCAAGTGAAAACGAATTAATAATGCAGCAATTATTTTTTTGAAGCAACAAATACTGTTATGGTTCAGAGTGCCGACAGCACAATATAATATGGGTAATATATAATGTACAGCAATTTAATACAGGACTCAATCTCAGTTCCAAATGCACTGGGAACAAGTCTAGTTAGCAAGCTAATAGCACCCCAGTTAGCTTACATTAATTAATCCTAAACATCGTCTTGAGAGTCTCTGATCTTCTAAACAGCACTTTGTAGCCTAAATAGCAAGCTGGTAAGCCTAACTAACCACCCTGTTAGCCTAAATAGCACTAAAAAGCAAATGGTCTGCTCTTTAGTGATGGTTAGCTTAACACGATGATGATATATTCATAAAATTTCCAAACATGTAGTGGTCACAAGTCTCGTTGCTGATCTAATCATCCTGGGTTTCACACTGGACCAGTGCTGTTAGCATTCTTTTTACATTGTTGTTTAAAAGTGGTTCCTGTATAATTTTTAAGCCACACATGACATATTGTGTTCATATGGGTTAGGGTTAGTTAAGTTTTCGGATATCCAAAATTTTTATTTGCCACACGAAAATGGAAATTAAATCAGCGACCAACATTATGGTTTCTTCTGCAGGAAGGAAGTTCACAATTTTGTGGGTTTGTATAATATATTGTTGAACAAAGCTTCTACTGATATTCAACATTAATTAGAAACTGACATAATTTTGATGCTGGTTAATCTCCATAATTTAATAACCTTTCAATTCCATCAGTGCTCTGGTGTATCAATACCATACTACGATGGTGTGACAATATTGGGGTACTTGCAACCCCACAAAAAATATTGCATAGTGTTGTATTGCTTGCCAAAATTTTCAGGGAGTTAAACTCTCATTAATGAAACATCTACAAGAAAGCTGTAGCATGCCAGTTTTTTTTTCCCAAACAAGTTAAATCCAACATTCAACCAAACTGTTGTGTTTCAAGGAGTGTAATCTGATACTGTTTTAATTACATGCAGAAAGTAGCATGTGTTTTCCTGACAAACAAAGTTGACCCAAGTTTGGCAGCATACGTTTCTGCAAAGCCATTCATATGAAGCTGCAATCTTACTTCAGGTCAAAATACATTGAACCGGTCTGAGATTCCATTTAGGTTTGCAAACAGATTACTGACCAAGGTAATTGGCTTTTTATTGTGTTTAGAGATATCTTGAAAGATCATTTATTAAATTTCTGTCAAAAGCTTTTTGATTGTTACTTTTATGTTAATATTAAATACCAAAGTCATGAAACAAGAAGTAACTGTTTAAACAACTCGTGGGTAAAAAATAAAGTTTATCATTGATTATCCACTCTTCAATAAACAGGATTTAGTGGTCATTGACTGAATAATTCCGAGATTCACTAGAAAATTTTATGATTATACGCATGACTTAACATGTCCCCTCAATTTAAAATTCCACAATGCTTGAGTGAAGGTGAACTCCCAAAGAGAAGGAGTATATTTGTCTAAGCGTTGGCAGTGGAAAATTTGCCTCATACTTATGATTACTTAAGCTGGTTTTGATATTAAATCCTCATTGAAATCTTGGAAATGAGTAGAATTTTAATTTAGAAGTCTTCACACTTAAAAAATCTCATTTGTTTACACGGCTTTCATATAATCGAGTAAAGGAACAATCGGCTTCAAACGTTTTGATTGTAGAAACTTGACACGGGTTAAACTTCACAAGTCGTATCTTAAATCAGGGAATGTTTTTTTAAGCTAACTAGGTTAAAATAGACAGAACCTCGACGAATCGTTTGTTTGCTATTTTTTTGGTATTCCATGATTTTGTGACAGTTTAAGTAGATTTGTACACTGCAGGAGAATTCAAGTCAAAATTATAACAAGCCATGATTAGCGTGTGGAACACACAAAGAATACTTGATCACGAACAAGAGTACAAGATGGAAACTTGTCGATATCTGGCACGCAATTTAGAACAGTAACACAAACTTTGGGTAGTCTGGACACAGAACAGTCGAGAAATTCTCGAGTTCATACGTCAGCCGGATAATAATTCTAATTGTTGCTACGTTCACAGAAAAATTTGCGTGAGAGGGTTGGGTTGACGCCCATCAAACATGACAGAAAGCTTTGGCAAATTTACTAGCTTAAACAAATTTACTTCCTAACATCCTTCATCTTAAATTACTCGGTGAATACTTCTCACGTCTGCGGACAAACAAATGAACGAAACGGCTGATACAGAACGCTCGGTTAGACAACAGCAAATTTCAGCACAATCAAACATTGCTAGTCATGTCTGAGGAGAACAAATGACTAAATATGGTAGTATCAATAGGTAACGCAGAATTCGCTCCTATTTACACCCAAAGTAACTTCTAACAGCTTCACTGTTTCTAGTTTGAATAAGATACCACGAATATCGGCTGGGAAATATTGACTCTGGTAAACATGTTTGTCTAAAGCAGCGATTGAAAAGCTTCTTACTAAAAATAGCAAGAAATCTACACACAGACGAGCGAAAGTAACACTAGCGGTGGGTCATAAAAATTTTATAATAATTCGCGGAATGGAGTGCTGCATTTATTTACGAGATATAATTACGAAGCGTGGTTTGGTGCCGTTATGAGAGAATTATCAAACGCAAGGTTTTCACTCACCGATATTCACCAACCGAATGTTCTCGCTTTCGATGAACTTGAGTGCGATAGAAATATTCTCCAATTTCTGCGGTCTAAACGAAGGCTTCTTGTTGTATCTCGTTATTTTCTTGTGCGAAAGGACTTGTAGCAGAGCTATGAGCTTTAATCCGTCGACAAGGTCTGTTTCCAAATTGTAAATGTACTTGTTCACGCATTTTAGATGCTCGTTGCACCATCTTGTGAAGGTGTTCTGTTGAATCTTTTTCCACTCGGCGTCCGCCGAAGTTGGATCTGTGTCCGGCATTCTCGTGTCGACCTACAGTGGCAAGAAAA
>Ga0126339_10004483_pt1 | contig 10323 bp, 5 predicted proteins | sample OrbTmetagenome_2_FD_92532 | JGI IMG/M metagenome (GOLD analysis project Ga0126339, IMG submission 92532) | Coral microbial communities from Petempiche,Puerto Morelos, Mexico - Orbicella T R C metagenome | ecosystem: Host-associated > Invertebrates > Cnidaria > Coral | place: Petempiche,Puerto...
AATACAGTAACGCATTCATTTTACTCTTGTTATTTAGGTTAGCTTGTATCGGCAAAATGACACCAAAATGGATTATGCCGTCAAAGAAATGAAAAAATTTGATCTAGACAGTTACGCGATCGAAAGAAAAATCTTGGAGCTCGGTAATTCCACTCCGCTTGGAATCTTTTTCTGTCAGCACTTTGTGGAGAGTTCTTTTATAAGGTATGTGAAAATCGAATACCACTTTATAAATTAGAAACGTTTTCCTTAGTTTCCCAGCATTTCAAGAAGAGAAAAAAGTGTAACGACTAAACACAGGATATATAACAATTGATCGTTTAAAACTTGTAAGTGTAAATAAGTTATATGAACAGTCGTCTAACTTTGCATGCTCTACCTCCCCCTCCCTTCCCTCCTCCTCCACCCCCCAGCCCCCTCTGGAGATAGGTCTGAGATTGCCTCTGGTCCTCTTCTCCCGGGGGAGGGAGTAACAGGGGCTTGATTTTGCTTTGGGTAACTACAGTTAGAGTTATCGTGTAACTCACGGGAAAAAGAACTTAGCTTTGTTTGAAAGTCTGATGATTGTCGGACGATCTTGCAGCGACCTCATTTCTGTTGTTGTCCAGAAGTCTCTGTTTATTGTCCTAGATAGATGGATAGATAGATAGATAGATAGATAGATAGATAGATAGATAGATAGATAGATAGATAGATAGATAGATATTTCTTTCCCGTATGCGATTGGTCCAAACACGCCACGTGACGCACCCGGAAGTGGAGAGTATCCGAGATTATTATTCTCTAGCAATGCCCCTGGCGTGCTAAAGGCGGCTTTGCATTTCGTAATATTGTAACTATAACTGCAGAACGTTTTCGAGTTACACAAAAAACTGTTCAGCGAATTGCAAGAGAGGTAGGATGAAATTGAATATGTAACAAGTTTGTGGCGCCGTGCCGTCATCGAGTCGTTAATATATAATTGCTATTCAAAAGTTCACAGACGCGCAATTAATATCTATAGAGAAGAAGACTATCTTTCAGTCATAGAGCTTCATAGACTCTTAATGTGTGAAGAAAGCTAGATTGCGGCATTTAAAACTTTAAGCCTTTCTGGCATAGAATACGAGGAGAAATAACTGTATTAGAAACAATCCGTTTCACGATAAACAAAGTCAAGATGAAGTGTCTTAATGGTTCTTTGGATGGTAACAGACATTTGATGGTCGATATTTTTAAAGCGTAACCCCATTTTATAATGGTCTCTGATCTAATAATACTAAATAGTTTCATTATTGTGATGTTTTCAATCTTTATGGTTTTAGATTCTACATCGCTGAAATTATCTCTGGTTTGGAGTATCTCCATTTGCAAGGAGTGGTCCATAGGTAAAATCGAAGTTGCTTCATTTTACAGCACGTTTCTCATTAATTACCACACACATGAATACGTACAATGCTAACTACTTATTAACCGAGATTGAGGTCTTTATGCGAAAATCTCAAACCTTGGCCTTGCCGTATTGACTGAGCGATAGCGCGGTCAATACGGCAAGGCAAGGTTTGAGATTTTCCCATAAAGACCGAACGTTAGAGGTTAATAAGTTGTTTATTATATGGCTTTTTGCTTTGGTTTTGCGGACCCGTAATCGGCCCGTGGGCATTACGGGAGAATAATGCCCTACAAATGGCCAATCACAGCGCGCGTTATATCGGCTATAAGCAGGAGCCACATAACAAGGTTAGAGTACAGTGCGGTTACTAGAGCGGTTTTCCTTTGAGTTTTGAAGAGTAATTGACTTTGCACATATCACGCTACCCGATTGGCCCAAAAAAATATCGCGCCCATTCTGTTTTTTCCAACCAGAAGTAAAACCAAAACCAAAACCAATCGTTACTCGTTCGTACACGTTTTCCCGCGCTTCGCGTACTTACTTCGAGTTTTTATTGGTTCAGTGGATTGTCTGTGTTCTTTGTGATTGGCTAAAGCGATTGCCTTTGTTTTGGCTTAACGACACGCAATTGAAACCGCGCTAACATTTCTTAACAAGACTGTACTAATATTTCTCAATTCATACAAAAGCTCTAAAAGTTCGTCGATTTTACAAAGCTAATAATATATAAGCCTAATATATGCAAGTCATAGAAGCTTGTATGGATTGAGTAGACAGGTCATTTCTATGAGCTTAGCTAATTTTTACAAGTCGGTCATTTTGCTACTTTTGAGCTTAAATTGTCAAAGATGATTCGGTGACTTGCTATAGATTTAAATAACTTGTACCCAGTCCTCTCATGTTTTGAGCTTGCACTAATATTGGGGAACTAGAACTACTTTGTATGGAAGCCACTTCAAAGTCTTGTAACTGTTTCTATTTTTCATATTATTACGACAGAGACTTGAAGCTTCAGAACGTCCTTATGGATGAGGAGGGACACCTCAAACTCGCCGACTTTGGTCTAGCAGTGGATGACATGTGGCTGGGCGAGAAAATCGAAGAAGATTGGGAAACCGGGACACCTTCATTTATCGCGCCTGAAGTATGTCTAACCTCAAGTATCAAAAAATAACAAATAATTAGAAATAATAACGTCTGACCTATGCTATCGAATAGAAGGATCTAAAATATGAACTGTCCCGCATTCTTTTCAGTACTGGGGAGTTTACGAAACCACGACGGCAACGGCAACGGGAACGCCATGGAACAAAAGAATTAATGAGTAGTACAATGGCTGTGCACGTGTGTTATAATTCTTGGTACATTTCTTTGCCGTCCCCTGCAAGACAACAACATGAACTGACCAAATTTTGCGTTGTCTGGAGAACGTGAACCACGACGGCTAATTTTTTTAATTTTTATTTCAAATTTGTCACTGTGTTCCGGATTTAGTTTTGCGATAGTTTTGACAGTGATAAATAAAGTAAATGACTGTAGAGCAGTATCGGGAGATTCGTAGATAAAATATAAAATCATTTTTTAATCGACGTTGTCCTCGGCTTCGCCGTCGTGGTTTCGTAAACTCCCTAGTGTTAGTCAGCCAGCACGCGAGCACACATCCACGAGCACACGAGCACGCAAGAAGGCAAGCACACTTATGTCGCTCTAAAAATCAGATTGCACGAGGAGACGCGTCTCTCGCGAGGTGATTTTCGCGCGAGTTTGAGTGCTCGTCCTCTGAGAAAAATGACTCGTTGACGTCGTTTTAGTCCAATTGGTGACGAGATGAACAAACAGCTTTATGTTTGCCTTGCTTTTCGTTTTAATCTTTCTGTGTTATTATCTGAGATCTTGACTGATCCTGTCAAGTGTCGCTCGACATGCTCTTTACACTTCGCTACATTAAAATCAATGATACAACCGTGATGACGTCTTGATTCTCATTATGACTTTTTTTCAGGCAATTGAACACCAGCCATATGATTCCTGTTGTGACTGGTGGTCGCTTGGAGTGATGCTTTACTATATGCTCACATCCATGGTTTGTGACAGAAGTTGTGATTTTCCAAGTTAGATGTGACTTTAGTTTCAGATGTCGATTCTCTTGTAATTAACAGTTTTCAGAAACTCGATGATAGAACTTCGATGCTTTTAGGATAAATGGTAAATTTCGGTGTTTAGTGTTGACGAAGTCGAAAAAACCCTTGCATCGACCACTTAATTGTTTAGATACAAAATCGAAAAACGTAAACCAAAACAGTTTTCCTTGTTTTGCTTGTTTTTCTTTTTTTCACGCGTAACAAACAAAAATATATAATAGTTTACCCCCGATATCCCTTGGAGTAATGAATAAACGCCGCCATTTTGCAAAGGAGGACTGGGAAATAGGACTCTAATCTGACGTCAGCAACCATGAATCAAGGCCTTTAACATGCCCGGTTTGATGTGTTTTCATTTTTTTCGTGAACAGATGCCGTTTCATAAAAAAAGACATCGAAGACCTCTATAACTCCATTTGTACGGACGAGGTGGAATATAAGCGTGAATTGTCTCAGATTGCTTGGAATTTACTAACACAGGTAGGTAGACATAGTGCAGAGTAAATTTCATTTTCTATTCCAAAACTAACGATTATATATATTCAGCGAGAGCTAACTACAGTTTATGTGGTAAGTTTACGACAGCTGTTCTGACATGCATTTTTCCCTAGCCTCTTCATATAAAGACAACTTCTTTTTATTACATCAGTGGAAAGTTACTTTTAAACTGCATTTTTATGTTTATGTTTAAACAACCGAGGGTTTCACTGGGTTGTACAAAAGATAACTTCAAATACTGATGCCTTTTTTTCAGCTGCCATAATTCTAGATATTGTAGACATTCGCACTCATCAAACACCTCGTTAGCCAATACAGATGTCTCTTAGAATTACAATATCTTACCCTTGGTTTGCTTTCTTTAGCTCTTGGAAACGAACCTCTTGAGAAGGATTGGTTACAAGGGTCGATCAAACCCGTGGATTAGAAAACACGAGTTCTTCCAGTCCTTAAACTGGGACCAACTTGAACAACGAAACATCAAGCCGCCCTGGAATCCGAGAAAAAGAATTTTGCTCGAGTAAGGATTCTTTTAAAACAAACGAATTTACATACATACTGTAGAATATGCAATTTGTATGATATAATTCTGAACGAGATGAGACATCAGCCAGTCATTCTGTCACACTTTCGAGGGTGTCATATCAGGTTTCGTTGGCAGCGAAAAAGTTTGTTTTGTAGACAAGTGCTATATGTTTGTTCTTTTAATTAAGTCGTGATCTATCTTTGCAGGTGTGAGGCAAACATGCAGAAACAAGGGAAGTCCTGTCCTGCCTGTGAGAGTTCCTCTGAGAGTTCCAATAAGACTCCCTGTACTTCCGCTTCTTACTCTGCTTCGTGTGTTTCCGCTGTAGTCATTAACGATGAAGATGGTGTCTCTCGTTCCATTTCAGCGACCGACAATACTATCACTCCTTAAGAAAAATGATTTGATCTGTGACAAAGCCGCCTGACAACTTCTGAACTAATTTCAACTATGTTCGAATTAATGGTTCTGGAGAAAAAGAACGCTGCCACATTTTCAGGCTTTATATCATTAAGACTAAATATGAACAAAACAATCGACTCGTGTGAGTCACAAACTCCAACAACAGACGCAAAAGTTCAGTTTCCTCGCCATTTGTCCTGGCCATGACTGAGGAAAGACGAAACATCTTCAGTTACATGAGAGTTTTAGCTTCTAGAGAGAGTTTCACTCCGCCCTTCGAAAATGGTTCTAAAATCGCGCACAATTGCGCAAACACTGGGTATTTTTAAGCCTTTGCCGCTGCTCAACAAAGAAACTTTTTAACTAAGGTCAAAGAAAAAAACTAAAAGCCTTCCTAACAAGGTAACAGAAGATAGGAGATGCCTGCCTCTAAATGTAAGAACCATGTTTCTCTCCGATGATCGTAAAAAAAAAAAGACTACAACCATTGGTTGTAATATTGTACTCAGGACACAATTTAATGTTAACAGTATCCATGAGATGCCATGGTGATAGATTGTGTGTTGGTTTAAAACTTCAAAATAAGTAAAAGTAAAAGTGTGAACAGACTGGTAACCTGTGAAGCTGAATGGTCTTTGAGCGCTCCGAGAGACGAGAATCAAAGAAAGAGAGTAAAGCACTAGATCACCAGGTTCCACAGCCGGAAAACGTTTTAGCCTCCTCTCACCCTCCCCTCTCTCGCCAAACCTCCTCCATGGGATTCACATTTTTCTGACAGTCTGTGTGCAACAAACTAGTTTATGTCTTCAAAGGCGAACGTTGCAGCAGTACACGACGTTGCGTAGTCAGTTTTGACTAGTGTTGCTGTCATACGTATGACCTGTCTTCCTGCCATTATACCAGAACAGGTTTATTAGACGCGGCAGTTCGTCTGTGATCCTGTTTTTACAAAGTGACATTCTTAGCTAGTTGACCACGTTGAAAATCCGTTCAGATGGAAGCCAAGGGTTTGATGATCTCGGTCTTAGAGAATGGAGTGAAAATGAAGAAAATCGTAAACTGCCGGATACGTGCTGTCTTGATATCATGTACGGCCAGCAGAATTGCATCTGTGATCGGGTTCAATGCCTCTTGAAGCAAAGTGCTTTTAATTACTGTTAGTAGTACTGTTGATTTTTACCTACCTATACTAAGCGATACTCTCCGACCGGCGCGGTTTATTCCTTATACCACCCCTCCCCACCCCAACATGCAACTGAACACATTTACTTTGATTATTTAAAGGCTGCTCCAATGTAAGGAGCCAATAACAGAAGCACACGTACTCTCCATTTTTGTGTTCATACGTATTTCCAAATTAAATCAGTGAGTCATTTCATATGAGATGCTTTCCACAAACTGACTGTCGTTTATAACTTCACATGACTCGTTTGTAATACGTTACGTCATAGACCCTTTACATAATTTAGATAACATTACTTTGTACATCCTTAGCCTCGTGCTGATGTTTTCAGGCAAAGAATCTTCCACATGAATGCGAGGCTATGGATGTATAAGTATTGTTATTCAAATATCGGCACCATTAATACAAAGGATCTATCTCTGAGAAAGATCTGACTTAACTCTGTCGTGCTTTTTCTCATGTGTGACATCTACAGTAAGATATCTTCGGAATAATAACTAATCAGCTTGACAGAAAAGCCTGAAAGACACAAAGAAAAGATAAAGAACATAGCCGTCGACCTCAATGTCATGGTCCTGCTGGCCGGCTGCCAAGCTGATTTAAGGGGAGGTAGCGGATGAGTTTTGGTAATATCTTGTAACCCGAAACCCTTCTTAATTTTCCTACCCCGGTTCCAGAAGGGATATGAGTTTATTTAATTAGATGACGGCAGAATCGTCGTGCGAAAAATAACAACTGAGGAAAAGCCCAATCTTGAACTGCCAGGCCTATTCATCATACTGATAAAAGGCGCTTTTATCTCCTCGATCAAGAAAAACAAATATTATGATTATAATGTGTTGTTTCCTGACCGTAAAAAGGAGAAGGTAATTTTGCAAAACAAGTTGATGAAAAGACTGTCAAATTCGCGTTCAATGTTGAATACACTGCGAACGCACACCGCTATCAGCCAAATCATCAGGTAAACAACTGTTTAACGGATCTATTATGGAATAAGTAGTGGTCAAATAAATACTAGTTATGCAACACTTTCGAGTCAGTATACCATGAAATATGGCACGAGTCGCTTGTGTTTTCACTGTATTCGCACGAGCGTTCTTTATACCATGCCGTAGAAAATACAGTGGCCAACACTCAAAGATCAAAATTGTTTCCTTGGTAACAACTATTTCACTTCTATTTTCAGTCAGTTCAAGATCCTGATGGGCCTATTACTCACATGTATTGGATCGACGATAGCAGACATGTTTCATTCATTGACGACTGACCAAAACCAAATGGACTGAGTGTTATGGTCTCACCTGCAATAAACTGGCTCATTTAATTTCAGTGGAGCTCGTTTGACAATGAACAGTAGTTTATCAGTAGAATGAGTAAGGCTAGAAAATGCTTCAATGAGGATTTGCAAAGATAGTTCAAAACTTGGCATTCCAAGATTTAAAGACTTTAAGAATCTTGCTGCAACGTACAGACACCCCTCCCTTGACGAAACACCTCAATTAGATGGACACCTGGAAAATCCATATTACATTACCAAGTACGTGACACCTAGTTTAAAGGCAGAAGTTTATTTGAGATTAGTGGACAAGTCATGGACATTTCCGTGACGCAAAAGGCCACCATAGCAACCCCATAACCAGTTAAAAACACTTTATCACTCAAAAACGAGTTCGGCACGTGATCCCATTTTGTGTTACCGATCTCAGTGTTGGTAGGATGTTTATCCAAGTTGGCAAGGGCTTCAGAGTCACTTTAATTTTCCGAAAATTTAAGGTGGCTCTGAATCTGCTCCCACAATTACCTATTTTAATACGTCACGCTGGAAAAGTGTGAAATAAGAGAGTCTGCTCGTAGTCTAAGAGCAATTCGAAATTACTAGGCTGTGAGCAGACGACTCTTATATTTTGCTTTCATGCAAGCGAATTAGATTTACTAGCCGACGAGTTTATGGCAACTGCCCCAGCTATAATAGAACACGTTTATTAGACTCAGTACTTAATCTTTTATGGTGTTTTTGCGGAGTGACATACTTATACATTAGCTGGTAAAGGACTCACTGCACGTGACCTATATCATGTGTCTTAAGCGTTTACAGGTCCCAAGAACACTTGAACAAGTCAAAAAAAGAAAACATGTCAACATACCCTCTAATTACCACCAAGACGGCATGAAAGAACCTGAGGTTATTAGGCCTTGTCTTAATTAATTTCAAACAATTGTAGCTAGTTGACCACTTGACTATTGTTTAAGATTCGTGAGAAAGTATATTTCACTATTTCTCGAGATTTAGTAATTTCGCTGTACAGTATGCTATAAATATCTTGTCAATCAATCAGCTGGTTGGAACAAGTTACGAAAACTGTCAACTGAAGACGATTGCGCATTTGAAAGATTATCAAAGATTGAAATCAAATTTAGTGCGGAAAAGTCAAATCTGTTTTTCTTTTTACTTAAAATAAAGCCGGCAAGATACGGCAGTTTCGTTAACCGAGTGAGCGTCTTTACTTTAAGTTCTTTGTCAAAGACACTTGAACGGAAAATGAAATGCTATGATATAATGTCAGCATGTGTTTTCTACAATGCTTTTAGATACGTCATAAATAACTATGGATACGTGATGCAAAACACTTAAAAATTGTGAAAATTGACGGTGATGTATACGAGTTGGAATACTTTTTTCCTTTTCGAGTTTCTTTCTTTCATTGCCCCACTCTTAGTTGCAGGCTGTGTTTGAGGAAACAAGACATCCCTCCCCCAAACAAAGATGTAAAATTCACCGCGGTCATAGACGTAACGGTATACCAAAATACATTCATTAGATCTAATCTCAGTGATTCCGTGCCTGAAGAAAATTTGCTCCTTACGTCGGTCTTAATGCGTGAAGTTATCGCCATGGAATGTTTAAACAAACAAGTATCAATATTGAAATAGTGAAACTTTCGTTCTCTTGCGAAATCACCTTGACGATACGTGACGCTGTTACGTTTTATACTGGCAAGCAGAGTATGACTAACACAAACAGTTATTTCAAGAATTGAAGATTAAAAAACTGCTGTCAATCAAGAAGAGTACACAAATAAAGTCGCTTGACATTTTTCGCAGCAAAATTTTAATATTCTGGACACTGAATCTACATAATAATTTGTTGAGCACATACTCAATCGGACGGCGTCAGAATTCTCGAGGAATCAGTCCAAAAAACGTCCTTCAATGGTCAGTTCTCGACCCTCAAGCAAAGAAAACTCACAGTTCTGCGGCAAAATGGGGACAGAAGGGATAAATACAAATTACGCTTCCTCTGTGAAAGCTATCTGGATTATCCTTGCATTTCTTGGAGGTGAGTTGAGATACGATTATTCTACGTGGAAAGTGGACGGTAATTTAGACGCCACTGATTTAACACTGAAATCGCATTTTGCCATGTTTATAACATCGGCCTGGAAATGCATGTTACAAACATTTGTATCTTACAATACCCTATGTTGTAAAAGAGCTATCATAATCAGCTAAAAGCACATGCAGGACATAGTACTGAAAATCGCATGCTTCAGTAAGCTGTTAGTTATACAAAAAAGAGAGTAATCATTGGATGGATATCAGATTAGACTGTAAGAAGTTTCAGAACGTTTTTTCTCTTTCAGCTAGACTTGCTTGCTTGAATGATTTTATTTTTCCCTCCCGTCCAGCAGTTCACAGCTTTGTAGTGAAGTGGCATGCAAATTGCGCCTTTTTTAAGTCAATATTTGTCCGGAAACTTCCCATTCCTGTGTTTTGATTAGACTTAGCAGTAGGCGTTTCAAAACATAAAGGCCATTCTCGATTGTACCTCGGTGAAATTCTTTAGCCTCTCACTTTGATCAAAGGTGGAAAACCTTCGCCTTACCAACGCGTCTTCTATCATTTCCGGCTATCATCTTTTAACCTTTAATTTTGAAAAAAAAATGGAAAGTTGATAAGCTAAGGCGTCTGTGTTTATTAGTTACGACACAACTGTCTCGCTGCAACATTGACAATCCTATTGAATGTCTCTCCGCGAAGTCTTTTAGCGATATCTAACTTTAATGTAGCATTGTTTATAAAATCTTAAGTCCCGCCTGCTTTTGCTGTCTGTATAAACAGCAAGTTTCCTCATCGAGAGATACCCGTATGGGTCCGCAAATGATCCCAGGACCGCAAATGATCCCGGACCGCAAATGATCCC
>Ga0126339_10004484_pt1 | contig 10323 bp, 4 predicted proteins | sample OrbTmetagenome_2_FD_92532 | JGI IMG/M metagenome (GOLD analysis project Ga0126339, IMG submission 92532) | Coral microbial communities from Petempiche,Puerto Morelos, Mexico - Orbicella T R C metagenome | ecosystem: Host-associated > Invertebrates > Cnidaria > Coral | place: Petempiche,Puerto...
AAAAAAAAAAAAAAAAAAAAAAAAAAAAAAAAAAAAAAAAAAAAAAAAAAAAAAAAAAAAAAAAAAAAAAAAAAAATAAAAATGACAGAAAAAAGAAAAAAAAAAAAAAAAACAATTAAAAAAAAAAAAAAAAAATTCTTCATGTACAGTAATAAATTGTTTTTTTTACAAAATAAACTTTTTCTTTTTTTTTTTTTTTTTTTTTTTGTATCACGCCAAATTTAGTACATACATGAATGCCAAGTTTCATAAAATAATCTGTTGCAAACTCCAAAAAAATATTGCCTTGGGAGCCCAAATTTGCCACTTTTTGCAAAGAATTGTATGTCAGGGTGCAACACTTGCCCCCAGTTTTCTGTTTATATAAGAAATATGAAATACTGTGGATATTGCGTGACATAGTTATGGTTAAAGTCCATTTTAGCAGTGCTAATTCCCTATCTCCCTATCACCTTCAAATAATCACAATATTTTCCTGTTAACAGTATATAATTTTAAATAAAGTTCAACTCTAGTGTCCAAAGTCCACTACTCTGTCCTTCTATAATCCTATAAAAAATCTAACAAGATGCAAGGAGGCTCTTCTCGCAGGGTAAAAGTCCACACAACATGCCAACGGATTTGTGAAACACTGCTGCGTTTTTTTTTTTCCCCTTCACCCTAAAAGATTTCTGCTGGACACACAAACAAGTTATCTTCTGGCATCCGATCGTTCATAAACAATGGAATTGAGTGAGCTCGATTTGTAGCTTGCATTTATGCGTTAAACACTGAAAAGATGCCTTTAAAAATGGACTAATAACTAAATTATTACACGCACTTAATTAATATTAGCCTAAGTTGTGCGTGTACTTCTACATGCACTCCTAAGGGTGATATTAACCTCCTGTAGATGTTCCTCTTTATCCAGCCTTGCTCTCTTCTGCATCTCGTAGCGCGCCTTACCTCTCTCTTCTTCCTCCTTGCTTGAATACTCAAGCGCTGGGACCTCAGGTATAACCTTTAAATCAGAACCCCAAACAGCTGGAACATACCAAAGCGACGCACTATTTGTCAGTCGACGATTTCCAGTTCCCAGATTTTCCGCCCAAACAAACGCTTTCACCTCCAACGATCGTTTTGACGCATAACCCAGCTCGACGTGAACCTGTGCCACTTCTCCGATGTACATCGGCAGTAAAAAGTCTGTCCTTTCGACACGCGCTAAGGCAGCAAAAACTACTTCGTCATCTTTGCGTCGATTCTTGTTGCAGTGGCGCGTAGCGATTATAAAACCTCCTTCCTCGATCAGCTTCAAGATCGTCCCACCATGGACATTTCCCGCCATGTTTGCATCATCTGGATGCATCAGCCGGCAAACTTCGATTGACCCGCGAGAAATTGAATCTTCCACTTCCATTGACTTGCACGCGACCTGGGTCGCCATCTTGTTTTCCGTAACGTGGACAGCGGTTGGACAGCGGTGAGTACATTAGCGCACGCGTACTATTCCAATCGGACGGAAGTCAACATGGCGGCTGAAGAGGAGGATGAAGACATTTGGGACAGTTGGGAAGATGTGGCGGATTCTGGGGTAAGAAATGAATAAATCGTGTTAGTTTTTTCACCTTGAAACGTTCATGCAATTGTGTTCGAAACTGAGACTCGTTTAGCTGTATACAATTATAAGCCTTCGTTAAGTTTTCTTTTAAAATTTGTCATGGTGGCATCGGTAATTTTTATTGCAATATGCTTACGTTTCTCGTCTGGAGTGATTAAAATTGATTTGTTATTTGCTTTGCTAGTGTGTTTTTTGTTATCCATTTTAAGGTTAAATACTACAGATTTTTGCACGCGATTTTGCAGCTAAAAAAACTACCTGTTTTATACAATCTTTTTTTTTTTTAGTTATGATTCAATTCAAAATTTTAAATTGTTTTATCACTAGGAATTAGAAAGACGGATGGAGGAGAGAGAAAAGCAAGTGAGAGAAAAAGATCAGAAAGCATCGAGTACATCAAAAAAGTAAGATGAACTAATTGTCCTATAAAGGATCTAAAATATGTACAGACTGGCATATGTGTAAGCTAAATATTTGTATTTTGGAACTGATGAAAAATCACTGTTGTCCCTCAAAAAAGGTCTCCCGAGCTAGGATTTTTTTTCTGGAAATTTTAGGGAGTACTTTAAAGTAAAATGCTACTAAAAGTGTTATTTATCAGATTGAATAATTTTTTTTTTTTTTTTTTTTTCCAGAATGTCTTTTCCTTTTTTGGGGCCCCTTTTTTCAGAAAAAATAAATAAATAAATAAATGGAATTAAAAATTAGAGTTAGTGAAAAAGTTTATACCTCAAGGTCCAAAAGTCTATATATGGACCTAGTGGGTCATAAGGCCAGTGATCAACTTCAGTTCAGTAGCATGATGCTGAACTTCATTAGATCCAAGTTTATTCATTTTACTCTCCCTGGATGGCATGCCAGTCCATTGCAGGGATTTTAGCATTTAATTCACCTGAACCAAGTGATAGTCTTGGATGGAGAGAGGCACTCTGAGAGTGAAGTATCTTGCCCAAGAAAACAAAGCAGCACTGACCACCACATAACTGTAAATGTGTACATAGATTCTGTAGTAATTAATTGCTATAATTTGTATTCTGTCAGATTACAGGAAACTAAGACTGGTTCACCAGTTCTTATGCAAGAGGATACAAACAGAACTCTATACAAACCACAGGTATATTTTCATAACGTTAACTGATATAGCTGGCATAATGACCCAGTCACATGTTATTATTACATAACAGTATGCCTCTACAGTGATCTGTGGCATCTTACCTTGGACATAGTACATGGTTAATATACTATAGATGTATTGAGATGTTCGACTCTTTCAATCCATGGTGAAGCTCAAAACGTAACTTGTGATTGCATTTTTTGTCGGGAGCAATCACAAGTTAATGACAAAAATATGTGTACAGTATGTTGGAGAAAATGAGAAGCAAGCAACATGAATCACAATCTGACAATTGACAGTGTACATGTACATGTATACCGAGTTGTTGTTGTTGTTGTTTTTTTTTTCTTTCACTCTTTCTGGTCTCATTTTGTCAAGGCTAACAACTGTACAGGTCCATGTACCTCAGGGTCCGAAATTAACTTTTTTAGGTAGGCGCCAACTGGCGACTGAATTTTTTTTTTCAGTCGCCATATGGAAAAATGTGGTCGCCAAAAAGTGTCAATAAAATTTTTCCTTCGCAGTGAAACACAAACCAACATTTTTGGTCGCCAGATGGAAAATTCTGCTCGCCAATTTTTCTTTTTAGGATCGGAACGAAGAGAACGCGTTTGGGGCCGCAATAATGGCGATTTTTCCGCTAATGATAAGATTACATACAAACATTCTGATTATTTATACACCTGCCACTGAAAACCCACAATGAACGAATCGAATGCTGGCCATATATGCAGTTTCTTGCGACTGCCAAATGTTTCAAGTCAATTTTACACCTTTTCTTGTCTCTACCTTTTGGAGAAGAAATGTACCCGACTGAAAACTGCCGTTTGGTTCTTTGCTCTATGTGCAAAACGACCTTTCCTTTCGCGTTCTGTCAAGACGATTGATGAATCGCCATGTTGAATATCGAAATCTTCCACTAATTTCTTCGCGGATGTTCCGTCTCCACTTTGTAATAAATTAGGGAAAGAGTTCAGGATATCTTTGGACACCACATTGCCTGAATAAATGTTCATGGCGAAAGAACACAGGTGGCCTTCTGCGCCCGCAATACGTTTGTTATGGGAAACTGCTGGGAAAACATGGTGGCAAAGCTTTGCACTGATCGTAGCTGGGAAACGTTGTGGTAGATTCATAATAACAGGAAAATAGGTTTTATACTTCAAAAGCAGCAGAACGGTAAAAAGTGAGTGACCAATTGGCGGGCGCCTTTGAATTTTATTTTAATCGATTTGGCTGAAAATCAAAGTTTGTGTAATTATCATGGCTTGAAATAGTTAATCGCCTGCTGGCGACCAGCTGTGAAATTCTGGTCGCCAGTGCAAAATTTTTAGTCGCATTGGCAACCAGGAAAGTGCAATTTCGGACCCTGTACCTGTGTTTGATTTCCAGAGACTTTGTTCAAGCACTGATTGTATCTTCATGTACATGATGTATCTTTTGTATATGCAACAATTAGATTATCATAAACTGGGAAGGCAAAACAGGTGAATGAGCCTATGACCCGTGGCATTGGAAAGTCTGTATGGGCCATTTATAAAAAAAGTTTGAGCCATTAGGGAAAATAAATGACCCATAAAAAAAAAAAATTGACAAACGATGTAATTGTAATTCTTGATTGCAATTGTTTTATACTTTTTACTGGAATTCAAGCTAGGTTAAAGTGTACAGTCACAGAATAGCTAACACAGATTATATAACCTTTCACCAAGGTTAAACTATACATTCCAAACTGGAACTGACTAAACATAACACTCTAAGTCTGACATCAACATCACTGAGACATGCTCAGTTTTAAATTTAGAGTACTTGAGCTATGCATGAACTGTACATAACACACGTGTACATGTAGCTCTCCAGTAGTTAATGTGTTTATTTGTCATTACACTGAAAATTTCACAAATTAAAATCCTTTCCACCAAATAGTGTATATTTTACTAACTGTCTTGTGGCTAGGGGGCATCACAAGCCCAGAAGGTTCATAATGCCTCATTTCATGGCTTTATGTGACATACAGTAGACATACAGTATGTGCATGGCACACAGCCTTCCCAATCCCTGGATTATGAGACTGAGTTTTCTATGGGCCAGTAGTCAATGAGGCATACTGTAGCCGAGCTGACTATCTCTTATAGGAAACAAGGAAGAGTAATATAACTGTTTTAGCAGGCACTCTACAAGATTACAGTACTTTTGAGCCTAAAATCAAGCATACATGTAAGTTTCAATTTCTGGAGAATTGCAAATTGCGCCCACAATCATTGTTTATCCACCTTTATAGTTCACCACTAAATTTTCTCTGATTCTTATTGGTGTAAAGTGATCATCTCATGTACATGTAATAGTGTTCATTTGCACAGAGACACTGTCTGCCAATAAGTGCCCATCCAAGAAAATTACCCAGAAGGATAGTAATTTCTGTGGGTTAACTATCAGTCGATAGTTCCTCAACAGAAACACTCTATTGTTTATAATAAATAGAAATGTAGAACACAGCTGAGTAGCTACTGAAATAGATTACATGTAAGTGCCTAAAAGAAGTCCATTCTTATTTGTAGTTGAGAATCTTAAAGAGGCCAGATTCTGGTGGTACAGATAATGGAAACAATCGAGAGTCCTCCAAAGACAAGCCTGTACATAAAACTTTGGCAGAAAGACAGGCACAGTATGCAGAGGCCAGGTAGGAAAATAAGCAAACTTTAAGAACATTTTCATAGGCATTTGTTACGTAACAATTTAACTGTATGCAGTAAATGTATCCCTGCTTGTGGATCATAATGAGATTCAATGTTGGTTTCTATTTACTATTCAGTATAGATCTACTAGCATTCTATCACAAATGCCGTTCTCTGATTGGCTATGTTACTCACTATCTATTCTGGATCGACAGTGAGTAGCGTAGCAGTATGCGCTTGTTAACAAAATGATGGCCGCTTCTTGGCATTTTCAAAGTGTCTGTGAAGAGGATTTAGATAAAGTTTTGAATTACTAGTAGATTTATACTAAAACAGTTAGATTTTTCGCTCTCAATTTCTATGCTTGAAAGTTGACTTGGGCTGCGCCCTCGTTAACTATCACGCAATAGAAATCTTGATCTCAGAATCTAATTGTTTATTATGATGGTTTCAATTTATTTATTGTTCCCCCTGGTCTATTAATTGTGGAACTGGATGCGCTAAAAGAGATGAACTCGTGAACTTTAGACTTCATCTAAATATGCATAAATCAGTTCACTTTTTAAACAAGTGCTCTAGGTGCGTGTGAAGGCACATATGCATGTCACTGTACAATGCAGAATTGTAGCTGTCTGTAATGATGTCAATTTGAACTAAATTCTCATTTGTTTTATTTTGATTTACCATCTTTTAGAGCAAGAATATTGGGAACTGCGTCAGACGAAAACAATGATTCAGAGTAAGAACTTGCTTTTCATCCTTGACTTTGTATTTCAAAGACACTACAGTTGAACCTTTTTACTAATGGCCACCTCTCTACAACAGCCACTTCTTTTGGTCCCATCAGATGGCCTATACATTCTTTGCATTCACTTTTATTTTAACCTCACTACAACGGCCACTTCTCCTTAAGGGCAACGGCCACTAAAACACATCATGACTGCCAAAATAACCTCTTGACAATGGCCAGTTAATCAATGACTGACAAATGGTGTCTATAAAACCCCATTTTTTATTGTAAAAGGTCACCAAACTTGATCCAAACTGCATGTCACTGGTCTCTGTTTTTGTCTAGTTTCTGTTTTATTGATATACTTTGATTGAGTTACGTACAGTTTACATGCTAGAATAAGAAAGGATATGTTGTACCCCTCAAAAAACAGGTGTCATGATCACCTTATAAAAAACATGTTGCCTACAAGTTAAAGGAGCTACATTGTATATTTCATATCCTTTGCAAGGGTCACGTACCATGCACGGTAGGTGTATGAAAGTAAAAGCTCCCCCCCCCCCCCCCCCCCCCCCCCCCCCCTCTGGACCCACCCCTCACCGTCCACTAACTCCGCTTATCTTCTATCACATAAAAACAAATAAAATACATTCAATTTTTTTTTTTTATTCCCTTCAAAGGGCACACGCCACAGGAGGGGGGGGGTTTAAAAAAAAAAACCCCCCCCCCCCCCCTCCCCTCTGAAAGTAGTGACCTCTGAAACTAGCAATGTCAAATGTTGTAACAGATTCAAAGAAAAACACATCGATTATTCTGTTCTGGTTATTTTGATTTATGGTTATATTTCATCTACCATCGATGTGCATGTTTACACATTAGACACAATGACATGAAAATTTATGTTAAAAAATATTGGTCCATGTACGGTGCACAGTTTACTTGTAGCTTTTTCCTATGCCAGAAAGTACAGGTATTATAGTACAACATTTGAATTTTTTGGTTGCATGAAGATAGGTGTAAATATGAAAAAAAGGTAGACTGACGGAGAAAAATTGTAACAGCAGGTTAGCACTATTTGTCAGTTAGGATTTGCAGGTTAGGAACTGTATAACTGACATCTTCTTTTGCTTCTTTTAAACTAATTTAGAAAAGATGGAATACCACAAACAATACAACTTGAACAGAAACTTCCAGAGAATGTCATTCGACTACCAAGGTACATGCAAGGCTTGTTAGTATGATTTACAACGCATATGTGTATGTTTAGTGTGTCTATCTTCCCTGCGCGAGCAAATTATAACACAGAAATCATGGAACGGAATTAAGCTATCGTGATATGGGTCACTTCGGGTTGAGTGTTCTATCTACTTATTGTCTGGACTCGCATAATAGAGCGGTTTTCGAGTGTCGCTAAACCTTAACGGAAGTAATCACTTTAGCCAATCATAAAGGACACGGACAATACGAACCAATACAAACTCGAAGTTATGACATGTAGCTGACGCAAAGCGCGGGAAAACGTCTACGAGCGAGTCACGATTGGTTTTTGTTTTACTTCTTGATTGGATGAAAAAGTGGCGCGAGTTTTTACGCCAATCGTGTAGCCTAGGTGATGCAAAATCACTGAATTTTCGACATGGCTCAAATGAAAACCACTCTAACATACTTGTACATGTAGTCTCTGGTCTTCACAGAAGTTTTACACATTGAGCTGCTTGTTTTGTCTCAAAATATAGTTTTGTTATTGTTGTTGTTGTTTCTCAGAGGTCCAGAACACGATGCTTCTAAAGGATTTCAAGCTGCAAGGTGAACAGATGATATGCATTACCAACAATATGAATTATAACGGGGTATTTTATCGTGAAGTGCACGTCAAACAAAAAACGTGGAACTGAAAGTGCGGGCCGAACTATTGTATGTACACTTCAACAGGAGAGCCATTCATGTGTTCACACATACAGCGAGTGTATGTGTTTTTTGTGGGAATACATGTATCTGGTTCACAAGCTCTTTATCATCACATTAAGGAATAATCCTCTTCTGGTGGCAATCTGTTGTGGGAAACTGAATTTGATCCACCAGAACGAAAAAAATGTTCGTTTTCCTGACTCTAAATGCCGTTCACTTTTCATGTGGCGTGGTATACAGAAACGTCCTGGATTGGCGTCGTGTGACGAAACCGTGCTGTTCCTAGGTCACAAATCTAACGGCACATGAAAATCGTGCAGGTCGTTGAAATGTGCTGGAAACTGTCACGCCACCCTATAGCGACAGGAGCACTTGGTTGGGCGTGGACGTTATCCAAAGCTTGCATTGCTTGCCGGGAAATCCACAACGTCCCAGGAAGTTCGAGAGGAAATAGATCTTATTAACTGATGGACTCCTTATGAACTGCAAGATGGTTCGTTCCCATTGAACTGCCCTTTCATCTGAGTGGCCACTGGGGTCTCATTGTGCAATTGTTACATGTAAGCTGTAATGTGTTTCTGAATCGCATCCGAAAATCATACTTGGATCGAGCTGAAAGCGTGAGAAGTTTCTCATCACAACCCGGAAAAGTGATCGAATTCAATCAGAATATAACACGCGCGCTACGACAGCTGAAGCGAAACTGCCTCGTAAGACATCTTCAACGAAAACCACGGCCCAACGGTCATGGCTAATAAGATAATGATACGATCAAAAGACTACCTTTTTCTAGCTTGTATATGATTCAATGTCCGACTGGTGAGCAAAAGACTGTCTTGCAGTGTTTCTATACGAACCTAGGCGAGCGGGTTACAGTGTAGGTAGGGAGAGAACTAAAAGTACGTAACTACCCCTTTCTTTCTGTCCCTCCCCCATCTAGTCCACGAGGTAAGAGCGTGCTCATAGATTAGTGTTAGCCTGCAGAACAGGCATCTTTGCGAGAGTAACAGGAGTACAGGTACAATGCTGTAAAACAATTCGCTTGTGTCGGGTTGGGCGACCACTGTGGGATCAATAACCATGTAGCCTACACATAAAGGGGCCTGTAAAGCACCGGGCTGTCTTGTCAAAGTTAGTAAACACGATGCTGTTGAAATGCCTTGTTATTCTTGTTAATTGACTGATTTCTCAACGAATGCTGCGAAATCGTTTCCAACGCATAGAGACCCAGTGCGAAATCGTCTAATACATTTATACTTCCTTGTTCGCCCGGAGTCGAGCCTGGGATAATTCTTGCGCGCGAGGTCTCGAAGCCTACGCTATTTTGTGGTCCAAGGCTCTGAGAGATCGTTAAACGGCGGGTTTGTGCGGCGTGTAAGCGGTTTTGAGCGCACGATTTGGAAACCAAGCACAACACCGACAAAATGTCGACAATCAGGGGTTAATGGGTAGAATTGTATCGAAAAAGGTACATTATTTGCCAAAAATTTCGGGCGATTTTAATTGCGGACAAAACAAGAGTCCGAAAACAAAACCGTCCCAAATTTGTAAGCGTCCGAAATATTTATAGTACAGTATAAAACTTTGATGTAGGTGCAAAGCTCCTAGTTTCCTTTATGCTGGACGTCATGGACCGAACTCTAGTTGAGACAGTACTTGACGTAAGTACGGCTTGATAGAACTTGTGTTATTTTCACGTCGGTATATTCGTAAAACATTGCGGATGCGGTATAACTATCATCTTTTGTTGTTGTTTCAGTCCAATGCGTGTTTTGTAGCTATAAATTAAAGTTAGCTGTGTCAAAGTGTCCAAAATTGTTGCCCGAAATTTTGTCGACCTAAATGAGATCAAAAAAAGTGTTCGAATATTAAACGTCCGAAATAATACGTCCGAAATTTTAATGTATCTTTTCTAGCATACCGAGAAACCCACGAGGTTTAGATAACTGCGATTATTTTAGTTTTGATAACTCAAGATTTGCGCTTGCTCCTGATCTTAAGCCATATCAACTTTATTTCACACCCCTAGTTACACAAGTAGTAACCATTAAAAGTTTGGTTAATATTAAGGTGCCCGAACGCAATTTCCGCGCGCGCTCTTGCTAATGCCATTCAGCGCACACACAAGGATTTCAAAAAGCAACGATGGCGTCGATACAGCGATCATTTTATTTGATCAATGCCCTCGCTGTCTGTGCTTTTTTTTTTTTTTTTTTTTTAATTGAACACACCGTTTTTTTGGTTTTTTTCTTTTTTCAAATATTTTTGTTTGAAAAGGTAAAGATGAAAAAAACCC